>JAANMV010002716.1_pt1 | contig 16578 bp, 15 predicted proteins | sample 7279661 | NCBI WGS metagenome assembly JAANMV01 (sample SAMN14094540, study PRJNA606508) | bioreactor metagenome | isolation source: A lab-scale SPAN reactor treating ammonium-rich wastewater day 121 | place: Ireland: Galway | collected 2017-05-16 | reverse complement strand
ATACTTGCCCTTCCGCACGCGCGCGGCCCGGGGTAGCCTCCCCGCGGACAGAAAGTGGACCCTAGCATCCGGTTTCACGGAACCGGCCGGGGGCATCCCAGGAGGCCCGCGCATGACCCTGAACCCCACCATCCCCGCCCCCACCCCCATGTACTGCAACCAGTGTCAGGAGGCCAGCAAGGGCGTCGCCTGCACCCTGGTTGGCGTGTGCGGCAAGACCGACGAACTCTCCGGTGCCATGGACGTCCTGCTGCACGCCTGCAAGGGCGTGGCCATGTACGCCCGGGCCCTGCGCGCCGAGGGGCGCCCCGTGGACCCTGCCGTGGGCCTGTACCTCACGCAGTCGCTGTTCGCCACGATCACCAACGCCAACTTCGACGAGGACGTCATCCTGCGCCGCATTCAGGAGGGCCTGCGGCTGCGCGGCGCCCTGCAGGCCCAGCTGGGCCGCACCCTTGCCCACGGCAGCGCCACCTTCCTCGTGGAGAGCCGGGACGACGTGCTGACCTTCGCGCCCCGCGCCGGCTTCCTGATGACTGCCGACGAGGACGTCCGCTCGCTGCACTCCCTGATCCTGTTCGGGCTCAAGGGGCTCGCCGCGTACTACGACCACGCCTGGAACCTGGGTCACACCGACGAGGACATCGAGGCGTTCGTGGAAGAGGCCCTGGCGGCCACCACCGAGCCCCACAGTGTGCCTGACCTGATCACCCTGACCCTGAAGACCGGCGAGTACGGCGTGAAGGCCCTGGCCCTGCTGGACCGCGCGAACACCGGCACCTACGGCAAGCCCGAGGCGACCCGCGTGAACATCGGCGTGCGCGGCAACCCCGGCATCCTCGTCACCGGGCACGACCTGCGGGACCTGGAGGACCTGCTGCGGCAGACCGAGGGCACCGGCGTGGACGTGTACACCCACGGCGAGATGCTGCCCGCCCACTACTACCCCGCCTTCAAGAAGTACGCCCACTTCGCCGGGAACTACGGCGGCGCGTGGTGGGAGCAGAACGCGCACTTCCAGGCGTTCGGCGGGCCCGTGCTGTTCACCACGAACTGCATCGTGCCGCTGAAGGCCGGGAACACCTACCTGGACCGCATGTACACCACCGGCGCCTCCGGGTACCCCGGCGCCACGCACATCCCGGACCGCCTGCCCGGCGGCGAGAAGGACTTCAGCGCGCTGATCGCCCAGGCCCGCGGCTGCCCCGCCCCCACCCCGCTGGAGGAAGGCGAGATCCTGGGCGGCTTCGCGCACGACCAGGTGCTCGCGCTGGCCGATCAGGTCGTGGACGCCGTGAAGACCGGGCAGATCCGCAAGTTCTTCGTGATGGCCGGCTGCGACGGCCGCTTCAAGAGCCGCAGCTACTACGCCGATTTCGCGCAGGAACTCCCGCAGGACACCGTGATTCTCACGGCCGGCTGCGCGAAGTACCGCTACAACAAGCTGAACCTGGGCACCGTCGCCGGCATTCCGCGCGTGCTGGACGCCGGGCAGTGCAACGACTCGTACTCCCTGGCCGTGATCGCCCTGAAACTCAAGGAGGCGTTCGGGCTGGACGACATCAACGACCTGCCCATCGCGTACAACATCGCGTGGTACGAGCAGAAGGCCGTGATCGTGCTGCTCGCCCTGCTGCACCTGGGCGTGAAGAACATCCACCTCGGCCCGACCCTGCCGGCGTTCCTGTCCCCGAACGTGGCGAAGGTGCTGGTGGAGAACTTCGGCATCGCCGGAATCGGCACCGTGCAGGAGGACATGCGGGCCTTCCTCGCCTGAGCGGCAAAGCAGCGGGGCCGGGCGCGTCATACCCGGCCCCGCTCCGTGACCTCAGCGGACGAAGAACAGGCGCATGGCCACCAGCAGCACGATCACCGCGTACACCGCCTTCACGAACCCGCTGCCGCGCAGCATCGCCATCCGCGCGCCCAGGGTGGCGCCCAGCGCGTTCGCGGCGCCCATCGGCAGGCCCAGCCACCACACCATCTGCCCACCGATCAGGAAGAACAGGAACGCGCCCAGGTTCGTGGCGAAGTTCAGCGTGCGGGCGTTCCCGCCGGACTTCACCAGGTTGAAGCCCGCCAGCGCGAACATGAACATCGCAAACGTTCCCGTGCCCGGCCCGAGGAAGCCGTCGTACATGCCGATCACGAACGCGCCCGGCAGGGTCAGCGCCAGGGTGCGGGCGGTCAGGCCCGGGTAGCGGTCCTCGGTGCCGAAGCGCTTGTTCACCAGCACCAGCGCCCCCACCAGCAGGATGACCACGCCCACCAGCGTGCGGAAACTGTCCGGGTCCACGAAATGCACCAGGTACGCGCCCAGGGCCGCGCCGGCCAGCGCCAGCGGAATCAGGCGCAGCACCAGAGTGCGCTCCACGTTGCCCTTGCGCCAGAACTGGTAGGTGGCGCTGCCCGACCCGAAGATCGCCAGCAACTTGTTCGTGGCGACCACCTGCGCCGGACTCAGGCCCATGAAGAACAGGGTGGGCAGCGTGATCGTCCCGCCGCCCCCCGCGACCGCATCGATGAAGCCGGCCAGGAAGGCCAGCGGCAGACCGTACAGCAGCACTTCGGGACCCGGCACGGCCCGGACTGTAGCACCCGCCCGGCCGGGGCCACGGCGGGCGTGTCCACACCGCGCGCCGCTGCGCCCCGGCAGGCCGTGTTAGCGTGCCGCATGCCGCCCCAGCCGCCTTCCGCGCCGACCCCGCCCAGCCTGCCCGCCCCGCTGTTCGACACGGCCGTGATCGCCGGGGTGGGCCTGATCGGCGGCAGCGTGGCGCTGGGCCTGCGCAGCCGGCTGCTCGCCCGACGGATTGTGGGCGTGGACGCCAGCCTGGACGCGCTGCGGGAGGCGCAGGCGCTGGGCGTGGTGGACGAGATCCGCGCCGCGCCCGGCGAATGGCTGCGCGAGGCGGACCTGGTGGTGCTGGCCGCCCCGATGCGCGTGCTGGCGCCGCTGGCCGCGGACCTCGCCCCGTACCTGAACCCGCAGGCGCTGGTCACCGACGTGGGCAGCGTGAAGGCCACCATCGCCGCCGAGCTGCACCGGCTGGGCGTGCGGAACTTCGTGCCGGGGCACCCAATGGCCGGCAGCGAGCGGGGCGGGGTGGCGCACGCCCGCGCCGCCCTGCTGGAGAACGCCGTGTGGGTGCTTACGCCCACCGAGCACACGCCCCTGACCGCCCTGAGCCGCGCCCGGGCGCTGGTGGAGCACCTGGGTGCCGCGCCGGTGGTGATGCCGCCCGGCGCGCACGACGACCTCGTGGCGACCGTGAGCCACCTGCCGTACCTGGCGAGCCTGGCCCTGACGCACCTGGTCGCGCGGGACGAGCGGCTGAGCCTGCTGGCCGCCGGGGGCTTCCGGGACCTGACGCGCGTGGCGAGCGGCGACCCGCGCATGAGCCGCGACATGGTCGTGGAAAACCGCGAGGCGCTGCGGCTCGCGCTGCGGCGCTTCCGCACGCAGCTCGACCGCCTGGAGGCCGAACTGGACGACCCGGAGGAACTGCTGGCCGCCGCGCAGGAGGGTAAGCGCACCCGGGACAGCCTGCCGGTCGTGAAACGCAGCCTGCTGCCCCGGAGGCACGATCTGGTCGTGACGATCTCCGACCGCCCGAACCAGATCGGCGCGGTGACGCAGGCGCTCGGGGCGGCGGGCGTGAACATCAAGGACATCGAGGTGCTCGCCATCCGCGAGGACGGTGGGGCGATGCGCCTGGGCCTGGAAACCCCGGAGGACGTGCAGGAGGCCGCCGGCATCCTGCGGAGTGCGGGTTTCGACGTGGTCGGCCGCGCCTGAGCCTCAGGGTTCCAGCAGGTCGTTCAGGAACTCGCCGAGCGGCGCGGCCGCCATGGGGCGGGCCACCAGGTACCCCTGAATCAGGTCGCAGTACCAGCTGCCGAGCAGGGCCAGCTGCCAGTCCTCCTCCACGCCCTCGGCCACGGTGGTCAGGCCGTAGGTGTGCGCGAAGGTGATCAGGGTGCGCACGATCTGCCCGGAGCGGTCGGCGTCCTCCGGCTCCGGCGACAGGCGCTGGATGAGGGACCGGTCGATCTTCAGGGTGCGGGCCGGGGTGTGCGCCAGCCGGCTCATGCTGGAGTACCCGGTGCCGAAGTCGTCGATGGCGACGCCCAGGCCCTCTTCCAGCAGGGCCGTGTAGGGGCGCCAGGACACGTCGGACAGCGCGGCGTACTCGGTCATCTCCAGTTCCAGGGCGCTGGCGGGCAGGCCCACGTCGTCCAGGATGGCGCGCAGGTGGGCGGCCAGGTCGGTCCGGGCGAGGTCGCGGGGGGACACGTTCACGCTGACCTGAAGCTGCGGCCAGCGGCGGCGCCAGAGCTTCAGGTCGGTCAGCGCGCGGCGCAGCACCCACAGGGTCGCGCAGTACCCGAGTTCGCTGTGTTCCAGCACGCGGATGAACCGGTCGGCGCTGAGCAGGCCCCGCACCGGGTGCTGCCAGCGCATCAGCGCCTCCAGTTTTACCGGGGTCAGGGTGCGGGCGTCCACGATGGGCTGGTAGTGCAGCAGCAGTTCGCCGCTCTGCACGGCGCTGCGCAGTTCCTGCACGATGGTCAGGCGCTGGTGGGCGGCCTCGCTGAGGGCCGGGGTGTAGCGGCGCAGGTCGTTGCGGTCGGTCTTCGCCTCGTACATGGCGAGGTCGGCGTTCTTGTACAGCGTCACGACGTCGTGCCCGTCCTGCGGGGCGACTGCCACCCCGATCGAGGTGGTCAGGACGAGCGGCTGCCCCGCCAGGTCGAAGGGTTCCGAGAGCAGGCCCTGCAGCTGGCCGGCGAGCGTCATGCCGTCCGGCTGGCCGGGGCCGTGCGTGAGCAGCACCGTGAACTCGTCTCCGCCCTGCCTGGCGACCACGCCGCCGGGCGGCAGGGCCGCACTCAGGCGGCGGGCGACCTGCCGCAGCAGCTCGTCCCCGACGGGGTGGCCCAGGGTGTCGTTGACGACCTTGAAGTGGTCCAGGTCGATGAAGATCAGGCTGACCTGCTGGCCGGGCGCCTGGCCGGGCAGGCCGGTCACGGCGCCCAGGGCGCGCTGCAAGTCGTTCTCGAAGGCCGGGCGGTTCTTCAGGCCGGTCAGGGCGTCGTGCTGCACGTAGTACTGCAGGCTCTGCTGGGTGATCAGCAGGGCGTTGTTCGCGTCCTGCAGTTCCTTGCGGCGCTGCTCGATCTCCCGGGCGCGCTGTTCCACCCGTTCCAGCTGCAGCTGGGCGGTCATGCGCTGGGTGCGGCGCTCCAGCATCTCGCGCATCAGCTGCCGTTCGGCGGCGTCCCGCAGGCGCAGCTGCTCGAAGGCCTCCCGGTGGGCGTCCTGGCCGTCCAGCAGGGCGGCCAGGGTCCAGCGGGCCTCGCTCTCGCTGCGGCGGATACTGTGCGTCCGGGCAAGGGCCAGAGCGTCTTCCAGAGCCGCGTGGGCCTCTTCGCCACGGTGCAGCGCCGTCAGGATCCGGCCGCGGGCCACCAGCAGGCGGCACAGGTTCTCCGGGTCGCTAACCGCCTCCCGCAGGGCCAGCGCGGCGTCTGAGTGTTCCAGGGCCAGGGTGTGCTGCCCGAGCCCCAGCAGGTTCTGGGACAGGTTGGAGTTCAGCAGCGCCTCGCGTTCCCGCAGCCCCGCCTCGCGCACGTCCGGGAGGGTGGCGCGGTTGAGCTCCAGGGCCTCGGCGTGGCGGCCGAGTTCCTGCAGGGTATGCGCGAGGTTGATGGACGTGCTGAAGTGAATCTCGGTGAGTCCCAGGGTTCCGGCGATGGTCCGCGCGTCCTCGATGTAGCGCAGCGCCTCCTCGAACTCGCGCAGGTCCAGCAGCATCACGCCGATGTTGTTCATGGCGCGCGCCCGGCTGCGGTCGTCCCCCAGGCTCTCGGAGAGTTTCAGGGCCTGCATGTGGCATTCCAGGGCCTGACCGGCGTTCCCCAGGCGCATGAAGCACAGCGCCTGCCCGTTCAGGATGCGGGCGTGCACAGCGTCCGGCGCGAGCGGGCGGGCCAGTTCCGCCGCCTCCCCGAAGTGCCCCTGGGCTTCGGGGAGACGGCCCAGCAGATACTGCGCGTAACCCATCAGGGTCAGGGCGAGCGCCTCGTGCCGGGTGTCACGTGCGCGCGCGGCGTCCAGGCGGGCCCGGAAGGCCAGGTGCAGGCTGCGCTCGGGGCTGGTGACGAGCAGGCCGTCCGCCTCGGCCAGGCGGGCAGGCAGGTCAGTGGCCGGCAGGTGGGCGGGACCGGGCCGGCGCGGTCCGAGGCCGCCCGGTGGTGGGACGGCCAGGTCGGTCACGCGTGATGCCCCCGGGCTTTCATGGTGCGGTCAGTGTACGTGACCCCGCCCGGCGGAACCTGACCCGGCGCTGGGGGGGTCGGCGGGGGGTGGCCGGCGCGGGAGTCAGTGCAGGGCCGGTAGCAGCGGCGCGAGCGTGTCCGGGCGGAAGCGCTGCCCGGTGGCGTGCGCCAGCTGGTGTGACAGGCGGTGCAGGGGCAGCGCAGACAGGTCGAGGGCCGTGGCGCCGCTGCTGCCGGTGCTGGCCTGCCCGGTCAGGTCGGCGAGCGTGTGGTAGGGCTGGAGCACCCCGGCCGGCAAGGGGCCGCCGGTCACCACGATCAGGTCGCAGCGTTCCGCGAAGCTCTGCACGCTGGGGTCCCGGCGGGCCAGGGCGTACCCGCGCACGCCGGCCGGCAGGTCGCGCAGCACCCGCTCGGCATCCGAGATCGTCTCGGCGCCCACGCCGACGATGCTGAGGCCCAGGCGGGTCAGCGGCAGGCCGCGGCCCAGGTCGGCGGCTTCCAGGCCCAGCAGCAGCGCGCTCGCGCCGCGCAGGGCGTAGCCGCTGTCGACCAGGGTGTCCCCCAGCGCGTCGGCCAGGGTGTGCACGCCGTGCGCGGTTCCGCTGAAGGCCACGGCGTCCACCCGCCCGGCCCGGCGCGCCGCGGTGTCCGGCGTGACCGCGGCGGCCACGGCCGCTTCCAACGCCGGGTGCACCAGCGCGCCCGTGAATTTCAGGGTCCGGCAGGCGTCCATGACGTGTGTGAGGTCGTCGGTGGGGACGTTCACGGCGATCAGGCCCAGCTGCCGCAGGGCGCGGGCGGCGTCCGGGGTGAACCCGAGAAGCGCCAGGGGGTGGTCCGGGGTGGCGGGCGGCACGGAAGGCATCAGGGGGAAGTGTAGCCCGGCCGTCTCACGGTCCTCATCCGCGCCTGCCCGGGTTACCGGGCCGCGCGGCGCAGTCCCACCGCCAGGGCCGCCACGGCCAGCGGCAGCACGCTCGCCGCCTGCCCCGCCACCACCGCCGCGCCCACGGCGGCGCCCGCCACCTGCCGCGAGCGCCGGACCCGGCCGGGCAGCACCCGGCCGCCCTGGTCGGCCTCGGCGGTCACGGCCTCCGGGGCGGCCAGGCGGGGCGCGGCCAGCAGGGCCGCCAGCGCGACCAGCGTGGCCGGCACGGACGCGGAGGGGGTGGCGCGCAGGCCGGGCAGCAGGGCCAGGGCCGCCACCCAGGGTTTCTCCAGGCCGGGCGTCAGGGCCGCGGCGCCCGCGACCGGCAGCGCCGCGGCCCGGTCGCCGCTCAGGGCGGCCAGGGCGGTGAGGCCGGCCAGGGCGGGCACGTCCACCCTGGCGTCCACGCGGCCGGTCGTGCCGCTCAGGGCCCGCACGCCGCTGAGCAGCGCTGCGGCCGCCAGGGGGCGCGCGGGGCGGCCCATCCAGGCGGCGGCGGCCGCGAGGGGCAGGGCGACCGTGGCCGTCTGGGCGTGGTCCGGGTCCAGTTCCCGCGCGCACGCCCAGGCCGCGAAGGCGTTCACGCCGACCAGCGCCGCTTCCGGCCAGCTGCCGCCGAGCAGCCGGGCCGCGAGGGCGCTGGCGGCGCTGGCGCCCACGGCGTAGCGGTTCGAGGGGTAGCTGAGGTCGATGGTGCGGGGCAGGGCGCTGCCCCGCACGGACTCGGGAATGGGGACGGCGAGCTTCATGCCCCAGGCTAAACCGGGGGCCGGGCCGGCCCGGGGCGTCTCAAGGGACCCTGAAGTTCCGGGGGCCGGGCCCTACCGGCGGGGCTGGGCGAGGGCGGCGTCGCGGTAGAAGCGCTCAATGCCCAGGGTGATGGTCTGCGCGAGGCGTTCCCGGCCGACGTCGTCCATCATCAGGCGCAGGTTGCCCTTGTCGGTCAGGAAGGCCATCTCGACGAGCACGCTCAGCTGGGTGGTGGGCCGGGCCAGGGCGAGGTTCTGGTAGTGCACGCCGTCGTTGCCGAGGTCCGGCATGCTGCTCAGGAAGCTGCCCTGGATGGCGTCGGCCAGTGCGCGGGCCTGGGGGTGGTAGTAGTACACGCCCGCGCCGCGTTTGGTGCGGGGGTCCACGCCGTCCGGGAGGGCATTGGCGTGAATGCTGACCAGCAGCTCGGCGTTTTTCTCCTCGGCGAGCAGGGGGCGGTCGTAGATGGGTGTGGTGACGTCCGCGGTGCGGGTGAGGTGCACGGTGGCGCCTTTGGCGCGCAGCAGTTCGGCCACGCGCAGGCCCACGGCGAGGTCGATGTTCTTCTCCGGGATGCGCAGGGGGCCGGCCCCGCCGAACTCGTCCCCGCCGTGCCCGGGGTCGATCACGATCACGCGGCCCTCCAGCGGACGGCGGGCGTCCAGGGTAGGGGCGTTGCGCACGCGCAGGGTTAGGGTGCTGCCGGACTGGTAGGTGGCGTCGTAGCCCCAGGGCACGCCGTTGAGGTCCACGTGCACGCGGGCGACGCCGTCGGCGTCCTGGGTCCAGCGGACGTCCCGCACGATGCCGCTGGGCGCGTCGGACACGATGTAGTCCACGTCTGCCACCGTGTGGAAGAGCCGCAGGTCCAGGCTGGACGCGCCGCCGCTCACCTGCTGTTCCACGGTGAAGGGCACCTTCGCGGGCAGTTGCAGGTTCACCTCGGTGTGCGTGCCGGCGTTTTTCACGCCGATGGTGGTGAACACCGCGCGTGGGAGGGGCGTGCCCTCAGGGCGCAGGGTGAGGGTGGTTTTCGGGGCGTTCAGGGTGAGGGTGCTGCTGGCCTGCACGATGTAGGTGCTGCCGTCCTCGCCAATCACGACCGTCTGCGCGCCGGGGCGGGGGTACACCACGTAGTTGCGTCCGGCGCCGTTGCGCCACACGAAGGTCCCGGCGTTCAGGCCGCGCCCGGGAATGGCGGCGCTCACCTCGGCCACGCGCGGGCCGCTGCCGGTCACGGCGAGTTTGCCCTTGGAGTCGGCGGCGGTGGCCGTGCCGTCGGCGGCGGTGAGGGTGAAGCTGACGGGCGCGGCGGTCAGGGCGGCCGGCAGCAGGAACGTGCCCGCGTACTGCCCGGGGGCGGTTTCGGCCATCGGGAACGGGCCGAGGTCCCCGACCCTGAAGGTGGCCTTCCCGCCGGCGGTGCCGGTGAAGGCCACGGGCACCGCCCGCATCTCCAGGTTGGCGGGCTGCACGTACAGGATGCGGTCGACGGCCGGCTGCAGGCTGGCCGGAGCGATCTGCGCCGCGCCGGTCAGGGGCGCGGAAGCGGCCCGGGTCACGGTCAGCACGCGGCTGCTGGTCACGCCGCCCAGCGTGGATTCCAGCGTCAGGGTGTTCACGCCGGGCTGCAGGGGCACCCATTCGATGAACAGGCCGTCCGTGCCGACGTCCACCGGCTGGCCGTTCAGGGTGAGGGTCGCGCCGGGCTTCACGCTGCCTTCCACGAGGACGTGCGTGAACGCCACCGTGTACTTGTCGGCGGGGTACGCGACGTAGATGGGCGCGTCGCTGACGGGGGGCAGCAGGGTGCCGGTGGCGGCGGGGGTCGCGGGGGCGGGCGCGGTCTGGGCGAGGCCGGAACCGGCGGTGAGCAGCAGCGCGGTGAGCAGGATGCGGGAGAGAGTGAAGCTCTGGTGCATGTGAACCTCCGGTGAGTTGTGAATGCGCCAGTGTACCCCCCCCAGGCCGGTACGCTGGCGGCATGAACCGCCTCGCCCAGGAGTCCAGCCCTTACCTGCTGCAGCACCGGGACAACCCGGTGGACTGGTACCCGTGGGGGGACGAGGCCTTCGCGGAGGCGCGGCGGCAGGACGTGCCGGTGCTGCTCAGCGTGGGGTACTCCACCTGCCACTGGTGTCACGTGATGGCGCACGAGTCCTTCGAGGACGCGCAGACGGCCGCGCAGATGAACCGCGACTTCGTGAACGTGAAGGTGGACCGCGAGGAACGCCCGGACGTGGACGCGGTGTACATGACAGCCACTCAGGCGCTGACCGGGCAGGGCGGCTGGCCGATGACGGTGTTTCTCACGCCGGACCGCGAGCCGTTCTACGCCGGGACGTACTTTCCACCGCAGGAGGGGTACGGCCTGCCCAGCTTCCGGCGGGTGCTGGCGAGCATCGCGGACGTCTGGGTCAATCGCCGGGGGCAGGCGCTGGAAAACGCACAGGCGCTCACTGCGCACCTGAAGGACCTGGGCCAGCCGAGAGGGACCGCGGGCGGCCTGCCGGACGGCGCCCTATCGCGGGCCGTGGAGCACCTGCGGCGCGTGTTCGACGAGACTCTGGGGGGCTTTGGCGACGCGCCCAAGTTCCCGGCGCCCACCACGCTGGACTTCCTGCTCACCCAGCCGGCCGGGCGGGACATGGCGCTGCACACCCTGCGGGCCATGGGCCGGGGCGGCATCCACGATCACCTGGGCGGCGGCTTTCACCGGTACAGCGTGGACGCGCAGTGGCTGGTGCCGCACTTCGAGAAGATGCTGTACGACAACGCGCAGCTCACCCGCACGCTGCTGCGCGCCCACCAGCTGACCGGCGATGAGGAGTTCGCGGACCTCGCCCGGCGGACCCTGGCGTACCTGGAACGCGAGATGCTCTCCCCCACCGGCGGCTTTTACAGCGCGCAGGATGCCGACACGCCCACCGAGCATGGCGGCGTGGAGGGCCTGACCTTCACGTGGACCCCCGAAGAAATCCGCGAGGTGCTGGGCGGTGAGGCCGATCTGGCCCTGCGGTACTTCAACGTGACCCCGGACGGCAATTTCCGTGACCCTCACCGGCCCGAGTACGGCAGCCGCAGCGTGCTGCACACCCCCGCCCCCGCCAGCGCCCTGGCCCGCGACCTGGGGGAGGACGTGGGGGCCCGGCTGGCCGACCTCCGCGCGCGGCTCCTCGCTGCGCGGCAGGCCCGGACGCAGCCCGGCACCGACGACAAGGTGCTCACCTCCTGGAACGGGCTGGCGCTGGCCGCCTTCGCGGACGCCGCGCGCATCCTAGGTGAACCCCACTACCTGGATGTCGCGCGCCGCAACGCCGACTTCATGCACCGGGAGCTGCGCCTGCCAGACGGCACCCTGCGCCACAGCTTCAAGGACGGGCAGGCGCGGGTGGAGGGCCTGCTGGAAGACCACGCCCTGTACGCGCTGGGGCTGGTGGCGCTGTTCCAGGCGGGCGGGGACCTCGCGCACCTGCGCTGGGCGCGGGAGTTGTGGGAGATCACCCGCCGCGACTTCTGGGATGACACGGCCGGCGTGTTCTACGCCACCGGCGGCCGCGCCGAGACATTGCTCACGCGGCAGGCGCCGGGCTTCGACTCGGCAGTCATCAGCGACAACGCGGCGGCGGCCCTGCTGGCCGTGTGGATGCACCGCTACTTTGCGGACGAGACCGCGCGGACCATCGCGGAACGCACCGTGAACGCCTTCGCTGATGACCTTCTGGCGGCCGCCAGCGGCTTCGGCGGGCTGTGGCAGGCCGCAGCCTTCCTGGCCGCCCCGCACCTGGAACTGGCGATCGTCGGCACACCGGAGGAACGCGCCCCGCTGGAACGCGAGGCGGCGCGGCATTACCTGCCGTTCGTGGCCCTGACCCCGGCCGAGGAAGGAGGCGACCTCCCGGTGCTGGAAGGCCGCCCCGGGGGCGGGCAGGCGTACCTGTGCCTGAATCACGCCTGCCGGCTGCCCACGCGGGACCCGGCCGGGCTGGCCGGTCAGCTGCGCGAGGTTACGGCCGGGGCGGTCACTCCGGACCGGAACGCGGGAAGCTGAGGGGGCTGCGGGCGCCGTCCCGGACGTTTTTCTGCACGGCGACCGCGCCGAACAGGGCCAGCAGGTACGCCATGCCGTAGAAGCCCTTCTCCGCCAGGGGCAGCGGGGCGTTCCACAGGCCGATCATCATCAGCAGGAGGCACAGGCCCACCGAGAGCCAGCACAGCCCGAAGTACAGGTCCGTGACTGGAATGCCTTCCAGCCGGTCACGGACGCTTTTCTGCACGCTGATCGCGGCGAACAGGCCGTACAGCAGGGTGACGAGGTAAAAACCCTTGCTGTTCAGCGGCATGGGCGACACCCAGATGCCGATGGCGTACCCGAGCATGCCGATGAACACGGCGGCCCAGGACACGGCCACGAACGCGGGCGACGGAGCGGAGGCGGGCTGGATCATCGGGTCTCCTTCAAGGCGGTGGGGGTGTCCCGACTGTACCCGCTGATCTGCGCGTGCGTGTGCGAGGTTGCGGCGCGCGGCTCAGGGCCGCGTGAGTTCCTGCACGCCGTCCGGCGCGGCCACGAAGGCCCGCTCGGCCATGCCGAGGAAAAGGCCCGTGTCCACCACGCCGAGGGTGCCCTTGATGCGGCGTTCCAGCTCGGCCGGATCGAAGGTCTCTGGAAGTTTCGCGTCGTAGATGTAGTTGCCGTTGTCCGTCACGTAGGGCTGCGCGCCGGGCTGCCGCAGCTGCCCGCCGGGCAGGAAGGCCCGCAGGCGGTCGATGGTGCTCAGGAACCCGAACTTCAGGATCTCGATGGGCAGGGGGGCTTTCTCGCCCAGCTGCCCCACGAGTTTGGTGTGGTCGGCGATGATGATCAGGCGCCTAGCCTGCACTTCCGTGACCTTCTCCCGGACCAGGGCGCCGCCCAGGCCCTTGACGAGGTCGAGGTTGGGGGCGATCTCGTCGGCGCCGTCGATGGCGATGTCCAGGGGTCGGGGGTCAAGGGGTTCGGTGGGCACGCCGACCAGCCGGGCGAGCTGCTCGCTGGCCTCGCTGGTGGACACGCCCACGATGCCGGTCAGTTCACCTGCGGCGAGTTTCCGCCCGAGTTCCTCGATGGCGTACTTGGCGGTGCTGCCGGTGCCCAGGCCGACGCGGTCGCCGCTGCGGACCAGCGCCACGGCCTTCAGGGCCGCTTCCTTCTTCAGGGCTTCCAGGTCGCTCATGCGCCGGCCTTCGCCTGATCGGCCTCGATGGCGGCGGCCACGGCGTCGGCGTGGCCGTCCACCTTCACGGCCCGCCAGGACTTCACGAGCCGGCCGTCCGGGCCGATCAGGAAGGTCTGGCGTTTGATGCCCTCGGTGACCTTGCCGTACAGGTTCTTCTCGCCGTACGTGCCGAGCGTCTTCAGGAAGCGGGCGCCGTCGTCGGTGAGCAGCGGGAAGGGCAGGCTGTACTTCTCGGCGAACTGGCGGTGGCTGTCGGCGTCGTCAGCGCTAATGCCCAGGATCACGGCGCCCAGCGCCTTCAGGCGGGCGTGGTCGCGGAAGTCGCAGGCTTCTTTCGTGCAGCCGGGCGTGTCGTCCTTGGGGTAGGCGTACAGGACCACGTAGCGGCCCTCGTACTGCGCGAGGCGGTGGCGGGTGCCGCCGGCGTCGGGCAGGTCGAAGTCGGGGAAGGCGTCACCGGGAGCGAGCACGTGGTGGGGGGCGTCCGTCATGCCGCCCAGGGTAGCGCGGCGCCGCGCGAGGTATTCCACGTTTCTAAAAGCGGGCGCGGGTACCATAGGGGATGTGAAGCTCGCGCCCTACATTGACCACACGCTCCTGAAAGCCACCGCCACCGCCGCCGACATCCGCACCCTGTGCGCGGAGGCCCGCGACAACGCCTTTTACGCGGTGTGCGTGAACCCGGTGTACGTGCCCCTGGCCAAGGCGGAACTCGCGGGGAGCGGCGTGAAGGTGGCGACCGTGTGCGGGTTCCCGCTGGGCGCGGTGAGCCCCGAGCAGAAGGCCGCGGAGGCGAAACTCAGCGTGGCGGCCGGCGCGGACGAGGTGGACATGGTCATTCACATCGCCTCGGCGCTGGACGGCGACTGGGCAGCCGTGGAGGCCGACGTCCGCGCGGTGCGGCAGGCCATTCCGGACCAGGTGCTGAAGGTGATCATCGAGACCTGCTACCTGAACGACGAGCAGAAACGCGGCGCGACCGAGGCGGCCGTGCGCGGCGGCGCGGACTTCGTGAAGACCAGCACCGGCTTCGGCACGGGCGGCGCCACCCCGGAGGACGTGGCCCTGATGCGTGAGGTGATCGCGGGCCGCGCGGCCATCAAGGCGGCCGGCGGCGTGCGCACCCCGGACGACGCCGCGCGCATGATCGAGGCGGGCGCCACGCGCCTGGGCACCTCGGGCGGCGTGGCCCTGGTCGCGGGCGAGCAGACCGGCGGCGGGTACTGATGCCGGGCGGTGCGGGGGGGCGCGTGATCCTGGCGTCCGGCAGTCCCCGCCGGCGTGAACTGCTCACGAGTCTGGGCGTGCCCTTCGAGGTGGTCGTGAGCGGCGCCGACGAGGACAGCCCCGAGACGGACCCGCAGCGCCTGGCGGGCGACCTGGCGCTGCTGAAGGGCCGGGAGGTGGCCGCGCAGCACCCGGACGCCGTGGTGATCGCGGCCGACACCGTCGTCGCGGTGGGCGGGCGGCTGCTCGCCAAACCGGCGGACGCGGCGGAAAACGCCGCGTTCCTGCGCGCGCTCTCCGGGCGCACCCACGACGTGTTCACGGGCGTGGCGGTGCTGCACGGCCCCCAGGAGTGGCTGGAGGTGCCGCGCACCGCCGTGACCTTCCGTGACCTCTCGGACGCCGAGTGCCATTACTACGCGGCGAGCGGCGAGGGCCTGGACAAGGCCGGCGGCTACGGCATCCAGCACCTGGGCGCCGCGCTGGTGGAACGGGTGGAGGGCGAGTACAGCAACGTGGTGGGCTTTCCCCTGTCGGTCGTGATCCGGCTGCTGCGGCAGGCAGGGGTGCCGGTGTGGGGTGAGGTCCAGAGCGCAGCGGGCGTGGGCAGGGCGTGACCGGTCGGCGCGTGAACCAGCGCAGCCGCGCTGCGCTGCTGTACGCCGGGCTGCTGCTGCTGAGCCTGGTGCTCACGCGGTTCCAGGTGGCGTCGCCGGCCACGCTGCGCTCCGCCACCGCGCCCCTGAACCGGGTGGGCGTGGTCACCGCCGACAACCTGCGCCGGGCGTACACCACCCTCACCGAGGAACGCAAGCTGGGCCGGGACCTGGAACGCGCCGAGGCGGAAAACGCCTCGCTGCGGGAACGCAACGAGCTGCTCACTCGCGAGGTCACGCGCCTGCGGCAGCTGCAGAAGATCACCGAAACACAGGCCCCGAACGTGCTGGGCATCGCGCAGGTGGTCGCCGTGGACCCCAGCCCCCTGCTGGCGCGACTCACGCTGAACCGCGGCTCCCGGCACGGGGTGCGGGTGCGCATGCCGGTCACGGTGCCGGGCGGGCTGGTCGGGCAGGTGGTGGCGGTCGCGCCCACCGAGTGCACCGTGGTGGCGCTGGTGGACCCGGAAAGCAGCGTGGGCGTGACCCTGCAGGGCAGCAAGGGCGGCCGGGGCCTGGCGCACGGCTCCCCGCCGGACCGCATGAAGGCGCAGTTCTCGCGCGGCGTGCCGCTGAAGAAGGGGGACATGCTGGTGACCAGCAGCCTGGGTGGCCTGTACCCGGTGGGCATCCCGGTGGGCCGCGTGGAGGAAGTGCTGCCGCTGGGCCCGAACGACGTGAACCGCACCGTGATCGTGAAACCCGCGGTGGACGTGGGCGTCATTGAGGACGTGACCATCCTGGAGGGCCTGTGACCCGTGACCGGCTGACCGGCGTGCCGCGCCGGGGCTCGCAGCGCTGGCTGCGGCCCACGCTGTACCTGCTGGCGCTGATCGCCGTGCAGTCGCTGCTCTCGCGGCTGGCCGAGGCGGCGGGCGTGGCCGCGCCGGACCTGTTCCTGCTGACCGGCGCCGCGCTGGCGTGGCGGCTGGCGCCGCTGCCGGCCCTGCTGGCGGCGTACGGCGTGGGCCTGCTGCAGGATGTCCTGGGCGCCGGCACGCTGGGCTTTCACGCCGCGGGCGTGGCCGGCGGGGCGCTGCTGGTGATGTTCGTGCGCCGCTACGTGGGGGACGGCAGCATCTTCCAGGGGCTGCTCAGCGTGGTCGCGGCGGTCGTGGGCGAATGGCTGGCGTTCCTGGTCCTGAACTACGTGCTGCGCATGGGCCTGATCACGCAGGCGTCCCTGATGCAGACGGTCCCGGCGGTGTTCCTGGGGACGCTGATCGTCAGCGGGGTGTGGGAGAGGCTGATCGTGTGGGGGCTGGGCGAACGGTCCGGGTCGGAGGAGACCTTCTCGTGAGCCGCGACCCGCTGTCGCGCCGCCGTCACCTGCGCCGCCGCGCCGGGGGCGGCCTGAGCGAGGCCAGTGCCCGGGACGTACCGGGCCGCGGCGGGGCGCGCGTGCGCTGGATGGCGCTGGCGTTCAGCTTGGGGTTCCTGGGGCTGGGGGCGCGGCTGGTGCAGCTGCAGGTCGTGCAGCACAGCCAGTTCGCGGTGCAGTCGGCCAGCAACT
>JAANMV010002715.1_pt1 | contig 16588 bp, 23 predicted proteins | sample 7279661 | NCBI WGS metagenome assembly JAANMV01 (sample SAMN14094540, study PRJNA606508) | bioreactor metagenome | isolation source: A lab-scale SPAN reactor treating ammonium-rich wastewater day 121 | place: Ireland: Galway | collected 2017-05-16 | reverse complement strand
GGCCTCCTCCCGCAGAGAGATAGGCTGATTCGTACCTCAGGTCTCTTATTTTGTAAAGTACAGTGCTGCTAGCCTCTACGCTGTGCTAGACATGAGCGAACTTAAAAACACCATCGGCGGTCGCGTCAAGATGCAAAGGGGTCATGTTCGGGGTCTCTCCTTGGGTAAGATTTTCCCGTGATTGTACTACGCTCCGTTTCCGGCTGCGCATGTGATCACACGGCGGAGATACCCACAGGGGAGAGGGCGTTATCATGCGCCTGCGATACCCAGATTGAGGGGGTCACAGCGGGTGACTATATATCATCCGCTCTGGCTCTGGGCCGGTGCGCCTGCCCCGGTGGGGGGGGCTGGCCACGGCGTCACGGCGTCTTGTACGAGGGGGCGCATGGCGGCCAGGATGGCGCGGCAGGCCGGGCAGGTTGCGGCGTGTTCGGTCAGTTCGTCCAGGTCAAACGCTCCGCCGGCGGTCATGCGTTGCACGGTCGGGCAGGTCGCCAATTGCGCCGGGGTGGGGGTGGGGTCGGTCATGGGGTGAGCTCCGTTTGTGGGTGGGGTGGGGTCACGGCGTCTTGTGCCGGTTGCGATAGTCGGCAATGGGGCCAGGGTGCGCAAAGTGCTGCCAGCGCGTGCCTTTGTAGGGGTCGCCGGCCCAGGCCCCTACATCCCCGATGTAACGCTTGGCCAGGTCTCGGTCGCCGGCGAAGTGTTTGTCCACAAGCGCGGCAAACCCGGCTTGGGCAATCTCGCGGCGGCGGGTCGGCGCCAGCTTGTCCGCGCGCGCGCGGCCCCCGGCGGCGGCGTGGGCATTGCCAGGCAAGAATCGCCCGGCGGTGTCGCGGTCAGTTGTCGTTTTTGCTTGCATGGTATAATCCTCACGGTGTCCCTTGCACGGGGTCATCCAGCCGGGCGCATTGCGTGACGCAATGCGCCCGGTTTTGTGGGTGGGGTGGGGGTGTAGCGTGGTAGGGTGGGGTCATGTCATAGGCTTGTTGTCCTTGTGTCAGGGCCAGTAAATCAGGGCCAGCAGGCCCAGGCCGGCCAGGCCCAGACCCAGGAAGATACCGGGCAATAGCTCCGCTTCCGGCGTCATCATGTTGCGGATTGTACGCAATTCGTCCGGCGTCACATGGCGGGCCAGTGCGCTTAGCGTGCGTGTGCGGTGCCAGAGCAACAGGTTTCCCAGGCCAATCAGGCCGACACAGGCCAGGGCCAGCAGAATGGCGTCAGCGTCATAGGTGTTCATATGTCTACCTCACGGTAATAGCGGGGAAGGGCGGGTGGGGTGTGGGGCGTCACGTCGAGGGCCTCGGGCCAGACGTCGTAAACTTCCGGCCCCCCGCCCAGCCATTGACCTTGTGCGGGCAGGGCGGGCAGGGGCGGGCGGGTTTCACGCCACACGGGCAGGGGCGGCCTTGGCGGTTCGGGCGGGGCGGCAATGCGGCGCAGGGCGGCAATGCCCACGAACACGCCAAACACGCCAGCGAACACGGCCAGGCCCCCCCCACACGCCACGGCCAGGGCGGTGATGGCGGTGTTCGTGTTCTCCGGCGTCCAGCCCCGGCCCACGAACACGGCCACGGTCACCGCACCCAGAAGCAGGGCCAGCAGGCCGGCGGCGATAACGGTTCTGATAGCGTCTTTCATTGCAACATCTCCGGAACGGGTTGGACGGGCGATTCTAGGGCCCCTGGTGGCGTTTGTAGGGCCTCTTGCAGCCGCGCCCAGGTGCGGCCGTTTTTGTGCCCGTACAGCGCCGCACAAGCCTTGTTCAGGCTGCCCAAACGGGCCAGGGCGGCGCGTGCGGCGTCACATTCCGCCGGCGAGGGTGGGGCGGCCAGGTCAAACAGTGGGGCCGGTGCTGTCACCGGTTCCGGCCTCCCCCCTCCCCCCGTGGGGGGCGTACCCTCCCCGTAGGGGGTGGGGTGGGTGCGGTTCTGCCGGTTCCACGGCGGCGGGGTGGTTCCGGCGGGCAGTTGCACAATCAAGCGATCATCGGCGCGCGCTGTGGCCACGCGTTGCGGCGTGCCGTCCACAATCAGCAGCGCATCCCCCGGCGTCATGCCCACGGCGTCAGCGCCGCTGCCCCCGGCCCCGGCAAACCGCGCAGCGGCGGCGGCGTCGGCGGCACCAAAGACCAGGCGGGCGGTCAGGTTGGCTTCGATGCGTTGCGTCAGCCCCCCGGCCCGCCCCGTGTTTTGTGTCGTTATCAGCAAGTGCATGCCGGCCCCGCCCCCCATGCTGGCAATCTGACCGACCTTATCGGCCACGTCGCCCAGGTTGGCCAAGTCATCGGCCACAATGTACAGCGCCGGCGCGGTGATACCCTCGCGCGTGCGCATGGTCAGCACGTCGCCGGCCAGCCATGCCAGCGCCGCGGCCATGTCGCCGTCATCGTGGAGCACGCCCAAACAGCCGGCTGCGGGCGCAAAAGCCGACCAGGTCGCGCGCTTACGTGCTAGGATGACATAGCACACGCGACGTGCGGTCAGCCTGGCCAAGCCATACAATGCGCTTTTGACGGCCTCTGTCTTGCCCCTCCGGGTTGGCCCCACCGCCAGCAGGTGCGGATGTGCGGCCATGTCCAGATACACCGGTTGTCGCATGGCGTCATAGCCCAGACACAACCGGCCCGGCTGTGTCTGCGGGGCCAGGTCGGCGGCGGTGGGTGTGCGCGGGTCGGGCGTCGGCAATTCGATTAAAACGCCCCCGGCGGTGTCGATAACCCTCACGGCTCCCACCTGCACGGCTTGGGCGATAGTCGGCCCCAGGGCCAGCAGCCGGGCCAGGTCGGGGCGGTTGGGGTGCAGCAGTCGTAGGCGGTAGGTGATTGTCATCGGCCCTTGCGTCACACCGGCGCAGCCCACGGCCAGCCGTTCGCCGGTCACAACGTCGGCAATGCGGCGCTCTGCCCAAGCAATGTAACGTGTCAGATTGGCGGTCATGGTGCCCCCCCCTCGTACAATAGCGGCATACCTGCCAGACTGCGGGCGTCATCTTCGGCCAGCCGTGCGCCTTGCTGAATCTCCCAGGGCTTCAGTCCCAGGGCCAGGGCCATGGCGGCGATAGCGTCCCAGTAGCCTTGAGCGTATCCGCTGCGCGGTGCCATGCCGCGCAGCGGGTAAGCGGTCGCCGTCAGCAAGCGTAGCAGGTCGATGCGCGCGTAGAATTCGATTGCCACATGGGGATTCATAGCGGCCCCCCTTGCGCGGCGGCGCGCGCTTCGATGCGCTCCATCATGGCCACGGCGGCGGCCAGGCGGCCAGCGGCGCCGGCGGCCAAGTCTTCGGCCTCGAAAATGCGTGCGGCGATGCGCTCTTGTTCGATGGCCACATACTGCCCGGCCAGGTGCATGGCGGCGGCGTGTGCGTCATAGCGCGCTATCACAGCGGCCACGTTCGGCGGGGGTGGTGGTGCGGGTTGGGGTTGGTACGTCGGGGGGTACGTTTGCACGGGGTCATCTCCTTGTGGGCAATGCCCACGGTCAAAGGTGAGAATTTACCGGCCCATGCCGCCGGTGGGCAGTCTGTAAATCGGCTTCGACCAGGGCCAGATAGCGCCTTAGCATGGTCAAATCGGCATGGCCCATAAGTCGCTGCAAACTGTAAATGTCCATCCCGGCGCGTAAGCTCCAAAGGGCAAACGTGCGGCGGAACGTGTGAGGGTGACAATGGTCAACCCCGGCTCGGCGGCCAAGGCGGGTCAACACTTGGCGCAACCCGGCCACGCGCAGGCGGTTGCCCTTCGTCATCGTTGCCAGAGAAACCCACAAAGGGGGGGATGCGCCCATTGTGCCGGCGTCCTTCCGGCGTCGCAGATACCGTTGCAGGGCCTGACGCGTCTTGGCCCCCATGTATACTTGACGGTCTTTCCCCCCCTTCCCTTGGCGCACCATTACCGCCCCGCTTGCCATGTCAACATCCCCCACATTCAGGGCCACGAATTCGCTGGCCCTTAATCCTGTGTCCAGCAGACAAAGCACAATCGCCTTATCGCGCCCATTCAGGCAGGCATCTATGAGGGCTTGCACGTCTGCGGGCGTGAATGCTGGCAAGATGCGATTATCCGGCTTCGGCATTTTCACCTTGCGCATGGGCGATTCCGCTAGCTCCCCTTCTCGCACAAGAAAATTCAGCCAGGCCCGAATTGCGCGCGCCCGGCCATGTACTGTATGGTTGCTCAGCCCCCGCTGTTGCTCTTTTACCAGGTGTGCCCGGACATGGGCCGGCGTGATAGCCCCGGGCCCGGTCACTTCTTGCGCCGTCATGTCGGCCAGGAATGCGCCCAGTTGATAGCGGTAATGCTGTAACGTGCGCGCCGATGCGCGGCGGGCCTGCAAGTCAAGCAAGAGGGCGTCAAAAGCTTCAGAAAGCGATAGCTTAGATAGCGTGTCAGACATAATAGCAACCTGTTTGGCGCTTAGTTCTGACCACTACCCATAGTATTCAATTATCTTCCATCCCCTACAACTTGTGTTACAGCACCCCCGGCAGGATTCGAACCTGCGACATACTGCTTAGAAGGCAGTCGCTCTAGCCGCTGAGCTACGGGGGCGGGAAACTATCTACACCTGCAATTGTAAAAGCAGCAGGTGAGGCTGTCAATGCTGGATGACGTTCGCTGTTCGCTGTTGACTGTTGACTGTTCGCTGTTGACTATTGACTGTTGACTGTTCGCTGTTGACTGTTCGCTGTTGACTGTTCGCTGTTGACTGTTCGCTGTTGACTGTTCGCTGTTGACTGTTCGCCACAGATCAGTGCCAATCATATTCAGAACGGGTCATCCACTGCCCACTGCCCACTGAATACTGAATACTGAACACTGAACACTGAACACTGACTCCTTTCCACATCTTGAGGTAAAAATGGCAGAAAAACCGGAGATTTTGATCATCGGCGGCGGCGTCATCGGCGTCTGCGCTGCCTATTATCTGGCCCAGATGGGCCGCGATGTCACCCTGGTGGAACGGGGCGCCATCGGCAAGGGCAGCTCCTACGGCAACGCCGGCGTCATCGCTGCCGATCATGGCATGCCCATGGCCGCGCCCGGGGTGCTGGGCGAGGGCCTGCGCTATTTGCTCGACCCCGCCAGCCCTCTGCACATCAAGCCCCGGCTGGACCCGGCCCTGTGGCGCTGGCTGTGGCGCTTCCGCGGGGCTTGCCGGCCTGGGCCGATGCACCGCGCCATCCCCCTGCTGCTGGCCTTGGGCGGAGCCAGCCTGGAGATGTTCGCGGACCTGGCGGCGGCGGGGCTGGCCTTCGCGTATGAGCACAAAGGCCGTTTGCATCTCTACCGCAGCGCCGCGGCCCTGGAGAAGGAGCGGGAGGAGATCGCGTTGCTGGCCCGGTACGGCGTCTCTGCCCAGTTGCTGGATGGGGCGGAGGTGCGGGCGCGGGCGCCGGAGGCGGCGGCAGACCTGGCCGGAGGCGCCTATTTCGGCGGTTATGCCCACTGCGATCCGTACCAATTCGTGCGGGAGATGGCGCGGGTCAGCCGCGAGCTGGGCGCCACGCTGATCGAGGATGCGCCCGTGACCCGGATCACCCGGCAGGGGCGGCGGATCACGGAGGTGCAGACCACGCAGGCCGCGTTTGCGGCCGAGCAGGTGGTATTGGCCGCGGGCGCGTGGTCGCCGGCGTTGGCCCGCATGGTGGGGGTGCGGCTGTTGGTAGAGGCGGCCAAGGGCTACAGCATCACGGCCGAGCGCCCGGCGCAGGGGCCGGACATCCCCCTGGGGCTGGGCGAGGCCAAGGTGGCAGTGACGCCGATGGGCGATCGCTTTCGCTACAGCAGCACACTGGAGTTGGCCGGGTTGGATACGAGCATCAACCAGCGGCGGGTAGCGGCCACGCGCAAGGCTTTGCGCGACTATCTGCCGGGGCTGGCGCCGTTGCAGGAGATCGAGGTCTGGCAAGGCCCGCGCCCGGCCACGCCCGACGCCCTACCCCTGATCGGGCGCAGCCGGCAGGTGGAGAACCTGATTGTGGCCACGGGGCATGGCATGTTTGGCGTCACCCAAGGCCCGGTCACCGGGCGTATCGTGGCCCAACTGGCCGCGGGCCAGCCCGCGGCCATGGATTTGGCGCCTTTTGCGGTGGAGCGGTTTGGGTGAGAGGCCCTTGCGCGTGACCTCGCGATTTTTGACGGGTGAGAAGAGGATGTGGTATGGTGTTTTGTGTACTCTCCATTACCCTTAGCGCCGTGACTGTGCGGCGTTCCGCCTTGCGCCAGCGTACACCTCTCGCCAATTAGTGTGCGCCAGCGCTCGAACCGCAGAATGATTGAGCACCAGGTCCCACTCTCGCCCATCAATGGGGACCGGGCGAGTTTTGTGTTTCCTGAGAATGATGACTTTGATGGATTCAACCCTTCATTAGCAAAACTTCAGCACGATATTCAACTTCGGTCAAGAAGCTGAACATATCCACGCGGTATTGTCTTGAGGATACTTGCTTCATGGCCAGCCAGCTTGCATATTTGATCCTTTTTGGTTTTTACTGCTGATTTTTGGGCAGTATAAGAATTTTGCTGCAAAGCTGCTCATTCGGTTTGCAGGCGCGTTGTAGCGATTGCTCCGGCCGCATATCGATCCATAGACTGCGATCCCCCGGCGCCCATCCTGGCGACGGCGGCGGAGCGTGGCCTGCAGACAGGATCGGCGTGTGGCCGGGGCGGAGACAGAGGCAAAAATCATGGATTGGCGACAGGTTCGGCTGTATGTGCAGCGGCAGGCCGGCAGCGTGTGGCGCTATTGCGCCGAGCAAGCGGTGTATGCACTGGTCGGCTGGATCCCTACCGCTGTAGGCATTGCCGCACGGGCGCTGTTCTACCGGGCGATCCTGCACATGGAAGGGGTGGCGGCCATCGAGGCGGGGGTGCGGCTGCGCTTTGCCGATTACATCTGGTTGGGCCGGGGCGCGTATGTGGATGAGCGGGTGTATATCCACGCCTGCCCCGGCGGGGTGCGCATCGGCGCCAACACTTTTATCATGCACGGCGCGGTGCTGCACGTCTATAATTTCCGCGGCCTGCCGCACGCTTTCATCCACATCGGCCAGGACAGCCTGATCGGCGAATACAACGTCCTGCGCGGGCAGGGGGGGATCAGGATCGGCGACCGGGTGTACACGGCGCCGCTGGTGCAGATCCTGGCCGTGAACCATGTGTATGATGACCCGCGGCGGCCTATGATCGCCCAGGGCATCACGGCAGAGGGGATTGTGATCGAGGATGATGTCTGGATCGGGGCCGGGGCCATCATCACCGATGGCGTGCGCATCGGCCAGGGCGCGGTGGTGGCCGCCGGCGCGGTGGTGACGGCGGACGTGGCCCCACACGTGGTGGTGGGCGGCGTGCCCGCCCGGGTGTTGAAACAGATCGACGGCGAAGATGGGGAGCGCGCGGGCAAAGAGGTGTTCTTCTGAGCGCGCATGCTGCCCCGTCGCCATCTCCAGAGCAAGGAGGAGCGAAGCAATGACAACCCTGACTGTGGTAATCCCGGCCTGGAATGAGGAGGATGGCATCCTTGCCATCATCGAACGCGTGCTGGCGATCCAGCCGGCTTTGCCCGCGGCCGGGGTGGCCGGCCTGGAACTGATTGTGGTGGATGATGGCTCTGGCGACCGCACGGCAGAGTTGGCCGCAGGCTGTGCGGGCGTGCGGTTGATCCAGCACCGGCGGAATGGGGGCTACGGCGCGGCCCTCAAAACCGGTTTCGCCTGCGCTCAGGGCGATCTGATCGGTTTTTTGGATGCAGATGGCACCTATCCTCCCGAATATTTTCCCGCCCTCTGCCAGGTCTTGCGGGACAGCGGCGCCGATATCGTCATTGGTTCGCGCATGGCCGGGGCAGAGAGTGAGATGCCGCGGGTGCGCTGGCTGGGCAACAAACTGTTTGCCAGCCTGGTTAGCCTGATCAGCGCCGAGCGCATCAGCGATTCGGCCAGCGGCATGCGGGTATTCAAGAAGAGCATCCTCGACCGCATCTACCCCCTGCCCGATGGCCTCAATCTCACCCCGGTGATGAGCACACGGGCCTTGCACGAGGGCCTGCGCATGGTGGAGACCCCCATCCCCTACTCCGAACGGGTGGGTCGCTCCAAGCTCAGCGTCACCCGCGATGGCGTGCGTTTCGCCCAATCGATCGTGTGGACGGCCTTGAGCTACAACCCCGCCCGCTTGCTGGGCATGCTGGGATTGAGCATCCTGGCCATCTCGGTTTTGATTGCGCTGGGCGTGCTTTTTCTGCGCTTGCAGGGCGTCACCAGCCTCAACCCTGTGGGCGCGTACCTGCTCTTTGCCGGGGTGGTGCTTGCGGTGGTCAGCGTCAGCCTGATCAGCCTGGGCGCCAGCTTCAACTACTTTGTGGCCCTGTTTCATGGCCGGCCCATCCAGCGGGGCGCGTTCACACGGGCGCTGGCGCGCTGGCAGGTGGATCAGGCGTTGGGCTGGGTGGGGGTGTTGCTGATGGCGGCTGCCATTGCCCTGTCAACCCTCAGCTTGATTTTGGGCATGCAAGGTTGGGAGGTGTCCCGGTTGTGGTTTTATTATCTGATCAGCGCCAGCCTGGCCCTGATCGGCGTGCAATTGGTGGTGGCGTTTGTGCAGATCCAGGTACTGGATGCCCTGCGCACCCGCCATGATCTGGCTCTGATCGACCGCCAGGGCAAGAGCCATGTCGAGCTCGATCCTGGCAGCGAGCCACAACCGCAGGAGGGCGCCCGGCCCGTTACCATCTGAGACAGCATGGAAAAATGACAGAGACCCCCGAACGCTCCCCGCAAGTGCGCGCCAACCTCGGCGCCCGGCGCTTGCCCCCCCTACGCCCCGCCCAATTTCCCGATGCCGGCGCGGCTGTGCAAACCCTGACCTCCTCCACCCGGCCGCCGGGCAGCGTGGATGTGCTGCTGGTCAATCCCCCCGCGCCTGATGGCGGCATCTGGATCCGCAGCCAACACCGGGTGGGCCGCCGCAGCCGCGAGAATATGATCTGGCCGCAGGTCAGCCTGGCGCAGTTGGCTGCCCTGCTCCTCCCCGATTACACGGTGGAAGTGGTAGATGCCATCGCCACGCGCATGAGCTGGGCCGAGTTCGAAAAACTGCTGGATGCCAGGCGGCCCAAATACTATCTCACCCAGGTGACGGCGCCCACCCTGCGCAATGATCTGTACGGCGTCTTTCTGGCCAAGTCGTTGGGGGCCAGCACCCTGGCGTTTGGCACCCACGTCACGCCCATGACTCTGGAGACGATGCGCCCCTTCCCTGCCCTGGATTATGTGCTGCGAGGCGAGCCTGAAGCGACCTTGCGCCAACTTTTGGATACCCTGGAGGAGAAAACCCCCTCGAACCCACGGGTGGCGAAGATTGTGGCCGAGACGAGTTCAAACCTTCAAACGTTCAAGCCTTCAAATGTTCGGGCCACCATCCCCGGCCTGGCCTGGCGCCATGGGGCAGAGATTGTGATCAACCCGGATCGGCCTTTTATCCCCGATCTGGACGACCTGCCTCTGCCCCTGCACCACCTGTTGCCGCTGGACAGGCAGCGTATGCCGATGCTAAAAGGCCCATTCACCTTCATCGTCACCAGTCGCGGCTGTCCGGCCGGCTGCAAGTACTGCATCAAGCATGTCAGCTACCAGAACAGCGTGCGGGTGCGCTCGCCGGAGAATGTGATCGCGGAGCTAAAATGCCTGGCCGGCTTGGGCGTGCACAATGTGCACATGTACGCCGACCTTTTCACCGTCAACCGCGATCATGTGATCGGTATCTGTCAGGGCATCCTCGCCGCCGGCCTGCAGGTGCGCTGGACGTGCAACAGCCGGGTGGATTATGTGGATGAGGAGATGTTGCAATGGATGGGCCGCGCCGGCTGCCATCTGATCTCGTGGGGTATCGAGAGCGCCAATGAGGAGATCCTCAAACGGGCGCGCAAAGGCTATCGCAAGGAACAGGCCATGCAGGCCCTGACCTGGGCGCGGCGGGCCGGGATCAAGAATTGGGGCTATTTCATCATCGGCCTGCCCGGCGAAACCGAGGAGACGATCCAGGAAACCATTGCCTACAGCAAGCAATTGCCCCTGGATATTGCCCTTTTCCACATCGCCGCGCCCTATCCCGGCACCCCCTTTTTCTTCGAGGTGGTGGAAAAAGGCTGGTTTCGCCCCGGCGTCAAGTGGGAAGAGGTGGACATGGATCAATCCACCGTGCTGGACTATCATGAGCAAGGCCTGACCGCCGAGCGGCTGGAGTATTGGCAGAAACGGGCCACGCGCGAGTGGTCCTTCCGCCCTGGCCCCATGCTCACCTTTTTGAAGAGCTTGAATACCTGGGAGGGGCTGAAGAGTGGCTTGAATGTGGGCTGGCAGATGTTGCGGTTCGTGCGGGGATGAGCAGATCGGCGCGGCTGCCCCTGCTGCTGGCGATCCTCTTTCTGATGACGGCGGAGATCGCGGCGCGGGTGGCCGTGGACGCGGTGGAGGCCCGTTCCCGTTTCTGGTTCATCCTGGCCGGGCTGGCGCTGATGCTGGCGACGATGGCCGCAGGGCAGCGGTGGGGGGAAGGGGCGGCAGGCCCCATGGCCCTGGCCGCGGCGTTCCTGGCCGCGGCCCTTGGCCTGTACTGGCTGCTCACCTACGATTGGTTGGCGCAGAGCATGGATAAGTTCAACTGGCTGCAACAGGCAGGCCGGTGGATTCAAACCCATCGCCCGCCCCTGCCTGTGCCCGATGACATTCACAGCAACCCGGCCGGCGGCGCTCTGGCAGTGCTGATTGCCTGGGGCGGGGGCGGGGCGCTGTGGGCCTGGCAGGGGCGGAGGGCGCGAGGGTGGGCCTGGTTGGCGGCGCTGGCGCTGGTCATCGCTCTGGCGGCGCTGGCTTTGACCATGTCGCGGGGGGCGTGGCTGGGTCTGGCCGTGGCCGCGTTGCTGGGCGGCTATCTGATCTGGCGGGCGCGCGGGCCGCGGCCGCGAAGCATCCTGCTGCTGGGCGATGCGCTGGCCTGGGCCATCCCGCTGGGTCTGGCGCTGATTTTCTGGCTGGGGGTGACTTTTCCGGGGCTGGGCGCCGCCCTGGGCCGCGTGACCATCGATGCCAGCGCGCTCAGCCGGGCGACGCTGTGGCGGCAGGGGCTCGATCTGGTGCAGGATTATCCTTTCACCGGGGTTGGCCTCAACAGCCCGATGATGCCGCTGAGCAGCTATGTGCTGCTGCTGCACGTGGGCTTTATCATCTTCCTGCACAATCTGTTTTTGGAGATCGCGGTCGAACAGGGGCTGCCGGCGCTGTTCCTCTTTCTGGGGCTGCTGGCCCTGGCGGTCTCCCGCCTGACGGCAGCCTATCGCCAGGGCGGGCAGGCGCTGGCAGCCGGGGGATTGGCCGGACTCACGGCGCTGGCGGTGGCCGGCATGTTCGATTCGCACGCTTATTACACCAAGTTTGTGGTGCTTACCTTTGCCTTGATCGGCTTTGGTCTGGGCCTGGAGCGCGGGGCGGCGCCGCGGGCGCGCGGCAAGGGACGCCCACTGCTGCCGGCGCTGGCGCTGGCCGCGCTGTTGTTCGCCCTGTTGGGGCTACTGCATCCCGCGGCCCGCTCCCTGTTCCGCAGCAATTTGGCGGCGACGATGCAGACGCAGCAAGAGTTGCGGCGCTACACCTGGCCACAATGGCCGTTGCAAGATGCCCTGCGTCGCTCCGACGCCATCGATTTGGCTGCTGTGCGGGCGCGTTACGAGGCGGCGCTGGCGTTGGATCCGCATAACCCGGCGGCGAATCGCCGGCTGGGGCAGATCGAGCTATCGCTGGGCGAGTATGAGGCCGCGGGCCGGCGCCTGGCCGCGGCGTATGCCGCAGCCCCGCGGCAGCAGGCCACCCGCCTGCTCCTGGCCGAGAGCAAGGCCCTGACCGGCGATGTGGCAGGGGCCGCACAGTTGGCGGCATCGGTCGAGATGGGTCAGGGACAGTGGCAGCTGCGCATCTGGTGGTATGAGCACCTGGGCGAGGGCGAGGCCGCGGAGCGGTTGCGTGATGTGCGCGATTGATTTTGTCTTTAAACGCAGAGGACGCAGGGATTTTTTCTTTTAAACGCAAAGATCGCAAAGATCGCAGAGAATTTTTTTAGGTAACAGTTCACCTAATGTGTCATTGCGAGTGCAGCGAAGCAATCTCCAAGGTGGTTCGTCAATTTTGCGGTTGTCAATCGGCGTTGGGGATTGCTTCGGGGCTATCGCCCCTCGCAATGACAAAATAAGGTAAATTGTTACATTTTTTCTTTAAACGCAGAGGGCGGGAAGAGTTTTTTTTGTGTGCTTTCTGTGGCCAATCAAAATGTCAACACATCTGGCAAGGAGCGTATGCTGGTGCAGAATGTAGCAGGGGCCGAGGCCCCACCTGTGGTTGTGATCGAGCCGAGCCGCGGGCTATCGGCTTTGGGGCTGGCCGCGGTGTGGCACTACCGTGAACTGCTTTATTTTCTGGTCTGGCGTGATGTCAAGGTGCGCTACAAGCAGACCGCGCTGGGCGTGTTGTGGATCCTGCTGCAGCCGCTGCTCTCGACCGTGGTCTTCACCCTACTCTTCGGCATCCTCTTGCAAGTGCCTTCCGATGGCGCGCCTTACGCGCTCTTTGCCCTGGCCGGCCTGCTGCCCTGGAACTATTTTGCCGGCTCTCTCACCCGTTCTTCGCAGAGTCTGGTGGGCAGCGCGCATTTGATCACCAAGGTCTATTTTCCCCGGCTGATCATCCCCATCAGCGGGGTGCTGTCGGGGCTGGTGGATTTCATGGTGGCCTTTGGCGTATTGGCCGTGCTCATGGCGGTCTACGGCATCGTCCCTACCGCCGCCCTGCTCTACCTGCCCGGCTTTCTGCTCCTGGCCATGGCCACCGCTCTGGGCTTTGGCCTGTGGCTTTCGGCCCTGAATGTGCGCTACCGGGACATCAACTATCTGGTGCCCTTCCTGATCCAGATCTGGATGTACCTGACCCCGGTGATCTATGGCAGCAGCCTGATCCCAGAACGTTTCCGCTGGCTGCTGGGCCTCAACCCCATGACCGGCGTGGTGGAGGGCTTCCGCTGGGCGCTGCTCGGCAACTATCTGGACAGCGCTGCCGCTCCCGGTCTGCTCTTCGGCCTCAGCGTCGCCATCAGCCTGGCTGTGTTGGTCAGCGGGGCCTTCTTCTTCCGCAGCACAGAGCGGACCTTTGCGGATATTATCTGATCATGTCTGATATCGCCATCCGTGTGGAAAATCTTTCCAAACTTTATCACATCGGCCGCGCGCAGCAGCGCCACGACACGCTGCGCGATGCGCTGGCGTCAGTTTTCGGTCGTCAGTCGCGCTCGTCAACTGAAAACTGTGAACTAAAAACTGACAACTCCCTCTCAGCTATGCTTGCCAAGCCCACTCTTGCCGGAGTATAATCGAAGTACGACCTGTTGCGTTTGTTAGGAGATAGACAACATGGAGAGACTCGAGCGGATCACCATCAACCCAACCATCTGCTTAGGCCAACCCACTATTCGAGGCATGCGTATCACGGTGAGTGTGGTCCTCAAGATGTTGGCGGGCGGAGCGTCTGTGCAGGAAGTGCTTAACGCCTATCCTGAATTGGAGATCGAGGATGTGCAGCAAGCCATGCGCTACGCTGCATGGGTGGTGGCTGACCAGCATCAATTGGTTCCTGCTTGAGTGAGCCAAAATGGTGGGGCTGAGATATCTTGCCGACATGAACCTCTCGCCGCTCACCGTCGCGGCGTTGAAGGCTGACGGGTATGACATTGTGCGCATATCGAATTTGCTGCCGGCAACAACATCTGATTCGGTTATTCTGGAAGAGGCGCGGCAGCGAGAGATGGTGATCGTGACACAGGATCTCGACTTCTCGGCCTTGCTGGCTCTGGGTGGACATGTCAGACCGAGCCTCGTGACACTACGATTGGGCAACACCGATCCCCACGCTGTAACGCAGCGGCTGCGCCAGGTCTTGCCCCAACTCGAACAACATCTGTCTACGGGATGCGCCATCACAGTGGATGATAGCGCTGTCCGTATACGTAGGCTGCCAATCCGCTGAACCTATGTCCGATCGTTGCACTCAGGGCAAGCTTTGAGCAAGACGGAGGATGCTGGCGGTGGGGGACGCGCAGTTTCAGAAGAAGTGCTGATCATGGTAAAATATGGCTGTGATGACGCTTGACAAACCGGCAGACGAAAAAAGGAGACAGAGAGTGATCGCAGTCAAAGCATTGTATCGGGCGGGCGAAATTGAATTCCTGGAACCCGTTCCCGCGCTCGCACAGATGCCGGTGATCGTGGTTTTTCTTGATCCAGAAAGCGTCGAGATAGGCCTTGCGCCTATGATCGAGCACGTGGACACGCTGGATTGGGGCGAGCCGATGGATGCCGAGGGTGCGCAAATGCTGGTTGCGCTGCACGAGGAACTGGCGCCCTATCGGATCGCTGCAACCCAAGCCGGGGAGCCAGACACGGAGGCATGACGGGGTATGGCAGAACAACCCATCCAGCGCGGCGATGTCTTTTGGGTCGCCTACGCTTTTCCCCACGAGAAAGCTGCGCCCACAACGGACGAAGATGCCATCGAGAAACAGCAGTGTCTCGCTTGCCAGGATGCGCGAGGTGGACGCCAAACCCCTACGACTGCTTGGGCTTGTGCAAAAGCATCCATGACCGACATCGCCATCCGCGTCGACAACCTGATCACGTGCGAGCGTGCGCACGTTCAAACGTTCAGACGCTACCGTTATGGTCGTGCGCCTGACGTTCGCCGTGGCGCCCACCCTTCGACAGGCTCAGGGCGGCGTCTGGAATCGGAGATCCTGCTGGCGGATAAGGCGCTGGCGATGAAAAAGCCCAATTACCGGAGATTTGACAGTTCATGGTACTATCATGGCAAATGTGCAAAGATCGCAACCAATTCGTTGAGGTAAATGAGGCATGAACATCGAATACACAATCCAAATCTGGCGCGAGGGGCAGCAGTTCGTCGCCCATGCGATGCCGCTCGATGTGATGAGCTGCGGCAAGACTCCGGATCAGGCCCGGCGCGCGCTGGTCGAGGCCGTCGATCTCTTTCTGGCGACGGCTGCACAGATCAATACACTTGGTGATGTACTGCAAGAGGCTGGCTATCAACCGGCGGCCGGTGGTTGGGTCAGCCCAGCCTGGATCGCGACCGAGCGGCATTCCGCGTTGATCGCGGCTTAGTCATGGCTAGAATCACCCCCATTCATTGGCGTCTGCTCGAAAAGGTGCTGCTCGCCGCCGGCTTTCAGTTCGCACGCCAGGAGGGCAGCCACCGTTCATATACCAAACCGGGCGTATCCAGGCCAGTGGTGATTCCCACCTATGATGAAATCCCAGTTTCGATCATCCTGAACAATCTGAAAACAGCAGAAATCTCACGAGACGAGTACTTCGCCATCTTGAATCGGGTTCGCTGATTTGTATGACCCTATGAGTTTGCATTTGATCTGTGTAAATCTGTGTCCCAAATCCTTTTTTGGGACATGGATGAACACAGATAACAAAAGTTACACCAAGCCTGCCATGGAGTGCATGGATTTCAGGTCCCCAATCTACCAATCCCCAATCTACCAATTCCCATTCTGACGACCTCTGGGCGCTGCGCGATGTCTCCTTCGAGGTGCAGCGCGGTGAGGTGGTGGGCATCATCGGCCGCAACGGCGCGGGCAAGTCCACGCTGCTGAAGATCCTCTCCCCATCGAAGATGGCCATCACCGAGCCGACCAGCGGGCGGGCCGAGACCTGCGGCCAGGCCGGCGCCCTGCTGCAGTGGCAGATGCATAGTTTCAGCAGAAGCGCCGATCATGGTAAACTATGCATGTGCTCAGCGCTGGCGAGTCGGCAGATTGATGTGCGGCAGAACTCTGGTGCGCACAAGGAGAACCGAATGACAGATACTCGAGCAATCTACCTTTCTCTTGTTCTTGAAGCAAACGACGACGGTTATCTGGCCTCAGCGCCGGGCATTCAAGGCGCGTTTGGCGAGGGTGACACGATCGAAGAGGCTATCTTCAACTGCGTTGACGTAGTCAAGCTGATCAATGCCTACCGCACAGAGCGGGGCGAAGCGTTGGGCTTCAACCCGGTTGCCTTGACGCCCGGCACGCAATTGGCGGTGGCCGTTCCCATCGGGGTGGCGTAGGATGCCGCTAAGGGACCTGACCTACCGCGATGTGACCCGCCGTTTGGACAAGCTCGGCTTTCGTTTCTACCGCCAGGGCAAGGGATCCCACGAGCTGTGGGTGCGAGACAGTGATGGCAAAGTCGTTCCTGTGCCACACCATCGCGGCAAGAGTATTCGCCGCGGAACCGTGCGAGCGATCATTCGCGAGACCGGCGTGAGTGTAGAAGAGTTCATGGATCTGTAGCCCTATGTCCGACATCGCCATTCGCGTCGAGAACCTGAGCAAACTCTACCACATTGGCGCGGCCCACCAACGCCACGACACGCTGCGCGATGCCCTCGGTGACCGGGTTAGCAGGTTGAAGGTTGCAGGTTCCAAGACGGTCAACCTTCAACCTGCCAACCTTGAACCTTCAACCGATCTC
>JAANMV010002712.1_pt1 | contig 16601 bp, 17 predicted proteins | sample 7279661 | NCBI WGS metagenome assembly JAANMV01 (sample SAMN14094540, study PRJNA606508) | bioreactor metagenome | isolation source: A lab-scale SPAN reactor treating ammonium-rich wastewater day 121 | place: Ireland: Galway | collected 2017-05-16 | reverse complement strand
GCCGCATAGGGGCCTCCGCTTTTTCTATCGCCTGCTCAAAGCTGATGGTATTGGCCGTGTAGGGCACATAGGCATCCTGGTACACCCGATCAAGGGTCGGTCCCATGACAAACATGGTCAGAAAAAGCGAGAGCCCGATAATGACCTGATTGGGAGGTGCCGACTGTGTCCCGATCGCCTGGCGCAGCAGGGACAGAACGATGACAATGCGCGTAAAGCCCGTCATCATCAGCAAAACAGCTGGCAGAAAAGACAATGCTGTAAAGAACAGCAATGTCTGAATCGGCACAGAGAAACTCGTGCCGTTGTTTCCGGAGCCCACCAGCACCGGCAACGAGCCCGCTGTTTGCGCCCATGCCCCCGAAGGCAGCAACGCCATAGCCAACAGCGCCATCCCCCAGACAGCGCGGCTGCCCTGCCGGAAAAAGAAGCTCCGGTCATTGGACATGAGGGGCCCCTGCGGACTCATCTACCCTGCCGGGTGGAGCCGATGTCTGTTTTTGCATTTCGCTGGCAAAGTCCGCTTCCGGCGCTCTCGGCAAACCGGCACTTGGCGACAGGACATGCAGGCAGCTGACTTGCTGCGCAGTCACACCCAGCACCAGAACGGTCCTGGAATGCTCCGGCCCTACTTCGACTGTCACCACGCGCTGGTGCGGCCCCACAGCGATGGCGGACAAGACCTTTGAAGCGGTCCCTGCCGCCATGCCGTTACTCGCCTGCTTTTGCTGGATGCGGCGAACCAGCCATGGCAAAGCCGCCATGGCGGCCACGAAAAGGACCACCACCAGCAGTGTCTGCGACATGCTGCCCGAACTACCCACGGCTGACCCGGCGCAAACGTTCCGATGGCGTGACAACATCGGTCAGGCGGATACCGAACTTGTCATTCACCACCACGACCTCGCCCTGGGCGATCAGGTACCCGTTCACCAGCACGTCCATGGGTTCGCCTGCCAGCGCATCCAGCTCCACCACCGAGCCCTGGGCCAGTTGCAGGATGTACTTGATCGGCACCTTGGTCCGCCCCAACTCCACCGATAGCTGCACCGGGATGTCGAGAACCATGTTGATGTCGTTGTGCGACGTATCGGGGCCCCCTGCCGAAAAAGGCCGAACCGGCTCGCCACTGAGGGGGCCGCCCTGTTCCGCGTCACCCGGTTTGGCATCGGACTGCTTCTGTTCTTCCAGCGCTTCAGCCCAACCGGCAAATGGATCGTCCGCGGCATCACCGCTCTTGTTGTCTTCAGCCGACATCTTTTTCTCCCATCCAGTGCATGTCTGCGTTGCGCAGGCATTCTTCTATGCGAATGGCGTACTTGGAATTGTGCGTCCCGTACTGGCATTCAAAAATCGGTACGCCTCCAATGGAAGCGCGGATACGGGGCTCTCTATCGAGTTCGATGAAGTCGCCCGGCTTCATGGCCAGCAATTGCTCCACAGTGGCGTCTGCGCGGGCCAACTCAGCCACCAAAGTCACCTCGGCGGCCTGTATTTCTCGCGTGAGTACACGCACCCAGCGTCGATCCACCTCGATGGAATCCCCTTGCGTCGAGGAATACAGCACATCGCGTATGGGTTCCAGCGTGGCGTAGGGCATGCAGATATGGATGGCACCTGCCAGATCGCCAATTTCGAGCTGGAATGCCGTAGACACCACGATTTCGCTGGGTGTGGCGATGTTTGCAAACTGCGGCTGCATTTCAGAGCGCTGGTAATCCAGTTCCAGCGGATAGATGCCTTGCCACGCTTTTTTGTACTCGGTGCAGATCACCTCCACCAGCCGTTGAATGACACGCTGCTCGGTGGGGGAAAAGTCCCGCCCTTCGATCCGGGTCTGAAACTTGCCAACGCCGCCGAACAAGGTGTCGATGATGCCGAACACCAGTGACGGCTCGCACACGATCAGGCCACTGCCACGCAGCGGCCGGATGGCCACGATATTGAAATTGGTCGGCACAGCCAGTTCGCGCAGAAAGGCGCTATAGCGCTGCACCGCCACCGTACCGACCGATATTTCGGGACTGCGGCGAATGAAATTGAACAGTCCGATACGGAAATTGCGCGCAAACCGCTCATTGACGATCTCCATCGTCGGCATGCGGCCACGAACAATGCGCTCCTGGCTGGAGATGTCGTAATTGCGTACATCGCCCTTCTCAAGGACTTCCTCTTCCGTTTTCTGGCTCTCCCCTGTCACGCCCTCCAAAAGGGCATCGACTTCTTCCTGGGACAGAAAAGATTCACTCATGGTGCAGCCTCGTGCGGCTTACTGGATGATGAAACCGGAAAAAAGCACCCGCAGCACCGGGTTGGCGGCCGCCTTGCGGGAACGGGGCGGCTCGTCCCCCTCGTCGCCCTTCGGTGCGTCCGCACGTCCCTTGGCGGCCGGGACATCAAAACCCAAGGGGCGAGAAACCTCCCGGTGGATATCGATGGCCAGCTTTTCCTTGCCGTCACGACTCAGAAGCTCATCCGAGGTTCTTTGAGATGCCAGCATGATGATGCTGTTCCGGATACTCGGCATGTGCTGCTTGATCTGGTCTGCCGTCTTGGTATCGGCCAGTTCCAGGGTGATGCCAATCTGGGCGAACCGCTCCCCGCCATTGTCTGCAAGATTCACCACCAGGGTGTCGATGGGAAGGAAGGTTGGCGCCACGGCCGGTGCAGAGGCTTTGGCCGGTGCCCCCCCCTCTCCCTCTTCATCGCCAGAATGCCGCTGAGACAAAAACCACGCAGCTGCGCCGCCTGCCACCACAAGCAACAGCACGACCACCGCGATGATGATGATCAGCTTCTTGCTCTTGGCTGGCTTTTTTGCAGATTCGGCTGCAGGGGCATTGGACGACACGTTGAAATTTCCTCGCTGGGGACACGTTGGACACTGATCAGGCGCCAACTGCCGGTTTTGATAGGTAGCCCATTATTGGACACATGCAGACCCATGATAGCCAGAATAAAAGTGCAAACCCCCTGCATTCCACAGCGCACACGCTCCATCGCTGCGCACGCCTCGAAGGGCTATACCCTCAGACAAAAATATCGACAGCCCGATCACCCTGCACTCTGGCGCGCCCTGCGGCCTGAACGTCCACGGCGGGCACCACGACCTGGGCCTGCCTGGGGGCATTTTTCGGGTTGCCTGAACTCGCACCTTCGTCACCTTGTCGGCGGCCCGATTCGCCCACCGTGACGCCCGACAGCACCAGCCCCTCCTGGCGCAGCATGTCCCTCAGTTGGGCAACACTGCCATCGAGCAGTTCACGCGTCTGTACCTCGTCACTGCCAAACGCCACATGGGCCTCGTTGCCGGTCAGAGAGACACTCACCTCGACCGGCTGACCGTCATGCTTGACGGTCATTCGGGCATTCTGGATGTTCTGATGCACCCAGTAGGCCACCTGCTCCGCCACAGCATCCTCGGCACCCACCATCGCGGGGTCCGCCACGGCCGTACCGGCCTCGCCCCCCAGCCCCATGGGTGATTCGTGGCTTACCTCTGTCGAGCCTCCCGCCCCCGAAACGGCGGGGCCAGACTCCGCACCCCGCGCAAGAACACGTCCTCCCACGGCTGCCTCGGACACGAACGGCGCCAACGCAGCCGGAAGACCACCGACGCCAAACTCCAAGGGCCGGGAGCCATCCCTGGCGCCGCCCATGTCCCTGCGCTCGGCGACCAGAGGCTGGGGCACCGCACCTTGAACCGTCGGCGCACCCTGGCCTTTGGCACCCACCACGCCAAGGCTTTGGGCGCCCGGGGCCGAGGTCACGTCGCCGACCTGTGCGGAGCCCCCACCCAGCCGCCCGGGCATCTTGCGCTTGCCTGCAGCCGATACGACTCCCTGGACATCGCCGGCCATGCCACGCTCATCGTCCGCCACGGCGGCATCCTGCAGTGCCGTCTGCAGAAGCAGACTGCCCTCCCGCAACGGTCCATCGGTCGGGATCAAGGTCGCCAGCGAACTTGCCGACAGCCCTGCGCCTCCGGCCGAATCTGCCCCCTGCGCCGCAAGCGCTCCCTGCCCTGCCACACCTTGCGCAGCCCCACCCGCCATCGCTGCCGCCCACTGCCAGGAAAGCAGCCCGCCTTGCGACACAGCCTGTGCGGTAACGTCGCTCGACGCCGGTTCGGTCGCGAGTGGATCTTCGGCGGCCACTTGCGGCACCAAGGCCTCGGGCGCGCTGCCATCGCCCAAAGAGGCGAGCAAGGCCATAAACCCACCCGGTGCAGCGCCCCCCTGCGCATCGGCCAACGAATCCTTGGCCTGTCCAGCAGGCTTGCCCCGGTTGGCGTGGGCGACCTGCTGACCCTGGGGACTTGTCACGCGTGCTTGTTCCATTTCACTTCTCCGGGCCCGCTAGGAGCCGTTGAACGACTGGCGGTACTGCAGCGCAGCCCGCTCATCGGTTTGCTTCTGTTCTCGTCGCATCTGTGCCTGCAAGGCATCGCGCTGGCGCTTTTCCACCAGCTTTTTCAGACTGGCCAGGCGCAATTCCGCCTCCAGCAATGACCGCTCGGCCGCGCCCACACGTTCGGCATGTTGTCCGACCACGTCGGTCTGCAGCCCCGCGGCATGGCCCAGCCGGTCCATGAACTGGTAGTGGTGGTACATCACCTCTGGCTGCACCGCCGCGTTGGGGCGCATGCCCCAGCGATTCTGCGTTTCACGGGCATAGCCTTCGAGCTGATCGAGCTGTGCCTGTGCGGCCTGGCTGGCGCTGCGGGCATCCTGGAGCGACCGCCGCGCGTCATCCCGCTGGCGCAAGGCCATCTCTACGGCAACCGACAGGGCATTGGCTTCAGGCATGGTGCTCGTCCTCCCGCATTCAGTTCAGCACATCGTGCATGGCGTAGAGGCTCTCTTGCATCGGCGCTGCCTCGCGCATTCCCTGCTGCAAAAATGCAGCCATCGCAGGCTGCAGCCGAATGGCCTCGTCCAGCAAAGGGTCCGATCCGCTCATGTAGGCCCCCACCTGCACCAGATCCCGGCTCTTCTGGTAGCGCGAATACACGGCGCGGAACTGCCGCGCCAGCTCAAAATGTTCCTGCGAAACCACGTTGTGCATCACCCGCGAGGCCGACTGCTCGATATCGATGGCCGGAAAGTGCCCCGTCTCGGCCAGCGCACGCGACAACACGATGTGTCCGTCCAGAATGGCCCGTGCGGCATCGGCAATCGGATCCTGCTGGTCATCGCCCTCGGACAGCACCGTATAAAACGCGGTGATGGAGCCCACGCCATGCAGGCCGTTGCCACTGCGCTCCACCAGTTGAGGCAGCTTGGCAAAGCACGACGGCGGGTACCCCTTGGTGGCCGGCGGCTCACCAATGGCGAGGGCTATCTCGCGCTGCGCCATGGCGTAGCGGGTGAGCGAATCCATGAGCAGCAGCACATGCTTGCCCTTGTCGCGAAAATGCTCGGCCACCGCCGTGGCATAGGCCGCGCCCTGCATGCGCAACAGCGGGGGTGCATCGGCGGGCGCTGCCACCACCACGGCACGGCCACGGTCCTGCACGCCCAGGATGTCCTCGACGAACTCCTTGACCTCACGGCCCCGCTCACCGATCAGTCCCACCACGATCACATCGGCCTGGGTATAGCGCGCCATCATGCCCAGCAGCACGCTCTTGCCCACACCCGAACCGGCAAACAACCCCAGCCTCTGGCCCCGCCCCACGGTCAACAGGGCATTGATGGCGCGCACACCGGTGTCCAGCGGTTCGCGCACCGGATCCCGGTCCATGGCATTGATCAGGCGCCGGTCCATGGCTTCAGCCACCACCTCCTGCAAAGGGCCACCATGATCGAGCGGGAACCCCTGGGCATCAACCACGCGGCCCAGCAAGCCATCGCCCATCGGCACGCGCAAGGCACCCACCCGATGGACAGGGCGCGACGGCTCCGGATCGTCCAGGCGGGGCACAGGAATGTAAGGCGCCGCAGGCACCACACTGGCACCGCTGGACAGGCCGTGGATGTCACCCGCCGGCATCAAAAAGGCACGGTCTGCCGAAAACCCCACCACCTCGGCCAGCACCGGATCATGTCCGCGTTGCTGAACCAGGCACTGCGACCCTACCGGGACACGGATGCCCACCGCCTCGAGCACCAGGCCGGTCAGACGCGTGAGCGTTCCTCGTGTTTCCAGCGGGAGATTGCCGGCGACGCGGCTCCGCGCATCCGCCAGGAAGCCGCCCCAGGATGGCGCCTTGTCAGATGCCGTCGCCATGGTTCAGCTCCTCCCATGCAGAGTCCAGCCCCAGCGGCGCGATCGCGTGCTGCCAGCGCTTTTCCAGGCTGCCATCGACCACCATGCCCGCCTGCTCCACCAGGCAACCGCCCGCCGGCACCGATGCATCTGCCACCCACTGTATCGATGCAGTCGCCATCTCCTGCTGCAGCGCGGGATGGACCAGCGCGAAATCCTCGGGATGGAGCCGCACCGTGGCGGGGCGGCCGTCCGACACCAGCATGCCCAGCGCCTCCTGCACCACCGGTTTGAGCGCCAGGGGGTTGGAGCGCAGTTCCTGACGCACCACCTGGCGCGCAATCTCGCAGGCCAGTTCCAGCACGCCTTGCGCCATGTTCTGCTGCAGATCGCCCAGGCTCGCGCGCAAAGTCTGCACGACCGCGTCGAGGCGCTGGGCGGTCTCCTGGCCCTGTCCGGCCACATAGTCGTCCATGCGCTGCTGCCATTCCAGCGTGGCCTGGGCGTGGCCTTGCGCCTCGCCTTGGGCAAAGCCTTCCGCGCGGGCCTGTGCCAGCTCCGCCTGGCGCGCGGCCTCTTCCTGCTCCAGCGCAACGGGATCTTCCTCCACCGGCTCTTCCACCACGGCGTCGGAACCATCGACAGCGCCAAACTGCCACTGCGTCACATCGCCCACTTCCTCGCGCGGAATGAAGCGGGCATAGAGACGGCTCTTGTTAGACGAAGGCGTCGTCACCACCGCCTCCAATCACGATCTGGCCTTCATCCGACAGGCGCCGCACGGTCTTGAGAATTTCCTTCTGCTGCGCCTCGACCTCGGACAGGCGCATCGGCCCGCGCGATTCGAGGTCTTCGCGCAGCGCCTCGGCAGCGCGGGAAGACATGTTGGACAGGAATTTTTCGCGCAGCTCCGGCATGGCCCCCTTGAGGGCCACAATGAGCGTCTCGGACGCAATCTCCTTGAGCACCGTCTGGATGGCCCGGTCGTCGAGCTTGATGACATCGTCGAACACGAACATCTTGTCCATGATCTTCTGGGCCAGATCGGGGTCATGGCTGCGGATCGACTCCAGCACCACGGTATCGACGTTCGAACCCAGCAAATTGATGATTTCGGCGGCTGTCTTGATGCCGCCGAGAGACGTCTTGCGAATCTTGTCCCCGCCCGCCAGCACCTTGAAGAGGACCTCGTTGAGGTCCTTCAGCGCCATGGGCTGGATACCCTCCAGCGTAGCCACACGCAGCAAAACCTCGCTGCGCTGGCGGTCGGTGAACTGCATCAGCACGGCAGCCGACTGCTCATGGTCCAGGTGCACCAGAATGGCCGCCACGATCTGCGGGTGCTCGTTGCGCAGCAGTTCGGCCACCGACAGCGGATCCATCCACTTGAGGCTTTCAATGCCCGAGACATCGCCGCCCTGCAGAATCCGGTCGATGAGCAACCCAGCCTTGTCGTCCCCCAGTGCCCGCTTGAGAACGGCACGCACATAGTTGCCCGTGTCCGACACCAGCAGGCTCTGCGCGGCCGCAGCGTTCGAGAACTTGCTGACCACCTCGTCCACCTTCTCGCGCGAGACGCTGCGCATGTGGGCGATGGTTTCCCCCAGCTTCTGCACCTCCTTGGGTGACAGATGCTTGAACACCTCGGCGGCTTCCTCCTCGCCGAGGGACATCAGAAAAATGGCGGCTTCGTTCAGGCCCTGGTCGTCCATGGTGCGTCTTGCCGTTCAGTCTGGGGGTCAACCAATATCGCCGTTGACCCAGTTTTTCACAATATTGGCCACTGCCATCGGATTCTGGCGCGCCAGCGCGCGGGCGTCTTCCAGGCGCAACTCTTCGGGTGTGGCCGGAACCGGCTCACCCGGCTTGGGCGCAGGCAATGCCGGGCGCTGCGGCATCTCTGCCTCCAGCGCATCCAGCTGCGCCCCCGCCATCTGTATTTCCTTCGGCTTGCCCAGCGCCTTGAGCGCCGGCCGTACCAGGCCCAGCAGCACAAGCGCGGCAAACAGCGACATGCCCACGGGCCAGGCCAGGCTGCGCGCCAGGTCCACCGCCTCGGGCTGCTTCCACAGAGGCACATCGTCCTGAGGCGCAGCATCGACCTGGAACTGCGCGTTCATGAGGTTGACCGAATCGCCCCGCTCCTTGTTGAAGCCGATGGTTTCGCGCACCAGCGCTGTCATCTGCTCGATCTGCTCGGGCGTCAGCGCCTTGGCCACCATCTTGCCCTTGTCTTCGGCCGACTGGTAGTTGACCACCACGGCGGCACTCACCCGCTTGACGGCCCAGTTGTTGCCCCGCGTCACACGGACTGTCTTGTCCACCTCGAAATTGGTGGTCGACTCGCGCTTGGTGCTGCCCTGCTCCGCCCCACCCTGCTGCCCGGCCGCAGCCAACGTCTGCCCCGGGCCGTTGATGGGCGCAGCCGAGGGTGCCGGGGGCTGGTTGGCCACAGCGCCAGGCCCCACCACCGCCGTATTCGTGGTGGAATTCTCCCGACTCTCAAGCACCTGCTGGCTGCGGATCACCGTGGCATCGGGCGTCTGGTTGGGCCGATATTGTTCCGAGGTCGATTCCGTCTGGCTGAAATCCAGCTCGGCCGTCACCTGCGCCTTGACATTGTTGCGCCCTACCACCGGCTCCAGAATCTCCTGGATGCGGCGCGTGTACTGCTGCTCGATCTGCTGCACATACTGCAGCTGCTGGGCATCCACGCCATTACCGGCGCCCGGCTCAGACGTCTGCGACAGCAGCTTGCCGGTATCGTCGAGCACGCTCACCGCCGACGGCGCCAGCTCGGGCACGCTCGATGCCACCAGGTGCACGATGCCCGCCAACTGTGCGCGGTCCAGCACCCGCCCCGGGTACAGGCTGATCAAAATCGAGGCCGAGGGCTTCTGCTGTTCGCGGAAGAACCCGTTCTGGTTGGGCAGCGCCAGGTGCACGCGCGCACTTTGCACCGACGACAGCGCCTGGATGGAGCGCGTCAGCTCCCCTTCCAGCCCACGCTGGAAGTTCAACCGCTCCTGGAACTGCGTCATGCCAAAGCGGTTGGCCTCCATCAGCTCAAAACCAGATACCGACCCCTTGGGCAAACCCTGCGAGGCCAGGCGCAGACGGATATCGTGCACCTTGTCGGCAGGGATCAAAATGGCACCACCGCCATCGGCATGCTTGTAGGGCACATTCATCTGCGACAACTGCGCCACGATGGCGCCGCCATCCTTGTCGGACAGGTTCGAGAAAAGCACACGGTAGTCGGGCTGGCGCCCCAGCACCACCGCGGCAATGGCAGCGGCCACCAGCAGCACCACCCCCACACCCAGTCGCATGCGCTGCGCCCGGTCCAGGGTGGACAGCCGCTGAATCCATGCAGGGTTGGCGGGAGGAGAGTTCAAAGGAGCTTCGACAACTGCGGACATCTTGCTTTCCAGTATGGCAGGCCCGGTGACAGTCCTGGCGTGGAGTCGATTATTCGGTGCCCCACCCCGCCACGTTCGCTGGATAAGCCGCGCATTTGACCATCATTTCGCCCGGATGACCGGCCGCAGCCCGACTAGGATTGCGTCATCCCCCATTCCCACCGGATACAGCCATGGACCTCCGCATCTCAAGCGCAACTTCCCCCCTCGCCGGTGCCGGCCTGGCGCGCCGTGCCGCAGCGCCCCAGCTGGAAACCAAGGAAGCCGGTTTTTCAGGTGCCCTCAAAGGCGCCCTGCAATCGGTCAGCGCCAACCAGAACCGCGCCGCCGACATGCAGCGCGAAGTGCAGTTCGAGAACCCCAACGTCAGCCTGGAAGAAACCATGGTCGCCATTCAGAAGGCGCAGATCGGTTTTCAAGCCACGCTGCATGTGCGCAACCGCATGGTGCAGGCTTATACCGACATCATGAACATGCAGGTCTGACGCGATGCCAGGGCTCGAATTGCTCTGTTTTCGATAGCTTATTGCGCTTATTCAGCAAGCGCAGAACGCCATTTTCATCTAATTTTTTCTGAAATACAGCAGCGGCGCAACCGGCCGTGGCTGACCGAAAAAAACACCGGTATGTCGCCATACTGGTGTTTTTTGCTTTTATTTTGATAGCTTGAAGCGCTTGACCAGCAAGCGCTAGAGCCCAAAAATACTCAAAATTCCGTCCCAACCCCTCACGGGGCGGAGCCGCTGCTTCAGTGCATCATCTGCGGCTGGCCTTCAAACATGTGCTCGAACTGCGCCAGCCAAGGCTCGGCCAGGCAGCGGATCTGTGCGTCATTGCGCAGAATGCGCTGCATGATCACGGTTTTTTCCTTGCGGTGCTCGGGCAGCAACTCGCATTCCTCGGACTTGAAGCGCAGCTCTTCGATCAGAACCGCACAGGCGCCTTCGTAGCGCACCACGCCATCCCAATCTTTGGCCTGCGCAGCCTCCAGCATCTTGCGACTGCTGTCTTCAATGGCTTTGTAGTAATCAATCAACATATCGGACATTCTCAAGTCCCCCCGCCTTGCGACGCAGCATTGTTGCCCGCGCCAATTTGATCCCAGCTTTGTGCCACGGGAGCGATCAATTCAACCACCTCTTCCACCAGGCTGACATCATTGCGCAGGTTGGCCAGCGTCAGGCGCTTGATGCAATAGTCATACAGGGCACGCAGATTGACGACCAACTCACCCCCCTGCGCGGGGTTGAGGCCGCCCTTCAGCCCCTCTTCCAGAATGCGTACCGCCTTGCCCAGGTGGCGCCCTTTTTCTTCCACCTCGCCGCGCTGCATGGCACCGCGCGCTGCATTCAGCGACTGTACCAAGCCATCAAACAGCATCTTGATCAGCATATGGGGCGAAGCACCGTCGATACCGGACTGAACGCCTACCTGCCGATATGCCGAGGCCGCGCGGGAACTGACTGGGGTGTACATCGACTGCTCCTTCATGTGCTACTTGTAGTCAATATCGGCAGTTGATGGGAAAACTCAAGCGATTCCTGAAACACTTCTGGAGGGCAATCACGGTATACATTCCGCCTTCAACCAGCTATGCCCTTGATAGCTGCATGGGCACATTCAAAGAACCCTGCAGCCCGAACAAAGATCAACCGCCGCTCTTGTTCCACTGACTGACCTGCGCAGAAATATAGCTGTTGAGCGCCGACAGCGAGCCCATCTTCGCATCCAGTGCGGTGTACTGCGCACGCAAGCGTTTTTCCACCACGGCAGCACGGTCATTCACCTTGTCCTGCTCCGACACATTGCGCTTGACGGCGGAGTTGAGCGCATCGGCCTTGTTGTTCATCAGGCCATCGAGTGCGAGCAACTGCGAGGTGAAACTCTTGAACTGCACCGCAATGCCGCCCCCGCTGCCCGTGCTGGCCGCCGTTGTGGCAAACAGGGCCTTGAGTGCAACAGGATCTTTGAGCGACGCGTCGAGCTTGATGTTGTCAACGGCAAGCTTGCCACCACGCTCCATGCTGATACCGACGTCGGCCAGTCGCTGAAACACCCCCGCACCCTCCCCGGCCGAGCCCATGGTCAGCGTGCGCAGCGCTCCTTGCAGGCCCACAGCAGTGTTGTCACCTTGCAGCACCCCGGCGGTCTTGGTCTCGGCGTCGTACTTGGTGGATGCACTCAGAAGGTCATTGACCGCGTTGTAGGCAGTCACGAAATCCTGAATGTTCTTCTTCATTGCCGCAGTGTCGGTGCCCACGGTCATCTTCACTTCTTCGGTACTGACCTGCGATACGGTGAGCTTAAGCCCCGGAATGGTGTCCGCGAAGGTGTTGTCCTCCGACGAAATATCGATACCGTTGATCTTGGCCAGCGTGTTCTGGGCGTAAGAAAACTGCGTGCTGGTTGCCGCCATACCGACGCCCGGCGCGTTTTGCGGGTCGAACGTCAGGGCTGCCAGGCCCGGGGAAGCTCCGTCTTCTGCCACCTGGATGCGAAAACCCGAGGCCTCGCCCGTTTTGGCCGAGCGCACCAACAGGCGCTCGCCGGTGGCGTCGCGCATCACCGTGGCCGTCACGCCGCCATTGGCATCGTTGATTTTGGCGGCAATGGTGGTCAGCGAATCAGTGGCGCCCACCGTCACCTCCAGCGGCGAATCGACCCCCGGCGTGAACGAGGCGGGCGGGGTGGTGTGCATCCAGCTGCCCAGCTGGATAGTAAGAGTACCCCCGCCCAGGGGCGTGTCTTTGGCCACGGGCGCCGACGCCACCGACTGCGCACGCGCAATCTGCTGCACGCTGATGCCAAACGTGGTGGCACTGGCGACGCCCGACACGGTGGCCGTCACCGCCGCGCTGTTGGACGAAGTGATCGCCATGCTGTTCCAGGAGCCATCGCGCGTCAGCTTGGCCGCAGCGTCCGACAGCGTGGACATGAGCGACTTCATTTGCGAATAAGCCGACAGCTTGGTCTGAATAGTGGCGGCCTGGGTTTTGAGCTGACTCAAAGGGCGCTTTTCGAGCGCCACCATCTGGGAGACGATGCTGTTGACATCCAGTCCGCTGCCAATACCTGCTGATGAAATGGCCATGTCAACCTCCTGATCAAGCCCATTGAACGGGCTTTGCAAAAAACAATGCATGATTTTTGCAAAACCGGCTCCATGCAAAAGCCGGAAAAGCGGCGAAGGGATATGCCCCGTCGCCGCTTTGAAGGGCCAGAAAAACTTCTGGTCCCACACCCTTCAGCTTAACGCAGAAGAGACAGCACACCCTGCGGCAACTGGTTGGCCTGCGCCACCATGGCCACACCCGCCTGTTGCAGGATCTGGGTGCGCGAGAGGTTCGCCGTTTCCTTGGCGAAGTCTGCGTCCACGATCCGGCCGCGCGACGCTGCCAGATTCTCCGACTGCGTCTCGATGTTCCCCACCGAGTTCTCGAAGCGACTTTGCAGAGCACCCAGGTCAGCACGGGCAGAGTTCACCTGGTCGATCGCGCTGTCGATCTTCTTCAGAGCAACCCATGCGTCTTTTTGCGTATCCACTTTGACGGTATCGATCCCCGTCTTGTCGTCGCCCGCTGCAGCACTGAAGGTGCCCGCTGCAGAGAAACCCGTGAGGGCTGCTGTGAACCCGGAGAAAGTGATCGTCGTTTCTGCAGCATCCCCCGCTGCATTCAATGCGCCAGATGCCAGCTCCAGCTTGTAGGTGCCATCATCGTTCTTGCTCATGAACGCGGTGACGCCCGTATCGGCTGTCTTGGCATTGATGGCAGAAACCACTTGACCCAGACGTTCAAGACCAGAGCTAGCCGCCTTGATCTCACCCAGATCAACCGTTTTCGTACCCACTGTGATTTGAAGGTCCGCCGCGTCGATTTTCGTACCGTAAGCGGTGAAAGTGGAGTCTTTTGAGTCAAAATTCGTGAAGGTGTCTGCCGTGGCGTATTTCACGTCGGCCAACCCCTCTGCCGAAGCGTCCGTCAGAGCGCCCACAGTGATGTTCTCGCCAGAATTGGCACCCACCTGGAACATGGCTCCTGCAAAGCTGCCGTCCAGAATCTTTGCGCCGTTGAAGCTGGTTTGCTTGGCCACACGGTCGATTTCGTCGGTCAACTGCTTCACTTCGGCCTGCAGCGCAGTGCGGTCGGCCTTGCTGTTGGTGGCGTTGCTCGACTGCACGGCCAGTTCACGCATGCGCTGAAGCATGTCGCCCACCTTGCCCAGCGCGCCTTCAGCCGTTTGCGCCAGCGAAATGCCGTCGTTGGCATTGCGGGCTGCAACTGCCAGACCCTTGATCTGGGTGTTCATGCGCTCCGAAATTGCCAAACCGGCAGCGTCATCCTTGGCGCTATTCACGCGCAGGCCCGAAGACAGGCGCTGCATGGAGGTGGCCAGCGAGCCGGCCGAGAGACCCAGATTGCGCTGGGCGTTCATCGAAGCGATATTGGTGTTGATGTTAGAGGCCATTTGAATGCTCCTTGGTAACTTAACTCCGGCTCAGCCGCCGGTCACAACGCAGGCCCTCAGGCCTGCAGCCAAGACCGGTGCGGCAGTAACGTGAACCTATCCATCGCTTGCCGGTCGACAAATTCAGATGAACTTGTTGAATGGTTATCGGGCCCCCAGCGCAGAACTTGAGCGCTCCGTAACAAAATTTTTACAAAACAGCATCTCCCTCAGGGAACAACCCGGCAAGAACACCAAAAAACCGGAGATAGGGCGAATTCCGCCCTTTATTCCCCCCGCTAGGAGCGTCAAGACTGTAGAAAAATTCGTCCAACGCTAGGGCTACCAGTTGTTGTTGGTGTCCTTGGTTACGGCAGCGATGCCCCGTCCCTTTTGTCAAGGAGTTCCGCAATGGCCTCAACCATCAACACCAATATCGCTTCGCTGAACGCCCAGCGCAATCTGGGTCTCTCGGCCGGCTCGCTGGCCACCTCCATGCAGCGCCTGTCTTCGGGCTTGCGCGTCAACAGCGCCAAGGATGACGCTGCTGGCCTGGCCATCGCCGAGCGCATGAACACCCAGGTGCGCGGTCTGACGGTGGCGTCACGCAACGCCAACGACGGCATTTCGCTGGCGCAAACGGCTGAAGGCGCGCTGGGCAAGGTGGGCGACATGCTTCAGCGCATGCGTGAACTGGCTGTGCAAGCCAGCAATGCCACCAACAGCAAAGCCGACCGCGTGGCACTGCAAGCCGAAGTCACACAGCTGCGCGACGAAATCGACCGCGTGGCCAAGCAAACCAGCTTTAACGGCCAGAAAATTCTCGACGGTTCGTTTGTGGGCGCGGTATTCCAGGTGGGTGCCAACTCTGGTGATAACGTAACGCTGGGTGCACTCGCTGATACCCGGGGCACAGGCTTGGCGAACATCAGCTACGCCCAAGGCTCCGTTCCAAGCCTCGATCCGGCCGCGATTACGGACTTCGCCTTGCCGGTCGACTCAAGTTCAACAGCTGATGCGCTGACGATCACAGTCGGTACTCAGGTCACCAATCTCGGGGACATCAAGGCAGCTACCTCGCAAGTGGAACGCCTGGGGCAAGTGGTGTCAGCCATCAATGCCAAGACTGCAGATACGGGCGTCACCGCGTTCCTGACGAAAAACGATGATGGCACGACATATAAACTTGACATCATGTCCAGCAGGGTCGATGCGACCGGATCGGCTTACACGCCCACTTTTGGCGGTGGCTTCTCAGATGCAGCGCTGACAGGGTTCTCGGTGGGTCCCACCGTAGCGCCTGCGACTGGGATAGCGACCACAGGCATTGACAACGTCAAGGTGGATACGCAAAGCGATGCGTGGGTTGCTTTGAAAAAAATCGACAGTGCCATTGACCAGGTCAACTCGGCGCGTGCTGACCTCGGCGCATTGCAAAGCAGATTTGAAAGTGCGGTGGCCAACATTGACATCCAGGTCGAAAATTTGGCGGCGTCGCGCGGCCGAATTGTGGACGCTGATTTCGCCAAGGAAACGGCAAACCTGTCGCGCACCCAGATCTTGCAGCAGGCAGGCACAGCCATGGTGGCGCAAGCCAATCAGCTGCCACAGCAAGTTCTTCAGCTCCTCCAAGGCTAATCGGACAGGCGCAACCTGACTTTTGATCGGCGGTACTGTCACGTAAGCTGGTAAATTAATTTTTCGATTCACCGAGTGCACGGGCAAATCATGGCCGAACAAAATAATTTGAGTATTGAGGATGAGGCGAATCTCAGGATCAGTCTGTTTTTGGCCCAAGAACGTGAACAAAGTCAAAACCCTCTCCACGCGCTAGCAAAGCTAGCCGAGGCACTGGCGATTGACCCGCAAAACGCTCACATATGGGCTCGCGTTGGGCGTCTGTACAGCAAAATTCTGAATTTTTCTCAAGCGATCCCTGCGCTTGAGACGGCGCTCGCAATCAAGCCCGATTTGCCGGACGCACAGTTCACGCTTGCGCACGCCCTTTACAGTGTCGGACGAAAACAAGAAGCATGCGATCTGATTGATGCGCTGAGCCGTCAGTGCAACCGATCCCATGTATGGGCGCTACGTGCGTACATTCATAGCCATGTCCATCGCGATCCGCTCAAGACACTGCAAGTTTTTCAGGATTGGGGACGTCGCTTTGCCGACCCCCTCACCCGCAAGGTCCAACCGCTGGTCGTCTCCAATCGCGATCCTCACAAGCGACTGAAAGTTGGATACGTTACAGCCGATTTTCGTGAGCATTCAGTCGCTTTTTTCATGCTGCCTGTGCTCATCCATCACAACCCTGACAACGTTGACATCCACGTTTACTCGAACGGCCGTCGCGACGCCATCACCGAGCGCTTCGAACAAATCGCTCCCCATTGGCTTGATATCAGAAACCTGTCCGACGATGATCTGTGCAAGCGCATTCGCGCCGATGGCATTGATGTATTGATTGATCTTTCTGGGCATACGGACGGACACCGTCTCTTGGCATTTGCCCGTCGTGCG
>JAANMV010002706.1_pt1 | contig 16631 bp, 18 predicted proteins | sample 7279661 | NCBI WGS metagenome assembly JAANMV01 (sample SAMN14094540, study PRJNA606508) | bioreactor metagenome | isolation source: A lab-scale SPAN reactor treating ammonium-rich wastewater day 121 | place: Ireland: Galway | collected 2017-05-16 | reverse complement strand
CCCCACCCCACGTCCGCCGAAAGAACGACAGGCGGAGCCAGGCAGGGTGGTAATGAAAGAGAGCCGCGCGGGGCGGCTCCTCCTTCACGTTCCGGGGGTCAGCCGGGGATCTTGATCTTCTGGCCGGGCTGGATCAGGTCGGGGTTGCTGATGTTGTTGTAGTGGGCGATTTTCTTGTATTCCATGGCATCGCCGTAGTACTTCTGCGCGATGGCGCTCAGGCTGTCGCCGGCCTTGACGGTGTACACGGTGTCGCCACTGTCCTGGTCCTTTTCCTTAGCGAGTTCCTTGGCGCCGGCGGCGACCTTCAGGCCGCTGACGTCCACGCCGGCCACACCCTCCACGCCACGGGCGATCTTCTCGGCGAGGCGGAGTTCGTGGTCGTTGTCCACGACGCCGCGCAGGATCACGCTCTTGCCGCTCTGGAGCACGTCGATGGGGTCGTCGGCGAGTTCGCCGTTGTTGCGGATGGCCTGGTGCACGGCCTTGGCGACGCGGCTGGAGTCCTCGATTTCCTGGAGGATCTCGTCGTTCTGCGCCTGCGGGTCGGCCATGCTGACCTGCGGGGTTTCCATGGTCTGCGGGGTGGCGGGCACGGACTGGGCGGTGGGGCTGGCCGGGGCGGGGGCCGCCGCTTCCTGGGCGACGAGGCCGCTCACGTCCACGCTCTTGACGCCGTTGATGCCCTCGGCGACCACGCGCACGAGGTTGTTGTACCGGCTGTTGGGCACCATGCCGGTCACGGTGACGTTGCCGCCGCGTTCCTGCACTTGCAGGCCCAGGCTGTTCAGCTGGGGCTGGGCGTCGAGGGCTTCCTTGACTCGGTCAGCGGTGCTCTTTCCAAAAGGCCACATGCCTGGAAGGTACACGGCAGCGGCCTGAACGGTGGGGTGTGTGAAGGGTCGCTCTCGGCAGGTTCTCATGGGTTCGGCCGTCGTGGCGGGACTACCACTGCAGGTGGTGAAGGAGGGATGTGAGAACGCTCAGGTTCCGCCCGGCTCAGATCGGGTAGTAGGTGCGGGCCTCGCCAGCGAGGTAGTCACGGGTGGGCAGCCAGATCAGGGGGTTGCGTTCCTCGCATTCAGGTGGGGGGCCGTAGCGGACCAGCCCTTCCACCTGGTCGAACGGCACCCATTTCACGCCCACGACCTCGGGGTCGGTGGGGGCGATCTCGCCCTGTGCGGTGGCGGTGAAGCGGGCGAACATGGCGTAGCACTCGTTTTTCGTGCCGGTCAGCAGTTCGCCTTCGAGCAGGCTCACGAAGGTCAGGTCGGACACCTGCAAGCCGGTTTCCTCCTGCACCTGCCGGGCGGCGGCGTCGGCGAGGGTCTCGCCGGGCTGGGCCTTGCCGCCGGGCAGGCCGTAGAAGATGCTGCCGTCGTCCATGCGTTCCTCGACCAGCAGGAGCTTCCCGTCCCGGACGAGGTACACGTGCGCGGCGCGTTTCAGGGGCAGGGTGCGGGTCTGGCGGGTCATGCGTCCGGCAGTGTAGCGTCCGGCCCGCCCGCCGCGGCGCTGAACAGGTGCAGGACGTCCTGGGGCAGCCGGGCGGGGCGGTACTGGCGGTCGGTGGCGATGTGCCGGGTTTCGCCGGTGGCGAGGAGTTCCGTGCCGCGGTGCAGCTCGTACTGGAAGGTCATGGTGCGGCTGCGCAGCTGCGCGAGGCGGGTGGTGAGGGTCAGGGTGTCGCCGTAGCGGGCGGCGCGGCGGTACTCGACGTTCAGGCCGGAGAGCATCAGGTAGTACCCGCGGGCCTCGACCTCGGTGTAGGGCAGGCCGAGCTGCTCCATCAGTTCGGTGCGGCCCACCTCGAACCACACGGGGTACGTGGCGTGGTGCACGACGCCCATCATGTCGGTCTCGGCGTAGCGGACCGTGAGGGTGGAGGCGTGCTGCACGGGGGTCACAGGCGGCTGTCGGCCGCGTCCCGGAATTCGAGGGTGGGGGTGCGGCGCATCTTGACCTGGGCGGCCACCACGCGCTGCAGGTGGCCGCGGGCGTGGCTGAGGGCTTCGAGGAGGCCGTCCATGTCGCCGGTGATGGCGCTGACGTACACGCGGGCCAGGGTGTAGTCGGGGGTGACCTGGATGCGGTCCACGGTGACGATCATGGGCACGCGGGGGTCGCGGAGTTCGCTGATGGCCTCGCTGAGGACGCGGGTGAGCTGGGCCTGCACCTGTTCGGGTTTCACGGCTGGCCTCCCGGGGTGGGGTGGGGGGTGGGGCGGTGGGTCATCCCGGCATCCTAGTGCACGCGCCTTAACGCTGGTAGCGGCGCCCGGTGTAGGAGGCGAACACGCCGATGCCGTAACTGACGCGCCGGACGCTGTCCTGCACGGCGCGGCCCTTCCAGGCGAGGCCGGTGCTGCTGCCGCCGTCGAGCAGCAGGGCGTCTTTCACGCCGAGGCGGCGCATGACCTTGCCCATCTCGGTGGTGGTGAGGCGCGACCGGGTGCTGACCAGGATCAGGTCGCGGTTGCTGCTCAGGCCAATGGCGCTGCGGGCCGCCCGGCCGAACAGTGCGGGGTCGCGGAAGGCGGTGCTGTAGCGGGTGTTCACCTGCCCGCCGGCCAGGATGCGGGGGCCGGTGGCGATCACGGTTTCCATGCCGGCCCAGGTGGCGTCCAGCGGCCGGGCGAGGACGGGCGTGGTGGTGGCGCGGATGGTGGCGCGGTTGTCGGGCGTGATGGCCAGGGCCATGGGGATGCGGCCCCAGGTGAGCAGCCGGCCCTGCATGACGATGTCGCCGGCCGGGGCGTAGCTCTGCGGGTGAAAATAGCTGCCGTTGATGACGGCCATGGCGCCGCTGCGCCGGGCGAGTTCGGAGACGGTCGCCGCGGCGCCGTACTGGAAGCCCCGGCCGGGCAGGACCGGCGCGACCAGGACGTCGCGGTGCCTGAGGTCCACCTGCACGATGTCCACGGGGATGTTCAGCGCGCGGGCCTTGCGGTACGTGACGGCCTCGCGGCGGGGGGCCGGCGGGACGGGCACGGGCACGCGGGACGGCACGAGCAGTTTCTTGCCGGGCACGATGTGCGCCCGGCTGCCCAGAGCGTTCAGGCGCCGCAGGGCGTCCACGCTGAGACGGTAGCGCGCGGCGAGCGCTTCGGGGGTGTCCTTGAGGGCCACGCGCACGTAGCGGTACACGGTGCGGACCTCGGTGCCGGGCGGGAGGGGCGCGGCGCCGCGGGTGCCGCGGGCCGGGACGCGCAGTTTCTGACCGGGGCGAATCACCGTGCCGGTGAGGCGGTTGGCGAGCTGCAGGGCGCCCACGGTCACGCCGGCGCGCCCGGCGATGGCGCCGAGGGTGTCGCCGCGTTTCACGGTGTACCAGCCCTGCATGCCCGCTCCGGCGGAGGCGGGGGCTTTCGCGGGCGCGCCGCCCAGGCGCAGGACCTGACCCACGCGGATCACGTCGCTCTTCAGGTTGTTCAGGGCCTTGAGCCGGGCCACGCTGAGGCCAGTGCGTTTGGCGACACCGCTGAGGGTGTCGCCGGGTTTCACGGTGAGGGTGGCGGCCGCCGGTGGGCCCAGGGCGGCCCGGGCGGGGCCGGCCACGTTCGCCATCAGGAGCAGGATCAGGGTGAGACGGCGGAACATGGCCCCAGGACAGCAGCTACGCGCCGCCGGTGAGTGAGCGGGGGCTGACCCGGTCTTAGGGAACCGGGCGGGGCGCGCGGGTGGCGTACGCCTTTCGACGGATGCCCGTTCTCCGGCCGGCCGGGCAGACTGGGGGCACTTCGGGAGGGGCCTCCGCACGGGAAGCATCGACAACCCGCCTGAAGCTCCCCCGCCCACGCCGTGGCGGGGTTTTTCGTGGCGCTGGGGGTTTACAGTCGGCCGACGAGCTGCACGTCCCCGGCGCTGATGGTGTGCAGTTCGCCGTCCCGGGCGCGCAGCAGCAGGTTGCCGTGGGCGTCCAGGTCCTCGGCACGGCCGCTGAGCAGCCCGCGGGCGGTCTGGACCTGCACGTCGCGGCCCAGGGTCAGGCTGGCGGCCTTCCAGGCGTCCAGCACCGCTTCCCGGGGCTGCGCCAGCCATCTGTCCAGCGCGTCCAGCGCCGCTTCCAGGAACGCGGCGCGGGTCAGCCCCGGGCGGAACTCGTTCAGGTGCGCCGCACCCTCCGGGGCCTCGCTGACGTTCACGCCGATGCCCAGCACGGCCCGGCGGGCCTCCTCGCCGCGCAGGTCGGCTTCCAGCAGGATGCCGGCGAGTTTACGGCCGTCCGGGGTGAGCAGGTCGTTCGGCCATTTCAGGCCGCACGCGCCGCCCTGCCCGGCGCGTGCGGCCTCGTGCAGAGCGACGCCGGCGGTCAGCGGCATCAGGCCCAGCTCGGGCAGGGTCAGGGGGTGGCCGTCCGGGGCGCTTTGCAGCAGCACGCTGAACACCAGCGTGCCGCCGCTGCTGCTCCAGACCCGGCCCCGGCGGCCGCGGCCGCTGAGTTGCCGTTCGGCGACCAGGGTGGCGCCGTGCGGGGCGGGGGCGGCGGGGTCGTCGGCCCAGGCGCGCAGGGCGTCCTGGGTGCTCTGCACGGTGCCCTGGTAGCGCAGGGCCCGGCCGATCACGCCGCCCGGGTGGACCAGCGTGGCGGCGGGCGTGCCGGGGGCCAGCGCGTAGCCCTGGCGGGTGGTGGTGACGGGCACGCCGTCGTCGAGCAGTTTGCGGGCCAGGGTGTTCACGGTGACGCGGTTCACGCCCAGCCGGGCGCCGAGCTGGTCGCCGGTCTGCGGCTGGTCGGTCAGGACGTTCAGGAGGCGGTCGGGCACGGGGATGTTGTACGCCGGTCCGGGCGGGCGGGGCAAGGGGCGCGGGGGCGGGTGTCAGGGGCTTATCAGGAAGGCTTGCTAGTATCGGGGCATGACGATGGTCCGGCAGACGAAACAACGTGCGGCGGTGCTGGACGTCCTGCGGGACGCGCGCACGCACCCGGACGCCGCGTGGATTCACGCGCAGGTCCGCGAACTGCTGCCCAGCGTGAGTCTGGGAACCGTGTACCGCACCCTGGACGCCCTCGTGCGCGACGGCGTGGTGCTCACCATCGAGCGGGCCGGGCAGGCCACCCGCTACGACTTCCGGCACCAGGGGCAGGACCACCACCACGCCGTGTGCCGCGCGTGCGGCGCGATCTTCGACGTGCCGGCCACGCCGGTGCCGGAACTGCCGGCCGGCGCGCTGCCGCCCGGATTCACGGTGACCGACGTGCGGCTGGAATTCCTGGGCGTGTGCCCGGCCTGCCGGCCCGAAAGTCAGGCCTGAAGGGCTGCGGGGCGGGCTGTCCCGGGGCGGCTGGGGTACCCTGGCGGGCGTGACTGAACGCCCGAGTGCTTCCCTGACCACGCCCACCGCCCCCGGCGGCCTGCCGGAGTCCGGTGGGGGGCCGGTGCGCCCGCAGGTGTTCCTGCCGACCCTGCTGCTGGGCTGGGGGTTGGGCGTGCTGGCGCTGCTGCTGGTCCGCACGGTGGGCGGGGCGCTCCTGACCGAGCCCTGCGAGGGCCGCACGTTGCTGGCGCTGGTGGTGCCGCTGCTGCTGGGTCCGGGGGGCTTGGCCTTCGCGGCGGTGAATGCCCGCCGGCCGCGCCGGGCGACGCTGGGGCTGGGGTTCATGGTGGCGTCGCTGCTGCCGGGTCTGCTGCTGGGCGTGCAGGACATCGGGAAGCTGCGCGGCAGCGGCTGCGCGGGCGGGTACGTGGTGTTCGCCCCGCAGGGCGGGAAGTCGCTGACGGCTGTGAACGTGCCGGCAGGCGGGCGGGTCACCTTCACGGGCCGGCTGGGCGGGTACCGCCGCGAGGAATACCCGGCGCCGTTCACGCTGCGGGCGGAATCGTCCGCGCCGGGCGTGCAGGTGGTGCTGCCGAAAACGCAGGTGTACGCCGGGGAGGTCTTCCCTGTCGAGGTGATCGCCGGGAAGAACGTGGGCGTGAACGCGTACACGCTGGGCCTGGAGGCCAAACAGTTGAAGGACGGCCGCCCCGTAGGTGTGACGAGCACCCTGACCGTGAACGTGCAGCTGCCCCGCTGAGCCGCTCGGAGCTGGACGAGGGTGCCGCCGGGTGGGTGCGGGGTGCTACGGTGAGCGGGTGCCGGACTGGACGGGACTGCTCACGATCATGAACAAGACCTTCCTGACCATGCTGGTGGTCATGGACCCGGTCGGCCTGGCGCCCATCTTCCTGGGCTTGGCGGGCGGGCGGCCCAGTTTCGAGCGGCGGCGCGTGGCGCGCAAGGCGACGGTCGTGGCCGGGCTGATCATCCTGGCGTTCGGGTTGTTCGGGCGGGCGCTGCTGGAGCACCTGGGCATCAGCCTGAGTGCCTTCCGCATCGCGGGAGGGCTGCTGCTGTTCATGATCGCGCTGGACATGGTGTTCGCGCGCACCAGCGGCAGCAAGGAAACGCCGGAAGAGGAGCAGGAGGCGCACGAGCGGCAGGACATCAGCGTGTTCCCGCTGGCGATTCCGCTGATCGCGGGGCCGGGCACGCTGGCGAGCATCATGATTCTCGCCAGCGACGCGCACGGGGAGCCCATCACCCTCACGGCGGTGTTCCTGGTGACGTTCGGGGTGCTGCTGCTGTGTTACGCGGCGCTGCGGCTGGCCGGGCAGATCGGGAAGGTGATCGGCGTGACCGGCGTGCACGTGGTCACGCGCGTGCTGGGCGTGCTGCTGGGCGCGCTGGCCGTGCAGTACGTCGCCGACGGCGCGCTGGAACTGCTGCGCGGCGGCCTGAAGATCACCTGAGGCCAGAGGGGCCTGTACGCCATCTGACGCAGCGTTCATTGAGCGCTGCTAAGCGCGTCTGCGGAACATTCGCCTGACGGCCGGGCACTAGAATGCCGCCATGACTGTCAGGACGAACGGAGGCGAAGAGAACCGAATACCCCTGCACGCGCGGCGTGTCGCGGCGGACCTGAACGCCCCGCGCGTCCTGGTGCTGAATGCCTCGTACGAGCCGCTGCAGGTCACCAGTGTCAAGCGGGCCATCACCCTGCTGCAGTACGGCGTGGCCGAGGTGCTGGCCGACAGCCAGGAGATCGTCCGGTCGCCCAGCACGGTCCTCAGCGTGCCCAGCGTGATCCGCCTGCGGCGGTACGTGCGCCGCCCGCGGGTGCATCCGGTGCCGTTCAACCGCCGGAACGTGCTGCGGCGCGACACCTTCGAATGCCAGTACTGCGGGGCGAGCACCGAGCTCACCATGGACCACGTGATGCCGCGCTCCCGCGGCGGGCGTCACCACTGGGAGAACGTGGTGACGGCCTGCCGCCCCTGCAACCAGCGCAAGGGCAACCAGACGCCGGACGAGGCGGGGATGCCGCTGCGGTCACGGCCCCGCGCCCCGACGTTCGGAGTGTACGCGCACGGGCAGTTCGCGCACTGGCAGCCGGAGTGGGCCCAGTACCTGCGCTGAGTCCGGCAGAGCCACTACCACCGGGGAGGGCTCAAGGCTCTCCCCTTTCGTGTGCCTGGGCCGGTGCAGACCAGCGGTTTGCGGGCGCGGCGGACCGGGCGGTATACCCGGGCATGGACCGTGAACAGGCGCACGCGCTGATGCTGGAGCACACCCCCTCGGAGTCGCTGCGGCGGCACATGCTGAACGTGGAGACCGCCATGCGCGCCTATGCCCGCCACTGGGCCGCGCAGGGCGAGGCGGCCGACGAGGAGACCTACGCCGTGGCCGGCCTGCTGCACGACTTCGATTACGAACAGCATCCGGACGAGCACCCGGCCTGGGGCGTGGCCTACCTGCGCGAGCACACCGACACCCCACCTGAAGTGCTGGACGCGATCCTGGGGCACGCGGCGTTCACGGGCACGCTGCGCACCACCCTGCTCTCGAAGACGCTGTTCGCTGTGGACGAACTGACCGGGCTGGTGCAGGCCGCCGCCCTTGTGCGCCCCGACCGGGACGTGCGGGGCGTGGAACTGAGCAGTCTGAAAAAGCGCTTCAAGAACCGCGCCTTCGCGGCGGGCGTGAACCGCGAGGAGGTGGTGCAGGGCGCCGAGGAGCTGGGCGTGGACCTGGACGAGCACTTCCAGCGGGTGCTGACGGCCCTGCAGGGCACCGTCGCCTGAGCGGGCGCGGCGGGAATGCCGTGCGGGCGGGCAGAAACGCGGCGCAGGGGGTCAAGTTTCCATAGGCATCTCATAAAGGCCTGGTGGGCGGGTTCTCAGAGACCGAAGCGGGGGAGGCGCCACAATCACGTCAGTTGAATCCGCACCGCCGCGTTCGTGGTGCGGCCTGCTCAAAGGAGACCTGACATGAACAAGACCCTGCTCGCGCTGTCCCTGATGCTTGCTGCCCCCACCGCCCTCGCCACCGCGCCCAGCCCGGTGTACATGCAGGTCCAGGACACCAACGGTGACGACACCGCCACCACCGACGCCACCAGCGGCGACACCAACACCGACAGCACCGACGGCGCCGTCGAGAGCATCGGCGAGAACGTGGACGAGGCCGTCTCCGAAACCGGTGACGCCCTGGAAGCCGCCGGGGATGAAGTCGCCGAGGAAGCCGCCCAGGCCGGCGAGGCCGTGGACAACGCCGTGGACCCCAACGGTGACGGCGTGGTGGACAGCAACAACGACGGCGTGGCCGACACCCGTCAGTTCCCCTGGGGCCTGCTCGGCCTGCTGGGCCTGGCCGGTCTGATGGGCCGCAGCCGCCCCGCGCCCGTGGTCACCAGCACCACCGGCACCTACACCGACCGCCGCTAAGCCCAACCATGAAAGTGCCCCCCGGAGATCGGGGGGCACTCTTCTGTGGCCTTCAGGAGGTGCGGGGCGGGAACTTCACGAAGGTCATCCAGAAGCCCTCGAAGGCCTTCATGGCGCTCAGGAAGTTCTCGAAACCCACGGGCTTGACCACGTACCCGCTGGCGTGCCGCATGTAGGAGCTGCGGATGTCGTCCTCGGCCTGGCTGGTGGTCAGCATCACGACCGGAATGGTGCTCAGCGCCGGGTCGGCCTTGATCTCGTCCAGGACTTCCAGGCCGTTCTTGCGGGGCATGTTGATGTCCATCAGGATCACGTCGGGGCGGGGCGCGTCGGCGTGCTCGGCCTCACGGCGCAGGAAGCGCAGGGCCTCGACCCCGTCACGGGCGACGTGCAGGTGGTTGGGGACGCTGGCTTCCTCGAAGGCTTCCAGGGTCAGCAGCACGTCCGGCTCGTTGTCCTCGACGAGCAGAATGTGAATGGGTGTGGGGTCTTGTTCGCTCATGCGGTCTCTCGGGGGGTGGGGGCGGGGGATTCCGGGGCGGCAGGCAGGGTGAGGTGAAAGGTGCTGCCCTGGCCGGAACTGGACTCGACCCGGAGCGTGCCGCCGTGGTACTCGGCGATCTTGCGTCCGATGGCCAGCCCGATGCCGTTGCCTTCGTACTCGGCGCGGCCGTGAAGCCGCTGGAAGATATCAAAGATCCGTTCATGATACTCGGAAGAAATTCCTATCCCGTTATCCCGCACGGTGACATGCACCGTCCGCCCGGTCCCCTCGGACCGCACGGTCACGACCGGCGGCTGGCCCTCCTGGTGGAATTTCAGGGCGTTGCTGACCAGGTTCGTGAGCAGCTGCAGCAGCAGGGAGGGCCGGCCCAGCACGGCGTGCGGCGTCTCCCAGGTGAGCCGCCCGCCGGTGCCCTCCAGCGAGGCGCGCACGTTCGACTGCACCTGTTCCATCAGGGCGTCCAGGGTGACGGTTTCGTGCGGCTGGTCGTCGCGGCCCAGCCGCGAAAAGTGCAGCAGGTCCTGGATGAGGCTCTGCATGCGGGTCACCGCTTCGCGAAGGAAGGCAAGGTAGCGGTCGGCGCGGTCGTCGAGCTGGCCCTGGTAGCGGCGGCTGAGCAGGTCGGCGTAATTGCCGATGGTCCGCAGGGGTTCCTGCAGGTCGTGACTGGCGATGGACGCGAAGCGGCTGAGGTCCTGGTTGCTGCGCCGCAGCTCGCGCAGCGTGTGCTCCAGCTGCTCCTCGGCGCGCCGGCGTTCGGTGACGTCCCGGAACATGGTGACGGCCCCGGTGATCTGCCCGGCGTGGTCGCGGGTGGGTGTGACCACGTACGACACGGGAATGGCCCGGCCGTCCGCGTGCCAGAAGGTGTCGGCCTCCACGCGGCGGGTCTCGCCGTCGCGGAGGGTGAGGTAGATCGGGCACTCGTGTTTCGGGTGGGGTTCGCCGCTCTCGTGGTGGTGGTGAATCAGGTCGTGCAGGTCCGCGCCGATCAGGCGTTCCACGCCGTAGCCCAGGCTGCGCGCGGCGGCCGGGTTGGCGAACGCCGCGCGGCCCTGCAGGGTCAGCCCGAAGATGCCCTCGCCGGCCGCGTTGAGCAGCAGGCTGGAAAAGCGGGTGGCCTCGGCCATCTCACGGGTGCGCTCCGCGACGCGCTGTTCCAGACTGGCGTTGCTGGCCCGCAGCTGCGCCTCGGCGGCCTGCACGGCGCTCACGTCGGTGTGCGTGCCGATCCACTCGCGCACGCTGCCGTCGGCGTGACACACCGGCACCGCGCGGGCCTGCATGGGCACGTACGCCCCGTCGGCGCGGCGGATGCGGTGCAGGGTGGTGTACATGCCCGCCTGCGCCACCGCGGCCGTCCAGGCGGCCAGGGTGCCGGCGCGGTCCTCCGGGTGAATGGCGTCCAGCCAGCCCCGGTGGGCGTACTCCTGCTCGGTCTGTCCGGTGAAGACCTGCCAGTTCGGCTGCGGGGCGCGGAACTCCCCGTCAGGCGCGGCGGTCCAGACCATCTGCGAGGTGGCCTGCACCAGCGTCCGGAATCGGGCCTCGCTGTCCTGCAATCGCTGGAGCAGCCGGTGGCGCTCGGTCACGTCGCGCAGCACGCTGAGCACCTGGTCCGGCTGCGCCTGCCCGGCGGTCCAGCGCGGCAGGGCGGTCACGTTCAGCCATCGCCAGTCGCCCCGGCGGGGGTTGAACACGCGGTACAGCACGTCGCGCTGCGCCTCGCCGGTCTGCAGGGCGCGCATGACCGGGCGCTCCTCCGGGCGGAACGGCTCGCCTTCGGCCGTCAGCGTCTGCCAGCGGGGGTCCACCGATGTGCGGCCGGTGAGTTCGTCCAGGCTCAGGCCCAGGATCTCCAGCGCGGCGGCGTTGGCGTCCAGGATGCGGGTCTCGCGGTCCTGCACGACCACGCCCAGGCCCAGGTCGTCCAGCAGGGTCTGGGCGACCTCCGGTGTCTCCTCGGGGAGGCGCAGATGCAGCAGCGCCCCGCCCGCCCCGGCCGGGGTGACGGTCACCAGCGCCGGGAGCGTGCGGGAGGGCAGGGACAGGCGCAGCTGTGACGGTTCCCCCCGGCCGGCCGCGTCCACTGCGGCGTGCAGCAGGGGCGCGGCGGCCGGGGGAAACAGGGCCGTCCAGGTGGAGGCGTGATCGGGGAGGCCCAGCAGGGCCTGCGCGGCGGCGTTCAGCTCGGCGTCGCCGTCCGGGCCGATCAGCAGCACCGGGTCCGGCAGCGCCTGCAGGAAGTCGGCGGCGTCGGCCTGCGCGAACGCCTGGCGTGTGCGGGTCATCGGCTGCTCAGTCTAGGGCATCGCTCCAGGCGGGCTTCCGGCGGTCATCCAAGCGGGACAGCCGGGGAGGACAGGTCAGCCGCGCAGGGCGTAGCCGACGCCGCGCACCGTGCGCAGCAGGCCGTAACCGTCCAGGTCGCGGAGTTTCGCGCGGAGGTTGGCCATGTGCACGTCCACGACGTTGCTGCCTTCCGGCAGGCGGCCCTGCCAGATCTCCTGCCCGATCTCCTGACGGGAGTACACGCGGCCCGGCTGGCGGATCAGCAGGGCCAGGATGTCGAATTCCTTCGGGGAGAGGCGCAGTTCCTCGTCCTTGTACATCACCAGGCGCTTCTGGGGATCCAGGGTGAGGTCGCCCATGGTGAGGCTCTCGGTGATGCGCTGGCGCAGCTGCACCTTGATGCGGGCGAGCAGTTCGTCCGGGTGGAAGGGCTTGATCAGGTAGTCGTCGGCGCCCAGGCCCAGCAGGCGGACCTTCTCGTCCACGGTGTCGCGGGCGGTGAGCACGATGATCGGCACGGCGCTGTTCTTGCGCAGGCGCTGCACGACGTCGCCGCCGTCGAAGTCCGGGAGGCCCAGGTCCAGCAGGATCAGGTCGGGATGGTCCTCGCGGGCCTTGATCAGCCCGTTCATGGCGGAGTCCGCGTGTTCCACGGTAAAACCGGCGTCTCCGAGGTCCATTTTCAGGACGTTGGCAATGTCGAGGTCGTCCTCGATGACCAGGATGCGTTGGGCAGTCACCGGACGATGATACCGCCTTCATGAAGCCCGCCACAACACGTTCCGGGCGGGTGCACACCCGAAAACCGCGTCCTGGAAGCTCAGAAATCCTTGAGGTTTCCCGGGCCGGACAGGGCCGCGCGGGCGGTCCCGGACAGCCGGGGTCATGTGGTACGCTGCCTCTCAACGCGTTCAGGGACGCCCGCCCGCTTCACCGTGACCGGTTTTCCGGGCACCCGGGCGAACCTCCGGACGACACAACCGCGACACTGGCCTCCCGGCCGCACGCCTCATTCATCACGTCATTGCGCCTGGCCCCGCGGGGCTGCGTTCCCCAGAGTCCAGCACGGCCGTCAGGTGGCCCCAGAACAGCCCCGCCCGACGCCCACAGGCGCGAAACGCAGGAGCATCCATGAGCAAGAAACAGCCGCAAGGCGCCCCGGACCACACGGACCAGCCGGCCGCCCCCCACCTGGAAGTCATTCCGCTGGGCGGGATGGGCGAAATCGGGAAGAACATCACCGCCTACCGCTACGGCGACGAGATCATGGTCGTGGACGGCGGGCTGGCCTTCCCCGACAGCCACCAGATGGGCATCGACCTGATCATCCCCCGCATCGACTACCTGCAGCAGCACGCCGGGCTGATCAAGGGCTGGATCCTCACCCACGGGCACGAGGACCACATCGGCGGCCTGCCCTACATCCTGCCCCGCCTGCCGCGCGTGCCCGTGTACGGCGCGCCGCTGACCCTGGGCCTGGTGCGCGAGAAGCTCGCCGAGTTCGGCCTGCGCGAGGGCGAGATCGACCTGCGCGACGTGGACATCGACACGAACGAGAAAGTCCGCATCGGCACGCACTTCCACGTGGAATTCATCCGGATGACGCACAGCATCCCGGACAACGCCGGGTACATCCTGAGCACCCCGGCCGGCAAGATCGTGCACACCGGCGACTTCAAACTGGACGAGGAACCCAGCGACGGGAAACTCAGCGACCTGCACCGCATCGAGGCGGCCGGCAAGGAAGGCGTGCTGCTGCTGATCAGCGACAGCACCAACGCCGAACGCCCCGGCCGGACCGTCAGCGAGGCCGAGGTCGCCCGCAACCTGGAAGAGGTCATCAGGAACTGCCGCGGCCGGGTGTTCATGACCACCTTCGCCAGCAATGTTCACCGCGTGCAGAACGTCATCAACATCGCCCACCGCCTCAGCCGCCGGGTGGTGATGGAGGGGCGCAGCATGATCAAGTACGCCCAGGTCGCCCAGAGCCTCGGGTACATGGAACTGCCCGAACCCTTCCTCGCCAACGACGAGGTCGGCAGCCTCCAGGACCAGCAGGTGCTGTACGTCTGCACCGGCTCGCAGGGCCAGCCCATGAGCGTGCTCTCCCGCCTCGCGTTCGGCAACCACGCCAAGATCGCCCTGCGGCGCGGCGATACGGTCATCCTGAGCAGCAACCCCATCCCCGGCAACGAGGAGGCCGTGAACCTCGTCATCAACCGCCTGTACGAGATCGGCGTGGACGTCGTGTACCCGCCCGCCTACCGCGTGCACGCCTCCGGGCACGGGTCTCAGGAGGAGCTCGCCACTGTGCTGAACCTCGCGCGGCCCAAGTACTTCCTGCCGTGGCACGGCGAGCCCCGCCACCAGATCAACCACGCCCGCCTCGCGCAGACGCTGCCCCGCCCGCCCAAACGCACCCTGATCGCCAAGAACGGCGACATCGTCCGCGTCAGCGAGGACGACTTCAAAGTGACCGGCACCGTGCCGGCCGGCGCGGTGTACGTGGACGGCCTGGGCGTCGGGGACGTCGGGGACGACGTGCTGCTCGACCGCGTGAACATGAGCCAGGAAGGCGTGATGATCATGACCGCGATCCTGCACCCCACCCCGCACGTGGAGATCGTGTCGCGCGGCTTCGTGCGCAGCAACCGCGAACTGGACGCCCAGATCCGCAAGGTGGCGCTGGAAGCCGTCGAGCAGGGCATGCGCGAGAAAAAGCGCCTGGAGGACGTTCGGGACGACATGTACGGCAGTGTCCGGCGCTTCGTGCGCAAGGTGACAGGCCGCAACCCCGTCCTGATCCCCATGATCGTGGACTGAGGTGAGGTAAACGAGAAACGCGCCCCGTTGGGAGGCGCGTTTTTCTTTGCGTGTAGGGGGCGCTACTTCAGGTCGCGCAGCAGCGCGGCGGCCATCTGGAACCACTCGCGCTCCTGCCGGCGGTACAGCGCGGACGCGCGGGACTCGCTTTTCAGGATGGTGTCCAGCAGCGCGCGGGCCTCGTCCGTACGGCCCGATTTGATCAGGTACGCGGCGTAACGGGTGCGGGGCTCCTCGGTGTTCGCACCCTGCATCGCCTCGCGGTACGTGGCGTCCGCCTCGGGTTTGCCCTGCGCCTCCTGCGTCTGCGCCAGCAGCGTCAGCGCCCGCGTGCGCGTCGCGCTGCCCCGCAGGGTGTCGCCGCTGAGTTTCGCCTCGGCCGCCGCGTAGTCGTTCCGGGCGAGGTCCAGTTCCGCGGCCGTGAGCAGGACCACCGGGTCGTCCCGGTAGATGCCGCTCAGCAGCGGCGTCAGGGTCTCCTGCGCCTCCTCCGGCCGGCCGGCGCGGGCCTGCAGGGCCGCCACGTCCGCGCGGTTCTGCAATGTGTCGCTCTCCGCCAGCCGCTCCCGCGCTTCCCGGATGCGCACGTCCAGGGGCTTCATCGCCTCCACGCCGCGCGCCACGGCCGCGCCCGCCGCCTTGCCGCCGCCGCGCAGGCTGGGAATCAGCACCTGGAAGGTGTAGACCAGCGCGGCCAGCGTGCTGAAAATCCCGCCGAAAAAGGTGCCCAGTGCCAGGATCAGGATCCAGTACAGGTCCTTGCGGGTGATCAGGGCATGCAGGAAGCAGATGCCCGCCAGGATGCGCACACCCCAGTACAGCAGCTGCAAGAGTTCAGCGTTCGAGCCGGCCATCATGCCTGCCACTGTACGGGACGCAGGCGGCGGGCATCGCCCGGAATCCGGCGGGTGGGGGTCATTCCTCCGCGGCCCAGAGGTCCTGCGGGGTCTCGCGGCGGCGGATCAGTTGCCACGCCTGGCCGTCCCAGAGCGCCTCAGCGGGCCGGGAGCGGGTCAGGTAGGGACTGCTCATGGACGCGCCGTACGCGCCGGCCTCCCCTACCGCGATCAGGTCGCCGCGCTGCGGGTCCGCGAGGGGCTGGTTGCGGGCGAGGATGTCGCCGCTCTCGCAGGCGGGCCCGGCGACGTCCCAGGTCTCCCCTTCCCCGGCAGGGCGGTCCCAGAGGGCCGTGACGGGGTGTTCGGCGCCGTACATCATGGGGCGGATCAGTTCGGTCATGCCGGCGTCCACCAGGCAGAAATTGCGGCCGGTGCGTTTCGTGCCGATCACGCGGGTGAGCAGCGTGCCGGACAGCGCCATCAGATAACGGCCGGGTTCCACCCACAGGTCGGCGCCGAACACGTCCGCGGCCTTGCGGGCCTCGCGGGCGATGCCGGGCAGGTCCGCGCCCAGGCCCCAGCCGCCCCCGGCGTCCAGCACGGCCAGCGGACCGGTGTGGGGCCGCAGGGCTTCCAGGCGGGCGTACGCGGCGGTGAAGTCCTGCGCGTCACGGATGGCGCTGCCGATGTGTACGTGCAGGCCCAGGGCCACGTGCCCGGCGTCCCGCAGGGCCTGGAGGACGCGGGGGGCCTGCTCCAGCGTCACGCCGAACTTGCTGGCGGTGCTGCCGGTGGCGAGGTGGTCGTGGGTGCTGATGTCCAGCGCGGGGTTCACGCGCACCAGGGCGTGGGCGCCGGCGGGCAGCAGCGCGACTTCCTCCTCGCGGTCCACGATGAAGGTGGCGCCGAGGCGGGCGCCGGCCTCGTACTCGCCGGCGCTCTTGGCGGGGCCGTTGATGACGATTTGCTCGCCGTGCGCCCCGACGTGCTCGGCGCGGCTGACCTCGCCGAGGCTCACGCAGTCGAAGCCCACGCCGCGGGCGTGAAGGTGGCGCAGCAGGGTCAGGTTGGGGTTGGCTTTCATGGCGTAGTACACGCGGGCGTCCCCGAAGGCGGCGCGCACGCGGCCGAGCGCGGCGTCCAGTTCGGCGAGGTCGTAGGTGTACAGCGGCGTGCCGTACGTGTCGGCGGCGGCCTGAAGCAGGGAGGCGGGCAGCATCCCGACAGAGTAAGCTGCGCGGCGCGCCACGCGATTGCGCGTGATCTACTGATCCGTGCCTAAATCAGTAGCGAAGCGGAGAAGGGCGTCCCTCGGATGAAGGCGAGCGGCAGGGCCTTGCGCCGGATGCGCTGCCAGCCCACCGTGAGCCGCTTCTTCAACTCACCGACCGACATCGCACAGAAGTTGCCCACGACATTCCGCTTCAGATCCGCCCAGATCAATTCAATGGGATTCAACTCGGGG
>JAANMV010002705.1_pt1 | contig 16648 bp, 10 predicted proteins | sample 7279661 | NCBI WGS metagenome assembly JAANMV01 (sample SAMN14094540, study PRJNA606508) | bioreactor metagenome | isolation source: A lab-scale SPAN reactor treating ammonium-rich wastewater day 121 | place: Ireland: Galway | collected 2017-05-16 | reverse complement strand
GAGCCCTCAGCGTCTCCGGCAAACCTTGTGAAGCGGCAGCTCTCTACCAGATCTGCCGCCAGAAAGACCCGGCTCGGGCCTACTCATGGCACTACGAGGGCTTCAACCTCGACCGCTGCGGCCGCACTTTCGCCGAAGTCTATCCCTGCCTCGTCCAGGCGGTCGAGCTCGACCCGGAGAACCCCTGGTGGAATGGGCGCCTGGTCACCTTCTTGATCCGCCACGCCCGCTTTGACCAGGCCCGCGACCGGTTCGCCGCAGCGATGAGCCGCATCCGCCAGAGGGATGCCTGGTTCTCCAGGCACTTTCTCCGCTGGGTGGCGCACCAGTGGCTCGAGTCGGGGCAACCGCTGGAGGCAGAGCGCGTTTTCTCTCAGATAGACCAACTGCACGTCGAGGAAGATCGCCCTCTGCGAGTGTTGCGCCAGCAGATCCTGGATGCGGTCGAAGCGCTCCACCTGGGCGACTCGGTTTATGCTCCCAACTACCCCATCGAGCGCAGATGGAAGATTCCCGCTGAGATTCCGGCCCAGAGCCCGGACGGGCATCCCCTGACCAGCTGGTATCCCTTTCGGGTTCAAGAGCTGAGTCGTGAAGGACCGGTCATCGTGCTCGCCACGACCGATCCAGCGCGTCGGGTCCTGCGCAAGACGCTGACCCCCGAGCAGTGGGAAGACTGGCTTGGTGAGCCCTGGACCGAAGCCGCCGGGTTCTACTTTGCCGGGGTGTATGCCGATCAAACGGCCGTGATCCGCGCCACTCCTCCAGATACGATGGTTCCCCACACCCTTTCTTACGACGCTGCGGATGGATACTGGCGCTCGGTGGACTGAGCCCCGGCTGCTGAGCGAGTTGGACGAGCTCGACCGCAGCCTGCTGTACCTTTTCATCGCCGGTCCCGGGCAGGGAGAAGCGGCGGCGGTCGCTCTTCCCCAGAGCGGTTGGCTCCTGGTCGATGGCTGTCGCGTGAAAGGCGGAGAGTACCCCCTGTGGAGCCTCTTTGAGCGCTTTCGCCTGGCCAACGAGCCTCCCGGGCTCATTTTGACCCATCCTCACCGCGATCACGCTCTGGGGATTCCCGAGTTGATCGAGCGGGCTCAGCCACGCTGGGTGGCCTACACCGGCACCACGCCGGAGCCCCTCAGCCAGGAGCTCGATGAAGTCAGGGAGCACCCGCTTCGACTTCCCCTGGAGCACCAGCAAGCACGCGCCGTGCAGGCTGCTCTGACCGCCATCCTGGAATGGGGTGAGGCTGATCCGAGCCGGCTGATTCCCACCTGCGCGGGAACGAGCCTTCCGGGCTCGGCCCTGACGACCGTGACCGCTGTGGCGCCCGCAAGAGCCTTTCTCGAGGCCTTTTTCGCCGAGCCGGAAAACTTGAGAAATCTGGGAATCCGCGCCAACCACATCAGCCTCGTCCTGGAGATCGTGTACGGCGAAACCCGGCTGGTCCTGGCCGGAGACCTCCCGGATGTGGACAACAAGCAAGCCAGCCTCTCAGAAGGAATGTCGGTCGTGGTCGGTCGCGCACCGCGCCTGGCAAACCACCAGGGAATGAAACTGCCCCATCACGGGAGCTGGATGGCCACCTGTGACGCTCTGATGGAAGCTTCCCCCTCTTCGCGCTACTGGTGCCTGACACCGTTCAACAGTCACAGCCTCCCGGATCTGTACCATCCTCGAGGCCTGTCCCACCTGCTTGGAAAGCAAGCAGAGATTCATCTCACCGCCCTGGCCGCTCCTCAGGACCGCCAGTTCTCGCGCCCCTCACCGCCTTTGACGCTCGAGCAACTGCAGGAGGCCACCCGCAGCGCCAAGGAGTCGGCAGACCCTTTCCTGGCAGGCGCCCAGGAGCTGACGATGACCGAGTGCACGGGCCTGGAGCCCATCTGGTGCTGCGCCTTTGACGACAGGGGGCGGGTCAGAGGGCGCTGGCGCGGGAACGCCGCAGTTCTGGTGACCGGGCCGAATTGAACATGAGGGGAAATTTTCTGCCTGTCCATGGCGAGATCTCGCCTCTCCCATCCGGCGAGTTCTCGCCGCCATATTAAGAAATCTCCCTTCTTAAAAAATGCTCTTAACGGGCTGACGGCGGGGTCCTGGCGGCGGAGGTCAGAGGGCTGTAAACTCAGGGCAGGTCTTGAAAGGAGTCTCCTGCTATGAAAACGTTCGTCCTGGTCTACGAAGGCCTCGCCTTCGTGAAAGTCCCGATCGAAGCCGCCTCTCCCGAGGATGCCCTGCGGCTGTGGCGAGAGGACCTGGTCGGCAGGACCCGCGAGGTCATCGTGGATGTTCCGCGTCACTCCGACGTGAGCATCCTCGACAACAGCGGCCGGATCGTTGCCCAACTTCCTCTCCCCGACCCCAGTCCGGAATACTGCGAATGGCTCGGCTTCCAGGTGCAGTCGAGGCCCATCCTGGTCGAGACCGGGTTCGGGGTCGTGGACCCCATCGAGTCGACCCACGTGAAAGAGTCCGGGACCTTCGATCTCAGCCGCACCCTGGACTGGTGGCTGGGTATCGAGTCGTGCCAGAAGAGGGGCAGCTTCCAGTCCTTCGTCGAACGTCCCCAGCCTCGTCAGGTGGCCCCCTGGGCCCCTGGGACAGGTTGGAGATGGCCGTGCCAGACCTTCTTCACGAGAATCGCCCGCCGAGCTCGGGCCCTGGTTGCCCGGCTGCTCGGCAGGCAGCGACGAGAGGAGGCAGGATGCTAAAGAAACTGCTGGGATACGGAAAAAAGCAAGTCGTCTCTGAGCCTGCGCTTGAGCCAGAGGTGCTTAAGCCTCAGCCCCCGCGAAGCGCAAGCGCAAACCCTCGAGGGTGGACAAGAACCTCTTTCTCTGGGGCCCGGCAGTTCATACCGAGAAGGGTTTTTCGCCTGTTCCCCACCTCTTCTTCAAGAACTTTCACCGGTTGGGCATCAGCCCCCTGGCGGCCATCCTGCTGCTCAACCTGATGAGGCGCAAGTCTGAAACGAATCTTTGCCCTCGCCCCAGCCTCAAGACCCTGGGTGAAGAGCTCGGCTTCTCGCCGCGGCGGCTTCGCGAGCTCTTGAAAATGCTCGAGGAGAAAGGGTTTCTCAGGCGTCAGTACCGCCGTGGGGAAGGACTGACGAACCAGACAACGCTTTATGACTTGAGCCCGGTCCACGAAACCTTGCTGAGAATCCTCAAGCAAGGTCACAACAATCCAGCTCGAAGGAGGAAAGGCGATGTCGAGAAGCCGTCCCTGGAAGAATCATCCGAAGCAAAGCCAGGCGCCGACTGAGAAGAGCCGCCACGACTCGATCATCAGGACAGGCGCCCGTCGCCCCGGCTTACGCCACGCTCGCACGGCGGAGCTGCCGATTTCGCCCGAGGATTCCCAGGTTTTGCAGAGCTGGGGGCGGGCTCTTCGTCGCGAGGTTCGGTCAGCTCAGGGCTCAGTGCAGGCCGAAACTCGGTCGAGCGGGCGAACCGGTTTCAGTGGCTGGCTCACGACCTTAAGCAGCTTCTTCCGGTCGATGGTCGCTCGAATGACGCGGCCGCTCCAACTTCCCAAGTCAGGGCACGCTCCCCGAAGTGGCCTTGACGTGAATGCCGCACCGGATCAATCCATCCGCCCCCGGAGCTTCCTCAAACCAGGAATTCGGTCGTAACGTCGAAACTCACGGCATCCTTGCCACGAGGGGTCGCGTAACCAGTGCAAATCTCGGTCATCCAGGCAATTTCTCATTCTGGCACCTCGCGCCCTTTGATCGTCTGAATGGCAGCCGGCAGCACCAGGGCCCTCGGGGGAAGCCCCCCCGCCTGGGCTCAAAGGGTTCCCGAGACCATCGTGCTGGGACGCTACTGCATCCAGGCCCGGTTCGCCTCCAATCGCAACACCGAGGTCTACTTTGCGCACGATATCGAGCTTCCGGGCCGACGCGTGGTGGTCAAGAAGCTTGCTCATCCAACCCCGGAGATGCACAGGGCCTTTGACGCCGAGAAAGAGATCCTGAAAAAGCTGAACCACCCCGCCATCGCCCGCCTCTATGAAGACGGCACCGAGAAGAATGTGCGCTACCTGGTGCAGGAGTATCAAGACCGCCAGCGGCTTACCGGCGAGAGGCTGGCCACCGAGCTTGCTCTGGACACGGTGATGAGCTTGCTCGACGTGGTGGACTACCTGCACCGACAAACGCCTCCCGTGATCCACGCTGACATCAAGCCGGGCAATGTGTTGGCCGACAGCTTCGCTCAGGTGACCCTGATCGACTTCAATGCAGCCCATGTGGGGGAAAGCCCGGCTGCCCGAGAGATACAGGCCACCAGGGGCTATGCACCCGCCGAGCAGCTCTCGGGCGGAATTCCCAAGAAGAGCTGGGATATCTATGCCTGCGGAGCGCTCCTCCACCAGCTGCTGACGGGTATCGATCCAGCCAGTTGGCAGGGCAAAATGGTGCCCCCCGTGCCAGCTATCCCTGACGAGCTCAACCGGGTTCTGCGCTGCAGCCTGGCCCTGAAGCCCAAAGAGCGCTTCCAGTCCGCTCGCGATTTTCGCCACGCGCTCGAGCGGGCCCGAGCTTACCTGACCGGTCACCAGGACTGCCCCAGATGCGGGCAGGAGCAAGCGGGAGGGGTCCACTTTTGTCACCGCTGCGGCACCCTCTTGCTCGTCGAGAAGCTGCCGGCCGGTGAGCCCAGACGGCCCATCACCCGGGCAGGCCTGCAGGCCTTCAACAGCCTCGAGAGCGGCCAGTTCGTGACCCGGGGAACCCTGGAGCTTCGGATGGAGGCCGAGGCCCTGGCTCGCCCGCTGGGCTTCGATACGCTGATGTCGGTGGATCACCTGGCCTTTGAGCCCCACCGACACCAGCTTCAGGTGCTCAAGAAGGCGCTGAAGAATCACCTGGGCCGCAGCATGCTGGCCGATGAGGTGGGTCTGGGCAAGACCATCGAGGCCGGGCTAGTGCGCGAGGAGCTCGTGCTCAGAGGGCTGGTGCAGTCCACCCTCGTCCTGGTCCCGGCGTCCTTGCGAGAGCAGTGGAAGGAGGAGCTGGAGGACAAATTCGGCGCCCGTTTCGACATCTACGATAGCTCCACCAAAAGCAAACTCAATCTGGATCGCCTGAAAAACGTCATCATCTCGCTGGATACCGCCACGCGCACAGGCTCGAAAAGCCTGCTCGGGCGGCGCTGGGACCTGGTGATCGTCGACGAGGCTCATCACGCCCGCAACCGTCGAACCAAACGCTGGGCCTTCCTGGAGCAACTCGACAAGAGCTACCTCTTGCTTCTGACCGCCACGCCTCTGCAGAACAAGCTTGAGGAGCTCTTCAACCTGATCTCCATCCTTCGCCCCGGCCTGCTGGGCACCAACCCCAAGGACTTTGAGCGGCGATACGGGGTGAACGGTCGCATGGCAGTGCGGGAAAAAGAGCTTCGAGCCGACCTCGAGAAGGCCATGATCCGCACCCGACGCTCGCAGGCCTATGTTCGATTTCCCGAGCGACGAGCCTATACGCGCACCCTGAACCCCACCGAGGCGGAGAACAAGCTGTATGAAGGGGTGACCGCCCTGGTCCACCGGCTGGCCGAAGAGCACGGCTCTTCGGGCCGCTGGCAGTTGCAGTTGATTCATCTGCAGCAGCGAGCGACGAGCAGCCCGGAGGCGCTGGCCGACAGCCTTCACAACCTGGCGAGCAAAGCCGGCCCTCGGCTCGGGCAACGGGTGCTTCAGCTCCAGAAAGATGCCGAGGCCCTGAGGGGTCGGTCCTCCAAGCTCAACATGCTGCTCGCGGTCTTGCACCAGGTGAAGGATCGCACGGTGGTCTTCACCGACCACGTGCCTACCCAGCGTATGCTGAAGGAGCATCTTACAAGGCAGGGCTTCAGCACCTCGGTCTTCCGGGGAACTGCCGTCGAGAAGAAGCGCTCATTGGACGAGTTCGCTGAGCGCGGTCAGGTATTGATCGTGTCATCATCCGGAAACGAAGGGCTGAACCTCCAGAAGCATTGCCACATCATGGTCAACTACGACCTCCCCTGGAATCCGATGCGTATCGAGCAGCGCATCGGACGCATCCAGCGTCTGGGCCAGGAGCGGGATGTGCTGGTGTTCAACCTGACCCTCTCTGAGACTGTCGAGGAGCACGTTCTGAATGTGCTCGATCAAAAAATCCGGCTTTTTGAGATCTCTGTGGGGCAGCTTGACCTGATTCTCGGCGAGCAGGTCAACGAAGAGCACGCCTTCGAGGAGCGTATCCTCAAGTGTCTCCTGCAAGCGCGCAGCAACGTCGAGCTCGAGAAGCTGCTGAAGAAAGAGTTCAAGAACGAAGCCCAAAAGGCCGCCCAGCTCGAGCAAATCTGTGAGGCTTCGAACATCGTCGGATTTTGAGCGTCCACTCCCTCAAGAGCCTGTGCCGCAAGTTCGCTCTCTCGACGGGGTGCGACGTGCACGAGCGCGATCCCGAGCTTTGGGAGCTCAAGCTCAGCCCATCCCTTCAAAAGGCCTTCAAGTCTCCCCGACTTGTGCTCTGTTTTCACCGCGATCTACTCGGCGCCGATCCGGAAGCCAGGATGGTGACGCTGGGGAGCCCGATCATCCAGAAGCTGCGCGATCTTCTGGCCAGCGAGGGCAGCGCCGGAGAGTGCGTTCTGAGGGGCCCGCACGAGTTGCCCCGAGCCTTGCCACCCGGCCTGCAGGGCCTGGGCATCGAGCTCATTCTCGACCAGGTCGAAGTGCGCTACCGCTCGCTGGCGAAAGTCCATTTCCGGGCCACTCTCGATGGGTTCGAGCGGGCCGAGGAGTTCTTCCCCGTAGTGCTCGACTGCCAGACCCTCGATGAAGCATCCTCTCAGCTCGAGCGAGTCATCAAGCTCGGGAGCGAAGACCACCTGCAGGGCAAATGCCTGCCCCTCAACCGGGACGTTCTCCTCAACAAAGCCTTCACTCTGGCGGAGATCCGCCTCAAACCGCTGGTCAAGAAGTTCGAGACCGAAGCCGAGAAGGAAGCAAGACACGAGGAACGTCTCGCGGCAGACTACTACGACGGCTTGATCAAGACCGATCCGGCTCGCAAAGGCGAGTTGCTCGAGTTCAAGCGCAAGCAACTGCTCGACATTTCTCAACGTTACTCCATCAAAGCCGAGCTTGAGCCGCGCACCGTCGTACTCTACCGGGTGCCCTTCGCTCGGGCCCAGATCACGGCCCGGCCCGGCGCGGCTCTCGCGCGCGGCAGTTCGTGCTGAACTTCGACCTCATCGAGGGCCAGTGGGACCGAATCGAGTGCCCGGCCCACCCCGGCCAGCCGCTCGCCGAGCTGACCGACTGCCCCGACCACGGATTTGCCTGCAAGAAGTGCTATTGGGAGTGCAAGATCTGCCAGCGGCCCCGTTGCTCAAAGTGCGCTCGGACGAAGTGCCGAGGGTGCCAGGAGAATCACTGCGATACCTGCGTGCTCTCGTGCTCGTTCTGCAGCGGCGCCTACTGCCCGAGCTCGACACAGAGTTGCCAGGGAGGTTGTGGACCCGTCTGCCGGGGGTGCTCGATCGATTTCAGGGGGACGGGACTGGTGCGATGCAAGGCCTGTGTTGTCGAGACCAACGGCTGTCACCACCGGGAGTTGCGCGAGCTGGTGGTCCGCTGCGCCGTCGGAGGCGAGGAATGCTGCAGCCGGTGCATCACGAGCTGCTCGGACTGCAAGCGGGTGGTCTGTTTCACCCACTTGGGTCCGTGCGCACTTTGTCCGCCCGGCCAGCTCACCTGCCAGGTCTGCTCACCCCATCTACTGCCTGACGGCAGGCGAGCCTGCCGACGACATGCCGACTACTGCTCCTGCGGCGTCTACGAGCTGAAGAAACGGATCACGGTCTGCCCCGAGCACGACCGGGCCTGTCCGAGCTGCACCTGGGCCTGCACTGCCTGCAACCGAAAGGGATGCAGCGCCTGCCCGCAGGTTCATTGCCAGGGATGCACCAGCGTCCACTGCCAGGCCTGCTCTGTGCAGTGTGCGAGTTGCAAGGGCTCCTTCTGCAGCAAGACCACCAGGCAGTGTGAGGCCGGCTGCGGGCCTGTGTGCACAGGCTGCTCGGTCGAGTTGCGGGGGAGCAAGCGATGCCGTAAATGTGTCGTGGTGACCAACTACTGCAAGCATCTTGAATCGCGCGAGGCCGTGGTGACCTGCCCGGTGGGCAAGGAAGAGCTCTGCTCTGCTTGCGCCCAAGCCGTGGCCCCTCGCTGCAGCGTGTGCAAGAAGCAATTTTGCAGCCAGCACGTCGGACCGTGCGCCGAGGGCCACCACATGGTCTGCGACCGCTGCTCGCTGGGGCTGCTCGAGGGCGAGAGAGCCTGCCCCCAGCACGCGGAACGTTGTGCCTGCGGCAAACTCGCACTCAAGAGTGGGTTCGCGAAATGCCCCACGCACGGGCCACGCTGCCCAAACTGCCGCTGGCAATGTCCCTCCTGCGAGAAAATCCGCTGCTCGGATTGCCAGAAGGCGCCGTGCTCGGTGTGTAAGAGCGACCACTGCTCCGAGTGCTGCATCAAATGTCGCTCCTGCCGGGAGACCCTCTGCCGGAAGTCAGCCCTCACCTGTTCTTCAGGTTGCGGACAGATCTGCCCCTCCTGCGCCATTCCCACCGACCCGACCCATCCGCTGTTCGGGAAACCGGGGGTGAGCAAGCTCCAGGTTCCCGACGGTAAAGTGGCCTGCAGGAATTGCTCACAGATTTGTAATTGCGGTCACCTGGTACGAATCTCGAAGGTCGTGCGGTGCCAGTTTGGGGAGACTTACTGCCAGCGGTGCGCCCCGACCCTGGTCTTGGCCTGCGGTAGCTGCGGCAAGAGCTCCTGCGTCAACTGCTTCAAGCGCTGCGCGGGCGGTCAGGAGCCGCTCTGCAAGACCTGTCCAACCGTCACAACATCCAAAGGAGAACGCTCGTGCCAGAAACACGCTACCAAGTGTGGCTGTGGACGGATCGTGCTGGTCACGGTCTTTAGCCAGTGCGATGCGCACGTCGGCTGCTGCCCTGAGTGTCGCTGGCACTGTCACTCCTGCTCGGCCGTTGGCTGCAGCCAGTGTGCGCGGGTCAGGTGCGAGTACTGCCACGCTGAGAACTGCGCAAACTGCGTGGAGCCATGCCCGGTCTGCCTGACGATGCAGAATAGACCGAGCTCAGGTCAATTCTGCAAATCGCATCGCTGTCTCGACTGCGGCGGCCAGCTCGGCTGCGCCAAGCACCAGCGTCTCTGCACATCCTGCGGCCAGACAGTGTGCCACGGGTGTCTCAAAGGCAACAGCTGCCAGGCCTGTCGGACCTTCCGAATAGCTTCTCTTGAGGAAGAAGGCCTGCTCAGGCAGTTCGAAACAGAGCTCAAGCGCCTGCAGGTGCCCGACTGGAAGGGCCAGCTCGAAGTCTCGACCATTCCTGCCCGTCGCAAGCTGTTTCGCATTCGCCACACGTTGAGCTCCTGGATGATCACCGTAGCTGACGACGAAGTCCGACACGTCCTCAAGTCTTCATTCTTCGGGCTCGGGAGGCGCGACCTCAAAGGTGATTCATAACCGCTACACCCTTCTCGACTGCATCGGCCAGGGCGGCTTCGGCTCGGTCTACCGGGCCCGCGACCACCAGCTCGACCGCGACGTTGCGCTCAAGCTCTCCAACCCTCAGGGCGCTGATGCCATCGCCGAGCAGCGCCGCAGCTTCATGGGAGAAGCCAGGCTCCTGTCGCAGCTTCATCATCCCGGGATCTGCGCTATTTACGACTATTTCGAGCACAAAGGCGCCTTCTACATCATCATGGAGCTGGTGCCGGGCAAGTCCCTCGAAGAGGTGATCCAGGAGCGGAGCTCCCCCCTGGACGAAGGGGAGTTCCGCCGCCTCATGGTCGACTCGCTTGCCATCCTCGACCACCTCCATTCGCACAGCCCACCCATCGTGCACCGCGACTTCAAGCCGGCCAACCTGCTCAGAACCGACGCTGGCGAGCTCAAGCTGGTCGACTTCGGAATCTCCCGTCACCGCGCTCGCGGACAGAGGGACACGCAGGTCATCGGCACCGAGGGGTATGCCTCGCCCGAGCAATGTGCCGGCATGTCCGAGCCAGCCACCGACCTGTTTGCCTGGGGTGCCACGATGTTCTTTGCAGCCACGCGCCAGCACCCGCTGGCCAGCTGGCCCCCCTACCCCGAGCTCACGTCCATTCGTCGCGATCTGTCGCCCGAGCTTGGCCGGATTCTGAGTGCTTGCAAGGCTCACAACCCGGCCGACCGACCCACCGCCCACGAGGTGCTCGGCTGGTTGGCCGGGAAAGCACCCGACACGACCCGGCCCCCCGAGGCGGAAGAGCGCTGCCCCCAGTGCCAGTCCACGAGTCCACCGCTGTTCCTCGACTGCTGCCCCGACTGCACTTTGAGTCGTGGATTGCACGGCCTGTCAGCCGTTGAATGGGCCGCCCGTGGCGAAGAGCTGCTGCGCCAGGGAGTCTACGTTTACGCTGCCAGCCACCTGTCCAGAGCCATCAAGCTTGCCCCCAGTGCGGTGGCCTGGCACCTGCCCCTGGCCCGCGCCCTCACGAGGTCGGGCCGTCCCACCGAGGCCCTGCAGTGGCTGCGCAAGTGCACAGCGGACGACGAGGTGACCACCGAGACCGCGTTCGCCCAGTTGCAGGTGCCTTCGGAGCGGGCCGCCGCTCCGGTCACCCTGCAGACCTCGAAAGGACCCCTGGCACGCGCCCTCCAGCTCTTTCTCTCGAAAGACGCCAGCTCTCTCGAGCAGCTCGCCCGCCAGTGTCCCGAGCACTCGCCCATCGCCGTCCTGGCGATCCGGCTGAAGACGATCCAGGGGCGCCACCAGGAGGCCACCGAGCTGGCCGAGGAGTTCCTCAAGAACGCGCCCGCCGACGCCAGCCTGCTCCGGCAGAGGATGCAGCTGACCTGGGAATCCGAGCAATCGCCCGAGTGCCGACTGGCCACCATGGCCCTGCGCCGGGTGGCTCCCTGGGACCCGCTCGCGGCCCACTTTCTCGGACGGCTGCTGGCTCGGGACAACAACATCGGCCGGGCCGTGGAGGAGTTTCGCCGCTATCTCGATTTCTGCCCGCACGACGTCAAGGCGCAGCTCGAGCTGGTGGAGATTCTATCCCTGAAGGCGGGGCGGCTGGACGAAGCCATCGCGTTGCTCGAGCCTCTGGTCGACCACGAGCAGTTTGGAGAGAAGGCCACCGACCAGCTCATCCGCATCCTCCAACTGGGAGGGAATCACCAGCGCGCCGTTACCCAGCTTCGCCCTCGAGTGCACCAGGGCTCTGAGCCAGCCAGGATGGCTCAGCTAGCTTTCTCATTGCAGCAGATCGGTAAGAAGACGGAAGCCCGCGCCTGGGCTGAACTGGCCCTGGCGGCCGACCCCGACTGCGAGCTAGCACGCCTGGTGCGAGACGGAAAGGTGCAGACCGCTTCTCCCCCTCCGCCCGCCAGGCTTACTGCTCCAAAGGCCGCCCCGGCGGCCCCTCCCAAACCCACAGCTCCGATGCCTGCGCCCTCCGAGGCGGCCAGGCCCACCGCCATCCTGCGGCCCGAGCCTCCGAGGCCAACGCAAATCATGGAGCCCGCTCAGGAGGGCCTCAGCTACGCCACCAAGCCTCTACCTCGGCCCCTTCCCAGCTGGGCCAATGCTTTCAAGGACCCGTCGGTCCAAGGGGTCTTCCTGCACCTGGAGAGCTACGGCAGCATTACCGAGGTCGAGCTCGTCGCCTTTCTGGGCTCGCCCCGCGAGGTGCGTCGGTTCAGCAAGGACTTCGCCGACCACCTCAAGCGGTTGCCGTTCCAGGTCATGGTGGAAAGCTCATCGGCGGGGAAGCGGTATGTGAAGCTGTGAATGAGGCACTCCGGATCAATCGCTCCTGAGTCGATTTCCTTTCTCCCAGAAGGAAATCAAGGCCCAGCACGAAGCCAGCTAGACATCCGAACAGTGAGGGAGGGACGATGGCATACTCGGCCGAGATCAGCCGGAAGAATCCCACGGCATTTTTGTTCCTGATCGATCAATCGGGGTCAATGTCCGAGCCGTGGGGAGATGGCCTGACCAAGTCCAAGGGCGTTGCCGATGTGATCAACAAGATCCTGGCCGAGCTGATCACCAGGTGCTCAAAGGAAGAAGGCATTCGAAACTACTTCCACGTTGGCGTGATCGCTTACGGTCAGGAATGTGGAGACGGCCTGACTAAGGTTCCTGGCGGCATCCTCAAACCGGTGGACCAGATCGAAGCCAACCCCACCCGCATCGAGAATCGCCAGCAGAAGGTCCCGGATGGTGCCGGATGGTGCCGGTGGCGTGATCGAGGTCGCCGTGAGGTTCCCCGTGTGGTTCGACCCCGTTGCCAGCGGCTGCACGCCGATGTGCGAGGCCTTCAGGCTGGCCGGCCAGACCGTCGGAGAGTGGGCCGACCAGAGCTCGGGAGCCTTTCCCCCGACCATCATGAACATCACCGATGGAGATCCGACCGATGGCGATCCCGAGCCTCTCGCCCAGCTCATCCATCAGCTCGCAACCGATGACGGCAACGTGCTCCTGTTGAACCTCCACATCTCGGGAGGAACTGGCGCTAAAGTGCTTTTTCCCGAATCCGAGGATCAAATTTCCGGTCCGAACGCCAAGCGACTGTTCCGCATGTCGAGTGTGCTCCCACCGATGTTTCACTCGGCGGCTGCAGGGCTCGGCTACAGCCTTCGTCCCGGCGCCAGGGGTTACGGCAACAACGCAGGGTTCATCGATCTCGTCAACTTCCTGACCATCGGAACGCAGGCCGCCAACACTCGCCTCATCGCTCGCTGACGTGACGGTAAAGGTTCTTGAGAGCCTTCGCGTTGCCAAGATAGGCTTTGCGATCGCCGAGTGCGAGGATCGCTACAATTTTGATCTCGACCACGGGGTCTTCGCTGTGGCCGATGGCGCCTCGAGCTCGGCCTTTCCAGGTCGATGGGCCTTATGCCTGATCGACCATTTCCTGGCCAGGCCAACAGTCAACATCTCTGATGAGTGGCTGACCCCGGCACGGAAGTCGTTTATCGAAGGGCTGGACCTGAAGCAACTCCCCTGGCACGCGCTGGAGAAGCTCCAGTCGGGAGCCTACTCGACTCTACTGGGCCTTATGCTGCACGAAGAGAAGGGCTCCTTCTCAGCGGTAGCAGCCGGGGACTCCGTTCTGGTCTGGAGAACCGACGATGGACCGTGCCGTACCCTTCCCTCGAATCCGGTGCTTACGAACTTTCCCCACCTTGTGTCCAACCTCTCCGAGCAGAACGCTCAACTCGAGGACAAGCTCGAGCGGCTCAGCGACGAGCCCATCGGCGGCAAGACACGCTTCTATCTGATGACCGACGCGCTGGCCGGCTGGTTTGTCAACCAACAGGATCTGGGAAGAAGACCCGACCTGGTGCTCGACCGACTCCTCGAGCGCAAACTCCTCGATCGCTGGGTCGACCTGAAGCGACAGAGACGCCAGATGGTCAATGATGACGTTACTCTGGTGGTTCTCGAGGCGGTGCGGACGCAATGATGAGATACCCATCGATGTCTGAATACCAGCTGGCCATCCAGAACCCCAAGGTCTTCCTCCAAGATCCGGAACTAAAGAGCGCCGAGGTCGAGCGCCAGCAAGGCTATCCCAGAGCCTTCTCAGGAGGCTTTGCGCTGACCTATCATCTGACCAGCAAGACCGGTCAGTTTGCGGTGCGTTGCTTCCACCGCTACGCTCCCGACATTCAAGAACGCTATGATGCGATCAGCGGGGTGCTCGGCTCGCTCCGCTCCGACCTCTTCCTGAAGTTCAGTTATCAAGACAAGGGCATTCTTGTCAACGGAAGCTACTATCCCATCGTCAAGATGGACTGGGTCGCGGGCGGACAGTCGCTGGCCCTTTTTGTAGAACGAAACCTGCAGAAGCCGGCGGCCCTTCGCAAGGTGGCAGAGAACTTCCGTCAGGCGGTCCGAGAGCTCAAAAGGCTCGGCATCGCCCACGGCGACCTGCAACACGGTAACGTTCTCGTTCAGGGAACCGACGTCCGCCTCATTGACTATGATGGTATGTTCGTTCCCCGGCTCAAGGGCCGAGCAGCGAACGAGCTTGGCCAGCGCAATTATCAGCACCCTCAACGCACCAGCGCAAACTTTGACGCGGACCTCGACCATTTCTCGAGCATCCTCATTTATGTCAGCCTGCTGGCGATCGCAGACAATCCGGACCTCTGGCGCGACTACAACAGTTCGGAGAACTTGATCTTCACAGCCGCCGACTACTCCGACCCCGAAGGCTCTGAGCTGCTCGACGACCTCAAGTCTCAGGGTGGTTCTCAAGCCCAATACTACGGTCGACTCGAGACGCTCTTTCGTGCCAAGCTGGAAACTATACCCCCTCTGGAAGACTGGCTCCAGGGTCGCGAGCCCGGGCAGCGCTCGACCGCTGTCCTGACCCCCGTCAGGGGATTGTATGAGGTCTACCAGGCCAGCGACCGCGACAAACTGCTAGAGATGGAAGGTGACTATGCCGAGGTTGTAGGCGTGGTCCAGGAAGCCACCAAAGGGTTTATTCGAGGAAGGGTTCCATATTGGATGATCAACTTTGGCGACTGGAAGGAGGGCTGTTTTACAGTCGTCTTATGGCCCAACGTACTCAAGGACTGGAAGGGGCTCAAATTAGACAGTCTGAAGGGGACAAGGGTAGCAGTGACAGGGCTTATCCAGAAGTACACTGACAAGAATGGGGAGCGTACGTGTCCCCAGATTGTTCTCGAGCATTGGAACAAGCTTCGCCTGGCCGGACCCGAGGTTCCAAGGCGGGGACTCGCCGACCCGATGCCTCGACCGCCGAAGGCCCTCCCTACTCGCAACAAGCAAGTCCTCGATCGGCTGAAGAGCGGGGAGAGTCCAAAATCCGACGAAGCACCGGCCGTCAAGCCAAAGTCACAGGCCCCGGCTCCGCAGAAGGTTTCCACTCGAGCGAAAAATCAGGCGATCCTGGAACAGTTCAACCCGTCGCCGGCTCCCGCCCCCCCGCCACCTCCTACTCCCCCGCCGAGTCCACCACCAACTGGTCCTTCAGTCGTTACAGCGCAGGCTCAAGCGAGGAGCCCCGACCCGGCTCAGGATACTCCCCAGGCCAGGACAGACAAGACGCTGCTGGCCGTCCTGTCGTCAGCCGCGCTCCTTCTCCTCCTCCTACAGGCCTGCTGATTGTTGAGGTTCATCGCAAGATTGTCGCCGATCCACCCGAGACTAGCGCATGGGTTGGCCACCCTGCTCTCCCGTCGCCTCAGCTGAGGCCGTTATGAAGAAATTCTCTGGCCCCTATCATCAAACTTCACGAGTCGGACCCTCCCTCCGAATACCCTCTCCCTGGCCCGAGAGGGGGCCATCCCTGCCCTCCAACGCACTTTGAGAGATTTTCCTCTCCCGACCCCGGTAGAAGCCCCCACAACACACCTCAAACGCGCCAATAAAACGGCTCCACAAAGCCATTATTTCCCATCGTCCGATTGGACAGGATCGGCCCGCCCGGCTATACTTGAATTGTGCTCTACGTGCTGGAAAAAGCCCCCACGGTCGAGCCCGGCGCCCTCGAGGTGCCGGACCGCCAGACGATGCGCGGCATCGACCGCAGCCTGGGCGGGCTGTTCCTGGACACCGAGATGTGGAAGCTCGCCCACGCCGACGGGCGGCTGAGCCTCAGGCTGGGGGAAGCGCTGGCGCCGATGCTGCAAAAGAAGGGCTACTCGGCGCTGGGCTACTCCAACCCTGGCGACTACTGCCGCGAGGAGCTGGGCATGAGCCTGAGCACGGCCGAGCGCATGGTTCGTCTGTTTCGCCGGATGGAGAAGTTCCCGCTGGTGCGCGAGGCCTTCCTGGAAGGGGCTTTGAGCGAGTGCCAGGCGCTGCTGCTGCAGAGCTACCTTCCGAAGCTGGGCCAGGAAGGCGAGTGGGTGGCCCGTGCTCGCGAGCTGACGGTGCGCGGGTTGGAGGAAGCGTTGAAGCTGGCCTCGGACAAACCCGTCGAGGACGGGCCGGAAGTGGTGGCCGTGCCGCCGGCCCAGGAGGTTCGCCGCTACCGCCTGACCCCGGGCGAATTGCTCGACTGGCAGCTCGCGCGCGAGGTGGCCGGGCGGGTGGCGGGGGCCGACCTGAAAGACTGGGAGCTGCTCGAGCTCCTGGCCGCCGAGTTCCTGGCCGGGCCGCACCCGGTGGCGAGCGACGAGCCAGTTCCCTCCGAGCCGCCTCGCGCGGGCACCGACCCCGACGAGCGCCGCCAGCGGCTGGCCGAGCTGTGGAAGGTGCTGGAGGAAGAGTTTGCTCGCTGGGACTTCCTCGAGTGGGAGCCGGTGGCGGTGGAGCTGGGCACCGAGATGCGCGCCCCCCTTCCGGAGGACCCCCATGAGCGCCAGGCGGCGATCGATGAGCTGGCTCTGTGCCGGCGGCGGCTGCAGCTCGACCTGGGGCGGATGCTTTTCACCTTCGACCGGATGAGCCTGTGGCGCGACGCCGGTTTTGCCGGACTCAAGCACTACGCGCTGGAGCGGCTGGGCCTGTCTTCGAGCTCGGTGCACCGGATGCTCAGTCGCGAGCGGGGGTTCTTGAACCACCCGCTGGTGTATGATGCGGTGCGGGAAGGGCGACTGACGCTGTCGCAG
>JAANMV010002703.1_pt1 | contig 16653 bp, 9 predicted proteins | sample 7279661 | NCBI WGS metagenome assembly JAANMV01 (sample SAMN14094540, study PRJNA606508) | bioreactor metagenome | isolation source: A lab-scale SPAN reactor treating ammonium-rich wastewater day 121 | place: Ireland: Galway | collected 2017-05-16 | reverse complement strand
GGGGAAGCCGGGCGAACCGCGGGCGCGGGTACCGGGGAGGGGGCGGCGGGGGTCAGCGGGGGGGCGGCAGGGGGGGGCAGAGCCGCGGCCACAGGCTCCACTTCCAACGCCTCCGCTGCGGTCAGTTGCCTGTTCAACGCATCCCCGAACGCGGCCGCCAGGGGATCGGGCGCAGGCGCGGGGGTGGGCGCGGGTGCGGGCGCGGCTGCGGGCCGGCTCAGCTTCCGCCACAGCAGCCACACTTGCCTGGCCAGCGCGACCAGCACGACCAGCAGCAACAGCGCGGCCAGCGCGCCCGCGGCCAGGCGCACCCAGCGCCCCATGCCCGCGTCCGGCGGGGGCGAGGGCGCAGCGGCGGCCTCGGTCAACCGCAGTCTTTCCGTCAGTGTTTGCACTCGCGCCGCCCCATCTGGCTGCCCCTCCTCCTGCAAGCGCAGCGCCAACTGCGCCATCAACATCGCCAATTCCTCCTGCGTCCAGTATTGCAGCCGCCGCGAGGCCGCGGCGATGTCGTTGGTTTGCGCGTAGCTCTCGGCTGCCATGAGCAAGTAATCACTGCGCGAGATATCGCGCAGGTCGTCGGGATAGACATCCGACCACTGCACCGGCCAGATCACCCAGCCCATCACCAACCAGCCCAAGAAGAACCCGGCTGCGAACGCGGCCAGCAGGGTCAACGGGCCTGTGGCCAGCAGCCGCGCCCGCGCCCGGCCTGCGGCCTGGCGAAAGCGATTGCTTTGTGGGGGAGAAGCCGTCATCAGGAAACGCTCCGTGGAGGGTGGACGGGAGAGGATGGCGGATCAAGGATGCGCGGGGGACATCTCAGCGCCAAACGCAGGAAGCCGTACAATAGCAGCCTGTGCGCGCTTGCGCAAGATCAGGGTGCAGCGGTGGCGGGGGGAGGGTGGCATGCCCGGTGTAGAGGCGATGAGGTCAAGCGGTCGGAGCGCTGAGCGCAACGAAGTTGCGCATGCGCTCCGACCGCTGGGGTCGCGACGATTCGGCGACGACCCGGTTCCGGCAGCCGCAGACAATCGCCGTGGTCGGGGCGATGCCGGCGGTAAGACCATGGCAATTCCTCCCGCGTCGCCGCGTCGAAAATCTTCGCCGAAGTCACCCAGCGTCTTCTTTGTTGGACGCCATCTGCAAATTGTTCGGGTTTGACATCACCTGTAGCACCATTTATAATACCATTATCTTCTCTGGACATGACTTTCGCGGGTGCGAGCGTTTCGGCCCGCGCCTGCTGATGCCCGTCGAGCTGCTGCGAGAAATCGGAGTCTTGCAATGAGCGCATTGAATCTACGACTGCCCGAATCGCTCCACGCCCAGGTGCGTGAGCTGGCGGAGCGCGACAAGGTGTCAATCAACCAGTTCATCACCCTGGCCGTGGCCGAAAAGGTGGCGGCGCTGCGCACCCTGGCCTACATCGAGCAGCGCGGCCAGCAGGGCAGCCGCGCGAAATTCGACCGCGTGCTGCGCAAGATCGCTGAGGCTGATCAAGAGCCATACGAAGTGGATCGGCTGCCGGACGATGCCGACCTCGCAGCAGGGTGAGCTGCCTTCGGCGAGCATCTTCACGTTTCGTCATCTTCGCGCTCCGTGATCCAAACGTCCTGTTCTATTCACGTCGCAACCGCGCCAGCGTCGCCGCGTCGAAAACCTGCGCCGTCGCCGCGTGTGCATGCGCTCCACACCGCGTAGAGGCGAGGCCGCCGGGGCGATCCTTTCGCCATTCGCCGATACCTTCTCCCGGCGGCCTCGCCCCTACTTTTGCCATTCCCCGGCGTCTTCTCCCGGCGGCCTCGCCCCGGTTGCTTCGGGCGCGCGGGCGCGGGGATGCGCGGCCTGCACCGTCCCGCGCAGGCGCCGGGTGCTGACATGGGTGTACAACGTGGTGGTTTGCAGGCTTTCGTGCCCCAGCAACTCCTGCACCGAGCGCAGATCCGCACCCCCTTCGAGCAGGTGCGTGGCGAAGGAGTGGCGCAGCGTGTGCGGGGTGACATGCCGGGGCAGGTCGGCCAGAGCCAGATATTTGTCCAGGATGTTGCTGATCGTCTTGGCCGAGGCAATCGGCTGGCCCTGATCGTTGAGGAAGAGGCGCGCCTTGCCCGCGGCAGGCTCGCTGCCCTCGCCCAACAGGGCCGGCCGCCCCTCCTGCAGGTAGCGGCGCAGGGCCTGGATGGCCGGCTGGCCCAGCAGCGCGATCCGCTCCTTGCTCCCCTTGCCCCACACCCGCAACTGCCCCGCGGCCAGGTCCACATCCCCCAGGCGCAGGGCCAGCACCTCGCCGCGGCGCAGGCCGGCGCCATACAACACCTCGAGCAGGGCCGCGTCCCGCTGGCCCAGGGGCGTGGTCACATCGGGCGCGGCCAGCAAGGCCGCGGCCTGCGCTACCGTCAGGTAGCGGGGCAGGCGGCGAGGCGTTTTTGGCGTCTGCACGCGGGCCGCGGGGTTGTCTGTGATCTCCTCCCGGCGCTGCAAAAAATGGTAAAGAGAGCGCATCTCATACAGGCGGCGGGCGATACTGGCCGGCTGGATGCCGCGGCGGTGCAGATCGGCCAGCCAGGCGCGGATCAACACCGGGGAAACAGCGACCCACGCTTCCACCCCCCGCTCGCCGGCAAAGGCGATGAACTCGGCCAGCTCGCTGCCATAGTTGCGCAGGGTGTAGGGCGAGGCCCCACGCTCGGCGACGAGATAGCGCAGGAAGCGGTCGAGGGCGGCTTGCATGGGAGAGGCGGTCAGGCAGGTTCGGGCTGGGCCGCGATCTGGGCCAAGGCCTGGTCGAGGGGCATGCTGAAGCCGCAGTCTTTGTCCGCGCATTTGGCCTGTTTGCCGGCTTTGGTCAGCAGGGTGGCGCGGCAGCGGGGGCAGAGGAGGGCAATCGGCTCATTCCAGGTGACGAAATCGCACGCCGGCCAATTGGCGCAGCCGTAGAAAACTTTGCCGCGGCGGCTGCGCTTCTCGATCACGCGCCCGCCATCTTTGGGGCAGCGCACCCCGGTATCGACCACGATCTGCCGGGTGTATTTGCAGGTGGGATAGTTGGCGCAGCCGATGAACTCGCCGAAGCGACCATCCCGCTTGATCAGTTCGCCGCCGCATTCGGGGCAGGGCTCGCCGATCTTCTCCGGGGCCAGTTGTTGGCGCTCCATGTGTTGCTCGGCCGTGGCCAGCAACTGGCTGAAACGGTCGTAGAAATCGCGCAGCACCGCCACCCAGTTCACCTCCCCCTCTGCCACCCGGTCCAGTTCCGCTTCCATGCGGGCGGTGAAGCCCACCTCGAACACGCGGTTGAAGTGCTCGACCAGGAGATCATTGACCACGAAGCCCAATTCGGTGGGGAAAAGCCGTTTGGCCTCGCGGTCCACATAGCCGCGATCGAGAATGGTAGAGATGATGGCGGCGTAGGTGGAGGGCCGGCCAATGCCATTCTCCTCCAGTTCCTTCACCAGGGTGGCCTCGCTGTAGCGGGGCGGCGGCTGCGTGAAGTGCTGCTCTGGCAGCAGTTGCAGCAGATCCAGCCATTCGCCCACGGTGAGAGGAGGGATGGGGATGTCGAGGTCATCCTCGCTGGTGTCGTCTTCAGAGCGGGTCTCTTCGTAGACGATGAGAAAGCCGGGGAAGCGGAGGGCGGATCCGGTGGCGCGGAAGAGGTAGGGCTTGGGGCCAGTTGCGGGGCCGGCCTCCACCTCGATGGTGAGGGTATCGTAGAGGGCGTCGGGCATCTGGCTGGCCAGGAAGCGCTGCCAGATCAGCAGATAGAGCTGATATTGATCCTGATTCAGGAAAGGCCTGACCTGATCGGGCGTGCGCAGGATGCTGGTGGGGCGGATCGCCTCGTGCGCTTCCTGGGCGGAGCGGGTGCGCGTGGTGTAGGCGCGGGGCGCGTCCGGCACATAGGCTTCGCCGTAGTGGCCGAGGATGTACTGCCGCGCTTCCTCCTGCGCCTGGGCAGAGACGTTGACGCTGTCGGTGCGCATATAGGTGATCAGGCCGGTATTGCCCTCGGCCCCCAGTTTGATGCCCTCGTACAATTGCTGGGCGGTGCGCATGGTGCGGCTGGCGTTGAAGTTGATCCGCCGGGAGGCTTCCTGCTGCAGGGTGCTGGTGGTGAAGGGCGCGGCCGGGCGGCGTTTGCGCTGGGCCCGCTGCACCTTGCTCACCTCCCAATCGGCCTGCTCCAGGTCGGCGACCAGCTTTTGCGCTTCGGCGCCGCTGGCGATGGTGAAATCTTCGCCCTGGATCTTGTGCAATTTGGCCCGAAAACTGCGCCGTTCCGCCTCGCGCTTGGCCAGGACGGCATGGATCGACCAGTATTCTTCGGAGATGAAGGCCTGGATCTCGCGCTCGCGCTCGACGATGAGGCGCAGCGCCACCGATTGCACCCGCCCGGCAGAGAGGCCGCGCTTGACATTGCGCCACAGCAGGGGGCTGATCTGGTAGCCGACCAGGCGGTCGAGAATGCGGCGGGTCTGTTGCGCGTCCACCAGTTCCTGATGGATGGCGCGAGGGTGGGCAAAAGCCGCCAGGATGGCGTTTTTGGTGATCTCGTGGAAGACGACGCGTTGCGTCCGCGCCGGATCCAGCCCGGTGACTTCCTGCACATGCCAGGCGATGGCCTCGCCCTCGCGGTCGGGGTCGGTGGCCAGGAAGACCTGCTCGGCCCCGGCGGTGATCTCTTGCAATTCCTTCACGACCTGGCGGGTGCGTTTGTCGCGGGGGATGGTGTAGATGGGCGCGAAGTCGTTTTCGATATCGACGGAAAGCTTGGATTTGTAGAGATCGCGCACGTGACCCATGGAGGCGCGCACGGTGTAGCCGCGGCCCAGATAGCGGCTCACGGTGCGGGCCTTGGCCGGGGATTCGACGATGACGACTTTGCCCCCGCGCGGGGGCGCGGCGTGTTTGCCATCGCTTTTGGATGCGGTTGCCGCCTTCTTTGTGGCGGTCGCGGTTTTGGGGGCGGTTGCAGCCTTTGCGCCCGCGGTTTTCTTGCCTGCGGCCTTTTTCTTATCGCTGCCGGCGGCGGCGCGGGGAGCGGGCGCCGGCTTTTCCAGGCCCTCGTGGGCAGGGGTGGCGCCCATGCGAAAGAGGGCGGTGCCGCACACCGGGCAGACGCCGCGCGTGCCCGCCCCGCCCGTGGCCGTAAACACCGGCTGCGGATCCTGCAGATCTCGTTTTGTCTTACACTTCACGCAGTAAGCTTGCATTGTTGGATAGTGGGTATTGGATCGTTGATTGTTGATTGTTGATTGTTGATTGTTGATTAGCTGATGCGATAGATGGGGCCAGGCTCGCGGGCGAGGACGTAATTCATGCCGCCCACCTGCCGCACCATGCCCTTCAACTCCATCATGGCCAGGGCGCTGGTGATCTCGTTCACCGGCAGATCGGCCTGGCGGCGGATCTCATCCACATGCCGCGGCTCGCGGGAGAGGAAATCGAGCAACCGCATTTCGGTGGGATCCTCCGGCAACACGTGCCGGGCGTCCAGTTGCTGCGCCACCTGCGTCAGGTTCAGGGCTTCCAGCACATCGTTGGCATCGAGCACCGGGGTGGCGCCCTCCTTGATCAGGCGGTTGGGGCCTTCGCTGGAGGGGGCGAGGATGCTGCCGGGCACGGCAAAGACCTCGCGGCCCTGCTCCAGCGCCTGCTTGGCCGTGATCACCGCGCCCGATGTCCAGCGTCCCTCCACCACCACCACGCCCAGGCTCAGCCCGCTGATGATACGGTTGCGGGCCGGAAAATTGCGCGATTCCGGGGCCACGCCCGGCGGGTGTTCGCTGATCAGCGCGCCCTGCCCCGCGATCTGGCGGGCCAGATCACGGTGTTCGGGCGGATAGACGCTGTCCAGGCCATTGCCGAGCACGGCCAGGGTGCGGCCCCCGGCCTCCATGGCCGCGCGGTGGGCCACGGCGTCGATGCCGCGGGCCAACCCGCTGACCACGGTGACGCCGGCGCCGGCCAGGGTCACGGTCAGGCGGTGGGCCACCTCGCGGCCATAGATGGTGGCGCGGCGGGTGCCGACCACCGCCACCGCCCAGTCATCTTCGGGCAGCAGCTCCCCACGCAGGAAGAGCACCGGCGGCGGCGCATCCAACTGCTGCAAGCGCGCAGGATAGGCCGCATCCTCCCAGGTCAGTGTGCGGATCTGAGTCTGATGCAGGCGCTGCACCTCCTGGTCAAGATCAAGGGTCTGCCGCGCATGGATCAGGCTTTGTAAGGAACGACGATCGAGTCCAGCTTCGATCAGTTGCGCTTCGCTGGCGTGCCAGGCTGCCTCGATGGAGCCGCAGGTATCGAGCAGAGCGCGTAAGCGTTTGGCGCCAATGCCAGGGACTTGATTGAAACCGAGCCAGTATTTCAACATGATCAACCCGTCGATGGAGTGCGAAGCTGCGCCGGCCGGGCGAACGGCAGACGGGGGAGAAGTGCAGCCAGCATAGCGAGTCCATGGCGGTTTGTCAAGAGGGAAATGGCCGCCGCGAGCAAATTTGACAGGGTGGGGGCGAGCCTGTAACGTCTGATCCAGCGTCATTTCCCATGTTTTCAGCCATCTCACCCTCTGCCTCTGCCCCGGCCCGCGGCCGGGCGCTATTGGCCGCGCTGCTGCTCCTGGCCGCGGGGCTGCGTTTCTACGCGCTGGCCGGGCAGAGTTTCTGGGCCGATGAGGGGAATTCGGTGGCGCTGGCCGCCCGGCCCGGCCGCGAGATCATCGCCGCCGCCGCCGCCGACATCCACCCCCCCGCCTATTACCTGCTGTTGCGGCTCTGGGGCGGGCTGTTCGGGCTGGATGAGGCCGGCGCCCGCGGTTTCTCGGCTTTGGTGGGCGTGCTGCTGGTGGGGGCGCTCTATCTTTTGGGCCGGCGGCTGGGAGGCGAGCGGGTGGGCGGGCTGGCCGCGCTGCTGGCCGCGGTTCATCCTTTCCTGGTCTATTACAGCCAGGAGGCGCGGATGTATGCCCTGCTGGCGCTGTGCGCGGCGGCCGCGGCCCTGGCCCTGATCGATCTGTCGTCCCCGCGCGCGTCTGCCCGCGGCGCGGCCCTCTATCTGGCCGCGGCAACGCTCGGACTCTACACCCATTACGCCTTCCCCATTCACCTCCTCGCCCTCAATCTGATCGTCCTCTGGCGGAAAGCGCGCGGGCAAAAGGCCAAGATGGCGGGGTGGATCGGGGTCAATTTGGCGGCGGCGCTGCTCTTCCTGCCCTGGTTGCCCACGGCGCTGCGCCAATTGAGCTCCTGGCCCGGCCCCGCGGCCACCCTCAGCCCCGCCGCGGCCCTGGTCGAAACCCTGCGCCTCTTCACCTGCGGCCCCATCCCCTGTCCCGACTCGCCTCTGATCCCACTCGCCGCGGGCCTTGCCCTGGCTCTGGCCCTGTTCGGGCTGTGGCCAACGCGCCGCGGCCCGCAGCCGGCGCTGCTGCCGCTGCTCTGGCTTGCGGCGCCGCTGGCTGCCATGCTCCTCTTCGGTATTTTCAGCCCCGTCTTCTTCAAATTCCTGCTCATCGCCCTCCCCGCCTGGCTGCTGCTCGTCGCCTTCGGCCTCGAAAAGGTGTCAAGTGTCAGGTGTCAGGTGTCAGGGGCCACGCACCACGCCCCACGCACCAGGCCTTACGTTTTACGTTTTACGTTTTACGTTTTACGTTTTACGCCCCACGCCCCACGCCTCTTCGCCTCCCTGCTCCTCGCCTCGCTGCTCCTCGCCTCGCTGCTCAGCCTCGACCGCTATTATCACGACCCGGCCGTGGCCCGCGATGATTACCGCAGCATCGCCGCGTACGTGGCCGCGGTGGCCGCGCCCGGCGATTTCCTCCTCCTCAACGCGCCCGGCCAGATCGATGTCGTCCGCCAGTACGACCACGGCCCCGCCACAATCGTGGCCCTGCCCCGCAGCCGCCCCCTCGACCCCGCGGCCACACAGGCAGAGATGGCCGCGCTGCTGGCCCGCCGCGGGCGCATTTTCGCCATCTACTGGGCGGTGGAGCAGGCCGACCCCGCCGGCCTGATCGAGAGCACGCTGGCGGCGCAGTCCTTCAAGGCCTGGGATAGCTGGGTGGGCCACCTGCGTTTCGTGGCCTACAGCGCCGCGCCTCCCCCCGCGGCCACGCCCTTTGTGCGCCCGCCCCGCTTTGGCGATGCCATCCTCCTGGAAGAGGCCGGGTTCAGCGCCGGCCCCCTGCCGCCGGGGGAGATCGCCCAGGCCCTGCTGCGCTGGAGCAGCACGCAGTCCCTTGCAGTCGACTACACCGTCACCCTGCAACTGCTGGATGCGGCCAACCAGATCGTGGCGCAGGTCGATTCCCCGCCCGTGGGCGGGACGCGGCCCACCACAACCTGGCAGCCGGATGAGAAGATCGACGATCCCTACGGCCTGCCCATCCCCCTGGCCACCTCGCCCGGCGAATATACGCTGATCCTGGCCCTGTACGACGCCGCCGGCGGCCAACGCCTGCCCGTGGCCACGGCCGCGGGCCTCGCCGACCATCTGACCCTGGGCGTGATCCGCGTGGATCCGCCTGTCCATCCGCCCCCCCTGGCCGTGCTGCCGATCCGGTATCGGGCAGAGACTGCGGTGGGGCCTTTCACCTTTCTCGGCCACGACCGCTTCAAACAGGGGTTTGGCCACGCCGTGGAGACGCCTCTGGTCGCGGGGGATTTGCTTCATCTCACCACTTTCTGGCAAGCTGATACGCAGCCCGCGGGCGATTACGCGCTGGAGTTGCGGCTGGACGGCGCCGCGCTGGGCCGGGCGCCGCTGGCCGGCCCCGGCTACCCCACCAGCCGCTGGCTGCCCGGCCTGCCCTGGCGAGGCGAGCACACCTTCGCCCTGCCTGCAGAATTGGCCGCTGGGGAACGCCATCGCCTCAGCCTGCAACTGTTCGATCCCACCGGCCTCCCCCTGGGCCCGATCCTCCCCCTCCCACCCGATCTACGTTTTTAAACGCAGAGATTTTTTTTAACGCAAATACGCAAAGATACGCAGAGGTGCGCAGAGATTTTTTTAACGCAAAGACGCAAAGATACGCAGAGGTGCGCAGAGATTTTCAGGGATTTTTTTTATTATTAAAGTGGAAGTCCTAAACCCTAAAGGTTTTAAAAATCTTTAATGACAAAATAAGGAAATTTATTAAAAAACAAAAAAACCTCTGCGTATCTTTGCGCACCTTTGCGTCTTTGCGTTAAAAAAATCTTTGCGTTAAAAAAACGATACAAACAAAACATACTCTTGACACCATGAACGTTCATCATCTTGTCGTTGGTCTTTTGCAGGTAAATTGCTTTCTTTTGCACGATGAAGGGACAAACGAGGCCTTTCTGATCGATCCCGGCGACGAAGCGGCCCGCATCCTCGACCTGATTGCCCGCGCCGGCGCCCAGGTCATCGGCATCCCCAACACCCACGCCCATTTCGACCACGTCCTGGCCGCGCCCGAAGTGATCGCGGCCACCCGCGCGCCCTTCTGGCTGCACAAAGAGGATGAGCCGGTGCTGGGCATAGCCGCGGACACCGCGGCCATGTGGATCGGCCGGGCCTGGGGGCCGCCGCCGGCCATCGCCGGCTATCTGGCCGCGGGCGATCACCTGCATCTGGGCGCGACCGAGCTGGAGGTGCGGCACGTGCCCGGCCATTCCCCCGGCTCGGTGATCTTCATCGACCATGCCGGGCGCCGCGCCTGGGTGGGAGATACCGTGTTCGCCGGCAGCATCGGCCGCACCGACTTCCCCGGCTGCAGCTACGAGCAGTTGATCGACGCCATCCACAGCCAGATCCTGACCCTGCCGGATGCGTACACCCTCTATCCCGGCCACGGCCCCGCCACCAGCGTGGGCCGCGAGCGCCGCAGCAATCCCTTCCTGAGCTGAACATCATGCCCGCCCCCGCCCCCCTCCTCCTGTTCGATGAAAGCCACGGCCAGGGACTCTGGTTTGGCGCCGGCCCCACCGTGCACAAGGGCTACAGCCGCATCGCCGCGCTGGCCCGCAGCCGGGCCGAGGTGGCCTTCAACCCCGTGGGCAGCCCGATCAGCGCGGCCCTGCTGCGCTCCTGCCGGGCATTCGTGCTGGTCATGGGGCCGCAGCGCGCGGGCCGCCTGAGCGCGGAGGAGATGGCAGCCCTGCACGCGTTCGTGCGCGCGGGGGGCGGCCTGCTGGTGTTGGGCGCGTACACCGGCGACTGGCATCACGAGGCCAACTTCAACGAACTGCTGGCCGAATATGGCATGGCCTTCAATCGCGATGTGATCCTGCCCGCGGGCAGCCTGCCCGAGCACGGCTTTGCCCAGGGCGCGGCCGCCACGCCTGAGTCGCCGCACTGCGTCATCGCCCGGCCAGCCCCGGCGCAGGGAACGGACGGGGAGGCGCTGCGCCGCGGGGTGGCGCGCCTCAGCCTGCCCTCGGCCTGCTCGCTCTACGTGGATGAGGCGCTGGCCGCGCCCCTTTTCCTGGCCCCAGAGGATGCCCGCATCCTGGAGCCGGTGCCCCTCGGTATTGGCATCCACATCCAACGATACCAGGATCGGGGCGCAGGGCCGGCGCCGCTGATCGCGGCCGCGCGGCAGGCGCGGGTCGTGGCCGTGGGCGGCTGGAAGCTCTTCCTGGATCCCTTCGTGGCCGCGGCAGCGTACGACAACGCCCGGTTTTTCGAAAATCTGCGCGATTGGCTATTGGCAACCGCGGGCGAGCTGGCCATCCAGCCAGCGGCAACGGCAAGCCCCGCGGCGCCGCCTGCCGCGCCCGCGTCCGCGGCCGAGATAGCCGCGATCGAAGCTGAGTTGCCGCGGCTGCGGGCCTTGCTGGCCAACGCCCGCACCCTGACCCTGACCGCCAGCGGTATGGAGCTGGCCCGCTTGCAGACCGCCATCGCCGAATTGGAGGAGCAGATCCGCCAACAAGAGGCAGAGCTGGACCGCCTGCACGCGGGGTAGACGATAGACGATAGTCGTTGATTGTTGATTGTTGATTGTTGATTGTTGAAACGCTTGCTCCCGGAGGTTCTAATGAAACAAAATCATTGGCGCCGCTTCCTGCTTTGGACGCCCAGAATCCTGGGCATCCTCTTCGCTCTTTTCATCAGCCTGTTCGCTTTCGATGTATTTGCCGAGGGATATGGCTTTTGGGAGACGTTATGGGCGCTACTCATGCACCTCATCCCCACGGCGCTGGTGGGGATCGCCACGATCCTGGCCTGGCGCCGGCCGCTGTGGGGCGGTCTGCTCTTCTGCGGCCTGGCCGCAATCTACGTGATCATGACCCACGGTCGTCTGGATTGGGCGCTGATCATCGCCGGCCCCGCCCTGCTGACTGGCTTGCTCTTCCTGGCCGATGCCTACACCCGTCGCAAGACGGTTTGACAGCCCCGGCCCCTTTCTATACAATGCCCCCACAATTGCATTCTTGATCGACTGCGATCCGGAGGAGTAGGTTGCCAACCATCGTCAGAGAGGCAGGGCCGCCGGCTGCAAGCCCCGCCCGATGCGTCCAACCGAACGTCGCCGGTGAGTCGGTGAGTTGAAGGTTTTGGTAGATTGCTAATTGGTAGATTGGTAAATTGGTCTTGAGTACGCAAAATTACCAATCTACCAATCTACCAATTTACCACTCTACCACCCTAAACCCACCCGGGTCAGCCCGTTACAGCGAACCAAGTGGGCGGCGAAACACCATCGCCGTCAACCAAGGTGGTACCACGGAGCCTTCCGTCCTTGTGACGAGAAGGCTTTTTTGTTGGATATTGGGTACTGGACAGTGGATATTCGGCGTACCGCCTGCACGCAATACCCACTATCCAATACCATGAACCTCCACTCCCATTCATGAGGCTCCATCCATGACACACTTCTCCCTTCCCAAAACCTATGATTTCGCTTCCACCGAGCGCCGGCTGTACCAGTGGTGGGAAGAAAATGGCTGGTTCAAACCCGAAAACAGCCGGGATCCTGCCGGCGAGCCGTTTGTGATCTCCATCCCCCCACCCAACGTTACCGGCGTGCTGCACCAGGGCCACGCCCTCTTCGTCGCGCTCGAAGACCTCATGATCCGCTACCAACGCATGCGCGGGCGGGCCGCGCTGTGGGTGCCCGGCACCGACCACGCCGGCATCGCCACCCAGCTCCAGGTCGAAAAAAAGCTGCGAGACGAAGGAACCAGCCGCGAGGCTATCGGGCGCGACCCGTTCCTGGAAGAGTGCTGGGCCTGGACCGAGAAATATCATGGCCGCATCGTCGGCCAGATCCGGCGGCTGGGCGCCAGCTGCGACTGGGAACGCGAGCGCTTCACTATGGATGACGGCCTCAGCCGGGCTGTGAACGAGGCCTTCGTGCGCCTCTATCGCATGGGCCTGATCTACCAGGGCGAATACATCGTCAACTGGTCGCCGGGCCTGCAAACCGCGGTCAGCGATGTGGAAGTGGAATACTCGGAGGAACAGGGCACGCTCTACTATTTCAAATACCCCATTGCCGGGGCCGATCTAGCGGACGGACCGGGCCAGGGCTACATCCCCGTGGCCACCACCCGCCCCGAAACCATCCTCGGCGACACCGCCGTGGCCGTACATCCCGACGACGAGCGCTACCGCCACCTGATCGGCAGCACCTGCCTGGTGCCCATGCTCAACCGCACCATCCCCGTCATCCACGACACCTACGTGGACAGGGAATTCGGCACGGGGGCGCTGAAAATCACCCCCGGCCACGACCTGCACGATTTCGAGATCGGCCAGCGCCACGGCCTGCGCATCCTCAACGTCATGAACAAGGACGCCACGCTGAACGAGGAGGCCGGCCCCTACGCGGGCATGGAGCGCTTCACCGCCCGCAAAAAGCTGTGGGCCGATATGAAAGCCGCGGGGCTGGTGATCAAGGAAGAGGCGTACACCCTGCAAGTGCCCCGCGCTCAACGCGGCGGCGAGATCATCGAGCCGCTGATCAGCAAGCAGTGGTACGTGAATACCGATGGCATGGCCCAGCTCGGCCTCAGCGCGGTGCGCTCCGGGCGCATCCGCATCGTGCCCGACCGCTTCACAAAAATCTACTACCACTGGCTGGAAAACCTGCGCCACTGGTGCATCAGCCGCCAGTTGTGGTGGGGACACCGCATCCCCGCCTGGTACGGGCCGGATGGCCGGGTGTTCGTGGCCCGGTCGGCGGAGGAAGCCCAAGCGGCCGCGCTCGACCACTACGGTGAATCTGTTCATCTGGCACAAGACCCCGACGTGCTCGACACCTGGTTCAGTTCCGGATTGTGGCCCTTCAGCACCCTGGGCTGGCCCGACGACACCCCCGACCTGCGTCGTTTCTATCCCACCGATGTGATGGAAACGGGCTACGACATCCTCTTCTTCTGGGTGGCGCGCATGATCATGCAGGGCCTGCTCTACACCAACGACATCCCCTTCCACACCGTCTATCTGCACGGGCTGGTGCGGGATGGCGATGGGCGCAAAATGTCCAAGACCTATAACAACGTGATCGACCCTATCGAAGTCATGGACGAGTTCGGCACCGACGCCCTGCGCTTCACCCTGCTCACCGGCTCGACCCCCGGCAACGACATGAACCTGAGCATCGACCGGGTGCGCGCCAACCGCAACTTTGCCAACAAGATCTGGAACGCGGCCCGCTTTGTACTCGGCAACCTTTCCGCCGGCAACCTGCCCGACGACTTCGCCTACCGCGGCGCGCCCGACCCGGCGCAGCTTGACTTGCCCGACCAATGGGCGCTGCACCGCCTGAACGAGGTCATCGCCAATGCCACGCGGCTGTTCGAAAACTATCAATTCGGCGAAGCAGGCCGCCAGGCCTACGATTTCCTCTGGGGCGAATTCGCCGACTGGTACATCGAGGCAGCCAAGCCCCGTTTGCAATCCGCCGACCCCGGCCCCGTACTGCAAACCCTGGTGCATGTGCTCGACCAAACCCTGCGCCTGCTGCACCCCTTCATCCCCTACGTCACCGAGGAATTGTGGCAACACTTGCCGCACCCTGTCGGCGAAGCGCCGGCGCTGATCGTGGCGGCCTGGCCGCAGCCGGTGGCCGCGTTCGAAAATCGGCAAGCCGCCGAGCGCTTCGAACGGCTGCGCGACGTCGTGAGCCTGATCCGCAACGCCCGCAGCGAATACAACGTCGATCCCGCCCGCAAGATCGCCGCGTTCATCGCTGCCGGCGCTGCCGCCGCAGACTTCCGCGCCCAGGCCGAGGTGCTGTGCACCCTGGCCAAACTCGATCCTGACCGCCTCGTCTTCGGCCCTGCGCCCGCGGGCGAAAAAGGCGCCACGATCATCGCCGGCGACATCACCCTCTTCCTGCCCCTGGGCGGCATGGTGGATGTGGCCGCCGAGTTGGAGCGGCTGCGCAAACAGTTGGTCGAGACGGAAAAACACCTGGCCGGCGCCGCGGCCCGCCTTGCCAACGAGAATTTCACCAGCAAAGCCCCGGCTGCTGTGGTCGAGCAAGCCCGCCAGGCCCTGGCCGACTTGCAATCACAGCGCCAGAAGCTGGCCGCCCAACTCGCAACCCTGGCCTGAGGGGCAGGCCGAACCACGCGAAGGCACCGGCCCTCTCGCCAGGGGCCGGTGTCTTCACCGCTTGACACTCTCACTCCCGCTACCTTTCCAGCCAAGTGGCAGTTCCATGAGAAAAATTCGCCAATCGCTTCATGGAACCGAGGGGATCATAGCACAGTGAGCGTCAGGGAATCGTCAGTAAATTCTATTGTCCTTCATTAGTACAACACGCGTGAAAAAGTTCTCTTACTGCTGCGTCAGGGAATCGTCAGCCGCGCCTGCTCTAGCCGCAGGGGGAAGTTTGAAACGGCCCTCAAGTGCGCTAGAATAGCCGAAATCGGCGCCAACCGTGCAACGTTTCCTGCGGAGAGGCTTGATCAGAGTCCTGTCGCAGATCGGCGCCCCACATCTCATTGCCAACCGAAAACGTGGCGCCGGCCAACAGATCTCCGGGCAACGCGCCCCCCTGTATCTACTCATTCTGCCTCATGCATCCTTCTTCCCCTCTTGCGATTTCTCTGTTCGGATCATTTCTGGTTGCGGCGGACGGCGTTGCGCGCAACGGCTTCGAATCACAAAAGAGCCGGGCGCTGCTGGCCTATCTGATCGTCGAATCGGATCGCGCGCACAGTCGCGCCACGCTGGCGACGCTGTTTTGGCCCGATTTGTCTCCCGACGTGGCGCGCAAGAACCTGCGACAGGCGCTTTACAATTTGCGTCAGGTGCTCGGTGAGGGGGTGGTGCTCAGTTCCAATCGTCCAGACGTGCAGATCAACCGGGCCGGGGGGCATGAGGTGGATGTCTGGGCGTTTACAGCCTGGGTGGACAGGGTCAAGATGCACAACCATCGGCAGTCGGAACTTTGCCCTGACTGCCGTGAGCATTTGCACCGGGCGGCGCGGCTGTATCGCGGCGAGTTTCTCGCCGGCCTCTCGCTGCCTGATACCGATGAGTTTGAGATGTGGTTGCAGTTGCGCCGGAACCATTATCGCGCCGAGGTGATGCGCGCCCTGGATGATCTGGCGGCGCATTACGAACGTGTGCGCGCGTTTGATCTGGCACAGGAGTGTTTGCAGCAACAGCTTGGCATCGAACCGTGGCGGGAACAATCGCATCAAGGTTTGATGCGGCTGTTTTATCAGCAGGGGCGTGCGGGGGCTGCTCTTCGTCAGTACGAGGTGCTGAAGCTGGTTTTGCATCAAGAAATGAATGTGGCGCCTTCGACGGACAGCGATCTGTTGGCCGATCTCGTCCGCACGCATGGCATCCAGCCGCAGACGCTCGGCGACTCCAACCCCTACGTAGGGCTGAATGCGTTCAGCGAGGCGAATGCAGCAGATTTTTTCGGGCGCGAAAAGGTGGTGGACGATCTGATGGCGCTGGTACGCGCGCAGGCTTTGGTGGTGCTGATGGGTGCATCCGGCAGTGGCAAGTCATCGATCATCCAGGCAGGGCTGAGCCGGCGCTTGCGCGGCAGAAATGGCATGGCCCCAAATGGCGCTGAGCAGTGGCGGATTGCAACATTCCGGCCCGGCGCCGAACCGTTCCTGGCGCTGGCAGAAACGCTGACGCCATTGGGGACACTGGCTTTGCCGGCAAGCGAGATCGCCCCGCTCCTGCGCAGGGATGCGACCGCGCTGAGGCGGCTGCTCGGCGCAGCCAGGCAGCCGGGGACGGCTAAAACAGAGCAGGTGGAACGCACCCTGCTGGTTGTGGATGCATTCGAGGAATTGTTCACCTTGTGCCCCGATGCGGAGGCGCGGCGGGCGTTTGTCGATCTTCTGGCCGGGGACGCGGCGGCGGAGCCTGATGGCGTCAAACTGACCATTTTGCTCTCGCTGCGGGCCGATTTTGCCGGCGAAGCGCTGGCTTTCCGGGCGTTGGCCGATCAATTCCAGCACAATAGCCTGGTGTTGGGGCCTATGAATCGAGAGGAGCTTGAAACGGCCATCACGATGCCGGCGCGGGTGCGCGGCGTCCTCTACGAAGCGGGCCTGGTGCAACGTTTGCTGGACGAAGTCGGAAATGAACCGGGGAATCTGCCGTTGTTGCAGTTTGCCCTGACCTTGTTGTGGGAGGGTCATACAGGCGGGGTGCTGACGCATGCCCTGTACGATCGTCTGGGCGGCGTGCGCGGGGCGC
>JAANMV010002702.1_pt1 | contig 16654 bp, 13 predicted proteins | sample 7279661 | NCBI WGS metagenome assembly JAANMV01 (sample SAMN14094540, study PRJNA606508) | bioreactor metagenome | isolation source: A lab-scale SPAN reactor treating ammonium-rich wastewater day 121 | place: Ireland: Galway | collected 2017-05-16 | reverse complement strand
TGCTGGTTGGAGCCGCCTTGCTGCTGATCGCCCTCTGCTCCGGTGATATTCGCCTGGACAGCGACCGGCGTCCGCGCCGATAGGTCCCGATGGCTTGATAGCGATTTGGAGTGGTGGGGCCGCCCCGCGGGGCGGCCCCGCCTGGCACGCTTTGCTTTAGCTATCAGTTGGGGGCCATTGCAAGCGGCCTTGGCGACGCCCGCTGGAGGACACGACTCCAACGGGCTTGCAGTAGTAGGGTGGTGGCGTCGTCGTTGCGTTTTTCAGCTTATGGCCACCGCAAGTTCGAAGCTTGCCATCACCTCGGCGCAACGACTGCCACACGCACCGCGCTGTCCTACTTTCGCAGGTTGTTCGACATCGAAGACCTGGTTCGCCAGAGTCGTGGCGCGGCACGGCGGCGTGCCGCGCAGTCGAATCCGATCGTGGACGACTTTCACCCGTGGCTGCGGGCCGAGCGGCTGCGTCACGTTCCCAGCCCCCAACGCCGCGAATGCAACGCTCACCGACATTCCGTGAAAGACCCAATAAAAACGGGCGGTCCATTTGGGGTGGACCGCCCGTCGGTGAGTTTTGTGGATGGTTGGCTAACTGCTACCACCGCGGGTTACGCGGCGAGAACAGCCTTGCGGCGGCGACGCCAGGCCCCTCCGGCCCCGGCGAGGCCAAACAGCCCCCACACGGCCAGCGAAGCCGGCTCGGGCAGGGAAACTTCAGTAGTAGCCGTTATTGACGCTGTTCCACCAGTTCCCGTAGATGTAAAGACCAATTCGTTGACTAATGTATAAGTAGCACCTAACCGTGTCTGAAATTCCGTATTTTCTACGGTGGTTGTCGTTGATATCGACAATGGCGAGGTGAATACACCGTCAATTGAGCTGGTGAAGCTAACGGAGAGATCTGTCGTAGTCAGCTGCGACGCGGAGAGGGTGCTCTTGACTCCGATAAGCGAACCAATGTCACCGGGGTCGGCGACTAGCGTCTGGGTAACCCGAATATGAAGAGTACCTACACCCGTGGAGGAAATAGTGGTTGTTTGATCTGTAAGGGTCGTAAGGTATTCGGACTCGGCAAAAATAATCGAAAGGCTCTGGATGTTGAAACCAGAAATGACATATCCATTCAGTGAATTAATATTGTTCGCGGAAATCTGAGATTCAAAGTTGTTCGTGTCAGGCGCAGTCGTGGGTGTCTGAGTTTGAAAGGGTGCTGGTGAAATCCAGTCGGTAATAGTAACAATATCTGCGGGCGCAGCTGCCGTCCAGACTTCTACACTGAGCAATCCCCCTCGCGCCTCCTGGTGGAGCATCGATGAGACAACACCGAAAACGAAGCACAAAAACAAGTGAGTACGCATATTTTCACCAAGGCCGTTAAAACTAGAATACAAATCGATGAACTTGACCAGACTAAATCGCGGGCCTTGGTGGGCGCAACAAGCCTGTAGGTGGTGGATCCACTGGTGAGGGAAGGCGATATGACAGTAACCATGAAGTTGGCTGGTCAATTTGGAGAGCATGCGTCAAACAGCACGAAGTAAATTGCATCGTGCCATTTACCACGTTCGAATTGCCGCCCGATGCCGAGGATGAAAATGGAGTATCGGTGGGTTGTGCTTCCGGTCCGGCAGGCTGTTCTTGAGCCGGAGGAAGCGATTCACTCGACGACCAGAGATCGCTGGCGATGTCGTCGCCCAGATCGGCCGAGGTGATCATGCCCGCCTGGGCAAAGGCGCTCAGGCACAGCGTCACCGCCCAGGGCAAAACAATGCCCCGCAAGCTGACGGCGATGATCGAAGATGCCCGATTCACGATACCCACTTTCTTATGCCCTCGTTCCCTGAGGAGCCCTGCAACTGCAGGCCCCTCCCCTTTGGAGTGGCAGGTTGGTGTTAGAATGACCACAGGCCGGGGGGTTGTCAAGAAATTTGTGCCCCCCAATCCGAAGTTTTTGTGAAATCGGCAAAACCGCGCCGGGCCTGGTTGGAGGCGAGCCGATGCGTGGGGTTGCATGGACGTCATTGGCATGGTTTCTGACGAAGCATACGGCTTGTAAACCAAAGTGCCGCTGTTCCTCCCGCCAAGTAAATTAGTGCGTCCGTCGCATCGGCAAACTTGCCAGGCAGCAAGATCTGTCCCAATTCCACCCCTAGCGCCACGGCAGCGATCACCCCGACACCGAGCAAGTGGCACCATCTCTGAACCTCCGGACCAAAGGGCATACGCCTGACCCCGAGAGCAATCAGCGACCCTAAAGGCATAAACCATACTGCCTTGCGGATGATGGCAAAGATAGCCTGGAGGTCGGAGCCACTTTGCATGCGAGCAAAGGGCATTGACCAGAACACTTCCAGTCGCTGGCGAATGAATTCCGCGTCGCCTGTCAAGTCATAAGGGGCCCAAAAAATTGCTGGCAGCAAGGCCGCATAAAGTAAAGCCGCTACAAGCCAAACCACCGGCCATTGGGATGGAGTGGGTTCGGTCGATCGTTCGCCATCGCCTGTCTTCCGCCAGTATTTTGCGGCGACCACGCCCATCACGACACCCAGCGAACCAAGCAAGACGTCCGTTGACGACGTATACCGAGTCACGATCAGGGCTTGTGCCGCCTCGATTGCGAGCACCACCAACACGCCCAGCGCAATACATTCCAGCAGATAGCGATGCCTTGCCCCTTGCCGGCGAAAGGCAATTGACGCCCAAATGCCCACCGGGATGAAGATCGCGAACTGCGTGGCGTAGGTATAACCGGCGTCCCATATGGACGCGTGCTGGTAGCTGAATGGAATCAGTTCGAATTTGCCGGCACGATATTTCTTTGACAGTTCTCCGAGCGAGGTGATCACGTCCAGCGGCAACAGAGACCAAAGAACAAGGGCTAAGACGTAGGCATCGAGAAGCCAGGCGAGTGCATCGCGAGAGGCGTAGCTTGTGGCATATTTGTCCAGCCACTGGGTAAACCGCTTACCAGCGAGCAACCAAATGCCGATACCGAAAAGTGTTCCGAGCCCTTGGGCGACGATATCGTGGATTGACGAAACGCGGTTTGCGAACCAGAGCTGGGCGAACTCAACGGCCACACTCAGCGCTAGCCCGGCGGTCAACACCAGTAATGTGGCAAGGACGACACGGTTGAAACTGGAGACGCCCGCAAGAAATACACCCATCCCGCAGAACCCTAGCGGCACGGTCACCAAGAAATTCACCGACCAGTCAACTCGACTGTCGGAACCTACCCAAGGCCCTTGAAGCATGTGCCCAAATTGCGCTGCGGCCTCGCCCAGGCTCAACGGTACGAATTTGAACGGCACAAGAGAACCGTATACGACGATCGCGGCAGTCGCGGCCGCGAAAAAAGCGTAATACCTTCCTGTGACGGATTCGGACGGGGTTCTTGCAATTGGGAATTCGACGTCCCCTGCCGAAGGATTCGAAGCGGACGGTTGGATATCTAAATCCGACCGAAACGCTGTACCATCTCGCCTGGATTCGGTGTGCCGAAGCGAAGATGCGGATGACATTGCTATTCCAACGTGTCTATTCCAATGATCCTGCCCTATTCGAATCAATGCCAAACTGATCGCGCCCCCAATCGCCGTAACGAACATGAGGCCCGCGTAACTGATCGCAAAGCGCCAAAACACTTCATCGTGGCCGAGATAATTCTGCCGATTAGAGCTGAAGAGAAACTGTACGGCAGAAAAAATGGCATCGTACTTTTCTAGCTTGGGATTGGTGGCAAGGAGCAATGCCAGCCAAGCGGCGGGAATGCTCGCTAATAGAAGCAGCAAACCCAGTACGGTAACCAACCACTTTCGAACGGCGGCAGCAAACAAGGATTGTGCTGTCCATCCCAGGGTCAGGCCAGCAACAACGAAGAACAAGAGACTTCCTATCGCCGACAATGCATTGCCCTCGCCTCGCATCAGCTCCACAAGGTTATCGGTACCAGCGTATACGACGACAATCAAGAAGGAGAAGCACGACAGAGCGCCAACAGACAAGACACCCGGTAAGGTGCTCAAGGTCAATCGCCCTAAGCTGCCACGAATACCTAAGGTCGTTAACACCATTGGCCCAACGAATAGGCCAATGAATCGAAACCACGTTTCGAGTTGACGATCAACATTGAGGACAGGAGTTCCAACGACATCTTCTATGGACTCGCGGGGTAAAGCTAAGTTGATGAACACGAATAAGATACTACCGAGCAAGACCCCAATAAAGGGTAAGAGCCCTGCAAACACATAGGGGCGTGTGTACCAAAACCGACCAAGTCCGACGAGCACTGCACCCGCCAATATTGGTCCAAACGCGAGCAAGAGCGACGCTGCAATAGGATGGTCGTCGAACAGCTCGCGAATGTTGTACGGAATCGCCGAATAGTCGATCGCCAAGAAGCTTATCGCTGCTCCGATCCCGAACACAACAAGTGTTGCTAGCAGCAGGTTTCGAAGTGCGCGACGTGCTGGGATGGTGTCGCCGGACACCCACAGATTCCTTTGAAGCATTACCGGCCAATCATTTCGCGATCGCCGACGTTCGGCCCAGCAGTTCGTCGTAAATGGCCGCTATTTTTTGCATGCGGCGCTCGAAGCTGAAGCTGGTTTCGATGGTATGCCGGCCCGCTTGGGCGTATGCGGTTCGTTGCGACACGTTCGCCAACAAGGTTTGCAGGGCGGTGGTCAGTTCGCCAACGTTGCCCGGCTCGACGAGCAGGCCGTTGTGCTCATGCGTTACCACGCGCGGGACCGCGGCGATTCGCGTGGCCACCACGGGCACGTTGAGCGCCATTGCCTCCAGCAGCACGTTGGGCAAGCCCTCGCGAAGGCTGCTGAGGGCGAAGACGTCCATCGCCTGGTAAATCTCGGTAGTATCCTCACGGTGACCGAGCAATTGGAATCGAGTGGGATCCGGCTGCGAGGCAATGAGCTGCTGGAGGCGGGGGCGGTGATCGCCTTCGCCGGCGATGACAAGGTGGACGTTGTGGCCAGCATTTAGAATTTGGGCCACGGACTGGATGAGGAGGTCGAAGCCTTTTTCGGGGGAAAGGCGGCCGACGGCGCCGATGACGAGGCGGTGGGGGTCGATGCCGAGCCGCGCTTTGGCAGCGGAGGTGCTGAGAGTGCGGGCATATTGGGTTGTATCGATACCATTATAAATCAAGCGGCAGCGCGACTCCGGTATCCCGAGGCGCAGGCAAGATTTCAGAAGGTCGTCGGAGACGCAGAGTATGCGATCGTACTTTCGAAGACAGCGCCGATCGATCCAATAGTAGAACGGAGTCCGCTTCGTGAACTTTACCCAGCCATGAACCGTGGTTACGAGTTTCATTGGCCAGAATCGTCTTAGCATCAGTCCAATGAAATTGCTCTTGTAATCATGGGCGTGCCAAATGGCAACTTGCTCTTCCCGACATAGCTTCAATAGTTTTCGAAAGACGCTGAGGTCTCTCAGTCCGCGATCGTCGATGGAAATCAGGTTTGCCATCGAGCGATCCGCACGCTTTTTTAACAGCGCAAAACCGGGATCGTTGGGAGGATGCATGTAGGCGCACCGTGCCCGATACCCCAATCCCTCCAAAAAACGGGGCGAATTTAGGATGGTCTTCTCCGGTCCTCCGCCTTGGCCGCTAACGACGCGGGTGTGCAGCACCACTGGCATCGCTGAGTTGCGTGCGCAATGGGGGTCGACCAACGGATCAGAGATTGCGTTCCCGAATTCCATGCAGCATCAACTCTTGCTGAGAGCAATTTCCTTAAACTGCGTTGCCTTAGCTTCCCATGATTCGGCAACCACTCGACCGCGGGCAAGACGCTGCGAGTTTGGCAACCGCGACCGAATTCGATTGCAAACGATTTGGGCGAACTGCTGTGGCGAATCGGCGAGATCGAGACAATCGGACCACGGCCTGGCAGCGGGAAGGTCTCGCACGACCACGGGCCGATCGGTCGCCAAGTATTCGAGTAATTTCAGGGGCTGCATCGCGCGGGTCACGGGCAAATCCGCGTACGGCATTATCAACACATCGCTATGAGCTGCGATTGCCGGCAATTCTTCGTATGAAACCCTTCCAATGCGGACTACCCGATCGATTGATGCAAGCTCTCTCGGGGGGCTGTCTTCAGGGCCAGCCAATACAATTGTTCCAGCAGTGAGTTCTCGTGACAGTGCGCGTAGCCACGCAATATCCATGCGGCGGTCGATGAGCCCCCAAAACGTGATGATTGGTTGAGGCAACTCTACGAGTACGCTAGGGCGTGGATGGGTCAACTCGGGTCGCCAGTGTTCCAAATGAATGCCGTGGGTGAGAAGATGTACGTCTTTTCGAGACTGACATAATCGCTCCTGCAGTACTTCGCTCACCGCGATCAATCGATCAGCCTTGCTAACGACCACTTCTTCCATAACGCTTAACGAGTGTTGCGATAAGCCTGGCCATACACTGAAGTCGTCGACGCAGTAGTAAATCCAACGATCAACTGGCAGTTCATCCATGATGTCGGCCACTATGGGAATGGTTGTAATGGCATAAACACATGAATTTAGTGACCGCAACTCACGTACCAATCGGTTTGCAAGCAGGCGACGATTGATTGTGCGATCAAACCGACTCCGAATCCACGGCCACATCAACGGTTGCACCACCGACAAATTACAATGCAATTGCCGTTCGCAAGGAGCAGGACCAAACCAATCGGCAAGTTTTCCGAACCCGCGATGGAATGTTGTCCAATTCAGGCGAGGTGGACGCATGCCAATTGTATTGACCCAAATGGTCCGATGCTCGTTCAAGAAATGGTGAACCAAATGCTGACAACTTGACGGATGACGCCCCCAGTCGTCGGAAAACACCAAGAGCGCCGGTGAGCTTGACGATATCTCGGCAGAATCCATCAAATGCTGGCTCAATTGAACCTCGCCATTATTTGCTCATTGGTTTCCGCACGTGCTGCCTTCACGGGATTCCCCGCACTATTTTGGGTCCCATGCGTTTGGTGAGCCAAAGGGGCAGTTTCTTCCAAATCTCTATTCGTCTGCGGTGCTTCTCGTTGTCTGGTCGGAGGTCGTCGGCCGAACCGCGGCGGACGTAATACTGCCAAACGGCGGGAGAAGGCTCCGCCCCCCATTGCTTTTTGAAGTTGTACGTGCCGCTCCCTTCCGTCGAGCGACCAAAATCGAATTGCCGGCTGCCGCGCTCGATGGCTCGCTGGAGCAAGTGCCAATACATGACCAGGTTGGCATTCTGCGGATTGAACTGCGTGAGGGCGCTGGCGCTGGGCACCTCGGTGACTTCGGCGCCATGCACCAGAATCGCCGCAGCAACCGGGCGATTTCCCAATCGTAATCGACAGATTTCTGAGTCGTTCGGTAAATTTCGCAAGATGGACCGAAACAAGGCGCGCCCGTAGACCGGGGTTCCCAACTCGTGCATGCGTCGGGAGAATATGGCATAAAAGTCTTGAAGCAACTCCTCGCCGCCAAAATCGGCGGTGAAATTCTCTGATAGTCCTTTGCGAATTTGGCTGCGCAGCTTGCTTTTCAAGCCCGTCCAATACTGTTCGCTCGTTCGCGGCAGATGCAGGCGCATGTGCACCTTGCTGCGGTTTTCTGCCTGGAGAGCCGGGTGAGGAACTGCCGTTTCGTGGCGCAACTCCAAATGATTGCATTTGAGTTTGTCGGCGAGTTGCACCGCTGAATCGATCAGTGGTCGGGCCGAGCCTTCATGGTTTACCTGATCGACCCCGCCGGAGTTAAGGTACGGCATGCCCACGAGGTAGCGACCAAACAAGAAGCTCTTGACGAACATCAAGGGCAGCCAATCAAGGCGGCCATCGGGATAAGACAGCTCGATCAAATAAGGCTCTTGTCGCAGGCCCTCTTGGAGAACGCGCAACCAGCGGAGATCACGCGCTGGAAATGCCGCCGGTTGCTGGCAGAGCGCCCCCGATAAGCGGCGCGTTACCGAATCTCCAGAAAGAACGCAAACACCGCTGCCCTCTGTTGCGGTGGCGTTGAGCACAGAGATCGGCGTACCGTTCATTGCCAAGACCAATTGAACTATGACTGACGGACCGACATGGGACGGGACGCGAGCGCTTCGAGAGTTGCCGGGCAGTCTTCGGCTACCGGCAATGTACGGCGCGAACGAATCAGTACCCCGTGATTTGCCCAACGCAACACGGGCAAATCGTGTCGAGAATCGCCATAGGCGAATGACACCGATTGCGGGCGGACGCAACCGAGATGCTGTTGGATTGCTGAGAGCTTGTGATCCCCTTTGCAATTCGTGCCCAGCAGTCGGCCCGTGCAAATATCTCGGTCAAATGCGACTCGCGTGCAAACCGTTTCCGCGATGCCAAGTCTTTCGGCGATCGCTGGCACATACAAATCGGGACTGGCCGAAAGCAACACGACTCGATCTCCTCGCTGCAAGTGGTGCCGCAAAAAATCAGATCCGAGTGGATGCGTCCGTTTTGGCAACCATTTTTCGCAGAACCAATCCGTATGCCGTTCGATGGCGTCGCGAGGTACTCCGGCAAAGAAGCTTTGCAACAGGCGTTCTTTAAGTTGCCAATCCTTGACGATGCGCAACAGGTATGGGCCTATTTGAATGGGAAGCTTGGACATGGCGGCATACTTACGATGACGTTTGCCAAATGACAGCAAATACGGAATGAACGTATTGCGCGTGGTCAAGGTGCCATCCAGATCGAAGATTGCGACTGGACGTTCGCTCATGGGCAGGCCGCCTGGGAATGGACTTGCGATTTGGGCGAACCCTGCAGTGCTTCGGCGAATACGCTCGCATAGAGTTCGTGCATGCGTTCCTCGGAGAAATGTTGCGCGGCTCGCTGTGATCCAGCCTCTCCAAGTTTGCTGCGTAGTTCGGCATCACCCGCCAATCGTTCGAGCTGCGTGGCAATTGCCGCGGCATCGCCGGCAGGCGCGAGCAGGGCCGATTGGTTCGAATCGAGCACTTCGCAGACTCCTCCGACATCGGTGGAAACGATTGGCAAGCGAGCGGCCATGCCTTCTATCAATGTCAGCGGAATGCCTTCGCTAATGCTGGTCAGGAGCATCGCATCGCAAGCGTTCAGCAGGCGAGGAACATCGCTGCGTGAGCCGAGCAGTCGAATGTGGTGTCGCAAATTGCACCGTGCGATCTCCGCTTCGATCGCAGTTCGCTCCGGACCGTCGCCAACCAACAACAGCACGGCCGAAGGAACTCGCTCGACGAGAATGGACATCGCCCGGACGGCGGTCAAGTGATCCTTGAGATAGTCCAGCCTAGCAACCTGCGTGATGACGAATGCCGAATCATCCAGGTTCCATTCAGTTCGGACTTCTAATCGACCAACCGAGGATTTGGCAAACGGCTGGAGATTGACGCCATTGTAGATGACCTCGATTCGCGAGGCTGGCAGGCCTTCGTTCTCGATTAAAGCCCGACGAACGTCTTTGCCGACTGCGATGAGGCGATCGGATCTCCGGACCATCGCTCGATTGAATAAGATCCGTTTGCGACGCGGAAAATCTGGAAGGAATCGGCCATGTTCGACAAACACGATGGGACATGTTCGTCCTACCTTGCGTGCGGCCAAGGCATAAAAGAATGGCGTGTATTGATGAGCCACAACCAGATTTGCCCGTTTCTTGCGAAGTAATCTCCCCAGCCTCCAGATGCAGCGGACATCGATGCCAGAGCCTCGCTCAACACATTCCACTGAAAACCCATCGCGGCGCAGTTTCTCACCCAATTCGCCAATCTGGTCGAGACAAACGAACGACATTTCGTACTGGTTGGAAAATCGCCGCGCCAGGCGATCGGCCAAGACTTCCGCCCCGCCGACGGTCATCCCATGCAACAACTGACAAATATGAAGTCGAGGCATGCCGTTTTCTGTAGGCTGTTCTTCCTGAATTGAATATTTCTTAAGCGTTTCGGTCGTGGATGACCAGTGGATCGGCTTGCTGAAACTGATCCGCGAACATTTGCTGACCACGCTCGTAGATCATCATTGCCATCAGCAAGAACGTGTGGTTTCGTCTACCGGAACAATGTTGCTCGACGACTTGTCGCACCGCGTCGGCTCGGAAAACGCCACGCATGAGACAACGGTCGCTCAACAAGATCCCGGTAACAAGCGGCTGGAGTTCCCTGCGGAGCCAGAGTCCGAGCCGTTCGTAGGGTTGGTACCCCGGCACACCCAGTTTGGCAAAAGCACGCGTCTTCAGCGATTGCAATCGCTTGATCAATGAGCTTGCGCCAACGCGGGCACCCGTATTCACGTTGGTGATCTTCAGGAACTGGGGATATCGCTTGCGTAGGATGTACGCCTGGATTTCCTCATCCTGTTTCAGTTCGGCCGGTGCCAAAGAGAGCGCATCGAGGAGCTGCGGGCTCAAGTAAGGCAGACGTGTTTCAACCACCGAATTGAACTTCACCAGCGACATCGCCGTCTCCCGTCGCAGCCGCTCGGTGATGAACACCTGCCAGATTCGATCGGTTGGATGTTCCCAAGTTTCTGAGGTCTGTAGGGATTCGCGTATCGTTTCGCGCGCAATCTCATCGCAGTCAGTTTGGTTGGCAAACTCAAAGAGCGGCTCGTCGAGAGCGTCAAGCATGTAGGCTCTTAAGTGCTGAAACAGCCAATCTTGCAGTTGACGTTCCGTTTGCAATTGGAAGGCTTGCGCATCTAGCGAAAAACTGTAGGCTTTGCCCAAGTGCATTAACTCGCCGGCATGCCCCCGCAGCAATACCTGGATTCCAAGTTCGCGATACTTGGGAAAAGTGGGAAGCACAATGCACTGGGAAAGATAATGCCCGTCTGTAAGATAGACCATTCGATCGAGATGCTGATCGAACTTCTTGAGAAATTCTTGGTCGAGGAAGACGTCGTGGTATTCGCAACCCTTCAGGGCAGCCATTTGGCGGGCGGCGCGTTGATCACGACTGCCGGGCATGCCGACGCAGAGCGCCTTTAGCGGATGCTGAGCGACATCGATAAGCCCTAGAATGGATCGGGCATCCAAACCGCCCGACAAAGCCAGGCCAAGATGTTGCGAGTTCTGGACGGTCTCTTCAACCGAGTTACTGAAGGCGCGGTCGATGTTCTCCAGAATCTCGCCCGTGTTCTTGCCAGGCCTTGGCTGGGGTAATTTGGCATAAGCCGAGATCGTTAGAGATCGGTCACTTCTCCGGAATCGCACTACCGATGCAGGTGGGACTACGCGAATGCTGTTGTAGAGCGTTTCATTTCCCCAAAGATGCCCAAAGGTGAAGAATTGCACAATGCCTTTCGCATTGCGATCGGTAGCTACATCATCGCATGTCAAAAGTGCCTTGATCTCGCTGGCAAAAAACAAATTCTGCCCAATTGCCACGTAATACAGCGGTTTCATGCCATAAGGATCGGCGATCAACAGCAGGTCGCCAGACTTGCCGTCCCAAAAGGCGGCGCTGAATTTGCCACGAGCCTGCTGCAGAAATTCGACGCCGCATTCTTGGTACCCTAGGAGCAGAACCTCGGCCTGGTTGATCGAGTGCGATGACGATTCGTTCGACGAAAGGTTCGCACGCAGCTCATTGTGGTTGCTCAGTTCGCCATCCATGACGGCCAGCATCGAGCCACCGTCAAGCGCTGCTGGTTGTGGTTCAACGTTGACGAATCCGAGGTTAACTCGCCCCAATCCAACAGATCCGTGCTCGGCAACTTGCTGATCGCATTGATACCATTCGAAATGCGTCATGGCATCGATCATGCGCGACAGCAGATCGCAAGGCGAAGAGTCACCGCAGAAGTATCCGCAAATGCCTGGCACTTAAGTACTCAATGATTCGTGGGATCGCATCCGAAGACGCGCATAAGTCAAGGGACTATTTGTGTTGCCTGAGCCAGATCGACGAATACAATTTCGCGGGTCCAGCCGAGAATGATTACAAGGCAACATGCTATTGCTAATCGAAATACGGCTTGATGACGGCGTGCCCAAATGTTCTGGCAGCGCACCCATGCAGCTGCGGCAGGAAACATCAGCAACGGCATCAGCGGTAAATGATACCGCGAATGGGCAAAGATGGCTGCATGCACCAGGCACGGCACCCCAATACTGAGCAGTAGAAGCCACAGGAAACGGCGATCCACCGGGGGCTCCATGATGAGGCCGAAGATTCCCGAGAACAACACCAGCGCATAGACTCCGCAGATCGTAGCAGCCAGCACGAGCAACGCGAGTCGAGGCACGTCGCCCCACAACCCTTGTTGAGCGCCCGCTAGCAATGTTCGTTCGAGTTGCCAAAAATTGAAAAAACGCACAACAAATCGCTTTGTTGTAAGCCAGGGATTGGCGATGGCGAATCGAATCCCGTACTTCATCGCGGCTTTGTCGAGCTGCCCTTGAGTCATGCCCTTCACCTCTGGATGGCTCGCTCGCAACACGGAATCCCAAGACTTCTCCCCGGTAACCATACTGATGGTCGCCCATGATCGCTCGAGGGGAGTGTACTCGTAGTTACCCATCATGGCATTGCGGCCACCCATTACGTCGATCAAGGTGAAGGCCTGCTGCACGCGAGTGTTGCGATAAGACCAAGGCGCAATGGTAACGGCAAACGCAGTCGCAAATACGGCTGCCGCCGTTCCCTTTTGTGCCCAGGTTCCTCTCCACGCCATCAACAAATAGATTACTAAAACGGGAATGGAGAGCAGGAAAATGCTGCGGGTGAGCGCCCCTAAACCAAATGCCAACCCTGCCAGAAGCAAATAGCAGAGGGATTGTTTCCACAGCCCTTTTGCAATCAGCCAGGTTGACAGCACGAGCAAGAAAGTGGAAAGGCTCTCGCTCAGAAGCAGGTTATTGAATCCCAGCAATGATGGATAGAAGCAAACCAGGGTTGCAGCCACCAATCCAATTTTCTGGGTGTATATGAGTGAACCCAGTTGGTACGTGATGAGGACGGTAAAAAGGCTGACAATCGCCTGAAACATGCGGACTGCCGCATCGTTTCCTACCCCAAAGATGCGGTAGATCAGCGAAACGGCATACGGATACAGCGGCGGCCGCAGCGAACTCAACTCTCCAGATGGCGTAATGTAGGAACCCGTCTCCACGAGACCTACTGCCAGACGATGATAATCTTGCGCGTCGACGATCTGGATGGGCTGCCCGTCCCACCATGCCCAGAGCGCGACTCGAACGCCCAACCCCAGGGCCAAAACGAGGACGAGCGTTCTCCAAGGAGCACGGGATGCTGCGTCGGATGGCGGCGTGTTGCTGTTCTTGGCGGCGGATTTGCAATCGCTGGAGCGTGCTGCCAGATGAGGTTCAGACATGACAGCGCCGGGAAGTACCAAGAACGGGAGAACAGCTGACGACCATTACGCTGACGCGAACACTCACCACTCGGTCAACCGATACGACGAACCAGGTTTCGGCTAGATGCTCCAAAGGGGAGGGAGCCGGGAGGCATCGATGTTGAATATGTCGTACAACGACGGGATCTCGACAAACATTAATCCGATGAACGCCGAAAGACACACAAACAGGTAGAGCATCAGTCCGGTCTCACGGTACAATCGTTCCGGATTTTGCACTGGACTATCTGGCTTCAATGTCACGCGCATGTACGCGCTGAAGAACCCTGCGATCAGGGGAACGCTTAAAATGAGTTCCAGATGATAACGAATGATGAATACGCCTAACAGCAATGCTGATCCGCACGCGTAGAAAAACATGCTTACCAGGAGTCGGTTATCATCGTAATAATGAAACGATGAGCGGTAAGCCGCGGCCACGTCTTTGTCATTGATCGAGCGGTACTCCGCAAAGCGCTTGCTGGCCATGAAAAACGCCCCCACCATCCAGTACGACCCAAGCAGCGAGACAGGAGGAATCGTGGCGGGGCTTAGCGCGAACCAACCCAGCATGAGCCGTAGCGGGTTGTTTACCGATTCGGAGAGCACATCTAGGTACGGAAGTTCCTTGGTGCGGACGGGCGGAATATTGTATGCCAGGCCCATGACCAATAATGCGACGGCTGTCAAGAAGAATTGGGTATTGACCAGCCATGCCATGCCGAGTCCAACCACGCCCAGAACGATCCACTCCGCGTAGGCAATGCCAAGTTGGACCTGGCCGGAGGGAATGGGCCGGTGCTTCTTGACGGGGTGATCGAGATCCGTCGGGGCGTCGAGGATTTCATTGATGACGTAATTGCTCGAGGCGACGATGCATGTTGAGAAGAATGCCAGCGGAATGGTCCACCAGGCCAGCGGGGGTATGGCGCCGATGTAGTAAAAATAGGCGAGCACAACGCCCACCAACATGAACACATTCTTGAACCAATGGTCGGGTCGAGCGATCTGTACATATGGGATAATCGCACTGAAAGCCGTTCTCGACGAACCACTGGTGGCATGTTGAAATGTCGCCATGGCGCGATCTTCGTGTTCTCGGCTTAATGTTGTTGGCTCAGTCGTCACCGCGGGTTACCCATTTCTAGGCCGGTTATCGGCTTGTGTGGCAAAACACTCTTGAACCATAGCACCCGACTGGGGGGATGCAACAGGCGTGGACAGATGGCGATCCATCCAGGCTGCTAAAACCAATATCGACCATAGCTGCTGGCCGTGGTGGCCCACTTTGCGCTGATGCGCGTCATAGATTGTTCGAATTCTCTTCCGGTCGAGATAGTCAGATACTCGTGAATTTGACGATAACACCGTCTCAACGAACATCTCGTTCAATGGTCCTCGCAACCAATCGTCGATTGGAATCTCAAATCCCTGCTTCGGTCGATGCACAATGCCGTCGGGCAGCCAACCGTCGCACATCCGCTTGAAAATCCACTTGGTACGCCCGGAATTAACTTTCAGGCGAGATGGAATTCGGGCCGTTAATTCCAAGAATTCGTGGTCCACCATCGGCGGGCGCACCTCCAGCCCAAATGCCATGCTGGCCCTATCCACCTTGGTTAAGAAATCATCTGGCAACAACATGCCAATGTCCGCGGCGATCATTCCCCGCAAAGCGTCGCTTCCCGGCTCGCCGTAGGCACGCCAAATTCGCGATTCCGGACGGTATCCGTTCAGTTGCGATCGGACGTCGTTTTGAAGAAGTTGCCGTCTTAGCGGGTTCCGATAGATGGAAATGGTGTTGGCATACGCCTGGGCGTTACTCAACGAAAGGTTAGTGAACGCGGTCTTCGCCCGCAGCATTCGGGGCAGCCAATCGGCCTTGGGCCAGCATTTGGCAAGCGGACCGAACACTCCTTTTTGCACCACCTTGGGCAAGAACCGCCGAACACTGGCTTCCTTCAGATCGTGCGCATACCGGCGATAACCGCCGAAGGCCTCGTCTCCGCCATCGCCTGAAAGCACCACCTTCACGTGCTCGGCCGCGAGTCGCGACACGTGCATCATGGGGATGGCGGACGCATCGGCAAACGGTTCGTCGTAATAATGAACCAGTTCTTCCAGCGACGATACCGCCTGAGGGGTTACAACCGCCTCGATGTGTCGCGTTCCATATCTCTGCGCGATCTTTCTGGCATAGGGCAGTTCGCTGAACTGCTCCTCATGAAATCCTATGGAGAACGTGGTGAGTTGGGTGCCGCCCGCTTCCGCCAATTCGGCCACCACGGCGCTTGAGTCGAGTCCGCCGCTCAGGAAGGCACCAATGGGCACATCGGCAATCCTATGGGCTTGGACCGTCTCGCGAAATTTATTGCGGACCAATTCGAGCCAATCCGCCTCGCTCCGATCTTCGTCTACTTCTTCCTTCAGCGACCAATATCGAAAGGGTTGGGCTTCCCACTTCTGCCGATCGACCACCAGGTAATGTGCCGGCGGGAGCTTTTGAATTCCCCGGATGATCGACTTCTCGCCAGGCACCACGCCAAACGTCAAATAGTCTTCAAGCGACTCCAGGTCGATTTCACGTTCTACGCTGCTGTCGGCAAGTATTGCCTTCAATTCTGATCCAAACAGCACCCGGTTTGAATCGCAGGTGTAATAAAGGGGTTTTTGCCCGACCCGATCGCGGGCCAGCATCAGTTGCTCGCGCCGCGCATCCCAAATCGCGAACGCGAACATTCCGCGCAGACGAGTGACAAATTCTGGCCCAAGTTCCTCGTAAAGGTGAACGAGCACTTCGGTGTCTGAATTTGTCTTGAAGCAATGCCCTCGAGCAATGAGCTCCGCCCGTAGTTCGCGATAGTTGTAAATCTCCCCGTTGAAGACAACGTGAATGGTGCCATCTTCGTTGCTTAGCGGCTGTTGCCCGCCATCCAAGTCAATAATGGAGAGCCGAACGTGGGCTAGGGCGACGCCATGCCCTTGCCAAAGGCCGCGCGCATCGGGCCCGCGATGGGCAATGGCCTCACCCATGGCATGTATAAATTCATGGCCGATGGGCCGCGAACGGTCTGCAAACAGTATTCCGGCGATACCGCACATCAAACGTTGAATCGCTACTTATTGTCCAATACCGACAATTCGCCTGGTTCACCGATAGCAGGCCAGCCTGAATTGAACATTGCCCAGGGAGAGAAATGCAGGGCCAGCGCACACTAAGTGCTTGTTCCGGTGAGGGTTTCCAGCAGGAATTTGTCGCTCCAGCCGCAACTGCGGCGTTTCATGGCGATACTGTCC
>JAANMV010002686.1_pt1 | contig 16784 bp, 11 predicted proteins | sample 7279661 | NCBI WGS metagenome assembly JAANMV01 (sample SAMN14094540, study PRJNA606508) | bioreactor metagenome | isolation source: A lab-scale SPAN reactor treating ammonium-rich wastewater day 121 | place: Ireland: Galway | collected 2017-05-16 | reverse complement strand
AAGATGCTGCCCCTGGAGGCGAGCGCCGCAATGCCGAGGAGAGCCGCAGCGGCCAGCTGGACCGCGACGCCGTGCGCGTGGTGGGTGTAGTCGACCGGGAGGACGGCGATGGCGGGGACCACGGCCAACGCGACGGCATATCCCCAACCCGCCATCCCGAAGACGCGGTTCGGCGGCCACCAGCGGGCAGTCGCCATAATGAGCGCGGCCACGCCGAGCGCCGGGTACGGCCACCACTGGTGATCGACCCCGGCCGCCCAGAGCACGGTGCCCCCGAGCATGGCTGCGAGGACCGGCGGGGCGAGCGCGCTGCGATCGCGAAGCCAGGCGGCGAGCACGGTCCAGCCGGCCAGGAGGATGGCGTAGCTCGCCGGGAGCTGCCAGCGGACAGGGTCATCGGCCGTCGCGAGCGCGTGCGCGACGACCAGGACGCCCACGCCGCAGAACGCCGAGGCGGTCTGCCAGCTCACCCGGAAGCGCGCATCGAGGAGCGCGGGGACGAGATAGCCGGCGGCGGCGGCAGCGGCCCAGGCGGTCAGCCACTCGGTCCGCATGTCGATGGTGGCCCAGAGCAGCGAGGCGCCGAAGGCGGCTGCGAGTGGAGGAACGAGTGCTACGGCCTCGCGGCAGGCCCAGCGCCACCGCCCGGCGGTAAACGCGGCCGCTACCGCCGCCTGGCCATACACAACCGGCAGGGCGGCGTGGGCGGGCGCCGGGTCAGCTTCGGCGAATTGAGCGGCCTGGGTGAAGATGACACCAACACCCCCGGCGACGGCGGCGAAGGCGAGCCAGGGGCGCGCCCGGGGCACTTCGTCGGTGAGTGCCCAGGCGATGTAACCGAAGGTGGCGGCGGCGGCAATCGGGCCGTACCAGGCGAACTGGATGTCCCACAGCGCCCAGGCGCCGGTGATGGCCGCCATGGCCGCAAGGGCGGGGAGAGCCCCGGGGGCTACACGCCAGCGGAACCGCCAGGCCGTGAAGGCCGCCGCCGCGCCGCCAGTGAGGACGGCGTACGGGACGGGCAGGGCGAGGCGATCGGGCTCCAGCCTGACCGCGACGGCTACGTGGGCCATCGCAAGCGCGGTACCGGCGGCCAGGACGCTCCCGCCCCACCAGTACGCGCGCCGTTCGGCGAAGTCGAAGCGCGCCAGGGCGAGGTAACCGATGGCCGCGGCTGCGGCGAAGGAGGCATACCACTCGGGCTGGAGGTCCCACCGCCACCATGCCGCGGTCAGGGCGGTCATAGCGGCGGCTGGCGGCAGCAGGGCCGCGGATTCAAACCAGCGCCAGCGCGCATAGGCGGCAGCGGCTCCCACGAGAAACAGCCCGTAGGCAAGCGGCAGCGCCAGGCGTTCGGCATCGGGCTCGAGAATCGCGATGTGCGCGCCCGTGACCGCGAGCGCGCCGAACGCGAATGCGACTGCGCCCCAGCTCCGGGCGAGCCGTTGCTCGCCGAAGTGCGCGAGCACCAGGTATCCGAGGCCAGCGGCCGCGGCGAAGGCGGCATACCACTCGGGTTGGAGGTCCCACCGGGCCCACGACGCCGTGAGGGCCGTGAGGGCGGCAGCCGCCGGGATGGCAGCCGGCGCCACCCGCCAGGACCAGCGCCAGCGGGCGAATGCCGCCGCTGCTCCCACGAGCACCATGCCGTGGGTGGCCGGCAGCGCCCATCGTTGCGGGTCGTCGTTGGCGGCAACGGCGATGTGGGCGAGCGGTGGGCCGATGACGGCCGTGAACGCGGCCGCGGTCTGCCAGTTGAGGGTGCGCTCCTGGCGGTCGAAGGCGGCGAGGGCGAGGTAGCCGAAGGCCGCGAGGACGGCGAAGGCTCCATACCACTCGGTGCCGGCCGCTCCGGAGGCCCAGGCGGCGGTCAGGAGCGTCATCGCGCCGAGTGGTGGCAAGGCCGCACCGGCGGCGCCCCATCCCCAGCGGCCGAAGGCGCCGGCCGTTGCGGCGAACACGACGGCGTAAGTGGCGGGCAGCGCGCCGTGGCCGGCGCCGTCGCCGGTCACGGCAACGTGAGCTGCCACGAGCGCCAGGGCCGCGAACCCGGTGGCGATCCCGGCCCACCCCTGCGCCAGCTCCCTGGGCTGGAAGTGGGCGAGCACCAGGTACCCGGCCCCGGTGAGGGCGACGAACACAGGTTGCCATTCGTAGGAGAGCCCGAAGGCAGCCCACCACGCGCTCCCGGCGGTCAGCCCGGCGAGGATGGGAAGGACGGAGAGCGCCGGGACATCGCGGCGCCAGCGCAGCCCGGTGGCTACCGCGGCGGTACCGAGGGCGTAAGCGGCGGGCACGGCTGCGTGGTGGTCCCCGCTGGCGGCGGAAACTACATGGGTCCAGCCGAGGGCGGCGCCTCCGATGACCACGGCGAGGCCGAGGAGCCATTTCGCCGGGCCCCAGCGCCCGAGGAAGGCAATGGCAGTCACGTAGCCCGGCGCGGCAATCCCGAGGTACCAGGGGCCGAACCATTCGGCCGGGAGGTTCACCACCGAGCCGAGCGACCCCCACGCGATGAGCGTGGCCGGGATGGCGGGCAGGAAGTAGAAGCGCCCGTAGCCCCGGAAGGCAAGGACGAAGTAGAGCGCGGCGCAGCTGGAGGACGCGATCAGCCAGAGGACATCGTCGGCGAGTTGTTGATGGCTGAGCACCTGCGTGCGAAGGGCCACGAAATCGAGCGGCACCAGGATCGCGCCGAGCGCAAGGAACGCCGGCCCCGCTTCCTTCACGCGCTCCCAGCGATGGAGCAACAGGCCGAACCCGAGGAAGCCCACCGCATAGGCCGTGAGCACGGTGAAGCGGATGGCGCCGCTGAGCTCTTCACCCTGGTAGGCGACGAAGATGATGGCGGCGATCGAGAGCATGAACGCGCCGACGTAGAGGAGGATGTCGGCCTGGCGTTCAGCGGCCCAGCCGATGACGGTCCGGCCCATGTCCGCCGCGGTCGGGCGGGGTTCGCGAACCCTGGCAGGGCGGGGCGTGACCGGCGTCGGGATCGCGGAAGCGGGGCGCTCGACAGGGACAGGCGGTGGCGGGATGACGGGGGCGGGCACCGCGGTCACGGGTTCTGGCGGGGTCGGGGTGGGCCGCAGCGCGCTGAGCCGCCGTTCGTACTCGCTACGCAACCGGCGGAAGTTCGGCTCATCGAGCAGGCCGAAAAGCCGATCGCGCGTGAGCTGGTTGAGATATGCCGCAAGCGTACCGATGGAGCCGGCCGGGGTGTCCTGCCAATCTGCCCCGCATTCGTGGCAGCGGTTCAGCTCGCTGCCGAAGCCCGCTCCGCATGTTTGGCAGTAGCGGGACACGGTTGCCGCTCCGGCGGCGGCGAAAGAATCCTGCGGCGCGGGTACCGGTGCAGCCGCCGCAGGCGCGGGCCGGGCTGCCGTGGAGGAGAGGTCCCGCACAAGGTCCGGCACCTGCGGCCGGGTGAACACGAACCAGCCGTAGCCGAACAGGATCAGCGCGCCGTAGACCAGGAGGCCGGGCCCGCGCGCGACGCTGTAGGCGAGGCCCGCGCCGATCCCGAGGAACGGCGACCCGACGATGAGCAAAACGAAGCCAAGAATGATCTTGACGGCCCAGTGCTGCGACCGGAGCTGGCCGAAGAAGCCCAGTGATTCGGAAGGGTCGCCCCCGTCGTCCGCCATGGAAAGGCCTCCTCGCGCAGAAGCTCTGGCATTTTGTTCCGCGGATTAGACCAACGCCAAGGCCGAATGGTCTTGCCTGGCCGCTCGAACGGCCCGGAATCGCCTGTAGCGCGCCTCAGGCGACCGGGTGGCTCTTGACGAGGATGACCGGGACTTCGGCGAGCTTGACCACGCCAAGGGCGGTGCTGCCGGCCACCAGGTGGCGGCGGGCACTGTGGCCATAGGTCGCCGTCGCGATGGCGTCGGCGCGGATGTCGGCGGCGGCGGCAGCGATCGCGGTGTCGATGCCGGCCGCGGGCGGGATGACCCGCACCATGGCTGAGGCCTCGACCCCGGCCGGCACCCGTTCGAGGAGCGGGCGAAGTTCGGCCAGGCCGCGCGCCTCGGCCTCAGCCTCGGGTTCGAGCGCCTGCATCACGACCACCTGGAGGAGCGTTACTTTGACCTTCCCGGGAGCCAGGATTTCGCCCAGCCCGCCGAAGACGCTGCGCGCATCGGGCGATCCGTCCGAGGTGATGAGGAGGTGGTAGATCCCGTCGTAGCCGGGCGGTGGGGGGCAGCCACCGAGCGACATGACCGGGAGGTCGGCCTTCGAAATGACGCCCATGGTGACGCTGCCAAGCAAAGCGTGGCGCAGCGCCCCGGTGCCCCGGGAGTCCATCGCCAGCAGGGTTGCCGCGGTCTCGTCGGCGGCGCGGTGGATGGTGGTGGGGATGTCCTCACCCCACTTGCGTTCGGCGATGTAGGTTTCGCCCGCAACGCCGGACTTCGCGAGTACCGCCCGCAAGTCGGCGGTCCAGCGTTCGCGTACCCGGACCAGCGCCTCCTCGAGTGAGGGCGCGATGTCGCCCGAGGCGTCGGTGCGGGGATCGAGCACGCGCATCAGGATCAGCTCCGCGCCCGTGGCCGTCGCGAAACGCGCTGCATGGGGAAGGACACAGAGCGAGCGCTCGGAGCCGTCGGTGGTGACGAGGATCTTCATGGCCCTATTTCACCATGCCCCGTGACGGGAAGCGATGGGCGATCGGGGACGCCCTGGACGGCCGCATGGCAGGTCCTGGTCATGGAAGCAGTTCGGACTCGCCAGGCGGGAGGCCGACATCGAACACATTCAGGGTCATGGAGACCAGGCAGTAGTAGCCGGCCACGCCGACCAGGTCGACCACGCCGCGCTCACCGAGTTCGGCGATGGCGAGCCGGTAGGTGGCATCGGAGACGCGGTTGGTGGCGAAGTGCTCGGTGACGAACGCATACACCGCGCGTTGCGCCTCGTTCCGGAAAGAGGGCGTGACGTTGGTGGCGACCGCCTCGATGATGTCCTCGGGGAGCCCGGCCTCGCGCGCGAGACGGGCGTGCGCCCAGAACTCGAACTGGGCCTTCCAGTGCTTGCCGGTCAGCAGGATCGCGAACTCGGAGAGGTCGCGGGGCAGGCTGGTGCCAAAGCGGCAGTACTCGCCGAGCTTCTGGGCGCGGTCGGCCAGTTCGGGGCTGCGCAGCCATGCCTCGAATGGGCCCCGGAGACCCCCGCGCGGGCCGCTGATGATGGCGTCGGCCACGGCGCGCTGGCCGGGTTGGAGTTGGTCGAGGTCGAGCGGGGCGAGGCGTGCCATGGGACTCCTGCTGGCATTGGGTTGGCGCATTAGGCAGGGAAGGCGGGACCCATGTCCAGCGGGCCATGCGTTCGTTGACATCACGGGCCGCTCCGGTACGATCGGAAGGTACCCTCCAATAAGGATTTCGCGCAGGGGCAGGCCGCCACCGCTCCGCCCCCGCGTCTCACCACGATTTATGACACACGAAGTCGCGCGCCGTCTTGCCATCAGCGTCCAACCGGTCCCCAAGCAGGACCCCGAAGCCCGCAAGCGGAATTTCGACGAGACCTACATCGGGTTCGACCTGAACGCCGCCAGAGTTGAGGCGTCGCGCTGCATCCAGTGCCCCTCGGCGCCGTGCCAGGAAGCCTGCCCCGTGGACAACGACATCCCGGGGGCGTTCGCGTTGCTCGAAGTGGGCGATATCCTCGGGGCGGCGGACAAGTTCCGCGAGACGAGCAACCTGCCCGAAATGTGCGGCCGGCTCTGCCCGCAGGAGAAGCTGTGCGAGGGCGCCTGCGTGGTTGGCTTCGCGATCCGCCCCGGCGGCGAGAAAGAGCCGCCGGTCACCATCGGCAAGCTCGAAGCGTTCTGCACCGACTACCAGCGGCAGGAGTTGAGCGGCTATCCGAAGCCGCGCTACCTGCCCGAACCGACTGGCCACAGCGTCGCGATCATCGGGTCTGGCCCGGCCGGACTGGCAGTGGCCGAACAGCTGGCGCTGGAAGGCCACGCCCCGACGGTCTACGAATCCTGGCCCGAGCCGGGCGGCGTGCTCGTCTATGGCATCCCGAACTTCAAGATGCGCAAGAACATCGTCGATGACTACATCAGGCACCTGGAAGAACTGGGCGTAAAGTTCGTCTGCAACACCTACGTCGGCAAGGACGTGACCCTCGACAGCCTGTTCGATTCCGGCTTCGAGGCGGTCTTCCTCGGCACCGGCGCCGGGGTCGGCAACCAGATGGAAATCGAGGGCGAGGGCCTGGCGGGCGTCTACAGCGCCACCGAGTTCCTCGTCCGTGGCAATCTTTCGGCTGATCAGCTTCCGTCGCACTTCCGCAAACCGCTGCCGAAGCTGACGAATGTCGTCGTCATCGGCGGTGGCGACACCTCGATGGACTGTGTGCGGACGGCGATCCGGCTGGGATCCGAACATGTGACCTGCGTGTACCGGCGCACCGAGGCGGAGATGCTGGGGCGCGGCGAAGAGCGGAAGAACGCCCGCGAAGAGGGAGTGATCTTCGAGATGCTCACCCTGCCGGTGCGTCTCATCGGCGATGAAAATGGCCATGTCGTCTCGGTGGAGTGCCAGCGAATGCAACTCGGCGAGCCGGACGAATCTGGCCGGCGCCGGCCGATCCCGGTGAAGGGCAGCGAGTTCTTTATCCCGGCTGACGCCGTCGCGATCGCCATCGGCTATGGCGCCGACCCGGTCGTGCCGCAGACGACGAGCGGGCTGAAGGCCGACCGGAAAGCGCTCATCCAGGTGGATCGCCAGGGGCAGACCTCGCGGCCCGGGGTGTTCGCGGGCGGCGACAATGTGAACGGTGCCGACCTGGTGGTCACCGCGCTGGCCGATGGGCGGCGGGCGGCCCAGGCCATCCACGAGTACCTGGAATCGCTTCCGCCACGGCGTCCCAGGTAGCCCGCGGAGGAAAGAATTACAGACGGTTTACATTTCCGGCCTGCGGATCGGCCCTGAAGCGTTCGACCTACTAAGTGAGACCGCCAGGGGTTCACCTATGAACAAGCCGCCCACGCTGAGCGCCTTCCTCTTGCCATCGGCAGAGCAGAACGAGCTCGGCTCCGTCGAGTCGTCGCTGCTCGTGCGGATGGTCCGTCCGGTGACATTCGCGCTCTGGATCATCGTTTTCTGCGTCGAAGCGCAGACGATCATCTCCGGCAAGAGTTCGAACTTCCTGGTCATCGGGCTCTCGACGTTGCTGTTCGCCGGGGTGCACGTCCAGTTCTGGTATGAAGAATCGGAACAGGGCCGCCGCTTCCACCGGGCCCTCGACCGGATGCGGGGACGCATCTATGAGGACGACACGACCGGGCTGCCCAACAGCCGCCACTTTGTGTTCGAGCTGCGCCGCCAGATGATGCGCTCGGTGCGCAACGGGCGGGCGTTCTCGCTGGTCCTCACCGACTTCGGAGGTTTCGAGAAATTGAAGGTGGGCGACGAGCGGTTCCTGCCCTCGGTGGCGCGCGTGATGCGCCAGACGCTTGGCGAAGGCGATTTTGTCGCCCACCTGCAGGGGCCGGTGTTCGCGGCGGTCATCGCCGACGAGCAAGACCGCACGGCGGCCGACAAGGCGGACGGCCTGCTCCCGGCGCTCGGTTCGTGCATTCCCCTGGAAAGCGCCAACCAGATGTTCCCGGTGGTCTCATTGAGCGGGTACGAGGGCGAGCTCGAGGTCCGCGACTTCTTGCGGCGCGCCCAGCGCGACCTCGTGAGCGCCCGCTCGAACGGCCCACGGATCATGACACCCTCGGCTGCCCGGCGGCCGTCCGCGACGCCCGCCGTCGCCTGATACGAGTCTTCTCCACCGCTCCCCTGGTTGGAGTTCGCAAAGCCCGCCCGGTCTGGCCACCGGCGGGCTTCTTGCATCTCCTCTCTGAACGCGGGCAGAGTTCAGGGCAAAGAGAAGGAGGGCTTCCCGGTGTGGAGCGGACACGCCCGGGAGAGCCCTCGCCTTCTATCATGCACTACCGGGGCAAGAGGCGTCGCCAATCCCCGCGTCCCAGCCTTCAGGAAGGGTAAGAGGCGCCCAGGCGGGGTTGGGCCGCCAGTGTTCCTAACCGGCGTCGAAGGCCGGCTGTGCTTCACTCCCCGCCGCGCTTTTTCGTTGCCAGCAACAACACTGCGCTCGTCGCGACGATGCCACCCCAGGCCAGCCATTGCAGGTCCCGCAGTATCGCGAGCCAGCTCCCCCGCGAGAGCCCTGCGGGGCCACTCGCTGCGGTACCCGAGACGATGGCATCCATCGTGAGCCAGACAATCGGCCCTGACAACGCGAGAACAGCCGATATCCAGGCGATCCGGCCTCGAGCGGCCGCGACGCAGCCGGCGATGCCTACCAACGCAACGGCAATCACCATCACCAACAATGACGAACCCCTGCAGATCTCGAACCTTAGCTCCGATCCCGATCTCGGCGCCACTTGCCGGGGCGTTGCATGTACTCAGGCTCGTGGTCGCTCATGCGCCGGTCTCTATGTGATGCATAGTACAACAGCCGGTTCAGCGCCGCATCGACCACCAGGTGACCGCCGCCATCACCACCAGTACGCCTGCAGCCAGCCGGAAGCCGAACTCGTAGGCCGACTGGCTCGTGCCGATGAGACCGATCGCGACCGGTCCGGTGGCGCGGGCCATCGCCACGAAGAGCGCCTGCAACCCGATGACCCGCCCGAAGTACGGCCCCGCGAACCGCTCGGAGACGACCAGCGCGCGCAGGGGGTAGACCGCCCCGAACACGGCACCGAACACGGCGATGTAGACCCACACCTGCCACCAGGCGCCGGCCACGCTCGCCAGCCAGGCAGCCACCCCCAGCAGGGCGAAGCAAACCGCCAGCAGCGCGGCGCTCGGCGCGCGGCCCGAGAGCATCGGCAGGATGAGCCGCGCGGGGAGGCTGACGATGCCCGTCAGGGCGATGGTGTTCGCCACGGCCGTCTCGTCGAAGCCGCGCGTCTCGAGCTGCGAGATCATGTGGAACGAGAACCCGCTGAAGGCCACGGTTGCCGCCACGAACGCGAGGGTGAACACCCAGAAGGCGGCATTCGCCTGGCCGAGGCCCTCGCGCGCTTCCGTCGCGAACCGGCGCGGAGTCAGGCGGGGAGCGCCATCCACCCGCTCGATGGGCTCCTGCAAGAGCGCCGGGACGAGCGTGCCGACCGCGAGCAGGATGCCGCCAAGCACTACCACCGCCTGCCGCCAGCCGAGTTCGGAGACCAGGAAGCGGGTGAGCGGGGTGAAGATGGTGATCGAGATGCCGCTCATCAGGGTGAGGACGCCGTAGGCGCGGGGCCGGTCCCCGGCGGCGAACCAGCGGTTCATGAGCACGTACACCGGTTCGTAGAAGGTGGCTGCCATGGCGGGGCCGAGCACCACGGCCATCACCAGGATGAGCTGCCAGGACTCCTGCACGGCGCCGAGCAGGGCCAGCCCGATACAGCCGATGACCGCCCCGCCCGCCATCAGCCGGCGCGTGCCGAGGAGGTCGGCGATGGTCCCGGCGAAGATGCCCGCGGCTCCGGAGACCAGGAGGGCGAGCCCGAACCCGAGCGATACGGCGCCGGCCCCGAATTCGCCGCCGGGGCCTGATTTCGTGACGAGCACGCTGAAGGCGTAGGAGAGGGTGCCGTAGCTTGTGTTGATGAACATCGCGGCGGCGGCGACCTGGAGCCACCGCCGCGACAACGCTGCCTGCACCCCGGCCGTGACGAATAGTGGCACCGGCCTATTCAAGCACGGGCAGGACAGCTATCGCAATTTTGCGATGTACTACTTGCCCGCCGCGCCGATCCGGGCCGCACCCATGGGGTTCAGCACCGGCACATGCACTTCGAGCGGGCGCGCGGCATAGACCGCCAGCCCAATGATCAGGCCCGTGCCCATCAGCGGCGTGAAGATGCGCCTTGGAGCGGCCCAATCGCCGAGCAGGCCCACCACGAACCCGGCGATACTGGCCACCTGAAGGAGAACCTGGGCGTCTCTGTCGAACGTGCCAACTTCCGCGGCTGCGATCAGACGCTGAAGAAAGCGCGCTCCCGGTGACCCCGCTCGATGATCAGGAGAAGCTCGGAGCGGAGAGACAGAACGCTCGGGGTTGCGGCTTCGCGCTCGGCTGAGGCCTCATCGTTGTAGATGGAGATCCGGGCTACCTCGCCGCTATCGTCGTGCGGCCGCAGGACGTAGTTGGCCTGCCATCCAGGGCTGTCGGCGGTGGCTGCCGACATCGCCTCCAGGAGCTCCACGGCGCGCTCCTCGAAGCCGGGGCGCGGCTTGACAACAGATAGACGAATATATGTCATGACATTCACCTCAGGGACTCATTCTAGCAGGCCATTGAACGCTACTGGATTCGGTGCAGGGCCCGGCGACCCGGAGTAAGGTAGCTCCTGATGCAAGAAGAGCAGGCTCCCCGACTCGACATCTACAAAGCATGGCCCGAGGGCCGCCTGGCGGTGGCGGGACACGCGCCCGCGGGCGGCTACGTTTCAAGAAAGGCGGCACACGCGCATGCATGACCTTGCGGCCGATGCCGCTGTCCTGCGTGCGCTCCATCGAGCGGGCGAGCCACTGATGCTCGCCAACGTCTGGGATGCCGCCACCGCCTCTGTGGTGGCGAAGACGGGCGCGAATGCGATCGCCACATCGAGCATCGCAGTGGCCATGTCACACGGCCTGCCAGACCAGGATGTCATGCCGCTCGACATCGCATTCGGCGCCGTCGCCGCGGTTTCGGCCGCGGTCGAAGTTCCGGTGACGGCCGACATCGAAGCGGGCTATCAGCTCGACGCACCAGAGCTTGTGAGGCGGCTGCTCGATGCAGGCGCAGTGGGCTGCAATATCGAAGACACCGACCATCATGGCACTCGCGGCTTCGTCCCGGTGGCCGAACAGGCCGAGCGCCTGGCAGCGATCCGCGCGGCGGCAACCGCCGCCGGAGTCCCCATCGTCCTGAACGCGCGTATCGACCTGTTCCACGGGAACGACGGCGCCCCGGCGGAGAGCCTTGCGGAAGCGATCGAGCGGGGGCGCGCGTATCTCGCCGCGGGTGCGGATTGCGTCTACCCGATCTTTCTCGGGGACGCCACATTGGTGAAGCAGTTCGTGCTTGGCGTGGGCGGCCACGTGAACGTGAACGTGCGGCCGGGGGGCCTTTCGGCACGGGAGTTCGCGGCACTCGGCGTGTCCCGCATCAGCACCGGCGGCGGGCTCTTCTTCATGGCCATGACCGCCGTGAAGGACGCGGCCAGGGCGCTCACCGCCTCGGTGTAGTCCCGTGAGAGCTCCTGCGGGGTAGGACCGCACACGATTATGCCCTCAGGTGCGGAGGTGCTGGACAAGATCGGGGCGAAGATGCTACTTGCCCGCCGCGCCGATCCGGGCCGCACGCATGGGGTTCAGCACCGGCACATGCACCTCGAGCAGGCGCGCGGCATAGACAGCCAGCCCAATGATCAGGCCCGTGCCCATCAGTGGTGTGAAGATGCGCTTTGGCGCGGTCCAATCTCCGAGCAGGCCCACCACGAACCCGGCGATGCCCACATTGACCAGGATGAAGACCGCCTGGTCCACGCGGTTCCCGCGCTGCCCAATGGTGGCAGCCATGAGCATGGCGAAGAGGGCGTTGGTCATGAGACCGATGAACTGCGCGTGATCGAGCGCCAGCATCTGGTTGGCGGGGGCAAGGTCGAGGTCACCTTCGTATTTGATCACGAGGTACTGGGCGAGCCCGATGACGAAGGCGAGGCCCACGGTGGCCATGACGGCGTGCCGCCCCGGGCTTGCTTCGGCAAGAGACACTGCCCGGAACTGCGGCCAGAGACGCTTCACGAAGATCGCAATACCGGCGACCTGGAGGAGGATCGCGAGCGGCGCCAGCGCTGTCACTTCGAGGAGCATGCTCAGCATCAGGATGATGCCGCCGGCGAAGGGGAATGCCATCTGCAGTACACCAGCCCGGGTCGCCTTTGGTGCAACAGGGAAGAAAAACGCCCATTCGGCCATCGCAAGCCCGACGGGGATCAGGAAGCCAACGACCATCGTGGCAGGGTGCCCGCCGATGTCGCCCGGCAGCCAGTTATCGCCAGTGGCGAGCTCGAGGCCGAGAAGGATGCCGAGCACGCCGCCGACGATCGATGTCCCCAGGGCCGCCAGGAATCCGACATGGGGTACGCCGAGCTCCGTGAACTTCGCCCGGTAGATGACCCACGCCGTGAACCCCGCGATCACCAGGGTGGTAACCGTGCCGAGGATCGGGCGCCAGTTGCCATAGGTGACGGCGAACGCCACGACATATGCGACGACCGAAAGGATGGCCCCGGCGGTCAGCGAACGCAGCAACTGTCGCTCGCGGCGGGACACCTCGCGGCCCTCGGCGAAGAGCCAGAGCGCCGCCGCGAAGACGCCGAGGGTCAGCCACCCCAGCGTGCCGCCGTGGACGTGCGAGAGAATGCGCCGCTCGTCGAAATCGACAATGTCGGTCCCGTTGAGAATGCCGATGCCGATGGTGTACAGGAAGATAGCCATCGCCGCGAGGAGCAGAACGCGGATTTCGGGCCAGAGCGCGGGCCGGGCATTTTGAGCTACTGCCATATCTCGTGTCTCCTATTGTTATGCTTCGCGCGGGATACTACGCGGGTCGGAGCAGGCAGCACAAGCCCTTGAAGTTGAAGTTGAAGTTGAAGGGCGGGACCGCGGAAACGCGTCGGGCCGTCCAAGAGGTAAGGGGATCCTGGCTGCACCCGCCGGGCATCCCTGCGCTCAATCACGGTCGATGCGCGAGGCGCTCCGTCGTGCTCCCGCGCCTGCCTGCGGTGCTATCCTAGGTTTGCTGTACGGACTGTCGGGGTTTACGGCAGCCGCGCCAGGGAATCGCCGGGCCACCTCCGGGACCGGGCTCTCGCCATGTGGTTCGGGCGCATATATCGAAGCTGGAGACGCCACTACACCAACCGAAGGAGGTTCAGGGGCATGAGTGACAGCGGTGACAACGAGCTGAAGGGCATCGACCTCGTAGCGGATGGGCTTCCCGAAACGGACATCCTTGATGGCGAGATGGTGCTGGGGCATGCCCATGGAGACGCCGTCCTGCTCGTTCGGAAGGGGGCGGCTGTTTTCGCCATGGGCGCGACGTGCACCCACTACGGCGGACCGCTCGCGGAAGGCCTGTTCGATGGTGAAGGCGTCCGCTGTCCCTGGCATCACGCCTGCTTCGACGCCCGCACCGGGACAGCGGTGCGGCCTCCCGCCCTAAATCCGGTCGATACCTACGAGGTCGTGACCCGCAACGGCCGGCTATTCGTCGGCGGCAAGGTCGATCGCACCACACCACCGCGGCCGATCGAACGGCCACCCGGCTCGGTCGTCATCGTTGGCGCCGGCGCCGCGGGCAATATGGCGGCGGAGACCCTCCGGGCGGAGGGCTATGAGGGCCGGATCACGATGGTCACGGCCGACACCGCGGAGCCGTATGACCGCCCGAACCTCTCGAAGGACTACCTGGCGGGGAACGCGCCGGAGGACTGGCTGCCGCTTCGCTCCCAGGAATTCTATGCCGATAACGGCATCGAGCTGCTGCTCGGGCAGCGCGTGACGGCCATCGACACTGGCCGTAGGGACGTGGTCCTCGCTGATGGGCGTCGTATCGATGCGGGCGCAATCCTGTTGGCGACGGGCGCCGATCCGGTGCGGCTCGATATGCCGGGGGCGACGCTCCCTCACGTTCACTACCTCCGCACGCTCGCGGATAGCCGGGCGATCATCAAGCAGGCCGAACAGGCGACGAAAGCGGTGGTTGTGGGAGCGAGCTTCATCGGGCTTGAGGTCGCCGCCTCGCTTATCGCCCGGCAGCTCGCCGTCCATGTCGTTGCGCCGGAAGCGGTGCCGATGGAGCGCGTCCTCGGACCGGAGCTTGGCGCCTTCGTTCGGGCGCTGCACGAGGAGCACGGCGTACGCTTCCATCTCGGACAGACGGTGGTGAGCGTGGACGACCGGTCAGTGACGTTGGAGAACGGGAGCCGCATTGAAGCGGACCTCGTTGTACTCGGCGTTGGTGTGCGGCCATCGGTGCAACTCGCCGAAGCGGCGGGCATCACGGTGAACCGTGGGGTGGTCGTCGATGAGTATCTGGAAACGAGCGCGCCGGGCATCTGGGCGGCGGGGGACATCGCCCGCTGGCCCGACCCCTACTCAGGCCAGGCCATCCGCGTGGAGCATTGGGTTGTTGCCCAACGGCAGGGTCAAATCGCCGCCCGAAACATCCTCGGCCGGCGCGAGCGGTTCGACGTGGTGCCGTTCTTCTGGAGCCAGCACTACGACGTGCAGATCAACTACGTCGGGCACGCCGAGAGTTGGGATCGCCTGGATATGACCGGGAGCACTGAGGCCCGTGACTGCGTCGTTGCGTATCGCAAGGGCGGGAAGACGCTGGCGGTGGCGTCAATCCACCGGGACATCGAGTCGCTGCGCGCAGAGCTGGCGATGGAACGATCGGACGAAACGAAGCTCCAGGAATTGGTCCCGCCAGGGTAATTGTTGCCGCTGGCGACCAAGGAACCTTCCTCGCCGGGCCCGGCGACGTGTGACGTACCTCCCGGACCGGGGAAACATCACTTCTGAATCCCGACACCGAGTTCCATAGACCGTGCCCACAACTCAGCCGATGCTTACTACACGAGGCCATCCTGTCATGGGGTGGCCGGCCGAATCCGCGAGCGGCGGAGCGGGGGACCCACTCTTGGGGTGAATCCTTCTGGAGCACCGGAAGGACGGGCACTTCCGCCCGAACCCGTCAGCTCACCTCGCAGGCCACGGAAGCGAACCACCCGATGAGGTTGTGATTCGTGCACGTCTCCGTGCCTGCGGTGCCGCCTGTCTCCCGGTGGGCGGCTCTCCCCGCGTTTCCCGAAATCCGCACCAATGCCATCGCCGGCCTCGTCGCCGGCGTCATTGCGCTTCCGCTTTCGATTGCCCTGGCCGTGGCCATTGGCGTGCCGCCGATCGTGGGCCTGTATACGGCCGTCTTCGCCGGAGCGGCCGCATCGATCTTCGGCGGTTCGCGCTTCAATATCACCGGCCCGACGGCGGCGCTTGTACCGTTGCTCAGCCATGTGGTGCTGGTCCATGGCGCTGCCGCCCTGCCCATGGTCGGCCTGATGTCGGGCGTCATCCTCCTGGTGATGAGCCGCCTGAGGTTCGGGTCGCTCGTCCGCTACATGCCCGGCACCGTCATCATCGGGTTCACGGCCGGCATCGCGCTCTCGATCATCTTTGGGCAGATCAACACGTTCCTGGCGGTCTCGGGCACGGACCCAAAGCTCGAACACTTCCACGCCAAGTCCTGGGACACCATCCAGCACCTCGGGTCCGTCGGTTGGACGACCCCACTTGTTGGGCTGGCCTCGCTGGCGGTCCTCATCTGGTCGCCTCGTCTCCTCCCGAAGGTGCCATCGGCCCTCATCGCCGTGGTCCTCATCACCGCCCTGGCCTGGGGGTTCGGCATCGACACGCCGACGCTCGCGAGCAAGTATGGCGACCTCCCCCGCGAGTTCCCCACTCCGTCGTTCGGCTTCTGGGACACCGGTCTCTTCATCACGCTGCTCCGCCCGGCGATCGCAATCGCCATCCTCGGCGGGGTTGAGTCGCTCCTGAGCGCGGTTGTCGCCGACGGAATGGTCTCGGATCGCGTACGGCACGATTCGAACCGGGAGCTTCGGGGCCAGGGGATCGCAAACCTGGTCGGGCCGATTTTCGGCGCCATGCCGGCAACCGCAGCCATCGCCCGCACGGCCGCCAGTATTCGCGCCGGCGCCACCTCGCGCATGGCCGGGGTCTTCCATTCGCTCACGGTGCTCACGCTCACGCTGGTGCTGGGGCCGCTCGCTGGCCACATCCCCATGACTACCCTGGCTGCCGTCCTGTTCGTGGTCGCCTGGCGCATCGCCGAGGTCCCGGAAGTCACCAACCTGCTACGCCGCGCTCCGCGAGAAGACCTCATCGTCCTGGCTTCCACCATGTTCATTACCCTGTTCTTCGACCTGACCTACGCGATCGGGTTTGGCGTCCTCGCCTCGACGATACTGCTGGTCCGGCGGCTCTCCCGGGTCCCCGCGGCGGCGGCTTTGTTGCCCGACCAGACGGGGCGGATTGCACAGGTCTCGCCCGAACTGAGCGACCTGATCCAATCGCGCCCGGACATCGACTTCTTCACGGCGCAGGGGTTGCTTTCCTTCCACAGCGCGTCGGCATTCGAGTACCAGTTGCAGGGCGACATGCAGCGGCCGCTCATCCTCCGAATGAAGGACGTTCGCCACATCGATACCTCCGGGTTGCTCTCGCTCGAAGGGATCATCGAGCACCGCCGGAACCACGGCGTGCGGATCATCCTGACGTCGATCCAGCCGGAGATCCGGCCGCTGCTGGAGCGGTTCGGCATCCTGGAGCTGCTCGGCCCCGGCAATGTATTCGAGCATACGAAGTGCGCCATCGCCTCGATCGACCACCCGGGGTACGTGCCGGAAAAGGACGAGGGCGAAGCGGCGTAGTCAGCCTGCGACCGTGGTGGCCGCTGGTATCCGAGGCGCGCCAGGGATGGCGCGCTGGGATGTGACTACCTCGCACGCCGCACCCGCCCCGGGGGCCGCTCATGCCTCGCACCGCCTGCGACCATGGTTGCCGCCGGTATCCGAGGCGCGCCGGGGATGGCGCGCTGGGATGTGACTCCCTCGAACGCCGCACCCGCCCGGCGAGCCGCCCATGCCCCCCACCGCCTGCGACCATGGTTGCCGCCGGTGTCCGAGGCGCGCC
>JAANMV010002679.1_pt1 | contig 16800 bp, 14 predicted proteins | sample 7279661 | NCBI WGS metagenome assembly JAANMV01 (sample SAMN14094540, study PRJNA606508) | bioreactor metagenome | isolation source: A lab-scale SPAN reactor treating ammonium-rich wastewater day 121 | place: Ireland: Galway | collected 2017-05-16 | reverse complement strand
CCGCTGGGAAAAGAAAGCCGCAAACTACCTCGCGCTTCTTCACTTCTCCTGCGCCTGGATTACTTACAAGTGCGCCGGTATTTTCGGATAGGCTCTTAGGAAGTACGAAAGCAAGAATTTGCTTTGGTGGACAGGAATTTGGAGGGCTGCTAGCAAAGAGGAGTTGCGTTCGGCCCTCCTGTTCATGTCAGCCACAGTTCAACTTGGTTCCAAATCGATTCCCCTCAATGTGGATCCGCCGACGTACAGATTGTCAAGCTTGAGCCAAGTTGACGGCGTTACGATCATCGCGCACGATTTTGTACAGATGAGCGGTTCGTTATCAGACGTTAAGAAGATTGCGGTAACGACCTTGGTGTCTCTCGATCTGGCCAAGTTTCCGAATGGTCTGACCAGAGCAGTGTTCGAATTGCGGCCCTACGATGCATCCGGAAAAGCACGCTCAGACGGGTTTTCACTCGATGCAAAATACGATGAGGTAAAACGAGAGCAGTACGCCATTTACGGCTACCTAACTTTTGAGGTACCGGTCTGGTCACCGTCTGGGTTGATTCTGCTTTCCGCAACCGAACCAATCCCCAAGGGAGCGAGTCGTGACAAGCAGCCGCCATTGAGACGCACCCCAACGCCGATACCAGCGCCCGATTCAGGTCCTTCAACCGGATCGGGAACTCAGTATTACGAGTACAATGATGCTTCCACTCCAAAGTCCTATGTTGGACTGAAGAAAGGGCATTGGATCAAGGCTGTACTTGAAAGCGGTCGTTACGTCTTACTTGAAGACTCTTCTGTCTGGGAGATCAGCTCCCTCGACCGGGTTGACAGCATGATCTGGCTGCCAATCGACTCCATCGACGTCATTGCAGTGGACGAAATCAAGGGTTCGTACAAACTTGTCAATGGCTCAGATAAGAAGATTGTGTCTGCAACTCATTTGGGCGCAGGTCCGAAACGATCAATCAAGGCTCTAGACAGTACCGAGAACATCATTGTTTTCGACGACGATAGCGTGTGGGAAGTTGGCATTTCTGGTTCAACACACGTTGTGCTTTGGTCGGCGGGCCACGAGGTTCGCATACTGAAAGACGGAAGCCGATACCGCATCGTAAATCTGTCCAGGAGGAATTCCTGCGATGCTAGGTGCACAAGTCGATAAATCTTGCGTATCTATGCGTCCCCAAAGGGGAACTAAAAAGAGGTTAAGCTACTCTTTGAGGCCTAGTCTCGGGCGTTTCCGCCGCTTTCAATCACTCTAGTTGTTGTCGATCTGCGCGCGTTGGACTTTGCCCGAGTAGTCGCAGATGACCGTCTTGATGTCGCTGAAGGCCTCGATGACGGTGGGGCCGCCTTCTCTGTGGCCGTTGCCGGTGTTTTTCCAGCCGCCAAAGGGTGTGCTGACTTCGGCGCCGGTGGTGCCGGCGTTGATGTAGCAGAGGCCGGATTCGAGTTCGAGCGAGGCTCTGTGGCACAGGTTGACGTCGCGGGAGAAGAAGCTGGTGCTCAGGCCGTACTCGGTGTCGTTGGCGAGCGCGATGGCGTCTTCGTAGTTCTTGGCCTTGATCACCGCGAGCACGGGGCCGAAGATTTCTTCTTTGAAGATGCGCATCTTGCTCGTGACGCCTGAGAACACGGTGGGCGGATAGAAATGGCCCTTGGCGTGCTCGCCTTTCGTGAGCGGGGCGCCGCCGCATTCGAGCTTGGCGCCTTCTTTGATGCCGATTTCGACGTAGCCGTGAATTGACTTCAACTGCTTTTCGTTCACGACCGCGCCCAGGAAACTATCCGGCTTGCTGCCGTGGCCTACTTTGAGTTTTTTGGCGCCCTCGACGAGCATTTTCAAAAACTTGTCATGCACTTTTTCGTGCACGATCACGCGCGAACAGGCCGTGCAGCGCTGGCCCGTGGTGCCATAGGCGCACCAGAGCACCGCGTGCATGGCGAGTTCGAGGTCGGCGTCATCCATGATCACGACGGGATTCTTGCCGCCCATCTCGAGCGAAACGCGCTTGTTGAGCGGCGCGCATTTGCTCGCAATTCCGAGGCCCGTTTCCGTGGAGCCCGTGAAGCTGATCATGCGGATGTCTTTGTGATTCACGAGCGCATCGCCAATCACGCTGCCGCTGCCGACGACCATGTTAAACACGCCGGCGGGCACGCCGGCCTCAATCAAGATCTCGGCGAACTTCTGGCCCAGCAGGCTGGTTTCTCCGGCGGGCTTGAACACGACCGTGTTGCCCATGAGCAGTGCCGGGTAAGTTTTCCACGTGGGGATCGCGACCGGGAAGTTCCAGGGTGTGATCAAGCCGCACACGCCAAGGGGCTGGCGCATGGTGTACATGCGCTTGTTGGGCAGCTCGCTGGGAATCTGGTGGCCCCAGGCGCGGCGGCCTTCGGCGGCGATGTAGTAGCCCATGTCGATGGCTTCCTGCACGTCGCCGCGAGCTTCGGCAATGGGCTTGCCCATTTCGCGCGTCATGAGTTGTGCGATGTCTTCTTTGCGCTTTTTTGCGATTTCCGCGCAGGCGTAAATGATCTCGCCGCGCTTGGGCTGGGGGGTGTCGCGCCAAGCCCCAAACGCGGCTTTGGCTGCGGCCACGGCCGCGTTGACATCGTCGACGCCGGACATCAGGTACCAGCTCACTTCTTCGCCGTTGCCGGGGTCGTTTCGAACGTACTTTTTGGCTTTCTTGTCGGCGGGTGTCTGCCACTTGCCGTTGATCAGGTTCTTGACTTGTTCGCTCATGATACGCCCCTTTTGAACTCAGGCCGTCACCTTGGGAAAGCCCGGCTGCTTGTCAAGGCTGTGCCGTCAAGCAGGGTCAGGCATATCGGGGGATTGGGCGTTAGTCAGGCAGCGGCGTATTTGTCGCAACGGGTTCTGAGGCTGAGATGGCGTGCTTTGCCACCAGGCGCGTAAACGCTGAAGCAATAATCTCAAAAATTGTATTGCGTCATGGGGGGGGGAATTTGCCAAGCAGATGTATCCGGTACTTCCAGAGCCAAAGCATGGAGCAGATCTATGAAAACGTATCTTCAGGTTGCTGTTGCCCTGGGGATCGTGGCGGCATGCTCGCTGGCCGCGTACGCAACCGGCGGCGGCGTCAATGATGTGGACAACTCCGGAAACGCTGTCGCAAACGGAAATGGCGCCAATGCCGCCTACGAGTCTTAAGAGGACGGCATCACGTGGGTAAACACCGCCTGTGAACTCACCGCCGAGAGCACGGAATGGGTCTCGAACAGCGCCGAGGCTAATGACCGGTGCGACATGCTGGCCACCATCTCGAGTGTGCCCAGTGGGGACGCGCCGAAAATTTACGTGGCCATGCAGGGTACGCTGACGATTGGTGCCGGGCTGGATTTCTACGACAACGTCGCGGGTACCCAGTACATCGTGGCAGCGGGCGGTGAGATCGAGAGGTATTGTGGTGGATCACCAACTCAGCTCGCGTGGGAGCACAAGATTGTTGAATTCGTCAATGAGGACCAGATTCCGGACGTTGAAGATGTCGTTCTGCTTGATGAGTTCAACGTGTACGGGTTCGCGGGCTTCGACCTGTCGGCGGACTTCTACTTTCGCGAATACGGATGGTGCTACATTTACACGAACCGGCCCGAGGTTCCTTTGTGGAGTTTCGCTCGGGAAGACGAGCCTTTGATAGGATTCTGTGCCCTGTACGAGGACGACGATGATCTGGTGCCGTGGGACACCGTGTCCTTTGGCGGGTGAGCCATGAGCCGGCGCCGGAAATCGGTCGTTAGCTTGGTACTTCTCCTGGCCTCGCTGGCTTGTGTGATTTGCTTCCTTTGGATGGACTGGGGCGTCAAGCCTGGAACCCCCGACCAGTCTTCCAGTGACCCGGGTTGTTCGATGTTGGACGCGGGGTCGGGTGAGCGGCGCGTCTATTCCGGCAAGGCATCGCCGGTCTCGAATGAACCCGAAGCCCCGCCGTCCCCGCAGAATCCGCCTGCGGACTCTGCTGGCCGACCGTTTGAACTGCTCTTCTGTGATCCGACCGGGGCGCCTGTTCCATCGGTGACGTTTCTCTATCTCGTCGAAGACTTTGCAGCCCTTAACGCGCGTCTAAGGCAGCCGCAACCTGACGGTGCCGCGCTGCCTTATTACGCGGAGGGTGCCTCGGATGATGCGGGCGTGTTTTGCCCTCCGATGAGTCCCCATTCAGCGTTTCTGCGGTTGCGTTTGACGAGCAGTCAGTGGATGCCGTTGCACAGAACTTCCCACTCGCCGGGGCTCGCTGAAGATGAAGAGGGTGTTTTCTTGAGCAGCGGCAAGCGTCGGGAGGTCGTTACTCTTTGCCCGGCCAAGTCCGTCAAGCTGGTCGTTCGCTATGCCGATCTTGCTTCTTTCGAGGGTGAGGTTTCAGTGGCTTACCGTCATATCGGTGAGTCTCCAAGGGGTTTCGAGCGTCCTCGGACCTTTGCGCTGGAGAGCCAATCTGACATCCATGTTGAGCGAGTGCCGCGAAAGGGTGAACTCGAGGTTGTAGCTAGCAATCGTCGCGCGGGTTTTCGCGGGATGCATCGTGTTGTTGTTGCGACTGAGGACATTCAAGGTGTGTTCGAAATCGTCGTTCCCGCGACGGCCGAGGAAGCCGGTGTAAGAATCAAGCTTGGCGAAGTCCCGAACCAAGTGGCCATCCAGATTGTTGTGATGGTACAGATAGGTACGCCGGTGGGAGGCGGCCAGAGCGAGGGCGGGAGTGAATTTGTTCAGATGGGCCTGCGCACCTCGGAGAAGCTGCGAATTCTGGTTACGACCGAGACCATGGCATGGGAGAGCGAGTTATTCCAGTTACAGCCGGGAGAAGTCCGCGAGTTTACTCCCAAGCTTGAGCGCTACTGCACCTGTAAGGCGCGGATAGTGGATGAAAACGGATCTCCCCTCTGGCCTTCAATGCTCAACGGTTATCCCGATCGATACGCGAGCTGGTTCTTTGCCCGAACAAGTAGACGCTGGGATGGTCGAGAGAACAAAAAGTGGCGCCAGTGCTGGGTCGATCAGCGTGGCGACGCGACCATCACCAACATGCCTGCCGGCAAGAGGAGCATCGTCGCCGAAGCCGAGGGCTATGAAAGCCGGCAGCTCGACGTTGAATTGAAGCCGGGGGAAATCCACGACCTGGGCGAGATTCGACTGAAGAGGGCGGCTGGGGTGATCATCATCAAACTGACGAACTACGATGCCACCAAGCCCTATTATGCCTCGCTGGGACAGCCCAAGAGTGGGCTTGTTTCGGTTCCCGTTGCCTTCGCGGGGGGCACCTGTCGCCTGGAAAATGTTCCATATCGTTGGCTTTACGTCATTGTTCAAGGCAAGAAACGCGGCGGAGGAGGAAGTAGGGGAGTAGATTTCACACTCACCCCCGACAAGCCCGAGATCACTATTGAGTTGGACGTTGCCGAGCTTCAGACCGACTAACTGATTGTCTGGGTACTTGCTCACTGACATCGGGCTTGCCAGCCTCTTGTCATGCCGACGATTGGGCCCTCTCATCCCTGTTTCGTGATCGCCGACGTGGGAATCAACCACGGGGGCAAGCTTCATGCCGCGCTCGCGCTGGTGGACGCGGCCAGGCGCGCTGGGGTTGACGGTGTGAAGTTCCGGGTGTTCAAAGCGGAGCGGGTTTCACTGACTCCCCCTGCAGACCTGCGCGGGCTGGAGCTTTCGCCCGATGCCTTTGCCCGCATTCGCGACCACTGCGTCGATCAGCGCATTGAGTTTGTTGCCGGTGTCTGGGATGAGCAGAGCCTCGCTGAACTGCGCCAGCTTGGGCCCCGACTGCTGAAGCTGGGCTCGGGCGAAGTCACCAATCGGCCCCTGATTGAGGCCTGCGCGCGCTCGGGGCTGGCCACTCTTCTTTCCACCGGGGCCAGCACCATGCCCGAGGTCTCCCGAGCAGTAGGCTGGTTTCACACCGCTTTTCGCGGCGGCCTGCCGCCGGCCACCCATGGAGTGGAACTGGAAGGCGGCGGCCGTCTCGCACTGCTGCACGCGCTGTCGTTGTTTGACCCGGTCCCGGAGGACGCGAACTTGCGGGCCATTCAGACGCTTGCCGCGCGCACGCACCTGCCCGTGGGCTACTCCGAAAGGTCGCGCGATGTTCAGCGCGCCGCCCTGGCGGTGGCGGCGGGTGCTTGTGTTCTGCAGAAGCCCCTGACCTTGAATCGGGACGCCGAGAGCTTGGACCACCGCGTAAGCCTAGATCCCTTGGAGTTTCGCGCGCTGGTCGAGAGCGTACGGGCCGTGGAGTCGGCCATGGGCGACGGCCGCAAGCGCCCAATGCAGGGTGAAAGTGCCGCGCGCGAACAGTTGCGGCGTTGGCTTGCCGCGGCCCGCAATCTTCCAAGCGGTCATCGGCTGGAGCCGGACGACCTGGTGCCGGTGCGGCCCGGCCCGCCACAGGGCGGCATTGGTCCCTATGACCGCCTCTGGGCCGTCGGCAAGAAGCTGCTCAAGGATGTCAGTGCCGGAGAGTGCATCCGGCAGGAGTGGCTGGAGGGGGTGGACCCCCCAGAGCCCAGCTGGTTTGGAACCACGCCGCCGCGCGAACGGCCCAACAGCATGTAGCAGAATTTTGAAACAGTGGACTTCTGCCCCGCCTTCAACGCGGTCCGTCCACAGTGAGTCTGGCCCGACCGCCGCGTTCAGGCGGCCGATCAGTCTCGTGAATTGCGCAAGCGATCCGTGGCCTTCGCTCGAAGCCAGCATTTCAAAGGCCAGCCGGAATAGAGCGGGAATCATGACTTGGGGTAGGGCGTGCCGCAGCTCATGCATGCCTTGCGGCCCTCGCGTCGGGGTGCGCCGCATGCCTGGCAGGCATCGGCCGCGAAAGCCGGGGTCGGCGCGGGCTGGGCGGGAAGCGGTGGGGGTTGAGGCACGGGTCGGGGACGTCCCGGCTGGGGACGTAGGGGGGCTGGCTCAGTGAAGATTCGGTCCCGGCGCAGGATGGGGATGATGCGCACGCCGATGTAAAGCAGGAACCAGCCCGCGGCAAAGCCTACCCAGGGGTTGACGCCGTGCTCCTCCGCCTTTTGTTTGCCCCACAACCCAAACAGAAGCGAAATGCCCGCCGAAATGAACAGGTAGAAAGCGAACACGCCAAAGTCGAGCGATGGCTCGGTCTCGTCCAATGGTGGAAACTCCTCCGGCCAGGGCTGGGCCTGAATGAGGATGGCGGAGAGGCGAAGGAGGTTCAGCATCAGTAGACCGATCGCGCGCTCATCATGTTGATGTCTTCCATGAACTGCAGGGCAATCAGCGTCGCGAAGCAGGCCACCACGAGCCCCGTTACCAGCGTGGCCATGCGCTTTCGCCCGCGGGCTGTGCGTGGCACAAAGATAGCCGCAGAACCCAGCAAAATGCCAGCTGCCAGCCAGAGCCGCGTCATGCACTGGTCCTGCAAGCCCTCCCACGTGGACCACAGATTGAACTTGAAGTGAACCCAGAATGAGTCCTGCTCGCCGGGCCCGCGGGTGATGACTTCGTTGATGCCGCGTTGCATGAATCCCCAGATGCCCAGGAGCACTGCGGCTTCAATCAGCGTGAGAACGTAATAGTAGGCTGCTTCGGGCAGACGGGGCGAAGGGAGCGTGGGGTCGGGTTTGCGGGGCTTGGATGCGCCAAGTGCCGCGGCAATGAGGGCATCGTCGAGTTGGCCCGACTCCGGCTTGGGTGATTCTGTCACGGCCTTTGGACCTTTTGGTGGGCGCGCGCGTTTAACAAAAGCAGTATAGCAGTTCGCGACGCCCTATGCCTGAGAACGTTCCACAGCCGGTGCCCTCCCCGGGCGCATCCGCGCGAACCGACCCCATGGTCGGCAAGCGTCTGGCCAGCTACGAGATCCTCTCGCGGGTGGCGCGGGGCGGCATGGGCGTGGTCTACCGCGCGCGCCACGTTTACATAGATCGTATCGTGGCCTTGAAGGTGCTTGATCCTGCGCTGGCGGGACGACAGGACCTGATCGAGCGCTTCCGCACGGAAGCCCAGAGCCTGGCACGCGTCGAGCACGAGAACGTCATCAAGGTGATCGACATTCTTGAAGAGCAGGGCGTTCACTTCATCGTGATGGACTTTGCCGAGGGCGTGAACCTTCGTGTCCTGGTAAAGGAAAAGGGGCCACTGGCCGGTGGTGAACTGCTCAATGTTGCAAGGCAGAGCGCTGACGCGCTCTATGCCGCCCACAAGCAGGGCATCCTGCACCGGGACATCAAGCCCGAGAATCTCATCCTCAGCGCAAGAGGCCGTTGCAAGCTTACGGACTTCGGCCTGGCGGGCGACCTGCGTCTGATTGCTGAGGGCCACGAGGGGCCGCTCAATTTCGGCACCCCGGCCTATGCCGCGCCCGAGGTACTGCGCCGCATGACGCCTGACGTGCGCTCGGACATATTCTCGTGGGGGGCCACGATGTACCACCTGGCCACGGGAGAGCCGCCCTTTGGCGCGACAGGCTCGCAGCAGATTCAGTTGCGCCAGAAGCAGGGAGCCGAACTTCTGGAGTCTCGTCGGCCCGACCTGCCCCGCTCCATGTGTGCCCTTATCCAGGACTGCATGGCCTTTCACCCCGAGGAGCGGCCGGAGAACTTCCGGGAGGTGCTGGGCCGGCTGCCCAAGCGCGTGCACGACTCTACGGCCGAAGTAGGAGCGCCCACGACCGGGCTCCTTACAACCACGGCGCCAACGGAGGCGTCGTCGCCGCGCGACTTCACGCGGCTCTACGCTGCCGTGTCGGCGCTGCTGGCCCTGGGCGCCATCATAGTTCTTGCGGTTGTCATTTACTCGCGCATGGGCGATGACGCGGCCCCCATCACGCCGGCCAATGTCGCGGTCTCCAATCAGCCGGCGAACGGGCCCCGGCCCAGGCCCCCGCAGGAACCGCCCGCAAACATACCCGGTGCGGACGGCCGGCCCCCCGCATTCACCGCCGAGGAAGACGCCTACAACCTGGCTGAACTCGAGGCGAGAACGGCCCTCTCCGCGAGCAAGTATCGCCGGGCCTATGAAGCCTGGACGGGTTTTCTTAACCGTTTTTCCGAGGGTGCTTTGGCGGCCAGGGCCCATGCTGCGCGAGACGGCCTGGTGTCAAAGGTCGGCGAGTTGCGAGAAGCCGCGCTGCGCGCAGCGGAAGATACGGCGCGGCGCGCACTTGAAGAGGGTCGAACCGCGGATGCATTGGCGGCCTGGTTGTCTGTGCCCGCGGAGCTGCTGGAACATCTCTACGGGGGTGAAAACGAAGCCATGATCGAGCGTGTAGAGACGCGCAAACAGGCGGTCATCACCCAGGAGAGCAACGACCTGGCGCAACTGCTGGAGAGTGCAGACAAGCTGCGCCAGGCCGACCGATTGCTGGACGAGCGCGCGCTGCTCATCGAGTTCTGCCCCCCCCGGACGGAGGCCACGCAGGATAAGGTCAACGCGCGGCTGGCGCGGCTGGGCCAACTGCTCGGAGCAAGGCGGCAGCGCGCGCTGGATCATGTGGCGGCCCAGCGCAAGTCCTTGGGCGAGCAGCGCGGCGAGGCTTCGCGGCGGGCACTGGCAGGACTGGAATCTCTGCTGGCGGAGGCCGCCAACCGCCGCTTCGAGAATGCGGCCAAGGGTATCGCCATCTTGATGTCGGAGTGCGGCGACAGCCTCGTGGACAAGCTGATTGAAGACTTCGGGCGGGATCTCGCCCTCGCGGCCAAGGCTGAGCGTGCCATTGCTGACGCACTGGAACGTTCGCGGCGTCGTGGCGGCGAGCTCGAGGTCAAGGTTCATGCCTCGATGTCGGACGACGGCACCCGCAGCGGCCGCCTGGACGCCTACAGCGGCAAGGTCACGGGCATCAAGGGGGGTGAGTTCACACTGGCGGAATCCGGCGGGGGGACAAGAACCATCAAGATTGCCCTGCTGCACTTTTCGGCCGTGCGCGCCATGCTCAAGGACGGCAGCGCGGACGAGCGCGGCGCGCTGATTGCATGGCTCTTCGCCCAGTCCAAGCTGGTGGAGGCCCGCTCCGAGCTGGGTCGCCTGCTCAAGGCGCCGGGCGTCACGGATGCCATGGCCACGCAACTGGCCGCCATGGATCAAGGGGGCTCTCTCGGGGCTGCGCCCCTGCGCTGGCTGCGTTTCCTTGCGGCGCGGGAAAGGCTGCTGGAGCCTTCGGCCTTTGTCGCGCTTTACGGAGACGCGGCCCTGGAGTCACGCATGCTGGCAGCACAGGCGGCCGTGCGGCGTGGTGAACCAAGCGGCGCCGCCGATTACCTGAGTCTTTCGCTGGAAGCGGCCGAGCGCGAATGGGTCGGCCCTGAGGTCATGGCTCAGGCCATCGCCCTGGCGCCGTCAGCGACTACGGCGGTGCTCAAGCGCTGGGTGGACGTCGAGTCCATCTTGGGCAGATCCGGCCTTGAACCCTACAATCCCGAGGCGCTGGTCAAACTGGCGCAGCGCATGCTGGATGAAAACCAGGCAGCCGAAGCCAGGCGTCTGGCGTCCCTGGCGCTGGCCCTCGACGCGAGCAACGAGACCGCATGGCTGATACTCAAACGCTGACCCAACCGGTTGCGCGTGTGAATGTGCGCCTGCGCTGTCCGCGCTGCCGCGCCTTGCTGGACATCTCGCAGGTGGACGCGCGTAAGCCCTTCAGTTGCGGCGGCTGTGCGTTGAAGACTGATGTGGCTGCCTGTGTCACGGCAACAGAGGGCTACCGGCCCAGGCGCTCGCTTCTGCTGGCCATGATGTTCATCCCGCCGGCGGTCATGGGCTGGTTTTTCACGCTGTTTACAGCCCTGTTCGCCACAGGCTTTGGCGCCTGGATGGCCAGCTTTGTGGCGGCGGGTGCGGGCGCGCTGGTCACCGGCATGACGTCCTGTGTTGTTCAGGCGGCAACCTATCAGCGCGAAGCGCCGAGGATTGCCACGAAGTTTGCCATGGCCGTGATGACCATGGCGCTGCCGGTGTGGCTGATTCACTTTGAGGGCGACGAAGCGGTGTCCGACACGGCGCAGGCCGTGCTCAGGATCGTGGCCTTTGTCTGGCTGGGCCTGTGCGTGCTGCAGATTCTGGCCTTCTTCCGCGGGGCGCCCGTCAAGGCTGTGGCGCCGGTGGTTGAGTTAGATACCCTGAAGTCGTGAACGGGTTCTCCTGGGTCATTGAGGGCGAGATTGGCGGCATGGCCCGTCCCGGCCATGACGCGGATCGGCTTTGGAAGTGGCTGGCTGAACAGGGCGTGGGGCTCGTGGTCAGCCTCACAGAGTCCGCGCCGGACAAAGACGCCATGGCGCGGCACAACATCGAGAGTCTCCATCTTCCGGTTCCGGACTTCACGGCGCCGCGGCAGGAAGACATCCGGCGCTTCATCGAGCACGCCCGCTTCCACCGGCACGAGGGTCACGCCATTTGCGTGCATTGTGGCGCGGGCATTGGCCGCACAGGAACCATGCTGGCCTGCTACCTGGTCAGCCAGGGGGCCGGCGCCGCGGAGGCCATCGCGCGGGTGCGCAAGGCGCGTCCCGGCAGCGTGGAAACCGAGGAACAGGAGGCGGCCGTACGCCGCTTTGCCGATAGCTCTTCCGGCCGGCATTTGCCCAAGGGCGGCAAGTCCGCCAAAGGCAATTGACGGGGCGGCAGCCGCGCATCTGGCGACCTGATAGACTTCTTCCGCATGCACATCGCCCTTGTCCGCACCGAGTTTGATGCAGCGCGTGGCGGCGCAGAGCGCTACGCGGTGAATCTCGCCCGGGCCTGGCTGGCCCAGGGGCACCGCATCACTGTGGTGTGCGCCCGCCACAGCGAGTCCGATGCGCGCGACATGGAAGTCGTCCATGTGTCGCGCCCGCGTTTGCTGGGGCCGTTCAAGCACGCCTGGTTTGCCTCCCGCGCGGGCCAGGCGGCTCGCGCCACTGGCGCCGACGCGGTGCTTTGTCTCGCACGGGCCTGGCCGGGCGACGTTTTGAGACTGGGCGACGGACTGCACAGGCCATGGATGTCAGTGCGCTATCCGGACCTGGGGTCGAGGCGGCGCGCGCTGTTCAATCCGCGACACTCGCAATTGCTCAAACTCGAACGTGAGTTGTTCCTGCCGGGACGATTTGCGCGCTATGTCGCCAATAGCGCAATGGTCAAGAGGCAGGTCGTCCACATGTATGGAGTGGACCCCGCTCGCGTTGACGTCATTCCCAACGGTGTTGATCCTGCACGTTTCAACCTGGAGGCACGAACAAAGGGCCAGGCGCTGCGCGTGCAGTATGGGCTCGGGCGCGACACCAGACTGGTGCTCTTCTCCGGCATGGACTTCCGCCGCAAGGGGTTGCTGGAAGCCGTGCGCGGCTTTGTGGCCCTGGTTCGCACCACGAAGTTGCCGCTGGCTTTTGCCTGCGTTGGCAAGGGAGACGACAGCGAAGCCCGGGCGCTATTCGAAGCCGAAGGCTTGGGATCGCGCGGGCTATGGCTGGAGCCCTCGGGGGCCATAGAGGTGTGGTATGGTGCGGCAGACCTGTTCGTGCTGCCGACGATGTACGACCCGAGCGCCAACGCCGTGACGGAAGCTCTGGCGTGCGGCACGCCCGTGCTTACAAGCCAGGAAAACGGGGCCAGACAGCACTTGGTGGATGGCGTGAACGGCTACATTTTGCGTGATCGCACTGATGCCGCCGAGTTTTCCATGCGGGCCCGCTCCCTGATCGAAAGCCCCCGGGCACCCGAGGCCGTGGCCGCGGCAAGCGGGCTGATGACGGTACGCGAGAACGCTTCGCGCCTGCTGGCGGTGCTGGAACAGGCGGCGCAGGAACGAGCGCGCAGGCCCCAGGTGCGAGGTTTCACGTTCAGCGCTGCCCAACAGCAACAGTGGCACGCCACAACGGGGCGCGCTGCGCGTCTGAAACTCCTGCGTGGCTGGCTGTGGGACAGCGGCGCAGCGGTTTCGCTGCATGAACTGGCAAGGAAGCTTCAATCGTGACCGCGGCCGCGACGAGCCTTCCCAGCCTGCTCGCGCCCCTCAGGCACGAGTGTGGAGTCATTGCCGGCGGCGATGAGGCCCTGCGCGTGTCCATTGCGCTGCGCGAGGCGCTCAATGCGGGTGAGTCCGTGCAGATTCTGCGGGCGCGGCCGGACTCTCTGTCTTGCCTGATCCTTACGGTAGAGGGGCAGTTTCTGGTCAAGGCGTTCCAGGCGGGCTTTCTGGCGCGCCTGTCGCCTCTGCGTTTTTGTTCCTCGGGAGCGGAATTCAGAGCCCACGAGGCTTGCCGCGAGCGCAACATCGCCTGCCAGCGGCCGCTGGCCCTCCTGTCCGCCAAAGTCGGCCGCGGTGTCAATTATCTCGTGCTCGAGCGGCTGCCCAATACAGTTCCCCTTGCCGCCTACCTTGAGCGCGAGAAGGAGCGACTGCTGGACAGTCCTCAGCTGCTGCGCCGCCTGACTTCGGGCCTGGCCCGATTCGTGGCCTCGCTGCACCTTGGGGGCGTCGTTCTTCCTGACCTCGGGGCCGATCGCATTCTGGTGCGTGCGGCCAGGCAGCGCACCGAAGGACTGGAGTTCTTTGTGCAGGACGTGGCTGATCAATCTCCGGCGGGCATGGCGCCGCTCGTCAGGCGTATGGCAAGCCTGGGTGAGTTTGCACTCGGTTTTACAGGCTGGCCGGCTCCCGCCTTTGTACGGTTTCTCAGAGAGTATCTGGTGGATGCCGGAGACAGCGTCGAACTGCGGCCCGCCCTGCGCATGGTACAGGAGCGAGCCCTTGCCAGGCAGTTTGAGCGCAACACACTGCTGGTCGCCCGCTGCACAGAAGCTTCGACGTCTCTGGCGCGTGTTGAGCGCGAGGGCACGGTGCTGCTCGTGAATCGCCAGACTCAGGGTCTGGACCTCGAACAGCTGGAGGGGCCACTCTCTGACGCTGCACCCCAGCGCTGGGAAGAAGTGCTGCGGCAGCACCTGGGCCTGCGATTGGGGGAATCCAGTCTGTGGTCGGTCAGGCTGGACGTAAAGGCCGGCGACCCGGCCCACCAGGGTCGCCGGGTGGAGTCGTCGTGGGGCCGCCTGCTGGAGTTGAGCCAGGTGGGGGTGGAGGCTCCGCGGCCCCTGGCCTGCCTGGTATCGCCGACTGCGGTCGTGGTGCTTGGCCGCGTCCTGGGCGGGCTGGTACCCTTTGGCAACGCCGAAGATCCGGAGTGGAAGCTGCTTGATCAGCTCACACGGTCACTCATTCGCATGCACCGCGCGGGCTGCTATTTCCTGCCCGGCGAGCCCCGGGATATCCTTGCGGGATTGTCGGTGGCGCTGGGTCCCCGCGGCGGCCGCGAGTTTGTACTCAGCGCGCCCTGGCTGCTCTTCAGGGGCACGCCGGGAGCTCTGGGCATGCAGGGCATTGCGAGCCTGGGCCGCGTTGCACGTGCCCTGTCGGAGGCTTCAAGTGAACGCGTCGGTCGCGAGCTGGTCTGGAGTTACGCGCGACTGTTGAGACTGAACCGTTTTGACGGCGAAATGCTGGCGCAGGAGGCTTCCAGGGTGCCGACAGGCAAGACGCTGGTCATGACACGTGGCATTGAACGCAGCCGCCTGGAACGGGGAGGCCGCCTGTGATTGTGGGCCCCAACCTCGATCTCAACGGGAAGCGCCTGCTGTTCATCAAGCCGTCGTCTCTGGGCGATGTGTGTCACGCCGTGGCGAGTGCTTGGGCACTCAAGGCGCGCTGGCCGGGACTTCACGTCACGTGGCTCGTAAACCGGACCTTCGAACCTTTGCTCAAGGGTGTTGCCTGCGTGGATGAAACCCTGAGCTTTGATCGCGCGCGTTTCAAAGGCCTGCTCACTCTGTTCCGAGAGCGCAGTGCGCTGCGCGCCTTCGTGCAGAGCCTGCGTCAAGGATGTTTTGACGTGGCACTCGACCTTCAGGGCCTGCTGCGAAGCGGCATGTTTGCCTGGCTCTCCAACGCGCCGGTCAGGCTGGGTTTTGCCAAGGCGCGCGAAGGCTCACGCATGTTCTACACCCACCCGGTGGACACTCCGGCTGGCCCCATACACGCGCGGGACCGCTATGACGCCCTCACGGCAGCTCTGGGCTGTGCCAAACCTCCCCGCGAAGACCTTGACGTGGGGCCGGCTGAGCGGTCGCGCCTGCACGAGCTGCTCAGCCGCGAGGGTTTTTCGGGTGAGCGCATGGTTGCGGTTTGCCCAGGCGCGCGCTGGGAGAGCAAACGATGGCCGCCACTGCAGTTTGCCCGAGTTCTCGACGAGTTGGCCGGCCACGGTGCGGGCCAGCCGTTGATTGTGGGCAGCCCCGACATGGCGGAAATCTGCCGCGAAGTAGCCGCGGCCTGCAATCGGGCCAGACCGGTGGACCTGTGCGGCCGTACGGGCCTGCGCGAATTGACCGCGCTGCTGGATGAATGCGAGCTGCTTCTGACCTGTGACAGCGGGCCCATGCACATCGCGGCAGCGCAAGGCACGCCAGTAGTGGCTGTTTTGGGCCCCACGGACCCTCTCCGGACTGGTCCCTACGGACAGCTGGACCATGTCGTCAGCGGAGAGTGCGAACTGATGCCCTGCCTGAAGCGGCACTGTCCCGGGCTGGGCGATAAATGCATGAAGGACTTGGACGCCAGGCGGGTAATCGAAAAGGCATTGGCACTGCTAAACGCAGGCCGGCGGAAGTAGAGTATGGGGGCCGATGTCCAAGAACGGAGCAGAAAAGAAGAAGCTGGACTGGTTCAACGTGCGCCGCGCGTTGGGCTTTCTTGCGCGCCTCGCGCCGTTTCTCAAGCCCCAGTGGCCCCAGATTCTGTTTCTGCTGCTTGGCGGCGCCATGTATTCGGCCGGCTTTGCCATGCGCATTCCCGTGGTGAAGCCCTTCGTCGACCTGGGAATTGACGCCATCAACCTCACAGAGGCTGACGCCCGCCGCATCCTGGAGAAGACGACGCCGCTGGCGGGCCTGCTGGCGGGCGGCGCGCTACTGATGGCTCTGGGTACCTTCGTCAAGCAGTACTACATGGGCTATGTCCAGGCCCAGACGCGCATACGCCTGCAGCGGGCCGTGATCGAGCGCCTGCTGCGCCAGCCCATGGCCTACTTCAACGCCGAGCGCAAGGGTGCGCTGATGTCGCGTATCTCACACAACCTGTCGGGCGCCAGTACGCTGGTAAAGATTGCCATTGAAGACCTCTACTCGCACCCGATGACGATCCTTTCGTTGCTCGTTGCCATGCTCTGGACCAGCCCCGCCCTGACCCTGATTGTGCTGGTAATCTGTCCCATCGTGGTCGTGCCTGTCATGCTGTTCACGCGCAAGATCAAGCGGGCCACCCGCAAGAAGTTCCAGGGCATGGAAGAGCAGGGCAACTTTTTTCATCAGATGCTCGACGGCATCCGCGTGGTCAAAGCCTTCCGTTTGCAGGGCGAACAGGAGCAGGAGTACGACCGCGTCTCCAAGGAAGTGTTTTCGCGTGAACGAAAGATCGCGCGCTACAAGGGCACCTCCCGCGCCATCATCGAGATTACCTACAACATGGTACTGGCCGCGGCCCTGCTGGGCGTGGCTCAGGTCTTCACGACTCAGTGGTTCGAGGAGGCGGGCGGCATAGGCATGTTCCTCCAGTTTGTGGTGGCCTCGTTCCTGATTTACGAACCGGCGCGGCGCTTTGGACACTCCATCAACGAGCTGCAGGAGGCCACGGCGGGCCTGGAAAAGGTCTTTGAGGTGTATGACCGCAAGCCCGAACTCGCCGACCGCCCAGATGCCAAGGATGCGCCACGCGAGTTCCGCGAGCTTGAGTTCGACCACGTCAACTTCGAGTACATCTCCGAGCGCCC
>JAANMV010002677.1_pt1 | contig 16808 bp, 16 predicted proteins | sample 7279661 | NCBI WGS metagenome assembly JAANMV01 (sample SAMN14094540, study PRJNA606508) | bioreactor metagenome | isolation source: A lab-scale SPAN reactor treating ammonium-rich wastewater day 121 | place: Ireland: Galway | collected 2017-05-16 | reverse complement strand
TACCGATGAAATGCAGATGATAGCTTTCGGGCTAACTACAATTCCATCTGAAACGGCAATTGCTTTTTTAAAAGACTATTTTTCGAAAGAAAAAGTAGAACGTGTAATTGTTGGTGAACCTAAACAAATGGATGGAACACCTTCGCAAAGCGCTGAAATTATCAATGCTTTTGTGATAAAATTTCAAGAAGCTTTTCCTGAAATGCCTTTAAATAGAGTCGATGAACGTTTTACTTCTAAAATGGCGTTTCAAACTATGATTGATAGCGGTTTAAAAAAGAAACAACGTCAAAATAAAGCTTTGGTAGACGAAATTGCCGCAACAATTATGCTTCAAGATTATTTACATTATAAAAAATAATTGTTATATTTATTTCAATTTTACTACTGAATGAAACATCAATTAGACGCTAAAGATCAAGCAATTTTAGAAATTTTACAACAAGATTCTACCATTTCGGTGAAAGAAATAGGTGAACGCGTTGGACTTTCGTTTACTCCAACTTATGAGCGCATCAAAAATTTAGAAAAAAATCAGGTGATAACGAAATATGTGGCGCTGGTAGATCGTTTTAAAATAGGTGTTCAAATCGTTGTGTATTGCAATGTAACATTGAAAGAACAATCTAAAGCAGCTCTTGATGCTTTTGAGAAAACCATTGTTGCTATTCCTCAAGTTCAAGAAGTAATAAGTTTGTCAGGTAATTACGATTATATGCTAAAAATCATTGCAGAGGATATTAAATCGTACAATGATTTTGTGGTAAATGTGATTTCAAATATTCCGAATATTGGACAATATCACAGTAGTATTGTTCTAAATGAAACCAAAAAAGAAACCGCATATATGATTCCAAAAGGTAATTAATTAAATTTTGAAATTACTTTTTTAAAAGCATCTTCAACTAAATCATTTCTTAGATTTCCAATGCTTCCTTCATGCGTGTGGTTTATTTCATAATTTGGAATAAATTCTTGATTTTCGATTGCTAATCCAATATTCTTATAAGCATCTCTGAACGGAACTCCATTTAAAACTTGTTGGTTTACACTTTCTACACTAAACATGTAATTGTATTTAGAATCTTTTATGATATCTTTTTTAACTTCAATGTGTTGCAACATAAATTGTAGAATTTCAAGACATTCTTTCAAAGATTGAATCGCTGGAAATAAAGCCTCTTTTGTCAATTGAACATCTCTGTGATAACCTGAAGGCAGATTGTTTGTTAGTAAAATTAATTCGTTTGGTAAGGCTTGAATTCGATTGCATCTTGCTCTCATAATTTCAAAAACATCTGGATTTTTCTTGTGAGGCATAATGCTACTTCCTGTTGTCAAAGTATCCGGAAAAGAAATAAATCCGAAATTTTGATTCAAATACAAACACATGTCATACGACAATTTACTTAATGTTCCCGCTAAACCAGCCATTGCCATTGCCATCACTTTTTCTGATTTTCCTCTGGTCATTTGGGCATAAACTGAATTAACATTTAAAGCTCCAAATTCCAATAATTCAGTTGTCAAAGTTCTATTTAGTGGAAATGAAGTTCCATATCCTGCACCTGAACCTAGTGGGTTTTTATTGATAATGTTGTAGCTTGCCAATAACAATTCTAAATCATCCACTAAACTTTCAGCATAAGCACCAAACCACAATCCAAATGAAGTAGGCATCGCAATTTGCAAATGGGTGTAACCTGGAAGTAACACTTCTTTATGTTGGTTGCTTAACAGAATTAACGAACTAAAAACAGTTTCCGTAAGTGATTTGATGTTTAAAATTTCGTCTTTTAAATACAATTTTATATCGGTCAACACTTGGTCATTTCTCGAACGACCACTGTGAATTTTCTTTCCAATAGAGCCTATTCTTTGAATTAATAAATGTTCTACTTGCGAATGCACATCTTCAATTCCGGGTTCAATTTCAAACTGATTTTGTTCGATTTCTTCTAAAATTTTTTGAAGTTCGATTTCAATGAGAAGCCATTCATCCGTTTTTAATAGATGGATGGAATGCAACATTTCGCAATGGGCTAATGATCCCAAAACGTCGTATTTTGCTAAAGCATAATCAAATTGGACATCGTTTCCAACGGTAAATTTTTCTACTATTTTAGTGTGATGTATATTATCACTAGCTGTTTTTTGCCATATTTTTTCTGCCATAGCTATAGTATTTGTGTTAAAACGGAATGGTAAATTTGAATTGCCTCTTTAATTTCTTGCACGTAAATAAATTCATCACTACTGTGCGAACGTGTTGATAATCCAGGTCCCATTTTTAGAGAAGGACAAGGAATTACCGCTTGGTCCGATGAGGTTGGCGAACCGTAATAGGTTCTTCCCAATTTTATTCCTGCTTGTACAAAAGGATGTGACAGCGGAATTGAGGAGGAATTCAGTCTTAAGGAACGTGGTGTCACCTCACTTTTAATATTTTGTTGGATGATTTTGAAAATTTCAGTATTGGAATACATTTCGGTAGTCCGAACATCTACGGTAAACTGACAAGAATCGGGAACTACATTGTGTTGTGTACCGCTATTAATGATAGTAACTGTCATTTTTACTTCGCCTAACAAGTCCGAAACTTTATCAAATTTACAGGTGTTAAACCATTGAATATCTTCAAGAGCATTTAAAATAGCATTATTATGGTTCGGATGCGCGGCATGAGAAGACGTTCCTTTTGCAATACAATCTAAAACCAATAATCCTTTTTCGGCGATTGCCAAATTCATTTCGGTAGGTTCGCCTACAATGGCAAAATCAATAGAGCCCAGTTTTTTAAAGATTGATTCAATTCCGTTTACACCGGAAATTTCTTCTTCAGCAGTAGCCGCTAAAACTAAATTGTATTTTAGATTTTCCTTGTCGAAAAAATGAATAAAAGTTGCGATTAGACTTACTAAACATCCACCTGCATCGTTACTACCTAAACCAAATAATTTGCCGTCTTTTTCAATTGGTTCAAATGGATTGAGCGTATAACTTGCATTTGGTTTTACGGTATCGTGATGCGAATTCAATAGAATAGTTGGTTTGGAGACATCATAAAATTTATTAAATGCCCAAACGTTATTCATTTCACGATGCGTCGGAATGTTATATGTTGCAAAGAAATTTTCTATACAATCCGCCGTTTTATCTTCAATTTTACTAAACGAAGGAATCGGAATTAATGTCTTCAATAATTCGTAAGCCGATTCAAAAAGATGATGTAATTCTTGTTCCTTCATGTGAATTGTTTTTTATAAAATTTGCAAAGTTTTCTGCAGAAGTAATCCCAATTTCTTTCACTCCATTTGCCAAAGCATCAAACGCATTATTAATTTTTGGAATCATTCCTTTATTTATGATGCCTTCTTCTTTTAATTTTTGAAAGGTTTCCCAATCTAAATTTTTGATTACCGAATTTTCATCTTCGGGATTATTTAAAACTCCTTTTTTTTCAAAGCAATAGGTCAATTTTACTTCGAACAAAGCAGCTAAAGCCGAAGCTAAAACACTTGCAATGGAATCCGCATTGGTGTTAAATAATTGTCCTTGTTTGTCGTGAGTAATAGCGCAGATTACCGGTGTTATTCCATTTTGAAGTAGCAACTCCAAGAATTCTGAATTAACTTGTTCGACAGTAATATCACCTACAAATCCGAAATCGATTTCCTGATGAACTCGTTTTTTTGCCTTCATTACATTTCCATCGGCACCTGATAGTCCGATGCTATTGATATTTTGCTTTTGAAGTTTTGCAACGATATTCTTGTTGATGTATCCAGCATAAACCATGGTAGCAATTTTCAAAGTTTCGGCATCTGTTATTCTTCTTCCTTCAATTAATTGTTGTGGAATGTTTAGTTTTTCAGCCAAATCAGTTGCTGATTTTCCACCGCCGTGAACGAGAATAAAAGGTTCGTTTAAACTCGCAAGCGATTGGATGAAATCATTTAATTGCAATTCATCATCAATTATATTACCACCAATTTTTATAATATTAAGTGTTTTCATTTGATTCTAAAATTTTTTCTAAAATAACTTGCGCCGCAAAAGTTCTATTGTTGGCTTGTTGATAGATTAGTGCATTTTCACCATCTAAAACTTCATCGCTTACTTCAACATTTCTTCTCACGGGTAGACAATGCATTATTTTTGCATTATTTGTCATTTTTAGTTTTTCATTGGTTAACATCCAATCTTCATTTGTTTCTATGATTTTCCCATATTCTTCAAATGAAGACCAGTTTTTTATATACACAAAATCAGCATCTTGTAATGCTTTTTCTTGATTGTGTTCTATAGTTATATTTTTCGTGTAAGTTGTGTCTAAATTATACCCAATGGGATTTGTAATTACAAATTCGCAATCTATCTTAGTCATCCATTGCGCAAATGAATTTCCTACAGCATGAGGAATTGATTTTATGTGTGGCGCCCAACTTAAGACTACTTTTGGTTTTTTGTTTTTAGGTTTATGCTCTTCAATTGTTATACAATCTGCTAGGCTTTGTAACGGATGTAACGTGGCAGATTCCAATGAAATAATAGGCACTGTAGCATATTTTTCAAACAATGAAAACACCTTTTCTGAAGTATCTTCTTCCTTATTAGTCAAACCCGCAAAACAACGAATGCCGATGATATCGCAATACTGACTTAAGACTTGAGCTGCATCTTTTATATGTTCTACCGTTCCACCATTCATAATCGCACCATCTTCAAATTCCCATGTCCATGCTTCTTGGTTGGCGTTTAAAATGATAGTGTTTAAACCTAAGTTTTGCGCTGCTTTTTGTGTGCTTAATCTAGTTCTTAAACTTGAATTTAGAAAAACTAAGCCTAATGTTTTTCCCTTGCCTAATTCGCTTTTTTGCAAAGGATTTTTTTTTATGTGGATTGCCTCTTGAAGTAAAACATCAAGGTTAGCTACATCGTCTACTGAAAAAAAACGTTTCATGATTATAAATTGGATTTGGATAAGATTTTAAATGCATCTATGAAAGCATCTAACTCGATTTTTGTGATGTTTAATGCAGGAAGGATTCGCAATGTTTTTGGGCACGAAGCATTTCCGGTTAGTATATTGAATTCACTCAGTAGTTTATTTCGCAATGGTGCGCAAGAAACTTTCAATTCAATTCCAAACATTAAGCCTTGATAACGAATTTCGTAAATCAACGGATCGTCTTTTAACTCTTCATACAAGTAGTTTCCTAAATCTGTTGCATTTTGTAATAGGTTTTCTTTTTCGATGGTTTCTAAAACGGCAAGTGATGCAGCACAAGCCAAATAGTTACCGCCGAAAGTGGTTCCCAATAAACCATGCTTGGCTTGAAATTTAGGAGCAATTAAAACGCCACCAACCGGAAAACCATTTCCCATTCCTTTCGCAATGGTTATGATATCAGCTTGAACTTGGGCATGTTGATGAGCAAAAAACTTTCCTGTTCTTCCATAACCCGATTGAATTTCATCGCAAATGAAAACTGCTTCATGTTCATCACACAAGCTTCTAATTTTCTCTAAGAAGCTCACTTCTGGAATTTGAACACCGCCTACACCTTGAATTCCTTCAATAATTACCGAAGAGATTTCGTGATTTTTAAATGCTTCCTCTAACGCAGTTGTGTTGTTAAAGGGAACAAAAATAAAATTGTCCGACTCGTTCGTTGGCGCAATAATACTTTTGTTATCAGTTGCCGCTACGGCAGCCGCAGTTCTTCCATGAAAAGCCTTGGTGAAGCAAATGTTCTTTTTCTTTTTTGTGTGAAATGAAGCCAGTTTAATTGCGTTTTCGTTGGCTTCAGCACCTGAGTTACACATGAAGAGCGAATAGTCTTCGTAACCACTAATTTTACCTAATTTTTCAGCAACTTCTTCTTGGATTGGAATTTTTACTGAATTGGAATAAAAGCCAATTTTTTGTAACTGTTCCGTGACTTTTTGTACATAAGTTGGATGGCTATGACCTATTGAAATCACGGCATGACCACCATATAAATCTAGATATTTTTCGTTTTTATCGTTCCATAAATAACTTCCTTCAGCTTTAATGAAGTTTAAGTCAAATAACGGATATACATCAAATAATTTCATTTTTTTCTTTTTAAAATGCTGAGGCTTTTAATTTTAATCCCAGCGTTGCTTCCCAGCCCAACATCAAATTCATGTTTTGAATCGCTTGTCCAGAAGCGCCTTTTAATAAATTATCAATAACGGAGTGAATGACCACGTGATTTTCGTCTTTTTCAATAAACAGCAAACATTTATTGGTGTTTACAACTTGTTTCAAATCGATGTTGGTTTTAGACAAAAACACAAATGGATTGTTCCTGTAAAAATCTTCATAAAGTGTTTGAATTTCTTCTAAACTCATTTTTGTTTCAATCGTAGAACTAGAGAAAATTCCCCGAGTAAAATCGCCACGCCAAGGCACAAATTCTAAGTTTACTTTTTCCACATTTAAACTATTTAGCGTTTTACAAATTTCAGCTACATGTTGGTGTTGTAAAGTTTTGTAAGCCGAAATATTATTAACTCTCCAGCTAAAATGCGTTGTCTCTTGCAATTGTTGTCCTGCACCAGTCGAACCTGTAATTCCGGTTGTGTAAACTGTTTTTAAAATCTTTGCTTTCGCAAGTGGAAGCAACGCTAATTGAATAGCCGTAGCGAAACAACCTGGATTAGCAACGTAATTACTCTGTTCAATAGTTTTCTTATTGATTTCGGGTAAACCGTAAACAAAATTGCCTTTTTCAAATTTGCCGTCAATTCTGAAATCATTTCCTAAATCGATGATTTTGATGGTTTCATTCACTTCATTATTTTGCAACCAAACTTTACTTTCTTTGTGTGGAAGACACAGAAACAAAACATCAATCGCATCAGAATAAGCGTTTGTAAAAAATAAATTTGTTTCGCCAATTAAATCGGTATGAATACTGCTTATTTCTTTTTCATTTTGACTTCTGCTTAACGCGAAAGTTATTTCGGTTTTTGGATGATTTAAGAGCAAACGAATCAATTCGCCACCGGTGTAACCTGCAGCTCCCACTATCCCAACTTTTATTTTTGATTCCATTTGATTTATATTTTTCCTTCGTTTACCTGATGATAAATCGTAAGCGAATTGCTAATTATTTTTGAATATCCTTTTACGTCTTCTCCTGACCAACCCAAATTCATCTCACCATAACTTCCAAATTTCGATGCCATCAAATCGTTCTCTGATTCAATTCCGTTAAGGATAAAACGATAGGGTAAAAGCGTTACAATAACTTTTCCATTGACAGTTTTTTGTGAATTGGTAAAGAAAGTCTCAATATCGCGTAAAGCCGGATCTAAGAACAAACCTTCGTGCAGCCAGCTTCCATACCAATCCGCTAATTGACTTTTTAAATTCAATTGGAATTTCGAAAGCGTGTGTTTTTCCAATAAATGATGTGCTTTTAAAATAATCAAAGCTGACGCCGCTTCAAAACCAACTCTTCCTTTTATTCCAACAATGGTATCACCAACATGAATATCTCTTCCGATGGCGAAAGGAGCAGCCAAACTTTCTAAATGCATAATAGCTTCACTTGGATGTGAAAAAATGGTCTCGTTAATTCCGAAGATTTCTCCTTCTTTGAAATGTAAAATCACTTCGGTTTTATCTACTTCTGATTTTTCTAATTGCGATGGAAAAGCCGTTTCTGGTAAATATTGATTGGATGTTAAGGTTTCTTTTCCACCAACAGAAGTTCCCCAAAGTCCTTTGTTTACAGAATACAACGCTTTTTCGAAATTCATTTCTACTTGATTTTCTTTTAAGAAATCAATTTCAGCTTCTCTTGAAAGTTTTAAATCTCTAATAGGCGTAATAATTTCGATATTGGGACAAAGAATATTAAAAATTACATCAAATCGCACTTGATCGTTTCCAGCGCCGGTACTTCCATGAGCAACTGCATCGGCATTGATATTTTTAGCATAATCAGCAATAGATTTTGCTTGAATGGTTCGTTCAGCACTTACAGAAAGCGGATAGGTGTTGTTTTTTAAGACATTTCCATAAATCAAGTACTTTACACAAGTATCATAATAACTTTTTACAGCATCAATACACGTGTAAGAATGCACACCAAGAGTCAAAGCGCGTTTTTCAATATCTTTTATTTCTTCGGCTGAAAATCCACCTGTATTTACAGTTACTGCGTGAATTTCGTATCCTAATTTTTTAGATAAATAAACGGCACAAAACGAAGTGTCTAATCCTCCGCTATAAGCTAAAACTACTTTTTTCATGGTTTTCTTCATTTGGTATTAATGCTACTTTTGGTTCGTACAACATCGCGGTGCACAAACAGTTTTTCTTTTCTTTTGCGATTAAAATTTCATAATTGATACAACTTTTGCATCCGTTCCAAAAATTTTCATCTTGTGTTAATTCGGAATAGGTTACGGGTTCGTAGCCTAATTCACTATTGATTTTCATGACGGCTAAACCAGTTGTTAATCCAAAGATTTTAGCATTTGGAAACTTGCTTTGTGACAATGAAAATATGGCCTTTTTAATTTTTCGAGCCAATCCGTGCTTTCTGAATTTTGGAGCTACAATCAATCCTGAATTTGCTACAAATTTCTCGTGACTCCACGTTTCGATGTAGCAAAATCCTGCCCATTCGTTTTCTTCGGTAAGGGCGATAATTCCGTTTCCGTCTATGATTTTTTTACTTAAATATTCTATCGAACGCTTTGCGATTCCTGTTCCTCTCACTTTTGCCGAAAGTTCCATTTCTTCTATGATGGCTTCGCAGAAAATCAAATGTTGAGAATTCGTTTGCTCAATTTTAATGGTCATTTCTTTTAAAATTTCGGCAAAACTAAATAAAATTATTTATTAAATCATAAAATAAAGATAAAATATCTTTTTAAAATTAATTTTAAAGATTTTAAATCTTAGGTTTAAATTGTTATTTATTTGTTATAACAGTTTTATTATCTGTATATTTTACTATTTTTGTACCCTTAATTTCAAGATTATGATTTTACCAATATACGGATACGGAGAACCCGTTTTACGCAAAGTAGGAGAGGACATTACTCCAGAATATCCGAATCTTAAAGAAACGATTGCTAATATGTATGACACCATGTATCATGCGCATGGCGTTGGTTTGGCGGCTCCACAAGTTGGGTTGCCAATTCGTTTATTTATTGTAGATACCGAACCTTTTAGCGATAGTGATGATGTTTCTAAAGAAGAAGCGGCTCTAATGAAGGATTTCAAAAAAACGTTCATCAATGCAAAAATAATCAAAGAAGAAGGTGATATTTGGGGATTCAACGAAGGTTGTTTGAGTATTCCAGATGTACGTGAAGATGTTTTTCGCCATGATACAATTACGATTGAATACATGGACGAAGATTTCAATAAAAAGACCGAAGTATATGATGGTTTAATAGCGCGTGTTATCCAACATGAGTACGATCACATCGAAGGAATTTTATTTACCGATCACTTATCGATGTTGAAAAAGAAATTAATTGGGAAGAAATTGCAAAACATTATGGATGGTAAAGCAAGACCTGATTATAAAATGAAATACGTAAACAAAAAAGGACGTTAATAGTAATTCGTTATTAGTGAAAAGTAAATAGCTTTTTTAACTAAACTTTTTACTTTTTAAGTTTCACTTTTTACTTTAAAATAATATATTTGCCAACCTTAATAAGTAAGAAAAATGAGCATTCAAAAAATATTAGCTATTTCTGGGAAACCAGGGTTATTCGAATTAAAAATTCAAACTCGTACAGGATTTGTTGCTGAATCATTATTAGACGGAAAAAAGATAACGGTAGGAATGAGAGCAAACGTAAGTTTGTTGTCTGAAATTGCTGTTTATACCTATTCAGAAGAAGTGCGTTTATCAGAAGTTTTCAAAGCGATTGCTACTAAAGAAAATGACGGTATGGCAATGTCTCACAAAGAAGATGATGCGAAATTAAAAGCGTATTTCAGAGAAATTTTACCAGAATTTGACGAAGACAGAGTGTATACTTCTGATATTAAGAAAATCTTAAACTGGTACAATTTATTACAACCTAAAGGTTTCGTTTCAGTAGAAGCGTTATCTAAAGAAATTAAACAAGAAGAAGAAACACTAGCTGCTGAATAAGCATTGGAAAAATTATACTTTAAAATCCTGCGTTTTCCACGTAGGATTTTTTATTTTTACGATATTATTTCTATCAATATTGTACAGACAAGCCAATGGCTTGTCTCAACAGCCAAGATTAAAAGGTAAATAAGTGCAGACAAGCCAATGGCTTGTCTCAACGTCAAATAAATATCACGATAATGAACACACGCCAACAACAACTGCAAGCTTTCAACCGACTTTTAGATATCATGGACGATTTACGCGAAAAATGTCCGTGGGATAAAAAGCAAACGCTTGAAAGTTTACGTCATTTAACGATTGAAGAAACCTATGAATTAGGCGACGCCATTTTAGATAACGATTTACAGGAAATCAAAAAAGAGTTGGGCGATTTGTTATTGCACATTGTCTTTTATGCGAAAATTGGAAGCGAAACCAATGCGTTTGATATTGGCGATGTTGCCAATTCGATTTGTGATAAATTAATTGATCGTCATCCGCATATTTATGGCGATGTGGTAGTGGCTGACGAAGAAGAAGTAAAGCAAAATTGGGAAAAATTAAAACTGAAAGAAGGCAAAAAATCAGTATTAGAAGGTGTGCCAAAAAGTTTACCTGCATTAGTAAAAGCAAGTCGCATTCAAGATAAGGTAAAAGGTGTTGGATTTGATTGGGAAGAACCTCATCAAGTGTGGGACAAAGTACAAGAAGAACTAAACGAACTCCAAGTTGAGGTAAAAGCTGGCAACCAAGATAAAATAGAAGCTGAATTTGGCGATGTTTTGTTCTCCATGATAAATTACGCCCGATTTTTAAAAGTAAACCCAGAAGACGCTTTAGAACGTACGAATAAAAAATTCATCAAACGTTTCCAATATTTAGAAAGTAAAGCCACCGAATTAGGCAAACCTTTAATGGATATGACTTTGGCGGAAATGGATGTTTTTTGGGAAGAAGCGAAGAGGCTTTAGTATTAAGTGTTCAGTCTCAGTATTCAGTTTAGTTTGTCAGGCTGAAAGTGTCTCTTTTAAACAAGGAGTACAAAGAAGGTAATAAGCACAAAAAGTGTTCAATTAAGTTTGTGAACAGTATTTATTTAATTATTCCACTAAATGTTTTGTATTCACTATATACATTTATGCCAAAAAGATTCCATTTCAAAACTCCATCAGCTGTAAAAGTTGCTTTCTCATTTGTTTTGTGAATTTGAGTTTCAATAGCCTTGAATTCCCACTCATAGCCACTAACTAGACCTGTTAGAAAACTATAACTTTCTATTGGGATATATTCTTTATTCTCTATTGAATATTTAATGTTGAGGTTAATATCAAAAACTAAATTATCTTCTAGTACTATTTTTTTAATTTTTGAACTGTTCGTTTTTTTATAATCAGTTGTTATTGTAATTCGGTTGTTGTTTTTCGACGTTTTTGCTGCTGATATAATCTGAATGATTCCTAATGTCATTATTAGAATTGAAATCACTTTAATTTTTGGATTAAAAATTTTCTTTCCTTTGATGATGAATCCAAAAATTAGGTAAAAAAAGAAGATTATTAATGAGGCATTAAGTAATGTCCAAAGTAAATGTATCATGTAATTTGTTTTAAATTTTTTTCACCTAGTTTGTCATGCTGTTAAGCATCTCTTTTATTTCATCCCTACGGGATTTTTATCAACTCTACTACATTAAGTTACCCATATTTCATGTCTAAAGGCATTTTCAAACAGTTTTATTCACTTTTTTAGTTCCGTAGGAACAAGATATTGGTGAAAAAATAATCGCAACAACGATTAGAAAGTCCTGTAGGGACGATATATTAGTGTTTAATTAAAATGATTGTCATGCTAGAAAAATAAATTCATTTACCTTTTTAATTTTCGTCTAAAATAATTTCAATTTCTCTAATTTCAACGCTACTATTTCCATCTAAACTTACATTTGTAACTTGCATTGAATACAAAGGCCAACCCGTATTGTGAATAGAACTTGTTAAAATGATGCTATGCTCAAGTTTTTCAATATCTTTTTTGTCCTTGGCGCTTATTTTTTTGTCAATTATTTTTTCTCCAAAACGTATTGCTTCCTTCGCAAGTTGTTCTTGATCTACATATTGTTCGAGCAAAAGGACAACAAAATCGTTATCTTCAGATATTTCGGTTAATTCAACATAAACTTTTGCGTCAAATGGTTCGCCACCCAAAAGATTATCGACTTTTAAATCACCCTCTAAAACCTCATTTAATTTATATGCCCCACCATGAAAATTATAAAATTGATTAATGTCTTTTGTAGTGGTACTATTTACAGCCGATTTTTCAGTGTACAAGGTTTCAAATTTTTTAATTAATGCAACTAACTCTTTGTCAGACTTTGAAATTTCTTTTTTAAGTATATCAAGTGTCTTTTGATAATCTCTAGTTAACTCTTCTAAATTTAAAATTTCTTTGAAACCTCCCATTTCATCTGTTTTGAAAATAATTTTTCTATTTTCATTTACAGAGATAATTTTTGAAAGTAGGGGATGTTTAACATTGGTTTTAAAATCAGAATACTGCCATTCAATTGTGTAAGAGTTAGCTGTTGAGTCAGTAATTTTAATATTCAGTGTAAAATCTACCTTACTTTTTAAAATAGAATCATTCCCAGTTACTTTGTATTTAGAGTGTGTGATTTTGTATTGTTGCTCTTCGTTCAAATCCCAATATCCAATGGCTTGAAAAGTGGAATCTTTTGTATTGATTTGACTTAAAGAATAGTTAGAAACTAAAATGATAAAAAGGATAAGGATGTTTCTCATAGGAAGCTTTTTGAAAAATCCCGAGCCTAAACTCGGGATTCTATCTTACATGTTTTTAATTTGCTGTAGCTTTTCTTTCCACAATTTTAAGTCGTCTTTGTGGCGTTCAATGTTTTTCTGAACTTCTTTAATAAAAGGATTTTCACCTTTCGAACTACTGCTAATAAACTGAATGTTGTTTTCTAACTGGAAGATTTCGCTTTGTACTTCGTCGATTTTCTTTCTGATGAAGAATTGCTCTTGTTCTAAAGCTCTGCGGTCGTCACCTTCCGATAATTGCTCTAAACGGTTGCTAAAACGCATCATTTCGGTGTCTTTTTTAGACATACTTAGTTTTTCAAACAAGGCATCTAAAATCTTATTGAATTTACCTTCAATGTGTCTTCTGTTGAATGGTACTTTTCCAAAAGTTTTCCAAGTCGCAATATGAGCTTTTATCGCATCTAAATCCGCTTTGTGCTCGCCCGTTAAAGTGAATGATTTTAATTCTTCTAAGAATGCTTTTTTCTTTTCAAATGCTTCTACTTCTTCACTAGTTTCGGCATTTCTTGCTTCATGCATTCGGTCAAAATACGCATTACAAGCATCCTTGAAGTCTTTCCAAACACTGTCGGAATATTTACGAGGCACGTGCCCAATTTTCTTCCAATCGTCTTGTATTTTTTTCATAATTGGAGTAGTAGCAGCGAAATCCGTACTATCTTGTAACGATTTAGCTTTTTCTACTAAGGCTAACTTTTTATTTAAGTTTTCGTGTTGTTCGTGCTTGATATCTTTATAGAAAAGGTTTTTGTTCGCATTAAAAGCTCGAACCGCATTTTTAAAGTTGGCCCAAGTTTCCTCAGTTACTTCCGCTGGCACTTTTCCTGCTTTAAAGAACGCTTCACGCAACGTTTCCATTTTCTGAATTTGCGCTTGCCATCCACTGTGCGAATCGATTTTCTCGTTTCCTAAAGCGATGATTTGCGAAATAATTTCGTTTTTAACCGCTAAGTTGTCTGATTCTTTTGCTCTTGCTTCAGCATATAAGCCTTCACGTTTATCGTGCATTTGTTTGGTGATTTCACTGAATTCGTTCCAAATCGCTTCTCTGTGTTCACGATCAACTGGTCCAATTTCTTCTTTCCAAACGCGGTGTAACAATTGCAATTCACGAAACGCTTTCATTACGTCAGCTTCGTTCAACAATTCTTTAGCTTTAGCAATTATTAATTGTTTTTGCTCTAAATTGTTTTTCAAATCTAAATCACGCGCTTCTTTGTCTAAGTGCATGATGTCGTAAAAACGCTCCATGTGAAAATGGTAGTTGTTCCACAAGATGTTGTATTTGTCTCTTGGAATCGCACCCGCATTTTTCCAACGTTCACGAATTTCGTTTACCTTTTTGAACATATCGCTAATGCTCGTATCGCCTGAATCAATTAAGTTTTTCAACTCGTCGATTAAGCTTTCACGAACCGCGAAATTTTGTTCTAAATTGTTTTGTAATTGTTTAAAATGTTTGGCTTTGTTTGCTTTGTACGCATTGTAAATGCCATCAAACTTATTTTTTAAAGGAAAATGATACTCAAAATCTAAACCTTCTTCGTTGTTTTGAGCTAAGAATTCCTCTTTTTTCTCGTCTATAAAATGGTGGTATTTGTCCGAAAAAGCTTTTCTAATGCCTTCTACATGGTCTTTAATTGCCATTACTTTTTCGTTCTCAACTAATTTTTCAAGTTCCTCGGTTAAGGCTTCCATCGACATCGCATCGTAATCCAAAACAGGAATTTCGTGCTTTTCTTTTATCGAATCATCTTCGCTTTCTTCTGCATTAGAATTGTCTATTTCCTCTAATACCGATTGACTAATAATGGTAACACCATCTAATTGTTCCATTTGGTCTTGTCCATCTGCGTTGTGCAGGTTATCATGTGTTGCTTCTGACATTGTGTAAATGCTTAAGGTTACTAATATGGTGTGAAGATACTAAAGCACTCCGAAAATTCAAAAAAAATCGACCAATTATCGCTTATTTTCTTTGAAACGAGTGTTTTGGGCTTTCTTGCCATCCATTTTCCCGCTATCCGCTAAACATGGAATCGCTTCTATCGGGGTTAGATAGCTATCAAAAGGCTTTCTTGGGATTGATTTTTTGAAGAAGTTTTAGTTTTGTACTTTTTTAGAGTAAATACATAATTTAATGTGAGCTATGCCAAGTGCAACGTCTAAAATCAACGCATAGTTTTTTCTAATGCGTCTATGTGTTTAAAAGAGATCAGTTATAATCAGCGCTTGAAAATCCGTATCATCTGCGTGCTTACTTACTCATTCCAAATCTTCCAAGCCTTTTCCGCCTGTAAAACCAACATTTCATAACCGTTTTTAGTCACGGCGCCTTGGGCTTTAGCCTTTTTCAAAAATGCAGTTTCTTCTGGATTGTAAATTAAGTCGTAAGCAATGTGTTTTTTGGTAAACAAACTGTAATCTAAATTCGGACAATCGTCTACATTAGGATAGGTTCCTACTGGAGTAGTATTGATAATAATGGTGTATTCTTCGAAGATTGAAGCGTCTAGTTCTTCATATTTGTACTGAAATTCATCAGCAGTTCTCGAAACGAAATCGTATTCGATTTTTAGGTTTCGTAAAGCATAAGCAATGGCTTTACTTGCACCTCCAGTTCCTAAAATCAAAGCTTTTTTATGATGCTCTTTCAATAAAGGTTGTATCGATTTTTTGAATCCGTGATAATCGGTGTTGTAGCCTTTTAGTTTTTTCTTTTTGGAAATCGTAATGCAATTAACCGCGCCAATTTTCTCTGCCGTTTTCGATAATTTATCCAAATACGGAATAATCTCTTCTTTGTAAGGAATCGTTACGTTTAAACCTCGTAAACCTTTAATTTCAGTGATTATTTTTGGAAACTCTTTGATGCTTTCAATGTCGTAATTTTTGTATTCGCAGTTGTCGAAATGGCCAATTTCAAATTTCTCATTGAAATACTTTTTTGAAAAAGAATAGCTAATGTTTCGGCCAATTAAGCCAAATTTCAACTGTTTTTTTGTTTTCTTTTTCATTGGTATTAGGTTAAAATTACAATCTATCAAATATAATCAGACTCTTGTTTTTATTTGTTACAAGAATGTTATTTTTTTTAACAATTTTAGTTTTTGCCTAATTTACTTGCCATTTTTTCCATTCCAAAAATCAATACAAATCCTAAAATTGCTAATACAATTGCCATTACAATTTTTGGATCACCATCAAAATTTTGAGGTAAAATACTTTTGTCAATATACGGCACCACTTCACCATGACTATTGATTCTGGTTTCTAAAACTTCTTTCCAAGGCCAAACTTTGTTTAACGAGCCCACCATAAATCCTACTAACAAAGTTAAAGTAGTGTTTTTATGATGTTCAAACATCCAATGTAATATTTTGGAGAATGATTTTAATCCGATTATTGCTCCAACAGCGAAAACGCCTAATTTTAGTAAAGCTGAAATTAGAATTTCTGAATTAGCAGTAGTTAAACCTTCTCTGAAAGTATTGATAGTTCCAATAACCGTTTCATAAGAACCCATCAAAAGCAAAATAAAAGCACCTGAAATTCCAGGTAAAATCATTGCGATAATGGCTATAAATCCCGATAAAAATAAATACCAATAACTATCAGGAGAACTCACTGGTCGTGCAATGGTAATGTAATACGAAACCGTAATTCCGATTAGTAAAAATAATATATCAACTAGTTTCCAGCTTGTAATTTCTTTCCAAATTAAGGTAATACTTGCAATAATTAATCCAAAAAAGAAGGACCAAACTAAGATAGGTTGGGTTTCTAATAAATGCGTAATCACTTTAGAAAAAGT
>JAANMV010002673.1_pt1 | contig 16840 bp, 13 predicted proteins | sample 7279661 | NCBI WGS metagenome assembly JAANMV01 (sample SAMN14094540, study PRJNA606508) | bioreactor metagenome | isolation source: A lab-scale SPAN reactor treating ammonium-rich wastewater day 121 | place: Ireland: Galway | collected 2017-05-16 | reverse complement strand
GTGGCCTGAAATATGGCTGAGTTCAGGCCATCGTACGGATCCCAGCCCCGGTAATCTTCAGTCTCGCAATAGGCCCTCAGGCGGGAGAAGCTGTCAGCAATCATCGGCAGCCCCCGAGGCAATTCCCGTGGGACCGGCAGGAACCGTAAGCCACTTGTGGTTCTGGGTGTCTGCTCATGATGAGGACAGGCATGGGAGCCGGAGGTCAGCAGTTCTCCCGGTACCACCCATAAGTCCCCGCCACCCCCTCCCGCAGCGGAATCCGCGCCTGCCAGCCGAGCGAGCGCAGCCGGCTCACGTCCAGCAGCTTGCGCGGCGTGCCGTCGGGGTAATCGGGGTTGAAACGGATGCGGCCCCGGTAGCCGACCACCTCGCGCACCAGTTCGGCGAGCTCGGCGATGGCGATGTCCTCGCCGGTGCCGATGTTGATGTGCGAGGCGGCGGGCGTGGTGACGGCGGCGAAGCGGTCCCGCGGCAGGCTCATCAGGTACACGCAGGCGTCGGCCATGTCGTCGACGTGCAGGAACTCGCGCCGCGGCTGGCCGCTGCCCCAGACCTCGACTTCCGCGGCGCCGGATTCGCGCGCCTCGTGGAACTTGCGCAGCAGCGCGGGCAGGACGTGGCTGGTCTCGAGGTTGAAGTTGTCGTGCGGGCCGTAGAGGTTGGTGGGCATGACGCTGCGGTAGTCGGTGCCGTACTGGCGGTTGTAGGCGTCACAGAGGCGCATGCCGGCGATCTTGGCGATGGCGTAGGGCTCGTTGCTCGGTTCCAGCGGGCCGGTGAGGAGGGCGTCCTCGGCGATGGGCTGGGGCGCGAGCCGCGGGTAGATGCAGGAGCTGCCGAGGAACAGCAGGCGGCGGCAGCCGCTGCGGTGGGCGGCGTCGATGACGTGGGTGGCGATGGCCAGGTTTTGGTGGATGAACTCGGCGGGGAAGCGGCTGTTGGCCTGGATGCCGCCGACGAGCGCGGCGGCGAGGTAGACCACGGCAGGGCGCTCGCGCTGGAAGAAGGCGTGCACGGCGGCCTGGTCGGTGAGGTCGAGTTCGGCGCGGCCGCGCAGCAGCAGCCTGCGCTGGCCGAGTGCCTGCAGCCGGCGCACCAGCGCCCGGCCGACGAGGCCCTGGTGCCCGGCGACGAACACGGGTTCGTCGTGAGGGCTGTCGGCTGCGGTCTGCGTCACCATCCTGTCCCCGTCCTCCATCGCCCCGGCGGGCGTCGGCTAATATTACCGGCTATGGCTTGTCGTCGCTGTGCCGCCGTCGCGGCTTTGCTCTGTGCCTGCCTGCTCGCGGTCGCGCCGGCGTTCGCCATCGTCAATGGCACCATCGTCGGCGATGCGCGCTTCGCCGCGCGCTACCCCTGGGCGGTGGCGCTGGTGAGCCCGTCCTCGGGCGGGGTGTGCACCGCGCAGCTGATCGCCCCGCGCTGGGTGCTGACCGCGGCGCATTGCACCTCGACCGGCTCGGAGGTCCGGGTGGGGAGCAGTGACCGCAGCCAGGCGCGCGTTGTCGCCGTGGCCGAGGCCATCCAGCACCCGCGCTACGACGCCAGGGCCGGGACCTGGGACATCGGCCTGCTGCGCCTGGCGGAGCCGGTGGCGGGCCCGGTGGTGCAGCCGGCGACGGCAGCCGATGCCGCGGCCCTGCTGCGCGAGAAGGCCCTGGCGGCGATCGCCGGCTGGGGCCGGCGGGCGACCGGGCTCGGGTATTCGCAGCGGCTGGTGGAATCCGAGGTGGAGCTCGACGACCTGCGCCGCGAGGACTCGCGGTTCATCTTCATCGACCGCGCCTCCGGGCCCTGCGGCGGCGACAGCGGCGGGCCGCTGCTGCTGCGCCGGGCGGATGGCAGCTGGGTGCTGGCAGGCATCGCCAGCCGGGTGGCGGGCGACCTCTGCGCCATGGGCGGCGGGGTCAGCCTGTATACCGATGTCGCCGCGGCGAGGGGCTTCATCGAGGGGCATGTGGCGGAGCTGGCGCGTTGACCGTGGGGGCGGCAAGTAGTACATTCTGACTACCCTGGATCCGGATGCTCGTGCCATGGCTGCAACCAGCCTCAAGCTTCCCGATGACTTGAAGCGCCGCATCGAGGGCTTGGCAGCCAGCGCAAGGAAGACCCCCCACGCGTTCATGGTCGATGCGCTGGAGCGTGAGGCGGCGCGGCTGGAGCTTCGCGCCCGGTTTGCGGCCGATGCGGCCCGGGCGGAGGCGCGGGCGCTCGCGACCGGCAAGGCCATCCCCCTCGATGCCGCCTTCGATTACCTGGAAGCACGGGCGGCCGGGGCAAAGGCCCGCCGACCGCGGGCACGCCGTTGGCGCGGGTCGAAATAGCGCCGGAGGCGCTTGCCGATCTCGAGCGGCTGTTCGACTTTCTCGCCGAACACGATCCGCGACGGGCCCGTGCCCGGATGCTGAGTGTGCGCCAGGCCATGGAACTGCTGGCCGACCACCCGCTTCTCGGTCATGAGGCCGAGGACGGGCGCCGGGAGCTGGTACTGTCGCGTGGCCGGTATGGCTATGTCGCCAAGTACCGCTGGCTGCCCGCAGGGGATGTTGTGCTCGTCCTTGCCGTGCGCCATCAGCGCGAAGCAGGCTTTCCGGAAAGCTGATCCCTGCGCCGGGGTCATTGGCCGGCGCGCCCATTCCCGGTATCCTTTGCCGCCTGCTGAAACCCCGCCGAGGAAGCTCCCATGGCCGACAAGAAAGAATTCGATCTGCTGATCAGGAACGTGCGCGTCGTGCGGCCGAATGCGGCCATGGTGGAGGATGCGGACATCGCCATCAGCAAGGGCAAGTTCGCGAAGATCGCCCCGGGCATCCCGGCGGCGAGCGCCCGCGAGGTGTTCGACGCGAAGAACCGCCTGGCCTTCCCCGGCCTGGTGGATCCGCACATGCACACCGGCATCTATTCGCCGCTCGGCGAGGATGCGGTGACCGAGAGCCGCGCGGCGGCCCAGGGCGGCGTGACCTCGAGCCTGAACTACATGCGCACCGGCGGCTACTACCTGAACAAGGGCGGCCCCTACAAGCGCTTCTTCCCGGAGGTGCTTGACATCTCCGAGGGCAAGTTCCACGTGGACTATGCCTACCACCTGGCGCCGATGAGCCGGCAGCACATCCGCGAGATCCCGATGCTGGTGAACGACTTCGGCGTCACCTCCTTCAAGATCTTCATGTTCTACGGCAGCCACGGGCTGCACGGCCGGTCGCAGAACCAGGCCGAGTTCCTCATGATCGGCAAGGACGAGAAGTACGACATCGCGCACTTCGAGTTCGTCATGCGCGGCATCAGGAAGGCCATGGAGAAGTACCCGGACAAGGCCGATGACATCTCGCTCAGCCTGCACTGCGAGACCGCCGAGATCATGTCCGCCTACACGAAGATGGTGGAGGAGGAGGGCACGCTGAAGGGGCTGGCGGCCTACAGCGCCGGGCGGCCGCCGCATTCCGAGGGGCTGGCGATCTTCATCGCCTCCTACCTCGCCAACGAGACCGACCTGCCGAACATCAACCTGCTGCACCTGACCTCGCGCAAGGCGGTGGTGGCGGCGCTGCAGATGGCGGCGGTGTTCCCGCACATCAATTTCCGCCGCGAGGTCACCATCGGCCACCTGATGCTCGACACCGAGTCGCCCTGCGGCCCGCTCGCCAAGGTGAATCCGCCGATCCGCCCGCGGCCGGACGTGGAGTTCCTCTGGGAGAGCCTGATCGAGGGCGACATCGACTGGGTGTGCAGCGACCACGCCTGCTGCAAGCACGAGATGAAGACCGACCCGCGCAAGCCCAAGGACATCTGGCTGGCGAAGTCCGGCTTCGGTGGCACCGAGTACCTGCTGCCTGCGCTGGTCACCGAGGGCCGCCGCCGCGGGCTGAGCTACAACCAGATGGCGAAGCTGACCAGTTACAACGCCGCCCGGCGCTTTGGCCTGGCGAGCAAGGGCGACATCGCGCCGGGGCTGGATGCGGATCTCGCCATCCTCGAGCCGAACGAGACCTGGACGGTGCGCTCGGCGGACTCCGAGTCCGAGCAGGGCTATACGCCCTTCGAGGGCATGGAGCTGACGGCAGCGGTCAAGACCACCTTCCTGCGCGGCCAGCGCGTGTACGACGGCGGCAAGGTCGTCGGCAAGGCGTCCGGGAAGTACCTCAGCCGGCCGTACTGAGGAAAAAGGTGTCAGACTAAAAAGGTGTCAGACTTATTTAAAGAGGCGTCAAAAAAAGGTGCCTGACATATTTTAGAAAAGGTGCCTGACATATTTCTTGATGAAAAATATGTCAGGCACCTTTTCTAAAATATGTCAGGCACCTTTTTTTGACGCCTCTTTAAATAAGTCTGACACCTTTTTCTAGCGCGCCTGGTTGTGCAGCTGGATGACGCCGGGGATGGCTGATTCCTCGGCGATCGCCGGGCGGCCGGGCTTGACGAAGGCGAGGCGTTCGCCGTTGCCCTTCACCCGTACCAGCTCGGCCAGCATCAGCAGGATGCTGGTGGTATAGCGCTGGGCATCCACGGCCGACATCTTGCGCACCGAGGCGTGCACGGCGCTCTCGCCGTTGGCCGGGCCGACGGCGGTCAGCGCCTGGCGCAGCGAATCGAACTTCTGGCGGATGCTGTCCGGGATCTGCTCGTCGCGCAGGTCCTCGAGATGTTCCTTGTAGGCGCTGGCGAGGCGCTGCTTGATCGGGCCGTCACCGGAGAGGGTGCGGACGGCGGAGAAGAAACGGTCGGAAACCTGGCACATGGGGGCCTCGGACGGACTGGCTTTTTTCTGTGTGTCGAGCCTGGAGTAATCGGCCGTTGCCGGCACTTTCTGCTTGGCTCGCAGACCGGGTCTGCTGGGATGAATATTGATGACGCCGGCGGGAAAAGACAAGGACGGGGAGGGGGTTTTGTGACAAAGCTCCGGCTTCACTGCAGCGCACGGCCGGGGTTTTCACAGAATGGGCGCCAGGACGGGCGCGGCCGCCGGCTGCAATGAAAAAGGGGGCCCCTGGCGGGGCCCCCTCGGTCGACCAGGCCACAGCCCGGCTCAGAACTTGTAGGTGGCCTCGACCCCGAACCGGCTCTGGGTGCCGACGTGGGTGAAGGTGCCGCCGAACTCGGGGGCCGGGATGGCTTCCTCGATGTAGTCCTCGTCGAAGACGTTCTTGCCGAAGGCCACCAGCGACCAGTGCTCGCCCTGGACGCCGATCCGGGCGTCGACCAGGGTGTAGGCGTCGCGCTCGGTGGGTGCGTACTGGCCGTAGCCGAAGCCGAACAGCGAGAACAGCGTCGGGCGACTCTGGTCCTGGACGGTGTGGAACCAGGTGTCGCCCACGGCGCGCACGTCGACGTTGGCGATGAAGTCGAGGCCCGAGCCGGCGATCGGCCAGGTGAAGCGGGCGCCGAGGTTGCCGGTCCAGTCCGGCGTGTAGGGCGACTCGTTGCCCACGGTGTCCGGGCGCACGCTGTTCTGCTCGATGTTGCTGTGGGTGATGTTGGCCCCGGCGTAGAGTTCCAGCCAGTCCGTGGCGATCCAGTTGACGCTGGCCTCGACGCCGTAGAGGTTGACCTCGTCGATGTTGGAGACCACACGCAGCAGGCCGAAGGGCCCGACGTAGAACTCGAAGAACTGCATGTCGTCCACGGTGGTGTAGTAGTAGGCGGCATTGGCGCGCAGCCGGTTGTCGAGCCAGGTGCCCTTGGCGCCGATCTCGAAGGCCACCGAGGTTTCCTTCTTGTAGTCGTCGGCGATATTCACTGGCGTGCAGGGGCTGTTGTCGCCGCAGAAGCCGGGGAAGGCGGCGACGACGGCATTGTTGATGAAGGCGTCGATGGTGGCCTTGGAGCCCTGGCTGTTGAAGCCGCCGCTCTTGAAGCCGACGCCGATGCTGGCGAAGCCGGTGATCGCCTCGCTGGCATCCCAGGTGACGGCGAGCTTCGGCTCCAGCTGCTCGAAGGTCTTGTCCTTGTCGGGGATGCTGGCGCCGCCGCAGAGGCCGGGGTTGATCGGGTCGATGCCGGCGCCGTCGAGGCAGGTGTCGATGTAGGAGGTGGTGGCGCCGGTGGGCACCTTGTTGTGCACCTCGCGCTCCTCGCGGTCATAGCGCAGGGCCAGCGAGGCCTCGATGGTGTCGGTGACGTCGTAGGCCAGCTGGCCGAACACCGCGTACACATCGGTCTTGAACTGGTCGTGCAGCAGCTGCTGGGTCGGGTTGTCGGGGCCGGCGGTGTAGGCCGTCTTCGCCACGCCGGTGCCGGTGTCGAGCCCGGTGTTGACGGCGACTTCGCGGTCGATGTTCAGGTAGTACAGGCCGCCCAGCCAGCGCAGCCGCTGGTCGGACTTGGAGGCGAGGCGGATCTCGAAGGAGTAGTCCTTCTGGTCGCGCTGCTGGTACTGGGTGCCGTCGCAGGTCGTCGGCGTGTAGGCGCCGAAGATGGAGGTGGCGGGCGTGGGCCCGATGGCCTGCGGCGGGTTGACCGGGAAGCCCTGCAGGGCGGCGGTGGAGGCCTGGCAGCGCGCCTCGCCCCAGAAGAAGCCGAAGGCGCCGCTGGTGCCCTCGGAGCCGAGGTCGTTGTCGATGTCGCTGTACAGGCCCCAGGCGGTCAGGTCCGCCCAGCCGAGGTCGTAGTCGAGCTTGCTGGAGAGCTCGAAGGACTGCTGGTCATTGTACGGCTTGACGTTGGGGTTGAAGCCGAAGGGGTGGTCGTTGACGTTCTCGTAGAACGCCTTGTCGAAGCCGAACTGCACCGGTACCGGCAGCTGGAACACCGAGTTGAAGCTGATGGAGCCGGCGTCGACCTCGCCGTAGCGGATCTTGGTATCCAGGCTCGCGTCGGCGTTGAGGTCCCAGATCAGGCGCCCGGCGACGTCCCAGCCCTCGAAGAAGTCCACGCAGTCGTCGCAGCCTGGATCCGGGTAGTACTCACGCGAGTAGGTGTTGCCGGTGTCCTTGTTCTTGTAGTAGCCGTTGCTGTCGCGGTAATCGGCCTCGAGGCTCCAGCGCAGCGAGTCGCTGAGCGGGCCGCCGACGTTGCCGGAGAGCACGTAGGTGTCGTCCTGGGCGGCGCTCGCCTTGACGTTGCCGGAGAGGGTGTCGCCCGGCTTCTTCGTGGTGATGACGAAGGCGCCGGCCGCGGCGTTGCGGCCGTAGATGGCGCCCTGCGGGCCCTTGAGCACCTCGATCTGCTGCAGGTTGGTGTACTCGCGGTTCAGCGCCGCGGGGTTGGTCATGAGGATGCCGTCGATGACCAGCGCGTAGTTGGTTTCGGCGTCGCGCGCACCGTTGATGCCGCGGATGTTGACCTGGCTGTCGGCCACTTCCGCGGCGTTGACGATGGATACGCCCGGGGTCAGGGCGATGAAGTCGCGGGCGCGCTCCACTCCCGCGTCCTCGATGGCCTTGCTGGTCAGCACGTCGACGCTGCCCGGCACGTCCTTCACGGACTCGGCGCGTTGCCGGACGGTGACCACGATCTCGTCGATGGTGTCCGCGGCCAGCGCCGGCGCGGTGGCCATGACGGCCAGGCCGGCGACGGCCAGCGGGCTGAGCCACGGGCGGGCGAAGACGCCCGGTGAACGGTGCCTGGAAAACATGCTGAACCTCCCCCTGTCCAGTTTTTGATACAGCTGCCGGGGATGCCTGCACGCCCTTCCCCCGCCGCAGAAACGCCGCTAACGCTAATATCTGTGCGAGGTAAGGTCAAATACTGATTGCGTGCCAGCCTGATTTGTGGTCGCGCCGCGACAGAGAAGAGGGGGGAAAAGGTGTCAGGAAAAGGTGTCAGACTTATTTTCGCTCTGATCTGGAAAGGGCCCCTGGCCCGGCGGGGCGAAAATAAGTCTGACACCTTTTCCTGACACCTTTTCCGGGCACCTTTTCCCCTGCGCGTGACAAAAGGGTCATGTTTTTGCTGTGGACAGGGCTGGTGCAGGCCGCCGTTGTGTACACTGGACATCGATGCTGCACGAGCGCATTGCCCTGACCTGGAGAACAAGAATGCTTATCCGCGGGCTTTCCGCTGCCATCACGGCAGTCGCCATGGTTTCGATCCAGATGATGCAGTCCGCCCAGGCGGCGACCTGGACCGATGTGTACTACGAGCTGAACGTCAGCAACTCGCAGACTGGATCTGCATCGATCGGTGGCACCCATGTCCAGGATCCCGCGGGTGCGCTGGTGAGCATGAACGAGACCCTGGGTGGCCAGACGGCGGTCTGGGGTTCGGCACTGCCTGGCCTGCTGAAGACGGGTGTCTGGAGCTCGGCCAGCGTTGTCTCGCAGCCGAGTGGCATCAGCGAGAACAATTCGGTCCACGGTGCGGCCTCGTTCTTCGACCAGATCACCATCCTGCCCGCCGATACCTCGCTCCTGGGCCAGACCGTGACCATCAATGGGCGCTTGCTGGTCTCCGGCTCCATGGTGTCCTTGTGGCATCTGCAGGATGCCAATTCGCTGTATTACGACATCTTCGGTCGTGTCGCCGCCAGCGTGGGGGGAACCGGGATCAGCGGCTTCGTCACCGGGCGCGAGATCCATGGGCGTTCCGGCCCCTATCCGGAGGTCAGCATCAGCGAGCCGCTGCCGCTGGTGATCCCGGTCAGCTTCTCGGCCTCGCTGGGTGGAGTGACCGGTATCCAGTACAACCTCGACCTGCAGGCCAGCGCCAGCGCGGCCTTCGGTTTCCGTGAGTGTGGTGCTGGCTGGGGGGCGTGCGGGGCGATAGCCAGCGCGGTGGGCAGCGGGGATTATTCGAACACCGTGGCCTGGGGCGGCATCACCAGCGTGACCGATGCGAATGGCAACCCGATCGCGTTCAGCGTCAGCTCGTCCTCGGGCGTCGACTACAGCGTGGCCGTCGTCCCGGTACCCGCGACCCTGCCCCTCCTGCTGACCGCGCTGGGCAGCATCGGGTGGTGGCGCAGGGCCAGGCGCGGATAGCGGAAAAAAGGTGTCAGACTTATTTTTGTCGGAAAAGGCGGAAAAGGTGTCCGGAAAAGGTGTCCGGAAAAGGTGTCAGACTTATTTTCGCTTTGATCTGGAAAGGGCCCCTGGCCCGGCGGGGCGAAAATAAGTCTGACACCTTTTCCGGACACCTTTTCCGGACACCTTTTAAAATATGACACCTCTTAAAATAAGTCTGACACCTTTTTTGACACCTTTTTTGTTGGGACGTATCCGCATCCATGACGGCAGCAGCTGACCCTGGCGGCAGGGATTTCATTCGCCAGATCGTCGCCGACGACCTCGCCAGCGGGCGGCACAGGGCGGTCGTCACGCGCTTCCCGCCCGAGCCCAATGGCTACCTGCACATCGGCCATGCCAAGAGCATCTGCCTGAACTTCGGCATCGCCGCGGAGTTCGCCGGCCAGTGCTACCTGCGCATGGACGACACCAACCCCATCCGGGAAGAGCAGCACTACGTCGATGCCATCGTCGAGGGCGTGCGCTGGCTGGGCTTCGACTGGGGCGGGCGCCTCACCCACGCCTCGGATTACTTCGAGGCCTTCCACGACTGCGCGGTGCAGCTGATCCGCGCCGGCAAGGCCTACGTCGACGGGCTTTCCGCCGAACAGATCCGCGAATACCGCGGCACGCTCACCGAGCCCGGCCGGCCGAGCCCGGACCGCGAGCGCCCGGTGGCCGAGAACCTCGAGCTCTTCAGGCGCATGCGCGCCGGCGAGTTCGCCGACGGCCAGTACGTGCTGCGGGCGAAGATCGACATGGCCTCGCCGAACATGAACCTGCGCGACCCGACGCTCTACCGCATCCGCCGCGCGCAGCACCAGCGCACCGGCGATGCCTGGTGCATCTACCCGATGTACGACTTCGCGCACACGATCTCCGACGCGCTGGAGGGCATCACGCATTCCATCTGCACGCTGGAGTTCGAGGACCACCGGCCGCTCTACGAGTGGATCCTCGACCAGCTGGACCTGCCCGCGCGCCCGCGCCAGTACGAGTTCTCGCGGCTGAACGTCGCCTACACCGTCACCAGCAAGCGCAAGCTCGCCGAACTCGTCGAGCGCGGGCTGGTGGCCGGCTGGGACGACCCGCGCCTGCCGACGCTGCTCGGCATGCGCCGGCGCGGCTATCCGCCGGAGGCGCTGCGGGACTTCTGCAGTCGCGTCGGCGTCACCAAGAAGGACCACCAGATCGAAATGGAGCTGCTCGAGAGCTGCGTGCGCGACGACCTCAACGTCCGCGCGCCGCGCGCCATGGCCGTGCTGGACCCGCTGAAGGTGGTGCTGACCAACTATCCGGCCGACCGGTTCGAGACGCTGCCCGCGGCTAGCCACCCGGAGCGTCCCGAGCTCGGCAGCCGCGAGCTGCCCTTCGGCCGCGAGCTGTGGATCGAGCGCGGGGACTTCATGGAGGACCCGCCGAAGAAGTTCTTCCGCCTGCGCCCGGGCGGCGAGGTGCGACTGCGCAATGCCTACATCATCCGCTGCGACGAGGTGGTGAAGGATGCGTCGGGAAACATCGTCGAGCTACGCTGCAGCTACGATGCCGACACCCGCAGCGGCAGCGGCCCGCAGGCCGAGCGCAAGGTGAAGGGCACCATCCACTGGGTGGCGGCCCACGCGGCGCTGGCCGCCGAGCTGCGGCTCTACGACCGGCTGTTCAGCGTGGAGCGGCCGGATGCCGACGCCGCCGGCCGGGACTTCAAGGACTTCCTCAATCCCGCCTCGCTGGAGCGCCGCGCCGGCTGCTGGCTCGAGCCCTCGCTGGCGGAGGCGCAGGCGGGTGCCTGGTACCAGTTCGAGCGGCTCGGTTACTTCGTCGCCGACCGGGTGGATTCCCGGCCCGGCCAGCCGGTGTTCAACCGCGTGGTGACGCTGCGCGACAGCTGGGCGAAGGCAAAGGCCTGATACGGCCAGGATGGCGGCCAGGTCGCTGGCCAGGACGTCTCAGGCGCCGGCGGTGATGCGCACCACGGCGCCACGGCCGAGCTGCAGCATCGCCGCGGCATTGCCCTCGCGCCAGGCGATCTCCACCACGCCGAGCGAGTTCACCAGCGCCAGCAGCACGCCCGGCGGCGCATCGCCATAGGTCGCATACAGCCGCACATCGCGGTGGCCGATGCCGACCCGCGGGGCAGCGAGGCCGGCGACCAGCGAGGCGTCGATGTTGGTGATCAGGTTGCCCCAGTTGTCGAGGGCGATGACCCGTCCGCTGACCTCGCCATCGATCCGACGCGCCGGCGGCACCGCCGCCGGCACCGGTTGCTGCAGCCGCGGCCCGATATCGGCGGGTACCGCGCGGCCGGTGCAGAGCGCGGCGGCCAGCGGCGCGAAGATGTCGCGGCCGTGGAAGCTGTTGCTGGGCGCCGGCCAGTCGCGGCGGCCCGGCCAGTCCGCGGCGAGCGCATGCAGCGGCGTCGCTTCGGGCAGCACCATGGGCAGCAGGCCATTGTCGGGGGCGAGGAACGGGTGGCCGTCGTGTGCCGCGGCGAGGATCGCCCGCGCCGTGCCCACGCCGGGATCCACCACGGCGACATGCACGCTGCCGGCGGGGAAGTGGCGGTAGCAGCGCGCGATCCAGAAGCCCGCCTCGCCCGGATCGCAGGCTGCCACCTCGTGGTTGAGGTCGACGATGCCGGCCTGCGGTGCGAAGCGGGCGATCACGGCCTTCATCATCGCCACGTAGGGGCCGGCTGCGCCGAAATCGGTGGTCAGGGTGATGAGCGGAAGCATGGCGTCCGGTGCAGCATACGTAGGTTTGCGGATGAAGGGCGGCCGGGGTGCTGGTAGCATGCGCACCGCTGGGCCGCCAGCGCGCTTTTCCTGATGGCGACGCAGCATATCCGAACAGCCAACACTGGCCAATGCTTGCCATTCTTTGGAAGGAACCCAGATGACCGACAAGACGATTTCCCGGCGCGGTTTCATCGGCGCCACCGCGGTTGCCATTCCGGTGACGGCGATCCTCGCCAGCCGTACCGCGGCCGCCCAGGGCAAGGCCCTGCCGCACCTCGATCCGAACGATCCGGTCGCCAAGGCGCTCATGTACACGCCTGACGCCAGCAAGGTGGACAAGGCGAAGGTGCCGAACTTCAAGGCGGGTTCGGATTGCGCCAACTGCGTGCAGATCCAGGCCGCTTCCGGTGCCTGGCGCCCCTGCACGGCGTTCCCCGGGAAGCTGGTGGCCGAGAAGGGCTGGTGCAGCGCCTGGGCGCCGAAGCCGGCCTGACGCTGCCTCAGCCGTCAGCGTGAGATCTCGCGGCCCGGGTATCCCCCGGGCCGCTTGCTTTCCGGGGTGTCGTGCTTTGCCGGCCTAGGCGAGCAGGCTCCGGGCGCAGAGCCAGGCGCGCGGGTCATGGCAGCGCGCCACCAGCAGGATGTAGGCGAAGCACGCCAGCGAGGCGGTGAACCACAGGGCGCGCTGCGTGTTGTTGCGGCAGCGCCAGAGGGTGATGTGGCCGAGCACGATGTAGGCCAGCAGCGCCAGGACCTTGGCCGTCAGCCAGTTGTTGACGAAGGGATACTGGCCGAGCACGGCAGCGGTGGCGAGCGCACTGGCGAGGAGCACGGTGTCGTTGACATGGGGTACCCAGCGCATCAGCGGCATGCGCAGCCTCGCCGAGCCCTGGAAGGCCCATGCCGTACGCAGCATGAACAGCGTGATGGTCGTGGCGATGGCAGTGAGGTGGATGGCCTTCAGCACCGGGTACATTCCTGCTCCTTTTTGTCCTGTCCTCACGGGGCCCGCGCAACGGCCGCGGGCGGGCCAGCTTGAGCGGCCGGCGTCGGCCGCGGGAATACGGGTTTCTACCTGTGGTTCAGTCGCCGCCCGCCGGGAATTCCCCGGGCACGAGCGGCGCCACCTCGAGCAGCTCGCCGGCGGCGACGCCGCCGCGCTGTGCATCGAGGATGGCCCAGCAGTTCGCCGCGAGCAGCGGCGCGATGCGAAACGATTCCTGTCCAGGCAGGGCGCTGACACCGAGCGTCGCCTGCGGGTCCAGCTGCGCGCGGGCCTTGGCGAAGAAGGTGAGTCCGGCGCGGCTGTGGATCGCCGCGAGCGCACGCGCGCGCAGCCGCGGCTCGGGCCCGCGTCCGGCGAGGGCGCGCAACGCCGGCACCACGAAGAAGCGCAGGCCGACGGCCACCGCCATGGGGTTGCCGGGCAACGCCAGCACCAGGCGCCGGCCGAAGCGCGCGGCGAGCAGCGGCTTGCCCGGGCGGATCGCCACCTTGTGGAACAGCGTCTCGCCGCCCATCGCGGCGATGGCCGCGGGCACGAAGTCCAGGCGCCCGGCGGACACGCCGCCGGTGGTGATGACGAGGTCGGCGGCGCCGAGCGCGGCGTCGAGCGCGCGGCTGAAGGCCGCCGGTTCGTCGGCCACCGCGGTGCTGGCCACCAGCGGCAGCTGCAGCTGGCCGAGCATCGCCGCGATATAGGGCCGGTTGCTGTCGCGGATCAGGCCGGCGCCGAGCGCGGCCGCGCCGGAGAGTTCGCTGCCGGTGGCGATGACCGCGATCCGCGGCGGCGGGCGGGCCAGCAGGCTCGTGGTGCCGGTGGCGGCGAGCGCCATGATGGCCGGCGCATCGAGGGCGCGGCCGGCGGCGAGCAGCCGGTCGCCGGGGCGGAAGTCCTCGCCTGCACCGCGGCGGTTGCGGCCCGCGGCCAGCGGCTCGCGCAGCAGCAGGGCCTGCGGCCAGCCGGCCGCATCGCGCTGCACCTCGACGCGCTCGAGCGCGACCACGGCATCGCAGCCGGCCGGCATCGGCGCGCCCGTCATGATCTCCCAGGCGACGCCGGCTTCGGTCGCGGCCGGTGCCGGCGTGCCGGCCGGGATGCTGCCGGCGACGACGAGCCGCAGCGGCGCCCCGGCGCTGGCGGCCTGCGTGTCGGCGCTGCGCAGGGCGAAGCCGTCCATGGCGGCATTGGCGAACGGCGGCACCGCCTCGGCGCTCGCCAGGTCGGCGGCAGCGGTGAGGCCGGGCACGGGGCTGCAGGGCAGCTCCGCGGCAGGCAGCGGCGTGATCGCCGAGGCGAGGATATCCAGTGCAGCGGCGTAGCTGATCATTGGGTGATAATTGTCATGCCCTGCCGCAGGGCCTTCACATAGTCTCCCGGCCACTATGCCAGCTGCCACCGATCGACGGAAGTTCGTGCAGGGACTCGGCTCCGCCGGTGTCGCACTGAACCTGCGCTACGCGGTGGCGGCGACGCCCGGCGCGAACGCCGGCGCCTACCGCCGCTGGGAAGACCTGATGCGCAACAAGTGGACCTGGGACCGCGTCAGCCGCGGCACCCACGGCACCAACTGCGCCGGCACCTGCGCCTTCAACGTCTACGTGAAGAACGGCATCGTCTGGCGCGAGGAACAGCAGGGCATGTACGCGCCCTCGGGCAGCGACGTGCCGGACTACGGGCCGCGCGGCTGCAACAAGGGGCTGCGCCATGCGAAGTACATGTACGGCCCGCAGCGCGTGCTCTACCCGATGAAGCGCGCGGGCGAACGCGGCTCCGGCAAGTGGCAGCGCATCAGCTGGGAGCAGGCGACCACGGAGATCGCCGACCGCTTCCTCGACCTCGCCACCAGCCGCGGCCCGCAGTGCATCACCTACGGCAGCGGCACGCAGATGTCGATCAAGATGGCGTCGTTCGCCGCGCTGGCCCGCTTCGCCAACATCACCGGCGTCACCGTGCCGGAGTTCTATTCCGGGGTCGGTGACCTGCCCACCGGCGTCTACATGACGCTGGGCGCGGTCTACACCGGTGACACGCTGGCGGCGATCTTCAAGGCGCGCTGCGTGCTGGTGTGGATGGCCAACCCCGCGGTGACCCGCATCCCGGATGCGCACTTCTTCTGGGAGGCCCGCTACAACGGCACCGAGGTGATCGCCATCTCGCCGGAGTTCACGCCCACCGCCATGCACTCCAGCCTGTGGGCCAACCCGAAGCCGGGCACCGACCTGGCGCTGGCCATGGCCTTCGTCAGCGTCATCCTCGAGGAGAAGCTCTACAAGGCCGACTACATCCGCGAGCAGACCGACCTGCCGTTCCTGGTGCGGCTCGACACCCGCGAGTTCCTCCGCGGCGAGGATCGCTCGCTGGTGGGCAAGCTGGCGGTGCGCGAGAACGTCTACTACCTGTGGGACGAGGCCAGCGGCGGCGTGGTGCAGGCGCCCGGCACCGGGCTGGCCGATCCGCCCGTGGGCCGCGACCGGCTGCGCTTCGAGACGCTGGAGCTGGGCGCCATCCGCCCGGCGCTGGAGGGGCGCTGGAAGGTCGACACCCTGGACGGCGCGGTCGAGTGCACCACGGTCTTCGAGCTGCTGAAGCAGAAGGCGGCCGCGCACACGCCGGAGAAGGTCGCGGCCATCACCGGCATGAGCCCGAAGCTGATCCGGCGCATCGCCCGCAGCTTCGCCCGCGCGCAGCCGGCGATGATCTACACCGGCTATTCCGCCTGCAAATGGCTGCATGGCGACATGCTGCAGCGGGCGATGCTGCTGATGCTCTCGCTGACCGGCAACATCGGGCCGGAGGGCAGCGGCATCCAGTTCGGCAACGCGCCCAAGGGCCGCGGCCTGTCGGCCTTCGCCTTCGCCGACCTCGGCCCGGCGCTGCGCATGATCTCCAGCACCACCTGGGACTACGACCACGCGAAGCTCAAGGAGCAGAACCGCGCCATCTACGGCGAGGAGCTGGCGGAACTCTACGACGAGCGCTACCAGTACAGCATCCGCGAGGACTGGTTCCCGAGCTACAGCGAGCAGGGCTGGAAGATGGCGTTCTTCGCCGGCGAGAACGCCGCCAACTGGCGTGCCTCCGGCAACCAGTGGCGGCGCGAGGCCTTCGACAAGCTGGAAACCATCGTCGTGCTCACGCCCGACATGAGCGTCACGGCCCACAACGCCGACTACGTGCTGCCGATCGCGCATCATTACGAGCGCCAGGACCTGATGCTCCAGGCGCGCATGCCCTACCTGCAGGTGCTCGACGAGGCGGTGCCGCCGCTCGGCGAGGCGGTCAACGACTGGGAGGCCAACCGCCGCCTGATCGCCGCCATCGCGCGCCGCGCGCGGGAGCGGCGCACGCCGGCGGTGCGCGACGAGGTCGACGGCCGCTCGGTGCGCCGCGACTACGCCCGCGCGCTCGATTACTACACCATGGGCGGGCGCATCCGCAGCGTCAAGGATGTCGCCCAGTACCTCATCAACACCACCCAGGGACTGCCGAAGATGTCCTTCGACGAGCTGGCCGCGCGCGGCATCGTCCGCGTCGATGATTCCGCGGGCGTCATGTGGGATCAGGCCGGCTCGCCCTACCACGAGGACATCACCCGCAGCGTGCGCCACAAGCAGCCCTACGAGACCTTCACCGGGCGCCAGCAGTTCTACATCGACCACGAGTGGTTCATCGAATTCGACGAGCAGCTGCCCGGGCACCGCGATCCGCTGCGCCTGCAGGGCTATCCGCTGCAGATGACCATGGGCCATGCGCGCCACGGCATCCACAGCATGTGGCGCGACGACAAGCTGCTGGTGAGCCTGCAGCGCGGCGAGCCCGACATCTACGTCAATCCAGACGATGCGCGCTCGCGCGGCGTCGCCGACGGCGACATGATCCGGGTGTTCAATCCGGCCGGGGAGTTCTTCGCCATGGCGCACCTCAGCGCGGGCATCCAGCCCGGCATGCTGTTCATGTACCACGGCTGGGACCCGCTGATGTTCCGCGGCGGGCAGAATTTCAGCGCGGTGATCCCCACCGGCGGTCTCATCAAGCCGACCAGCATGGCCGGCGACTACGGCCATCTCGGCTACCGGCCGCTGGCCTACGCCCCCAACCAGACCTACCGCGACTTCACCTGCAACTTCGAGAAGGCGGCCCCGGCCGCGGCGGGGCGGGCG
>JAANMV010002670.1_pt1 | contig 16858 bp, 12 predicted proteins | sample 7279661 | NCBI WGS metagenome assembly JAANMV01 (sample SAMN14094540, study PRJNA606508) | bioreactor metagenome | isolation source: A lab-scale SPAN reactor treating ammonium-rich wastewater day 121 | place: Ireland: Galway | collected 2017-05-16 | reverse complement strand
GAACGCCTGGCCGAAAAGGAAGCCAAGCAGAAGGCAGCCGAGGAAAGGCGTGCCGAACGCCTGGCCGAAAAGGAAGCCAAGCAGAAGGCGGCCGAGGAAAGGCGCGCTGAACGCCTGGCCGAAAAGGAAGCCAAACAGAAGGCCGCCGAGGAAAAGCGCGCCGAACGCCTGGCCGAAAAGGAAGCCAAGCAGAAGGCAGCCGAGTCGACCGATGACGCCGATGCCGGTGACAAGGACAACCCGGGCCCTGGCGTGGACGAAAGCCGACGAGGATAGCGGCTCCCGCTCCCGCATTTGCGACGCAGCGGCCAGCAGCAACCAGCAGCGGGGAGGACTACCGGGCAGAACGAGGAGGAGGCAAGGGTTTCCCCATAGTGAACAACAGGTGCACCGCTGCCGATGATTGAAGGGAAGAGCCTTCGGGACTCATCCCGGCGGCGAGGAGAACGAATATGACCAGTCACATGCGGACATGCCAGCACTGCGGACTCCCGTACGACTGGCGCCGTTCCCCCAGCGGATCACTCAAGATGACCTACTGCGGGAGCCTGTGCGAACGGGCGGGACTGGGCTTCACCATCGACGGTCTCCTCGGCGAGATGCGCGTGATACGCACGGCGTGGCGAGAACTGCTTGCCGCCTGAGCGCACTGTGTAACGCCGATCACACGCTTCGGCCAAACGACGGAGGCCGCCTCCATCCCCGGTGGGGCGTGACGGCCATGTCCGGCGAATAGGCTGGAGTTCGAGGGTAGGAACCCGGAGGAGGACCGAGATGACCGCAGCACTGACTTCCATCAGCGACCCCACCAACATTAAGGAGTGCCGCCACTGTGGGCTCCGCTACGACTGGCGCCGCTCGCCCAGCACCTCACTGAAGATGACCTACTGCGGTTCGCTCTGCGAACAGGCGGACCTCGGCTTCACGATCGATGCGCTGCTCCGCGTTGAGCGCGCGCCCCGCGAACTCGCGATCGCTGCCTGACCCGGTCTACCAGCGTAACGAGAACGTAAGGTAAGTCGCTTTGCGCAACTGACCGCCGGGGTCTACGCTGGATGAGGAACCGGCACTCGACCCCCCTCGCGGGGGCGGGGAAGCCGGGCAAATGGGAGGAACACCGTGGACACGCCAATCGGACCCGGCCCGGCCGGGATGAACCTCAATCACATCAAAGTCTGCGCACGGTGCAGCCTCCGCTACGACTGGCGGAAGTCGCCAAGCTCCATGAAGATGACCTACTGCAGTTCGCTCTGCGAGAGGGCGGATCTCGGCTTCACCCTGGAGGCCCTCCTCCGTTACGAGCGCGTGAAGGACGAATCGAAAGAGCCGGCCGCTCCGGTCGTCTAACCCCTTCGCGAACCGACAAACCAACGGGCCACGCAATCTGCGTGGCCCGTTTCGTTTGTCCTGTTGCCGCCCGGTCAGTCGAGAGTGAGGGGCGTGTCGTCGCGGTTGGCCCAGTCGCGCATGGAACCGTCGTAAACGCGGATGTTCTCCCAGCCGAGCAGCTCCATCGTAAAGGCGGCGTGCGCCGCGCGGATCCCGCCCTGGCAGTACGTGATGGTTTCCTTGCCACGCGTGAACCCGGCCTCTGCGAGGAGCTTTTCGAGCTGGTCCGCGGGAAGGAAGCGCCGGGTATCGGCCGTCTCTACGAACCGCAACCATTCGAGGTGGCGCGCCCCGGGCACCCGGCCGATCCGCTTGTTGCCGCGGTCGTTTGTCCCGTCCCACTCGGCATCGGTGCGGGCGTCGAACACCTGGCAGGCCGGGTCCGCATGCTTCGCCTTGAGGTAGTCGGCATCGGCGACAAGCGCAGGGTTGGGATGCGCTGTGAATGACGCTTTCGGCGGGCGAGTGGCGTGGAAGGTCGCGGGACGGCCTTCGGTAAGCCAGCGGTGCCATCCGCCGTTCAATACCTTCACGTTGGTGTGGCCGTAGTACTTCAGCACCCACCACATGCGTGCCGCCACCAGGTGGTTGTTGTCGTCGTAGGGCACGACGAGGGTGTCGTTGGTCACCCCGAGCCTGCCCATGAGCTCCTCGAACTGCTTCGGAGGCATGACGAAGGTGCCGTGGTCGGCGCCGGGCGGGCCGTCCTCCTTGATGTAGTAGTGCACGGGCAGGTGGACGGCGCCCGGGATGTGCGCGCGGCGATAGGCCTCGAGCACCGCACAGTCGATCACGCGGACGTTGGGATCATCGAAGTGGGCGGCCAGCCAGTCCGGCTCGGCGAGCAGTTCGGGGTGGGCGTATTCGGCCATGGTGTCTCCCGCGGGAAGGTGTGCGGAGTCTACCCCAGGCCGCGCCTATCAGGGTGAAGGCGTGCCCTCGGACGGCGCGCCAGTGAATGGGGTGGGTGTGGGCCCCCCGGGTTCAGTGGGTGTCCCGGGAACAGTCGGAGTGCCCGGCCCGGGCGTCTGGGCACCCCGGCGGACGTTGATGAGGACGGATGTCGAAAGACCCTTCCCGTCGTCGGTCGTCAGCCGGACGGTATAGACGCCGTCCTTCAGGTCGCGCACGTCGATGACGCCGAGGACGCCGTTGTTGACCGGCGCGGTGCCCGAGCCGATGGTCTTCCACTCTTCGGGCTTCGCGGATTCGCCGATTTCGAGCTTCCAGTTCTTGAGTTGCGGCGGCTGGACGCTGCCCACCACCTGGGTCGTCGAGGTGATCGTGCGCCCGTTGGTCAGGTTCGAGATGGCAAGGGCGACCTGGCCCGTGCTCTTTTCGGTCGGCGCGATGGGGATTCCGAACGATTTCGCCAGCTCTTGCGCGAGGTCGGCCTTGAACGCCGGCAGCTTCACAAACTTCTTCGTCTCCCGGAATTGAGACGGTGTGTCGTCGGACGCGAGGAACCCGTTCCGCGTGTCGATCTCCTTCTCCTCGCACTGCGATTCGTAAGTGACGTCAGTCCGCACCCACGAAGTGACCGTCTGGTCGCAGTATTGGAAAGGTTGCGCCAGGATGCGGTCGGTAGCGGGCGATTGGAAACCTCGCTGAGCGACGTTCGCCGGCCGAAGGTCTTCGAAGCCCTTCCCGACGTCCCCGACGCCTTTTTTCACAAGGAGCGAGTGGTATGTGCCCATCCAGTTCTTCCACAGGCGGACCGTGGTGTTTGCCGCGGCGAACTGGCGGTCATTAACGAGCTCGTTGGTGGCGTTCCCGACCCAGACGGCCGTCGCCGCATGGCGGGAGTAGCCGGTCATCCACGTCTCGAGCGTGTCACTCGCGCTGAGGGGGCCCTGCTGGGTGCCGGTCTTTATGCCGGAGGGGATGCGCACCCCGTCCGAGTAGAAGTCGAGCCCGAGGTCATTGTTGGATCCTCCACAGCCCCAGATGATGAAGCGGGCTGTGCAGTCGGACATGATCGAGTGGAGGAGCCAGACGGAGCCAGCATCGACGACCTGGATCTCGGTGGGCTTCGGCTGGGTGTAGAGCACGCCGCCGTCCTTGTCGCGGACTTCGAGGACGACGATGGGGTCGAGTTCGCGGGTGCCCGGGATGCGGATGTGGCCGCGGGCGAAGTCGAGCCGCTGTTCGAGCGCGAGTTCGCCCGCGGCGCCGGTGTCGATTGCGGTGCTCTTGAGCTGGTCGAGTTCGACGTAGCGGGCAAGATGGGGCGTCCCGATCATCTTGCCCATGTTGGCGATGGTCGCGTCCATGTAGGCCATGTCGATGGCGCGGATGTTGGCGCCGCCGGTGGCGATCGACGCCCCGTAGGTCACGTCGGAATGGGCGCGGAAGGTCGGGTCGAAGTGCTGGGCGAGGGTGGTGATGCCGAGCTTCTTGGCCATCTCGATGACGTTGTCGACGCCGCCTTCCTGGGCGGCGCGGAAGGCGCCGACGTTCTGGGACCCACCAAGGGCGGCACGCGCGGAGATGAGCCCTTCCGTCTTGGGGTCGCCACCCCGTGGGTTGGTGATGGCGGTGCCTTCGACGGTGAGCGGGCTGGTGTCCCAAAAGATGCTCATCGGCGCTTTGTTCTGGGTATCGAACCAGTTGAGGTAGACCGCCGGCTTGAATGACGAACCCGGCTGGTTGATCTCGACGAGCTGGTCGATTTCGCCGGCGACACGGCGGTCTGACCTGTAAGAGGGGTCGCGGTTCGGGGCGTAGACGACGACCTCGCCGGTCGAGGGTTCGATCGTGACGATTGCCGCGTTGTTGCATTCGCAGCCGTTGTCGAGCCCCGTCGCGATGAAGCCCCGGGCCATCTGCAGGGCGAGGTCGGTCGCTTCCCAGTCCAGGGTAGAGGTGACCCGGTAACCGGCAGCGTGGACGCTCGACTTGCAGTCGGGCGCGCCTTCGACCTTCGGCAGCAGCCCCGCTTCGCACATGCGGATGAGGCGCGGTTCGACCTGGTTGTCGATGAACGCTTCGGCGCGCTGGGGGTTGGAAGCGAGGTAAACCCGCAACTCCTCGGCCTTGGCCGCTTCTACTTCCTCGAGTGTGGCGCGCTGGTGGCGGACCATCAGGTCGAGTACGTCTTCCTGGCGTGCCTTGGCGTCGCCGCCGACCGTCCCTCGTCCGAGTTGGTCGAGGATGCACTGGCCATCGTCCGCCTTGAGGCAGTTGAGGCGAGGGTGATACCTCGTCGGCGCCTGGGGGATGCCGGCCAGGAGCGCCGCCTCGGCGAGGGTGAGGTCTTTCGCGTTCTTGCGGAAGTAGCCCTGGGCGGCCGCCTCGGCGCCGACGTAGCGGTCGGCGTAGGAGATCTGGTTCAGGTACCAGGTGAGGATATCTTCCTTCGAATAGTCCTTCTCCAACTCGATCGCGTAGGTGATCTCGCGCAGCTTGCGGTCAAGGGTGCGCTCAGCGGTTACGCAGGGCGCTTCGTCGTCGCCGGCGCTGATGCTGGGGCAGATGTAGACGTTCTTGATGAGCTGCTGCGTGATCGAGGAACCGCCGGTGCCAGAGCCGAACTCATCGAGCACGTAGTTCTCGTAGGCAGCGCGCAACAGGCCCTTCAGGTTCACGCCCGGGTGGTCCCAATAGCTGTTGTCTTCGGTCGAGACGGTTGCCTCGATGAGCCACGGAGAGATTTCGCTGAGGGGGACCGGATCGAGCAGTTGCGCGTTGGGGTTCGAAAGGGTGCCAAGGAGGACGCCGCTATCGGGGCCGCCGCGGTCATAGATCTCGGTCGCGACGTTGCTGATCTGGAGCAGCTTCTCCTCGATTGGGACGTAGTCCTTCGCGTAGGAGTTGTAGATGACGAACAGCGCGCCAAGGCCGGCGGCGGCAGAGACCGCGCCGAGGCCGACGAGCCCCAGGAGGACGATGATGATCGGCCGGGCGCGGTTCGAGCGGGAGGCCCTGCGGGCGCGAAGCCGCCTGCGCACGAGAAGCGCGCTCATTGGAGGGGACTCCGGGCGATGCCTGCGGCGCGCGCCGCTGCGGGGTGCATCGTCACGGAGGGTAACAAAGCCCACCGGCCCGGTGAACCGGCGCGGTTAAGGGATCGTTCCTGTACCCTCTTGGCTATGGCGCTCACGTCTGCAGAAGTCCTCCACATCGCCCGGCTGGCCCGCATCGCCCTCAGCGATGCCGACGTCGAAAGGTTCACCGCGCAGCTTTCCGGCATCCTCGATCACTTCGCGGCATTGGCCGCGGTGGACACCGAGGGCGTCGAGCCGACCGCGCACCCGCTCCCTCTCTCTAACGTTATGCGTGACGATTTGGTTGCACCCTCGCTCTCACAGGCCGAAGCCCTGGCCAACGCGCCCCAGGCCGAGGATGGCTACATCCGCGTGCGGGCGGTGCTCGAATGAGCGAGCTCTGGCGGCTGACCGCCCACGAAGCGCACGAGGGACTCCGCGATGAGCAATTCACCAGTGTCGAGCTCACACAGTCGGTGCTCGACCGGATCGCGGCCGTCGAACCGAAGGTGCACGCCTACATCACGCTCACGGCAGAGCTCGCGATGGAGCAGGCGAAGGAAGCGGACGCGAAGTTCGCATCAGGCACGGCCACGCCGCTCACCGGCATCCCGGTGGGAGTGAAGGACCTGATCGTGACGAAGGGTGTCCGCACGACGGCTGGCTCGAAGATCCTCGAGAACTTCATCCCGCCCTACAGCAGCCACGTGTACGAGAACCTGCGCCGGGCAGGTGCGGTCATGGTCGGCAAGTGCAACATGGACGAGTTCGCGATGGGCTCATCGACCGAGCATTCGGCCTACGGGCCGACGCGCAACCCCTGGAACACCGGGCTGGTGCCCGGCGGCAGCTCGGGCGGGTCGGCGGCGGCGGTTGCCGCGGGCGAGTGCCTGCTCGCGCTGGGGAGCGACACGGGCGGGTCGATCCGCCAGCCGGCCGCGCTCTGCGGGCAGGTGGGCATGGACCCGACATACGGGCGGGTGAGCCGTTTCGGCATCGTCGCCTTCGGGAGCTCGCTCGACCAGGTCGGGCCGATCGGGCGCGACGTGGAAGACGTGGCGACGATGCTCCAGTGCATTGGCGGGCACGACCCGCGCGATTCGACCAGCAACCCCGAGCCGATGCCCGACATGCGCCACTACCTTGGCCGCGACATCAAGGGGATGAAGATCGGCGTGCCGAAGGAGTACTTCATCGCCGGGATGGAGCCGGGCGTGACGGCGCGGATCGAGGAAGCGCTGGCCACGCTCGAATCGCTGGGGGCGACAGTCGACCGTTCGCTTTCGTTGCCGAGCACCGACCACGCGCTGGCGGTGTACTACATCATCGCCCCGAGCGAGGCCTCGGCGAACCTCGCGCGCTACGACGGTGTGAAGTACGGCTTCAGCGACCGTAGCGGCCCGACGATGTGGGACAACATGGAACAGACCCGCGCCCAGGGCTTCGGCAACGAGGTGAAGCGGCGCATCATGCTCGGGACGTACGCACTCAGCGCGGGCTACTACGACGCCTATTACCTGAAGGCGCAGAAGGTGCGCACGGTCATCAACAACGAGTTTGCGGCGGCGTTCGCGAAGTACGACGTGATCGTGACGCCGACCTCGCCGACGGTGGCGTTCCCGATTGGCGCGAAGGTGGACGACCCGTACGCGATGTACCTGAACGACATCTACACCCTGCCGGCCTCGGTGGCAGGATTGCCGGCGGTGAGCGTGCCCTGCGGGTTCAGCGAGGGGCTGCCCGTGGGGCTGCAGATCATCGGCAACTTCTTCGACGAGGGCCGGATCCTCCAGGTGGCGAGTGCCTACGAGCGGGCGAGCGGGTTCAGGAACCTGCTGGCGGGACTGTAGGAGACGGGCGGGTAGCCCGTAAGACTTGCGAACGTCCCGGACGGTCCGCTTCTTGCCTTCGGTGCTCGCTTTCAGCCCTGCCTCGATGGCCTGCTTGAGGTACACCCGTTCCATCACGTCGTCCCAGGCGGCGTTTTCCGGCAGTTCATCAGTAACACGGCGGGATTCGGCAAGCAGAACCAGCTGACCGCGCTCAAGGCGCGGCCACGCCGGGCACGATTTCCCACGTGACCGGGCCGGGTGCGCGGATCGCTATCCAGTAGGGCTGGCCATTGCGCAATTGAGAGAGATCGTTGGCATGCGGCACGCCCTCTCTGCCCGGGAAGTATGCGCGCCATCGCCCCGGCACCTCCGTGCCTGCTTCGTAGCTGAAGACAGCAGTGACTTCGGCGATGATCGAGTTCCCGGCCGCATTCGGCCCCTCGCCACGCAGGGCGTCGCCGATCCCGATACTATCGATCCCCGCCCAGGTGGTGAGGGTCCAGCGGAAGAAGAGCGTGTACCTGGGGCGCTCGGTGTTTGCCGGTGGGGGAGTGGCCTCGGCTGGGGGTGGCACAGTTGGGGGTAGGTCGGCTGCCGAGACCGTGTACCCCACGTCCAGGGTGGTCTTAAGCGCGGCGCTATCCGTCGCCTCGACCGTGAAGCTGTGTGGGCCGGGTGTCAGGGTATCGATGGCAGCGCCAGCGGGGACGTCGCCGGAGCAGCTGACGATTGGGTTTTCGCCGGGTGTGCAGGTGTAAGCGGCAAGGACGGTGGCACCCTGCACGTAAGTCGCGCCGTGCACGGGAGTAGTAATCGTGACTGTGGGGCCTTCTGGCGCCCGCACGGAGTAGGTGACCTGGGCGATTGCAGCGAGGCCGTTCTCATCGGTGGCGTTGACCGTGAACGTATGCGAACCAAGAGCCGAAGTGTCAATAGCGCCGCCCACCGGGACATCGCCGGTGCAGCTGTCCACTGAGCCGTCGCCGGGGGTGCAACTGTAAGCGGCGGCCACGATCGCGCCCTGCACGTAAGTCGTGCCCTGCACGGGAGCAGTAATCGTGACTGTGGGGCCTTCTGGCGCCCGCACGGAGTAGGTGACCTGGGCGACTGCGGTGAGGCTGTTCGCGTCAGCGGCGTTGACCGTGAACGTATGCGAACCAACGGTCGAAGTATCGATGGCGGCGCCATCGGGAACATCGCCCGTGCAGGCAGTGATGACGGCATCCCCGGGTGTGCAGACGTAGGCCGCGAGGGCGGTAGCGCCCCGCACATACGTCGTGCCCTGGCCGGGCGTCGTGATGGTGATGCTGGGGCCGGCGGCGTTGATGACCGTATATTCGGTGGACTGCGTCGCTTCGTTGTCAGCCACATCCCGGGCATTGACCGTGAAAGTGTGGCTGCCGGTGGTCGATGTATCGAAGGCCGCGCCATTCGCTACGGTCCCGTCGCAGAGGGCGATCCCCGAGTCGGCATCGGTGCAGCCGTAACCTGAGGCGACAACCTGGCCGAGCGAATAGAAGGCGCCATCAGCGGGGGTCGCAATGGTGATCGAGGGTGCGGTCTTGTCGCAGGGCATCGAGAGAGTGCTCGCGGTGAGCCATGGCGCAAACTGGACGGCGCCGGAAACGCTGTCGCCGGTGCCTGACCCAACACCCGATGGACCACTTGCGGCGCCCCACCAGTTGCACGTGGCATCCACTGAGTTCGTAGCTGGCGCCGTGAGTCCGGCTGTATTCCCGGCGATGGCGTTGGCATTGATGTGTGTCGCCGCAACATCTCCGCCAGTGCGAACATCGACCCCGATACTGGTTGAACCCGTGATCACGTTCGACTCGACAGTCGCCGGGTATTCGAGAACGACGCCAGTTGCCAGCCCGCTCAGGGAGTTGGACATGATAGTCAACGGCCCTGTGCCCGTCCCGAAGAGGTAGTCCGCGAAGACCCCGATCGCGCCCGGGCCGCTCACTGTGTTGCCCGTCACCTGCGTATTCGAAATGAAGTTGTAAACGAGGATTCCGGCGCTGGCGGCACCAGCAATGATGTTATTCTTCACCTGCGCGCCACTGCCACTGATGCCGATGCCGCTCCCGGCCACATTTGTCACGGTGTTCCCGGAGACCACAGAAGGGCTTGCACCCATCACCTGGATCCCAAAGGCCGCTGTCCCGCCGGAGACCTGGTTGCCCGAGACGGTACATGCGGCGCAATTGTTGATTTGAATCCCGGCCTGCGTCCCCCCGGTGTTGGTGACCTCGTTGCCGCTGATCGTGGCGCCTGTCCAGGCAGCAGCCTGGATGCCCAGGGTCGTCAGGCCGGTGAACATGTTGTCAACCACCGAGAGCGTTGCTCCGGCCATGCCACTCACCGCGACACCAGTACCGCCTCCGGTGAAGAGGTTCCCCGTGATTACAAGACTCGGTGGCACCGTTGAGGATGACAAGCTAACGCCAGTCTTGGTGTTTGAGAAAATGTTGTGGCCGACGGTCACGGTTGCACCAGCGTTCCATCGCACCGACACCCCGGCAGATAGCCCAGGAGTCTTCTCCTTGAAGGTGAATCCATCAATGGTGACCACAGCACCCGTGCCCTGAATCGAGAAGCCAGTATTCGCAGTGATGGCGGACTCGGCAATTGAGCCGGGATCCCGTCCGCTCACCTGCACCCCGTGTTGTGCCCCGTACACTGTCACACTCTTCGTGATCGTGTTGATGTTGGGGTTGTACGCACCGGCAGCGACGTGGACGGTCCCGCCGCTTGCCACGGTGTCCAGCGCCTTCTGAATGGTCTTAAAGGGGGCGGTTGGCTCGCCGGAGTTCGTGTCGTCCCCGGCGGACGCATCAACATAACAGACGGTGGTACAGGCGCCTTCAACGGCGTTAGCCACTCCGCCAGCAATGAATGGTGCGAGCGCTGCCCACAAGATGAGCCACCTGCTCACACCATGGAGCACGTCTGAAAATCCGTGGCGCACGGGGCACCTCGTCCTGGGAATTCCCTCCCGGGGGTGGGTGCGCGGATTTTATTAACGGTAGGTAAGGGGCCGTCATTCGCAAAACTACGTAGAAGCTACGAGCAGCTACGTAGACTGATAGCTCGCGAGTTCCACGGCCCAGATGACGGCATCTGCCCGGCCGCGTGCGCCTATCTTTCGGTACACGTTGTAGAGGTGACGTTCGACTGTACGGACGCTGATCCCCAATGCCGCCGACAGCTCCTTGTTCGATGCGCCGGTCGCGAGCAGATGGGCCAACTCGTGCTCCCGGCGGGTAAGGTGGACCGGGGTAGTGGCGACCGGACGATCCGCTGCCAGCCTGATTGCCTTCCCGGTGTCCATCTGTTCGCCGTCAGCGAAGCAGGCAGCGAAAGTTTCGGAACCAAGCGCCGCGCGCATTCTCTCCAACGTCTCCTCTGACTGCGCTGCATCCACCGGAGTCGCAGCCACATCGATCGCCCGCCGGATGGTTGCTGCCGCACCGAGCAAGCGGGCGCCGGTAGCGGGCTTGCCCTCAACCGAGCGGATCCGCGCGAACCCTTCCAGGCAGGTCGCGATGCCATCCTGCTCATCGAGTTCCTGGTAGCGCACGATGGCCTTTTCGAAGAGCCGGGAAGCTGCGGGGTAATCTCCCGCTCGCAATGCGGCAGTGGCGAGGTTCTCCAGTGAGATGGCGATACCTTCCGGCTGGCCCAACTCCTCCCGGATATGGAGTGCCTGAGATCCGTAGTTCGTGGCGAGCGAATGGTTGCCGCGATCGCTGGCGATGACACCGAGATTACTCAGAGCATTGGCTTCGCCCCGCCGGTCCCCCGCCTGGCGCCAGATCAGCAGGCCCTCTTCCAGGAGTGTTGCCGCCTGGGAACTGTCGCCTTGCATATGTAAAGCACCGCTCAGGCTGTTGATTGCCTGGGCGATTTCGCGTGGCTGGCCAAGCTCTCGCCGGAGTTCAAGGTGCTCCTCCAACAGCGATGCCGCGGTTGCGAAATCGCCGTGCTGGCGTGCCAGCACACCCGCTCCTGCGAGAGCGGCAGCCCGCTCGGTGATTGGTGCGCCATTCGCGATGGCGAGGCTTTCCTGAAGCCATTGGAGCCCTTCACGAATGTGGCTAAGCGATAGCCAGTAGCGCCAGGCCGCGCCGCTCAAGCGAAGTGCCCGGGTACCGTTCCCTGATTGCAACGACCATGAGAGTGCGGCACGTAACGTGGCACGGTCATCGTTAAGGTGTGCGAGGGTCGATGCCTGCTCAGGACCGCCCAACCGCTCCACCGACCATTCGGCGAGGCCCAGCATCCAATCGGCCATCCGGTCGTAGACGGCGGCCAATTCCCCAGTTTCACGCAGGCGCTCTTCCCCATAGGCGCGAATCGATTCGAGCATGTGGAAGCGCGTGCTGCCGGCCGGGCCACCCGGCTGAACCATCGAATGGCGAACGAGGGTGCGGAGCAGGTCCAGGACCCCACCGGTGGGCAACTCACCGCCACTCCCCACCTCTTCGGCTGCATCGAGGCCGAAGCTCCCCGGGAACGCGGAGAGGCGGCGGAAAAGAAGCTGCGCGCGTGGCTCCAGGAGGTCGTAGCTCCATGCGATGGCTGCTTCCAGCGTTCGTTGACGCCCGATAGCGCCAGGATCGCTCGACACGAGGAGGCGGAACCTCTCGGTGAGGCGGGCGAGGATGTCGGCCGGGGTTAGTGTGGGCACCCACGCCGCCGCCAATTCGATTGCGAGCGGGAGACCATCGAGGGCCTGGCATAGCTCCAGCAGGAGCGCTTCATCTCCCAATTCGGCGCTCATCGCATGTGCACGCGCGCGTGCCCGAAAGAGATCGACAGCGTCCGGTTGGGCCTGACTCGCTGGAAGCGGCTCGAGGCACAGCACGATCTCGCCCGGCACATCCAGTGGCACCCTGCTCGTGCAGAGGAAAGCCAGGTCCGGTGCGGCGGCGTGAAGCCGGCTGATAGCGCGACCGGCTGGACGGGTCACCTGTTCACAGTTGTCGAGGACTATGAGGCCCTTCGCGCCGGAAAGCCGCCTCTCGACAGCCTCGAAGAGCATCGTGCCGGGCTTTTCTCCGACCCCAAGGCTTTCGGCGAAGGCGCTCGCGACTGCAGCTTCGTCGCGCGCCAGGGCGAGCGAGACGAAGCACAGCTCACCATCCCGGGAGACCTTCTTTCCAAGTTCGATTGCGAGCCGTGTCTTACCGCAGCCGGGAGGTCCACCAATCGTGGCGATGGCCCCGGGTGTAAGTAACGAATCAACTATGCCAAGCTCGTCCAACCTCCCCACGAAGCTGGTAGCGGGCGCAGGCCAGGCGCTTTTCGTCATCTTTCCTCTACAACTCCGCGGTTGCGCTCCACACGTGCGAGGCTACACTGCGGCGACGCATGGGGTCAATATCGTTTCCGCAAACCCTTCGTCCCCGGAGAAGGCTGGCGAGGTTCGCCGCGAGTTTGCTTTTAGCTGTGCCCGCGCCTCCGGGCTATTGGCGGGCCCGATGGGAGGCCGGGCTGGCCGATTGCTTGTGAAGATTGTGGACGGTGTTGACCAGTGCGATGTGGGAGAAGGCCTGGGGGTAGTTGCCCAGCATTCGGCCGGCCACAGGGTCGTACTCCTCTGAGAACAGCCCGAGGTCATTGGCGAGGCCGGCCAGGCGGTCGAGCAGCGCCCTGGCTTCGGCGGCCCTGCCGGTCATCGCGAGGCAGTCGGCCAGCCAGAACGAACAGGCGAGGAACGGCGCGTCGGCGCCCGCCACGCCGTCCGTCACCCCCGGGCGTGAGTACCGCCGCACGATGCCGTGGGTCGAGAGTTCGCGCTGGACGGCCTCGATGGTGCCCAGGACGCGCGGATCGTTCGGGGGCAGGAACCCCACGAGCGGGATCATCAGGAGCGCCGCGTCGAGGTCCTTTCCGCCGTAGTACTGCACGAATGAGCGCTTCTCCTGGTCGAACCCCTTTGCGCAGACCTCCGCGTGGATGCGGTTGCGGAGCGTTTTCCAACGCTCGACGGGCGCATCGGAGCCGAGATGCGCGGCGGACTTCACGGCCCGGTCGAGGGCGAGCCACGCCATCACCTTCGAGTGCGTGAAGTGCTGACGCCCACTGCGGACCTCCCAGATACCGTCGTCTGGCTCGTCCCATACCTGTTCCAGGAAGTCGATGAGCTCGCGCTGGAAGCGGCGCGCATCATCACCGACTTCGATGCCCTGGACGCCCGCGACATGGAAGGCATCCATGACCTCGCCGAGCACATCGAGCTGGAACTGGCTGTGGGCCGCGTTGCCTATCCGGACCGGCGTGCTGCCGGCATAGCCGGGGAGCCAGGGGATCTCGGACTCGATGAGCAGGCGCTCGCCGGCGACCCCGTACATGATCTGGAGGTCGGCCGGCTTACCGGCGGCGGCCCGCAACAGCCAGCGCTGCCACTCGGCGGCTTCCTCCACGTAGCCTGAAGCCAACAGCGCATAGAGGGTGAACGTGGCGTCGCGGAGCCAGCAATACCGGTAGTCCCAATTCCGCATCCCGCCCAGTTCTTCGGGCAGCGAGGTGGTTGCCGCCGCCGCGATGCCTCCGGTGGTGCTGTTCGTGAGCCCCTTCAGCACCGTCAACGAGCGGTGTGCCAGGTCCTGGTAAGGCCCCTGGTAGCGGTAGCGCCGGCTCCACTGCAGCCACCACTCTTCCGTCCTCACCATGAGATCCAGCGCATCTGACGGCGGCGGCGGCGGCAGGTGCGACTGGTGCCACGTCATGACGAACGGCACCGTTTCGCCTTCGCCCACGCAAAACGACGCGTACGTCCGGTAGTCGCGTCCGGTGAGTTCGACTGGAGTCCGGATCGCGATGGCGTCCGGTCCGGCAATCGCCGTGAGCCCGAACGGGTGGCGGCGGACCCAGGGGACGAACGCGCCGTATTCGAATCGCAGGATGAGTTCCATCTCCACATCCACCCGGCCCCGGTCACCTCGCACAATGCGGACGACGTTGAGGCCCTCGCCCACCTGTGCTGGCGTCAGGAAGTCCACCAGGGTGATGGCGCCTTCCGGCAGTTCGAAGGATGTTTCGAGAACCAGGGAATTCCGGCGGTACCGGCGGCTAACGCGGGCCGCGGCCCCGCGAGGGGCGAGCCGCCACCTGCCATGCTCCTCCGTCCCCAGGAGGGCCGCGAAGCACGCCGGCGAGTCGATCCGGGGTAAACAGAGCCAGTCCATCGAGCCGTCACGTCCGACCAACGCCACCGTGCGCATGTCGGCGATGAACCCATAGTCCTCGATTCGCTGGCTCACGGGCGAATCCGCCTCCTGCGACGATCGTCGATAGCGACTGTACCAGCCTGGCCCCACGGCGGGCAGGCCACTCCTGCGGCCATTCAGGCGCGACCCGGAGTTGGGAAGCCTTCGCGACACCACCTAACGCTCTCCGCCTTTACACTACCATCCGTTATGACACGTTTGGTCCTGGGGCTGGCGGCCGTTTCCGGGCCGGTCGCGTACTTCGACCCCAACGGCTACCGCTGGGCGGGGGTGGTTGGATTGGCGGTCGCGGTGATGCTGGCTGGAACCGGCGCCGGCCGGTGGTCGCGGGGGCGAGCTGCCCGGCGCTCGGTCGAGGGGCTCCGCAAGCTCCACCCGAGCGATTTCGAGGCCGAGGTTGCGGGTTGGCTCCAGCGCGAGGGTTGGCGTGTCGAGCGCCGCGGCGGCACTGGCGACGGCGGCATCGACCTCCTCGCCCGGAAGCGCGGCGAGACTCTCGCGGTCCAGTGCAAGCGCTATGCCGAGCACGCAACCGTCACCGCGCCACAGGTACGCGAACTCTTCGGCGCAGCGGTGGCCGAGAGCGCGACGGCGGCGGTGCTGGTGACCACCGGGCACGTTTCCGGGCCGGCGCAGGCCTGGGCCGAGTCGTTGCCGGGGGCGACGCCGCTGTGGCTGGTCGATGCCGGGCGCATCGGGCAGGTGGCCGCCCGCCAGGCACTCTTGAAGGACTTTGGCGTGAAAACTTAGGACTTAGAGGTTCGGGGTTCTCCGGTGCCAGTTCGTGGCCGTTTCGTAGGCGTGGGCGGCGCGGAGGACAGTCGGCTCGTCGAACGGGCGCCCCGCGATCTGCATGCCGATGGGGAGGCCCTCGCTGCTGAACCCACACGGCAGCGAGAGCGCCGGCACCCCGGCGATGTTGAACGGCATGGTCAGCGAGGCGAAGGCCGCCCCGGTGGTGAGCTGGACGCCATCGACCTCGAGCTGCTCTTCGCCGATCTTTGACGCAGGGCGCATGGTGGTCGGCGCGACCAGCAGGTCGACGCGTTCCAGCAGGCCCCGGACCGCCTCCTTGATGTCGTAGCTGGCGCGGTAGGCGTTGGCCAACCCCACTGCGTCGGGCAGCGGTGTCGAGAGCACTTCGCGCAGCTCGGGGCTGTAGTCGCCGGGCTGCTTTGCCAACCACTCTGCGTGGTAAGCCTGGCCTTCGGCGTTGACCACGGTCCAGGCCTGGAGCACGGTCATCCTGTCGTAGCCGGCTTCGATATCCGTCACCTCGGCGCCGAGGGCGCGGAAGACATCCAGCGCCTCTTCGACGGCGACGCGCACCTCGGGGTCGAGCAAGCCGAAAAACTGATCGCGCGGGACGCCGATGCGGAGTCCCCGGACGCCGCCGTCGAGGGCTGCGCGGTAATCCGGAACGGCCACCGGCGCGGTGGCGAAGTCGGCGGAGTCGTAGCCGGCGATGGCCTGGAGGACGATGGCGGCGTCTTCGACGGTGCGGCAGATGGGGCCGGGGTGGTCGAACTGCCACGACATGGGCAGGATGCCCGCCTTACTGACGCGGCCGAAGGTGGGCTTGAAGCCGACACAACCGTTGAGCGCCGCCGGGATGCGGATGCTGCCGCCGGTGTCGGTGCCGAGGGTGCCGGCCGCGAGCCGGGCAACGATGGCCGCGCCCGAACCGCCGCTCGAGCCGCCGGGGATGCGTTCGAGCGCCCAGGGGTTGTGGGTGGCGCCGGTGTGGGGGTTGTTGGTGGTAGTGCCCCAGGCGAACTCGTGCGTGTTCGTCTTCCCTATTAATACAGTTCCGGCCTCGCGCAAGCGGCGGGCGCAGGTGGAGTCCTCGGCCGGGACGCGGCCGCGGAGCACCTTCGAACCCCCGGCAGTTTCGATGCCAGCGGTGTCGTAGAGGTCCTTCAGGCCGATAGGGATGCCGTGCAGGGGGCCGCGATAGCCACCATGGGCGATCTCGGCCGCCGCCCGGGTGGCGTCTTCGCGAGCGCGGCCGGCGGTAACCGTCACGAAGGCGTTGAGCGCCGGGTTCAGGCGCTCGACGCGGGCCAGGTAGGCATCGGCGAGCTCGACCGGCGAGGCATCGCGGCGTTCCACCGCACGTGCGGCTTCGGCGATGGTGAGGTCGGTCAGGTCGGGCATGGTGGTGCTCCTGGCGAGTACTGGACCGCAATGCTACGCGAGCCGCGGGAGCGGTACGAGCCTCGCGCCGGCGCAGGGAGGACCCCAGGGGGAAGAAAGACTGGCGTTTCCTCTATTGACGCTATGGAGGCGAGCCGACAGAGTTACGTACAGATGGCTGGCACAAGTGGGCCTTGGGGACCGTGGCGATTCCTACCCGAGCCAGCTTTCCGGCGGCCAGCAGCAGCGTGTGGCAATCGCACGCGCGCTCGCGATT
>JAANMV010002667.1_pt1 | contig 16865 bp, 14 predicted proteins | sample 7279661 | NCBI WGS metagenome assembly JAANMV01 (sample SAMN14094540, study PRJNA606508) | bioreactor metagenome | isolation source: A lab-scale SPAN reactor treating ammonium-rich wastewater day 121 | place: Ireland: Galway | collected 2017-05-16 | reverse complement strand
TTATACCTAATATATATTAGGTTGTTTATTATTATATTTTTTTAAGTTAAGTAATTTTACACGCCAAGTTGTTTATAAGTTTACTTATTTTTTTAATTAAGAAAACTTAATTAGTGTTTGTGGTGGGCGAAGAGGGATTTGAACCCTCACGGGATTGCTCCCACTAGCTCCTGAAGCTAGCGTGTATGCCAATTTCACCACTCGCCCCTATATGAACTGATTTGTTTATCAACCTACCCTGCCTGCCGGCAGGCGGCAGTCAGATTTCAACACTGTGGCGGTAAAAGTCTGATTAGCAATTGCTATTATTTATCAAAATGAAAACGTCTTTTGGTTTTGACATACCAATTAACTGAATCATTAAATCTATCATTAGGTAAATTAATTCTAGTGGTATTAAAACCAAGTATTTTTTTATTTAATAAATAAGAATAAGTAGGTTGAAATAAAAATACAGCAGGTTTGTATTCTAAAATAATATTTTCAAATTGACTAAAGAGTTCAGCTCTCTTGTTAAAATCATTTGTTTCTCTGGCTTGCTCTAGTAAAGAATCTGCTCTTTTATTATTAAAAGAGGTTAGGTTAAATCCAGGGTCTTTTAGTTGTGATGAGTGCCAAAAAGGATAAAAGTCTGGATCTGCTCCTAAGATTTCACCAAATAATAGCAATTCATAATTACGGGTCCTAATTACTTCTCTTTGGATATTGCTAGCTGGTACAATGTTTAAATTTGTTTTAATACCAGCTTTTTCCCAGTAAACTCTAATCAAATCAGCAATTTTTATGTTATCTGGATAATCAACTGTAGTTAGTGTTAGTTCTAATGTTTTTTCATCCTTAGTAAAAAATTGATTATTTTCATTTTTTTTCCAACCTAGTTCATTTAAAACTTGTATTACTTGTTCGGGATTATAGGGATTAGTATTTAAATCTTGATTATGTCCTGGTAATCCTGGCAAAAGCGGACTAGCTAGGGTTAGGGCTTCACCAGCAAAAACATTATTTAAAATATCATTTTTATCAATAGCTAGTTCCAGAATATTTCTGATTTTTTGTTCTTTAAGAATTTCATTATTAGTTTCGTTAATAAAAATACCGGTATATTGTGGTAGTTGTAAGTTGTAAATTTGTAATTGTCGATTGTTAGTTAAAGATTCTTTTTTTTCTTTGGGGACAAAGCTTATGCCATCAATATTTTGTTCTTGTAGTGCTTGCCATGCAATGTCATAGCTGGGATAAAATTTAAAATTTAGATTTTTTAAATAAGGTTTTTGTCCATAAAAATTATCAAAAGGCACTAAAGAATAAGATATTAAATTACCATCCTTATTTTTTTTCAAACTATCAAATTGCCATGGCCCTGAACCTATTGGTTTTAGATTAAGTTCGGCCAGTTTATAACTTTGGGTAGATATATTTTCCCAAGCATGAGCAGGTAAGATTCCCACGGTTAAGCTGTGTAAGAAAGGACCAAATGGTTTCTCTAATATAAATTGTATTTTACGATCATCAAGTTGATTAACTCTTACTCCTCTGAAAGCTGGTTCTAGGGGAGAATTATTTTTAGCATCTTGAATAATAGCAATAGTGAAGGCCACATCTTTAGCAGTTAGTTCTTTACCGTCATGCCAAAATAGATTTGATTTCAAAGTAAAGGTATAAGTTTTTCCATCAGAAGAAATTTCATATTTTTCCGCTAGGTCATTTTCCAATTCTAGATTATTGTTATATTTCAGTAAACCGGAAAAGATTAATTTGATTAGATCGGAATCAATGTCATTGGTAGAGCCAAAGGTGGGGTTGATATATTGAGGGGCACCTATTAAACCTTCAGTATAACTGCCACCTTTTTTAGGAATTAAAATTGTATGTCGCCAAAGATAACTAAAACTTACTAAAAACAAAGAAATAAATCCGACTAGTAGTAAAAATCTAACTGTTTTTTTCTCTTTTTGGTTAAAAAAACGAGATAAATATTTTAATTGTTTTAAACGTGGCAAACGACTAGGTGATAATTCCAGAACTAATTTTTCATCATAATCTTCAATTAGTTCAGCACTGTTATTTTGGCCAGCTTTAAATAGATAGGTAATTTTTTTAAACCAATATTGAATAAAACTAGTTATTTTATTTAACCACGAAAAATTCACAACTGTATAATAGTTTAATAAATAGAGAAAAAATAAAAAACTTTCTGGTAATTATTCACTTAAAAAAATAGTGATATAAAAACTTAAAGCAAAAAAGATAACACCAAGAAAAATAGTAATATAATATAATGTTTTTTCTGCACCTCGTTTAGCTCTAAAAACTTGACTACCGCCACCAAAAACAGCACCCGTTCCACTGCCTCGATTTTGCATGATAATTGCTAATATTAAAAGAAAAGCAATTACCATTTGTATTATCAAAAAAGTTTTGGTCATAAATTTGACAATAAAAAAGAAGGTTTAATAACCTAACACCTAACAACACAAGTATAACAAATATTATTTATTTTGTCAATATTTATTTTATTTTAAGCTCAGTTTAGAATGGGTTTGACGATAATAGTTAATCGCAAACCGATGAGCTTCATCTCTTATTCTTTGTAATAATTTTAATTCGGAGCTAGTGGCAGGTAAACGTAGGGAAGATTTTAGATCAGGTAAAAATATCTCTTCATTTTTTTTAGCTAAAGCAATTAGAGGTAAATTTATTTTAAGTTGTTGCAAAGTTTTTTTTACACTAGAAAGTTGCCCCTTACCACCATCAATAATTATTAAATCTGGCCAAATCCAATCTTTATTACCTGTAAAACGTCGAGCAATAATTTCCGCCATCATAGCAAAATCATTAATACCTTCAGTATATTTTATTTTAAATTTTCGGTATTGGGATTTATCTGGTTGGCCGTTGGTAAAAACAATCATCGCGCCAACAGCAAAATTTCCTTGAATATTGGAAATATCATAACATTCTATTCTTTGTGGTAGACGTGGCAACGATAGTTTATGGGTTAAATTTAAAATAGTTTGCAATTCGTTCCTATCATTTTTAAAAAAGGAAGGGATTTTTTTGGCGAGATATTCCTGAGCATTAAAATTACCTAAGATAAGAATTTTTTTTAACCGGCCACTTTTTTTATAACTAATTATAATTTTTTTCTGATTGATATATATTTTATTTTTACCAATTGGTATATCAATTATTATTTCTTTAGGAAGGTCATTGGTTTGGGAATAATAATTTTGAATAAATTCGAATATAACGTGAGTATTGTCAGTAATTTGTGTGTTAATAATAAAATTTAATTTATCAATAATTTTACCTTGTCGGATGCGAAATAAATTTATGGCCCGCTGTTGTCGCCAAGAAAATAAATTGATTACATCTTGATTGGTTGGTTTGGTGCTAACAATTTTTTGTCTTTGGGAAATTTTTTCAATAGCTTGTAGGCGATTGCGGTAAATAGCAGCCAATTCATAATTTTTTTTGTCAGCAGCGGCTGACATTTTTTTCTTTAATTCATCAATAATAATCTTGTTATTACCTTGAAAGAAATACTTAATTTGTTTTACTGTTGACAAGTACTCTGTGGAATTGAATTCTTTTTTAAAAGCACCAGGTCCTTTTTGCCAAAATATAGCTAAAGTTTTTCTAACCGCACCTGCTGATAAAAACGGTCCAAAATAAGTAGCTTGATCATTTTTTATTTGTCTTTCGACAGTCACATGAGGGGGGTTAGTTTTGGCAATTTTTACATAACAGAAATTTTTGTCATCTTTTAAATCAATATTGTATTTTGGTTGATATTTTTTTATTAGATTTTTTTCTAAAAGTAATGCTTCAGTTTCATTATCAACTATCACCGTTTCTATACTATCTATTTCTTGGAGCATAATTTTTTTAGCTGGAGATAACTCTAAGTTTTTTGTGAAGTAACTCTTAACCCTTAAGCGGATATTTTTTGCTTTACCAATATAGATAGTTTGCTGTAGTGAATTTTTAAACAAGTAACAGCCCGGCCGGGTGGGTAGGTTGGTCAAATATTTTTTGTTCATATATTTATAATACAGTATTGACTAACTAAATAAAATTGTGTATTTTTTACTATTATTACCTTAACATAAATCAACTAAAAAAGGAGAGAATAATGAATAAAGTTATTTGTTCATGGTGTAAGTCACCACATACTAAAAAACAACCAGCTAATGAGTCGGTTAAATTTGAAGAGTATATTTGTCAAGAGTGTAACCACTCTACCTGGCACCAAACAGATTATGATATCAATAAATTATTGCCTTTTTCAGAGGCAAACCGTGAGTTTTTTATGTTAGAACCAGATTGTTTTTCTAGGACTAGAGCCAATTAATTCTTTGGTCAAGCTTAAAGCTTGACCATTTTTTATTTTTAGCATATAATTAGTGCTGATTTTTTTACCAACTTTTATATATGCCTAAAAAGATAAATATCATCGATGAAAATAATAAAATAGTTATTCGTGGCGCTAGGGTACACAATTTAAAGAATATTGATATTGATATTCCCAGAGATAAATTGGTGGTAATCACAGGATTATCTGGTAGTGGGAAATCGTCTTTGGCCTTTGATACTATTTATGCTGAGGGACAACGACGCTATGTAGAAAGTTTGTCTTCGTATGCTAGGCAGTTTTTGGGTCTCATGGATAAACCAGATGTAGATGTGATTGAAGGATTGTCACCGGCTATATCAATTGATCAACGTTCGGTTTCTCATAACCCTCGTTCAACCGTGGGTACGGTTACTGAGATTTATGATTACCTAAGATTACTTTATGCCAGAATTGGAAAACCACATTGCCCTAATTGTGGTCAGTTAGTTGTTAAACAAACAAAACAACAAATTTTTCAAAAAATAATTACTCTACCTGAAGACACTCAACTAGTTTTGCTGGCACCTGTAGTGAGAGATAAAAAAGGTGAACATAAAGGTGTATTGGAAAAAATTCAAAAAGCAGGTTATGTCAGAGTCAGAGTTGATAATGAGGTTATGCCTATTGAGGAAGCTTTAGATAAAAATATTGATAAACAAAAGAGTCATAATATAGAAGTGATTATTGATCGCATTTCAGTCAGTAATGAAGCTGATGAAAAACAAAGATTAGCAGAAAGTTTAGAGACCGCTCTTGATTTGGGGGATGGATTTATTATGGTATCGCTGGAAGGAAGTAATGAAGATTTTATTTATAGCGAACACTTTGTTTGTCCCAAATGTAATACTAGTTTATTACCGATTGAACCAAGAAATTTTTCATTTAATTCTCCTCATGGCGCTTGCACAGAATGTAGTGGACTTGGTACTAAGTTAGAAATAGATCAAGATTTAGTTATTCCCAATAAAAAATTGACCATTGCTCAAGGAGCAATCCGGCCTTGGGCTCGAACTCGAGCTAACCAAAGTTGGTATGTCAGAATTTTAGAACAGGTTGGCAAAAAGCATGGCTTTTCTGTCAATGAACCATTAGAGAAATTCAATAAGAAACAGTTAGCTATTTTACTTTATGGTACTGGTGAAAAAAAATATACAATGGATATTGAAAGTTCAAGTTTTTCGGGTGAATACGCTACACACTTTGAGGGAGTAATACCTAATTTAGAAAGGCGTTATAAAGACACAGAATCAGATTATGTCCGGGGTGAAATAGAAAGATATATGAGAGTTCTTAAATGCCCAGCTTGTCAGGCTAAGAGATTAAATCCGCAATCATTAGCTGTTAAGGTGGCCGACAAAAATATAAATGAAGTTACTAATTTAACGGTCAACGAAGCTATTCCTTTTTTTAAAAAATTATCTAGCAGTAGTCATAATACGACTTTAACTGATCGCGAACAAAAAATTTCTAAACAAATATTAAAAGAAATAATTTCTCGTTTACAATTTTTACAAAATGTTGGTTTGGAATATTTAACTTTAGATCGTCCCGCCGCTACTTTGTCAGGTGGTGAAGCTCAGCGTATTAGACTGGCTACTCAAATCGGTTCAGCTTTAGTGGGGGTACTTTATATTTTAGATGAGCCATCAATTGGTTTACACCAAAAGGATAATCATAAATTGATTAAAACATTGCAACACTTAAGGGATTTAGGTAACACCGTTATTGTAGTTGAACATGATGAAGATACTATTCTGGCGGCTGATTATGTGGTTGATATTGGTCCTGGTGCCGGTGAACATGGTGGGGAAATTGTGGCCTATGGCACACCCGAACAAATTAAAACCAATAAAAATTCTTTAACTGGTAAATTTATTTCCGGTAAAGAAAAAATTGAACCACCTAAACAATATCATCCTGGTAACAGTAAAAGCATTAAAGTTATAGGAGCCACTGAACATAATTTGCAAAATATAGATGTGAATATTCCTTTAGGTAAGCTAGTGGCAATTACCGGTGTCTCCGGTAGTGGTAAATCAACTTTAATGACTGATATATTAGCCAAAGCACTTTCGCAGTATTTTTATCGATCAAAAGATTTACCTGGCGCTCACAAAGCAATTAAGGGATTGGAAAATTTAGATAAAGTAATTAATATTGATCAATCGCCAATTGGTCGTACTCCTCGTTCCAATCCAGCAACTTATACAGGTTTATTTACCCCAATCAGAGAACTTTATGCCGAATTACCTGAATCTAAAATGCGAGGTTATAATCCGGGCAGATTTTCCTTCAATGTCAAAGGTGGTCGTTGTGAAGCTTGTCAGGGTGATGGCATGGTAAGAATAGAAATGAATTTTTTACCTGATGTTTATGTAGAATGTGAAGAATGTCATGGTCACAGGTACAATCAGCAAGCATTGGAAATACATTATCGAGGTAAAAATATTTCAGATGTTTTAAATATGACGGTAGAAGAAGCAATGAATTTTTTTGCCAATGTACCGGCTATTCATGATAAATTAATAACTTTACATCAAGTGGGACTAGGATATATTCACCTTGGCCAATCTGCCACCACTTTGTCGGGTGGTGAAGCTCAGCGGATTAAATTGGCCACCGAGTTATCAAGACGAGCCACTGGAAAAACTTTATATATTCTTGATGAACCAACAACTGGACTTCATTTTGCAGATGTTAAAAGGTTATTATTGGTTTTAAACCAATTGGTAGAAAAAGGAAATAGCGTTTTGATTATTGAACATAATCTTGATGTGATAAAATCATGTGATTGGATAATAGATTTAGGCCCAGACGGTGGTAGTAAAGGCGGTTTAGTCGTAGCCGAAGGAACACCGCGTCAAGTAGCCAATGAAAAGAAAAGTTATACTGGTCAATATCTAAAAAAAATGTTCTAACTATTATGCCCCAAGCTAAGGGGCATAATTTATTTGTATTTGCTACAATGTAAATATGATTAATGCCAGTCAATATAAAAATTTAGTCTTTCATGATATTTTTTCTTACCCTTTGACTACCAGAGAGTTGCAAAAACTTGCTTGGCAGGATGAATTAAGGGTTGATGACAATAATATTAAATACCAAACTCAAGCTGGTTTTTATTTTTTACCAAATAAGGTAGAAAATATCCGGATTAGAGGTGATAACTTTGTAACAAGTGTCAATAAGTTACGTAAAGCTAAACGACTAATTAAATGGTTGCGATTATTGCCTAGTGTAAAAATGATTGCTGTTTGTAATTCTTTGGGTTATTTGAATGCCAATGAAGCCAGTGATATTGATTTGTTTATTATTACCGCTAAAGGAAAAATTTGGTTAACTAGATTTTGGTTACAAAGTTTTTTAAAATTGTTGCGCTTACGTCCTTATGATCGCGGTCAAAAACAAGATAGTTTTTGTTTAACATTTTTTTTAAGTCAAGATAATTTAAACATAAGCAATTTACAAATTACTAACCCTGATATTTATTTAGCTTACTGGGTAGTTAGGTTACTACCCATTTATGATCCGGCTAATATCTATCAAGATTTTTTACAAGCCAATAGTTGGGTAAAAAAATATTTGCCTCAAGTAGAGGCAATTGAGCTTGATAATAGTTGGTTAGTAAAAAAATCTTTTTTTAGATATTTTTTTATTTTTTTAACTTTTAATTTTTGGACTAAAATTTTAAAAAAAATACAATTGCGTTTATTGCCCCACAGCTTACAACAACTGGCTAATCAAGATAGTAGAGTAATAATGACTGATCAAGTTTTGAAATTTCATGGTGTTGATGATAAAAGAGAATATTATAATAAGATCTGGGAGAAAAATGTTTATTAAAAGAATTACGAATAATGATTATACAAAAATTAGAAAAATTATTGGAATATGGTATTTATTTATGGATTTTTCTACTGCCATGGCAAGTTAGATATTTTTATCAAGCTGAACTTAAAGGAGGTGTTTGGGAGGCAGGGAGTTTATCTATTTATGCTAGCGAAATTATTTTAATATTTTTGTTGTTACTTAATTTTGTTTTATGGGTAAGTAAAAGTAGGGCTGATAAGAAATTGTTAAAAGATATTAAGTTTAACTCCCCGTTAATTTGGTTATTAATTTTTGTCTTTTGGGTATTTATCAGTGCGTGGTGGTCAGTGTTACCGGCTTTAAGTATATATTACGGGCTTAAATTAATATTAGCTTTAGGGATTATTTGGTTGATTAAATTGGATAAGATATCTTTTAGCAGGGTAGCGGTTATATTTGTAGCTAGTGGTTTACTGCAAGGTCTATTGGCAGTAAGTCAGTTTTTAAATCAATTAGTCTGGGGTAGTAAATGGTTGGGTATGGCTTGGCAAGATTCGCAAAATTTAGGAGTATCAGTGGTAGATACAGGTTTAAGACGTTGGCTCAGAGCTTATGGTTCTTTTCCGCATCCAAATATTTTGGGTGGATTTTTAACCATCGCTTTAGTTTTTTGTTTTTATTTATATGAGCAAACAGATAGGTTGTGGCAACAGCTAAAAAATAAACAGCTAGAAATTTTTAAAACTATAGTACTTTTTGCCACCATGATTATTTTTTCTGGCTTGTTGCTTAGTTTTTCTCGGGCAGCTTGGTTGGGGGTAGGATTATTTTTATTTATTATTTTTGTACAACTGATTTTTAAAAAAAGTTTTTTTAGTTGGTCAACATTTATTACATTGTTTTTATTGTTTGTTTTTACTGGTGCAATTTGGGCAAGCGTTTACACAGAACCTTTTTTGACTCGAATTAAAGCCAGTGAACGACTTGAGCAGTTTTCTATCAATCAACGGATAGATAGTTATCAAGACGCTTGGCAAACATTTAAACAAAAACCATTTTTGGGAACAGGGGTAGGAGTTTATACTTACAATTTACACCAGCAACACCCGGAACGTTATGTGTGGGATTTACAACCACCACATAATACTTTTTTGTTGGTTTTAGTGGAATTAGGATTGGCGGGATTAATTTTATTTTTAATAATTATTTTTTTGCTTAGCAAAAATATTAATTCTCAACCACAAAGAATCAGTCTAATAATATTAGTCTTTTTAATGTTATTTGATCATTGGTGGTGGTCTTTGTCAGTAGGTATTTATTTATTATTTTTGTTTTTTGGGCTAATTTTAAATAAAAAAGAATAAGACAATTGATTGTGGATAATTAGCACTCTTGACCAGGGAGTGCTAATTTTGTTAAAATTGTTTTTGGTCGTGTAAATTATTTTAATTGAAAACATCCTTAAAAAATAGTCAAAATTGGACAAAAAGGGTGAATTCAAGTTAATATTTATTCTCATAATTATTAATCAAAAAATCTATGAAAATAAAACCATTAGGAGATAGGGCAGTTTTGAAACCTGCTAAAGCCGAAGAAGTAACCAAGTCAGGTATAGTACTTCCTGATACAGTGGATAAAGAAAAACCAGAACAAGCCGAAGTCGTGGCAGTGGGAACAGGTGAAAAAATTGTTAAACTTGGTATCAAGCCTGGTGATAAAGTGCTGTGTTCCAAGTATGGTGGCACAGAAGTAAAAATCGAAGAAGTAGAGTACAAGGTTGTGGGCGAAGATGATATTTTAGCAGTACTTGAGTAAAATTTTATTCTTAATTCATTATTCATAATTCTTAATTCTAATAAATATGGCAAAACTAATTAAATTTCATGAAGACGGACGCGCTGCTATAAAAGCTGGTGTTGATAAAATTTCCAATGTGGTAAAAGTATCGCTTGGACCCAAAGGCAGAAATGTTGTTTTGGACAAAGGTTTTGGTGCGCCTACTATTACCAATGATGGTGTGACCATTGCCAAAGATGTAGAACTGGAAGATAAATTTGAAAATATTGGTGCGGAACTGATCAAAGAAGTAGCTGAAAAAACCAATGACGTGGCTGGAGACGGTACCACCACTGCTACTGTGTTGGCGCAAGCTTTGATTGAAGAAGGTATAAAAAATATTGTAGCTGGCAACGACCCGATTGCTTTAAAGCGAGGTATGGATAAAGCCTTAGCCTCAGCGGTTGCTGGTTTAAAATCAATATCCAAACCAATTAAAGATAAAAAAGAAAAAATGCAAGTAGCAACTATTTCATCTTTGGATGAAAAAGTAGGCGGGTTAATTGCTGAAGCGATGGAAGAGGTTGGCACTGATGGTGTGATTACTGTAGAAGAATCACAAACTATGGGACTCGAAAAAGAAGTAGTAAAGGGAATGCGTTTTGATAAAGGTTATGTTTCACCTTATATGGTAACTGATGCCCAACGCATGGAGGCAATTTATGAGGATCCTTATATATTAATTACTGATAAAAAGATTTCCGCTATCAATGATATTTTGCCATTATTGGAAAAAGTGGCCCAAAGTGGCAAAAAAGATATTGTCATTATTGCTGATGATGTTGAAGGCGAGGCACTAGCTACTTTTGTGGTCAATAAATTGCGTGGCACTTTCAACGTCTTGGCAGTTAAAGCACCTGGTTTTGGTGACAGGCGGAAAGAAATGCTTAAAGACATTGCTGTTTTAACTGGCTCTACCTTTATTAGTGAAGAGTTGGGATTGAAATTGGAAAATGCCAATATTGATGATTTAGGAAGTGCGCGTAAAGTAGTAGCCAGTAAAGAAAATACCACAATCGTAGAAGGTAAAGGTGAAGCCAAAGAAATTGAAAATAGAATTAGTACCATCCGTAAAGAATATCAAGATTCTACTTCAGATTTTGATAAGGAAAAATTACAAGAACGCTTAGCCAAGCTCGCTGGTGGTGTAGCGGTGATCAAAGTTGGAGCGGCTACTGAGACAGAAATGAAACAGAAAAAATATAAAATTGAAGATGCCTTAAATGCTACTAAGGCAGCGGTAGAAGAGGGAATTATTCCTGGCGGTGGTAGTGCTCTTATTAAGGTAGCTTATGCCTTAGAAAGCTTTAATCAAGAAAAATTAGTTGAAGGTGAAGAAATAGGTTTTAAGATTGTAAAAAAAGCTTTGGAAGAACCTTTACGGCAAATTGCCAAGAATGCAGGTATTACTGATATAGCTAAGATAGTTGAAGATATTAAAGATATCAAAGATGTTGACACTGGTTATGATTTTGCTAAAAATGAGAAGATAGACATGATCAAAGCTGGTATTATTGATCCTTTGAAGGTAACTAGAAGTGCTTTGGAAAATGCTGTGTCGGTAGCTTCTACTTTACTTACTACTGAAGCAGTGGTTACTGATAAACCAGAGCCAAAGGATAATCATGATCATGGTGCTGGCGGTGGTATGCCAGGTATGGGTGGTATGGGGATGATGTAAGTTTCATTTGATTTTTTTAGTTTAGAAACGACCTTGTTCCAAGAGAATAAGGTCGTTTGTATATCCAGGTCGGTTCAATTTTTAATTTTTAAAATTTAGATTTATTTAAAAATTATAAAATTATTCCCCGCCCTTTTATTCCAAATTCTAGATTCTAGATTCCAGACCTCATATCCCAGATTCTATTTTCTTTTTATTCCTTTTTTGCTAAAATAAATACTGCTAAATATTAACTAAACAATTATGGATAATGAACATATGACACCAGCGCCAGAAAACAACAATCAGTCAAATCAAGATGACAAAGCCATTGTAATTTTGTCTTATTTATTTTTGTTATTTTTAGTGCCCTTGTTAACAAAAAAGGATTCACCCTTTGCTCAGTATCATGCTAAGCAAGGCTTGTTACTTGCTATTTGCTGGTTAATAGCTCCGATTACTTTGTTTTTGGCACCTTTTGTTTATATTTTTTGTGGGGTAATGGCTGTTATTGGTATTATGAATGTTTTGAATGAAAAAATGGTACCTTTACCTTTGATTGGCCAATTTGCTGAAAAATTTAAACTTTAATTTTGGCTTTTTTAAAACCCGTCTTTTTAGACGGGTTTTTTGTTTATGGTATAATAAAATAAGTTACTATTAATAAAAATGTATATGAACAAAAAGAAAAAATTTATTTTGCGTTTTCGTGAGATTAGAAACTCAGATGTACAAATAGTCGGTGGCAAAAATGCTTCACTCGGAGAAATGTATTCTTTGCTTACCAAAAAAGGGGTCAATATCCCGAATGGTTTTGCTACTACCGCTTATGCTTACAAGTATTTTATGGAAAAAGCTGGCATAAAAAAAGAGATAAAAAGAATTTTATCTGATTTAAATGTCAATGATATTAGAAATTTGCAAAGACGAGGTAAACAGGTAAGAAATTTGATATTAAGTTGCCATTTACCGGTTGAGTTAGAACAAGAAATAATGAAGTATTATCACGAGCTGTCTCGGCAGTTTAAAACAACCAATGTTGATGTAGCTGTACGTTCTTCTGCTACTGCCGAAGACCTACCAGATGCTTCTTTTGCTGGTCAACAAGAAACTTATCTCAATATCAAAGGTGAAACCGAATTATTACTGGCAGTTAAAAAATGTATTGCTTCACTTTTTACTGATCGAGCGATTGCTTATCGAGTGGAAAAAAAGTTTGACCATTTTAAAATTTCCTTGACAGTTGGTATTCAAAAAATGGTTAGATCTGATCTGGCAGCTTCCGGGGTAATGTTTTCTATTGATACAGAGTCTGGTTTTAAAGATACAGTACTGATCAACGCTATTTATGGACTGGGTGAATATATAGTACAGGGTATGGTAACACCAGATGAGTATTTTGTTTTTAAACCCACTTTAGCTCAAGGTAAAAAAGCAATTATCAGTAAAACTTTAGGACCAAAAATAAGAAAATTGGTTTATAGTTTATCTGAAACAGAACCGGTTAAAGATATGAAAGTAAGTCGCCAGCAAGCAGAAAAATTTGCTTTAACTGATAAAGAGGTATTGCAGCTGGCAAGTTGGGCAGTGATTATTGAAAAGCATTATCAAAAACCAATGGATATGGAATGGGCCAAGGATGGTCAATCTGGCAAGTTGTTCATAGTACAGGCCAGACCGGAAACAGTACAGTCACAAAAAGATATGGCCGTTGTGGAAGAGTTTAAATTATTACAAAAAGGTAAAGTAGTGGTAAGTGGTGCAGCTGTGGGAAATAAAGTCGGCTCGGGTAAGGTTAGTGTGATTATGGATGTTAAAGATATACATAAGTTCAAAGCCGGAGATGTATTGGTAACTGACATGACTGATCCTGATTGGGTACCAGTAATGAAAAAAGCAGCAGCGATTGTAACTGATGCGGGCGGGCGAACTTGCCACGCCGCCATTGTTTCAAGGGAATTAGGTATTCCAGCCATTGTGGGTACAGATAATGCCAGTCAGGTTTTAAAGACAGGCCAAAAGGTGACTATCTCTTGTGCTGAGGGTGAGGTTGGTCGGGTATACGAGGGTAATTTAAAGTACGAAGTAAAACGAACTAATATAAAAAATTTAAAAGCACCCCGCAAAGTCAAAGTGATGATGAATGTGGGTGAACCAGACCAGGCGTTTAATTTTTCTTTTATTCCCAATGCCGGTGTAGGACTGGCGCGGGAAGAATTTATTGTTAATACTTACATCAAAATTCACCCCCAAGCTTTGCTTGATTATAAAAAATTGAAAGATAAAAAAGTTTTAGCTCAAATAAACAAAATTACGGTTGGCTATACTGATAAAAAACAATTTTATGTTGATAAGCTAGCTGAAGGTATAGCCAGGATTGCAGCAGCTTTTTATCCTAAGGATGTTATTGTCAGATTGTCAGATTTTAAAACCAACGAATATGCCAACTTGATAGGTGGTCAAAATTATGAACCCAAAGAAGACAACCCGATGCTTGGTTGGCGGGGAGCTTCGCGATATTATGATCCAAAATTTATTAATGTATTTAAAATGGAATGTGCGGCTTTGAAAAAAGTGCGTGAAGAAATGGGGCTAGTGAATGTTAAAATAATGATTCCCTTTGTTAGGACTCTAGAAGAAGCCAGTAAAGTAATTGCTATTATGAGCGAACAAGGATTAAAGCGAGGACAGAATAAATTACAACTTTATATGATGGTAGAAATTCCTTCCAATATTATTTTAGCTAAAGAATTTGCTCGGATGTTTGATGGTTTTTCCATCGGTTCCAATGACTTAACTCAATTAACTTTGGGTCTTGATCGGGATGCCGGTACCTTGGCTCATATTGGCAATGAACGCAATGAAGCCGTTAAGAAATTGATTACTGAAGCGATTAAGGTAGCTAAAAAATCAAGAACAAAAATTGGTATTTGTGGACAAGGACCATCAGACTTTCCTGATTTTGCGGAATTTTTAGTCAGAGCGGGTATTGATTCCATCAGTTTAAATCCTGATTCAGTGATCAAAACCATGATCATGTTGAATAAGAAGAAGCTATAATATTTATATTATTTATTATAAAACCCCAAGTTGTTGCTTGGGGTTTTTTGTTATAATATTGACAAAAAGTGATTTTTATGCTAATATTAAACTCTTGTTCCTTAATTAATCTATTATTTTAAACTAAAATTATTTCGGAGGATATTTATGTCCAAAATCTCTATTGTGCCGGTGGCAAGTGAAAATCAAGCAGCTAAAGATTTTTTAGCTCAAGCGACGCAGGGTAAATCTGATTTTTTTAAAGTTGAATTTTTCGATGACTCTGTAAGAGTCAAAAATATTTGTTCCGACATAGTAATTAATTCTAATGGTTCATCCAGGCACATACCTTGTGCATCTAGCGTAGATCTGACACCAGGTCAGAGATTTAAAGTAAATGAGTATTCATTTTTGATTAACTGAATGTAAATTTATAGCCCAGATTTTTTTCTGGGCTTTTTTCTTGATTTTATTTATAGGTTATAATAATATGTGTAGGCATATTTACGGAGAGGTCGCATAGTGGTTTAGTGCACCGGTCTTGAAAACCGGAGTGCCGCAAGGTACCGAGGGTTCGAATCCCTCCCTCTCCGCCACACTTCGCCAAGGCTTCGCATGATTTTTATATATACATTTAGATTCAATATTCTAGATTCTAGATTCAAAACAAGGAGAGGTCGCATAGTGGTCTAGTGCGCTTGCTTGGAAAGCAAGTAACGGTTAATAGCTGTTCGAGGGTTCGAATCCCTCCCTCTCCGCCACATCGTGCTAGCACGAAGACCCTAATTTATAGGATCTTAGCGCTAGCTCGAGGTAGTTCAAATCCCTTTGTGTTTTCGTTATAACAATTTATTATCTGATAGATTCCAATTACATATTAAAGATATGAATAGTGCAGAGAAGAACAAGGTAGATTTAATAAATAGCATTAATCTACTTAAATCTTATTTGGAAAATTTTGAAGATGGTAATATTTTGTATTATTTATCTATGGCTGTAGAGTTGCGTAAACTACTCTGTGAGACGAAATCATCACCGTTAATTACTCGAGTTATACCAACCTTTAAATTATATAAGTTGAACTCAACAAAAAATTTTAAAAATACACCTTCATTGTTGAAAGGTTTACTACATATTATGCCTGGACAATTCTTAGTTTCAGAAAAAGGCGTACAACTATTTAGTTTATCTTTTTCAAAAGATAAAGAATTAATGAATATAGATGAGTGGGTGGACCAAATTTTTTTCACAGAAAAGATAACTATTCGCGAACTTATAAAATCAGTTGCCGATAAAGAAGCTGTCCATTCAGATAATGAATATAACGACACCCTAATTCATTGTAAAACGTGGACTTATTATGATTCCGGTTGCCATGTTTTGGGGATATATAGTATTGCACGTTTTATATATTCACTCATTACCACAGAATATAAAAAATTACTTATTTGATCATCGACTAACGTGTTTGGAATTGCTTAAATAAAAATTGTATAAAATTATTTGAAAAATATTAAAATTTTTAAAACAGAAATCAACAACCGGAGAAATCGAGAAAGGTGCGCTTGAACCTTGGTATAGATTTGTTGATCCTCACAAACATTTAAAAGGTTATAAGATTATAAATTATCTACATTTTACAAAAAAAGAAGAAAAATAATTAGTTTCACTATATGTCAACTACAACTACATTATTAAATATTAATTACGGACAATTATTTACTGACATGTTAAATAAAGGAATGGAATCGGCAGCTAATTTATTTTGGCATACTATAACTAATTTAATTTTAGAGTATTGGTTACCAATTTTAATTGGATATCTAATCATATTAACCATAGCTATTATAAAGTTGTTAAGTGGTAGATGGGGCATGTTTGGTAGTTTATTATATCATACATTATATTTTGGCATCTTATTTATAATCGGATTAATAAAAGGTCCTACTTTATTTATTAATGCATATTTTGAAGTTTTTTGTGCAATATTACTATATCCTTTTTGTTATTTGGTAACACGTATTATTTTAAATAAATTTAGAATTTGTTAATAATATAATCATAAAATTTATGGAAGAAAATACTAAAAATGTTATAACGGAATCATTACATTTATTAGATTCT
>JAANMV010002664.1_pt1 | contig 16877 bp, 11 predicted proteins | sample 7279661 | NCBI WGS metagenome assembly JAANMV01 (sample SAMN14094540, study PRJNA606508) | bioreactor metagenome | isolation source: A lab-scale SPAN reactor treating ammonium-rich wastewater day 121 | place: Ireland: Galway | collected 2017-05-16 | reverse complement strand
ACCAGATTACCTTCATGTTACTTAGAAGTTACCTTTTGCCATCGCCGGAAAAGCCTTGCAGATCAGGGCTTTGCGCCCGTTTCTCGGCGGATGTTACGGAAATTACTCTTTTTGCAGACCCCCCACTACCTGAGAAAACAGCCTCACGTGTGGGGCGCGTGCGTATGTACGCGACGGTTCTGCTTGTTACGTGGCTTGTTACGCTAGCCTGCGTCGGCATCAGCCTTTATAGGGCTGGAAGCCTTGGTATTCGTGGTGCCGGCACCAGGAGTCGAACCCGGGACCTACTGATTACAAGTCAGTTGCTCTACCAGCTGAGCTATACCGGCAAACCGGGCGCCATTATAGCGATTGCGCGCGGCGAGTAAACCGTTCTCTGCCAAGCACTTGCGTGGCTTCGGAGATCAGTGGCGTTCGGCGAGCAGCAGCAGGTTGCGCGGGGTGAGTTCGCCGGTGCAGAAGCGGCCGAGGCGTACCGCGTAGCCGTTTTCTTCCAGCAGCAGCGCGCGGTCGAGCAGCAGCCAGACTTCCAGCGGGCGGCGGAACAGGCCGCGCAGCAGTTCGAGGTTGCGCACTTCGGCCAGGCGCTGCCAGCCGGCCCGTTCCAGTGCCGGCCAGTCTTCGGTGCCTGGCTCGGGCAGCTGCTTGAGTGCGGCGAGGTCGCGGCAGTAGCGTTCGAAGTCTTTCTGCAGCCAGGCGCTGGGCAGCGAGGGGGTGGGCATGTAGTCGTCCTGCCCGCGCAGACGGCGCTGCAACAGGTCGAAGCCGAGCCGCCAGGCCATCGACTGGTCGCGGTTGCGGCGTTCGCGGGCGCCGGCGGTGACGGTCTCGGTCAGCGGCAGGCCGAGGTCGTCGCGCGATAACCGCAGGCTGGAGTCCTGCGCGACCCGTGACAGCGGCTGATAGCGCTCGGCCTGGGTCCGGTTGTAGCAGCAGGGTGCGATGGCGAGCTGGCGCACGCCGGCGGCGATGGCCAGCTGCAGCAGACGTACGTGCAGGTCGCCGCAGGCGTGCAGGGCGACCGGCGTGTGATCGGCATGCAGGTACGCGGCGCAGTCCGCGCCGAGCACGTCCTGCTGGAGATGACGGGCATCGATACCCAGACGCCGGCTGAGGCGGGCGCCGTCTTCGACCAGCGCGGCGTCCCATTCCAGGCAGGTCAGGGCGCCGCCGTCCTGCGCCAGCTGGCGGCCCAGATGGCCCTTGCCAGCGCACCAGTCCAGCCAGTGGTGCGTGGATTGGCGGAATTGCAGGTGCGCGGCGAACGCGCGGATCTGCTGCCATTTGCGCCCGGGAACGTCGACCTGCAGGCGGCTGTTCGGCGCCGGCAGCGGCTGGGCCGGCAGCTCCGCCAGCTTGCTGAGCGCCCGTGCCTCGGCCGCCAGCTGGGGGAAGGGCGCCGGTGCATCGAGTTCGCTCGGCTGGTTGTGTGCGGCTTCGGCGTCGGCCAGCGAGCGTGCGCGCAGCCAGGCGGCCAATTGCGGATGCGTGGCTTCCCATTCCAACCGGTGCTGCACGAAAGGCCGAGGCCGCCACAATGACTGGTGCTCGGTGAGGAAGCGGTCGAGCGCGAGGAAATGATCGGTGAAGCTGGCGTGAGCGCGCATCGGTGTGAGTGTCGGTCGGGCGGGCGCCGATTGTAACGGCGATCGGCGCGTGCAAGGCACAACGCCCGTCGTCGACGGGCGTTGCTGGGGGCTAGTGAGCTGTTGGTTAATTCAGTTAATCAATTCGGCGCCCATGGCCCCGATACGGCGTTGCATCCGCACTTGGCTCAACCAACTAACCGCACAGACTACTAGCTGCCATACACCTGCTCGGGCAGCCAGGTGATCAGATCCGGCCAGAGGTAGGCGACCACCAGCATCAGCAACTGGATGCCGATGAACGGCACCACACCCTTGTAGATGGTGCTCGTCGGCACACTGCGCGGAGTGACGCCCCGCAGGTAGAACAGCGAGAAGCCGAACGGCGGAGTGAGGAACGAGGTCTGCAGGTTGAGCGCGAGCATCACGCCGAGCCAGATCGGATCGAGCCCCATCGCCAGCAGGATGGGGCCGACGATCGGTACGACGACGAAGATGATCTCGATGAAGTCGAGGATGAAGCCGAGCAGGAAGATCACCAGCATCACCACCAGGAACGCACCGAGCACGCCGCCGGGCAGCGAATGCAGGGCGTCCTCGATCAGCACCTCGCCGCCGAAGCCGCGGAACACCAGGGAGAACAGCGAGGCGCCGATCAGGATCAGGAACACCATCGAGGTGATCTCGGTGGTGCCGAAGGCGACTTCCTTCAACTGGCTGAAGCTCAGCTGACGCTTGACCAGTGACAGCGCCGTCGCGCCCAGCGCGCCGATGGCGGCGGCTTCGGTGGGCGTCGCATAGCCGGCGAGGATCGAGCCGAGCACGGCGGCGATCAGCACCAGCGGCGGCAGCAGCGCCTTGATCAGCCGTCCCCATTCGATCGGGCCGAGCTCTTCCTGCGGCAGCGCGGGCAGCTTCTTCGGCTGGAAGATGGCGATGATGATCAGGTAGACGATGTACAGGCCGACCAGCGCCAGCCCCGGCAGCAGCGCGCCGACGAACAGGTCGCCGACCGAGACGGTCTTCGGTGAGAAGATGCCCATCTTCAGCTGCGCCTGCTGGAATGCGCTGGACATCACGTCGCCGAGCAGGACCAGGATGATCGACGGCGGGATGATCTGCCCGAGCGTGCCGGTGGCCGCCAGCGTGCCGGTTGCGATCGCCGGGTCGTAGCCGCGGCGCAGCATGGTCGGCAGGGCCAGCAGACCCATCGTCACCACGGTGGCGCCGACGATGCCGGTCGAGGCCGCGAGCAGCGTGCCGACCACGCACACCGAGATCGCCAGACCGCCGCGCAGGGTGCCGAACAGCCGCGACATGGATTCCAGCAGGTCTTCGGCGACGCGGGATTTCTCCAGCATCACCCCCATGAAGACGAACAGCGGTACCGCCAGCATCGTCTGGTTGTTCATGATGCCGAAGATGCGGTTGGGCAGCGCATGCAGGAAGCCGACGTCGAACGTGCCGGTGACCACGCCGACGCCGGCGAACAGCAGTGCCATGCCGCCGAGGGTGAAGGCCACCGGATAGCCCGACATCAGCGCGATGCAGATGGCGACGAACAGTGCGATTGCCATGATCTCAGCCATGCTGCACCTCCTCATCCTGCGGCAGGCGGCCGGCGAGGCGGTAACCGAGCTTGATCAGATCGGCGACGGCTTGCAGCGCGAGGCTAATGACCATCACCAGGATGATGCTCTTCTGCAGGTAGACGAACTTCAGGCCGCCGGATTCGTTGGAACCTTCGTGCGTGGCCCAGGAGTTGGCGACGTAATCCCAGCTATTCCAGGCCAGGAACAGGCAGACCGGGATCAGGAACAGCACATGGCCGAGGCCATCGACGATCGCCTGCCGGCGGGAAACCAGCTTCTGGTAGAAGATGTCGACGCGGACATGGCCGTTGCGCTGCAGCGTCCAGGCGGCGGCGCCCATGAAGACCAGCGCATGGGCATACATAACGGCCTCCTGCAGGGCGATAGCGCCGATGCCGAAGCCATAGCGCAGCACCACGACGATCGCGGTACCGGCAACGAGGAAGAGCGTGAACCAGGCACACAGCTGGCCGAAACGCCGATTCAGCGAATCGATGAGGCCAGCCACGCGCAGTAGCGGCGGGGCGTCATGGGACATTGATGAGTCCTTCTTGTTGGGCGCAAGGAAATTTTGCGCAGAAGGATTCTTGCAGTAGTGGCGCTTTGCAGCAATCGGCATACGACTTTTAGAGGGATGGACTAGGCTTGAGCCGCAGATATCGCTAGTTTTCTTCACCTTGCTTGCACGGTTGCCGGTTCTGGCGCCGGGGCGTTGCCCCGCGCGGTCCTGCCTGGTCGGTCGTGTTCAGCCAAGTCGTTGTGCAAATAAGACAAACAACAAGGAGCACCACATGAAACGTCGTGACATTCTCGCCGCCGCGGGCGTTGGCCTGGCCGCCGCCGCTCTGGCCGGCTGCAATGACAAGAGCGAAAAGACCGCAGCCGCCGGCGCACCTGCCGCCGAGCAGCAGACCTTCAACTGGAAGATGGTCACCTCCTGGCCGAAGAACTTCCCCGGCGTCGGCGTTGGAGCCGAGCGTTTCGCCACGCTGGTCAACGAAATGAGCGGCGGTCGGCTGAAGATCAAGGTTTACGCGGCGGGCGAGCTGGTTCCCGCGCTGGAAGTATTCGATGCGGTCTCGCGCGGCACCGCCGAGATGGGGCATGGCGCGCCGTACTACTGGAAGGGCAAGGTGCCGGCTGCGCAGTTCTTCTGTGCGCTGCCGTTCGGCCCGAATGCGCAGGAAATGAATGCCTGGTTGCACCGTGGCGGCGGCATGCAGCTGTGGGAAGAGGTGTACAAGCCGTTCGGCGTGCTGCCGATGGCCTGTGGCGCGACTGGCGTGCAGACTGCTGGCTGGTTCAACAAGGAAATCAACTCGGTCGAGGATTTCCAGGGCCTGAAGATGCGGACTCCGGGCCTGGGCGGCGAAGTGCTGACCAAGATGGGCGGCACCGTGGTCAACATGCCCGCCGGCGAGATCTTCACCGCGCTGCAGACCGGCGCGATCGACGCCACCGAGTGGATCGGCCCGTACAACGACCTGGCCCTCGGCCTGCACAAGGCGTCCAAGTACTACTACACGCCAGGCTGGCAGGAGCCGAACGTCACCTTCGAGCTGGACGTCAATCTCAAGGCCTGGGAAACCCTGCCGGATGATCTGAAAGCCATCGTTCGCGCCGCTGCGCGCGACGTCAACGGCGACATGCTCGACGACTACAACGCCAAGAACATGGAGGCGCTGGAGCAGCTGCGCGAGCAGGGCGTGGAAGTGCGTCGGCTGCCGGATGAGGTGCTGGCGCGGCTCAAGGAGGTCGCGGCCGAAGTGGTCGATGCTTCCGCCGCGGCCGATCCGGCGGCGAGCAAGGTCTGGGAGCAGCAGCGCGCCTATCTCAAGCGGCTGTACGCCTACGCCGAGCTGAACGAGAAGGACATTTACAACATCCGCGGCTGATTGCGGACCGCAACGAAAAACGCCACGGCCTGCGCCGTGGCGTTTTCATTTGTGCAACCGGGACCGCCGCGTTCAGCCGAGCAGGGTGGCGTTCAGACTGATGCGCGCGTTGAGCACCTTGGAGACCGGGCAGCCCTGCTTGGCCTGCTCGGCGATCTGCTGGAACTGCGCGTCGCTGGCCCCCGGAATCTTCGCCTTCAGCGTCAGGTCGACGGCGGTGATGCTGAAGCCATCGCCATCCTTGTCCAGCGTTACCTCGGCGTGGGTCTCGATACGCTCGGCGGTGAGCCCGGCCTGGCCGAGCATCAACGACAGCGCCATCGAGAAGCAGCCGGCATGCGCGGCGCCGATCAGCTCTTCCGGATTGGTGCCCGGGGTGTCCTCGAAGCGGGTATTGAAGCCATAGGGGTTGTCCTTCAGCGCGCCGCTCTGGGTGCTGATGGTGCCCTTGCCGTCCTTCAGGCCGCCTTGCCAGACGGCCGATGCGCTCTTCTTCACGTGCAATCCTCCTGCGAGGGGTGGATGAAAATGCTGGCGCCGGGCAACGGGCGCCGCGTGGCTCAGCGGGTCGGCTCGGCGGCGAGAATCGCGCTTGCCAGTTCCATGTCGCTGGCCTGCAGCTGTGGCTGCTCGGCGCGCAGCTGGCGCAGCAGCGCTTCCAGATGCGGGCCGCGGATGGCGCCATCGCTGGCGACGAAGCTGCTGGCATCCTCGCGCGCCGGCAGGACCAGCTTGTTGTCCTTGAAGGTCAGGTAGGTGGAGGCGGTTGTCGCGCCAGAGGACAGCAGGTCGCGGACCAGACCGTCAGCCAGGGCGTTGCCGAGAGGCAGTGCGGCGAACGCCAGGATCGCCAGTGATGTATGTCGCATGATCGACACCTCCGAGTGTGCGTGCTGTTAAGAGTCCGCCCGCCCCGGCCGAGTTCCGCTTCGCTGGCCTAGCCGTCGCGCTCGATCAGCTGGCGGATGTGCTGGCCGAGGGCATCGATGCTGAACGGCTTGGCCAGCATGTCCATGCCCGAGCCGAGAAAATCCCCGCGTACCGTGGCGTCCGCCGCATAGCCGGTGATGAACAGCACCTTCAGCTGCGGACGTTGCTGGCGCGCAAGATCGGCGAGCTGGCGGCCGTTGAGGCCGGGCAGGCCGAAGTCGCTGACCAGCAGGTCGATGCGCTGCTCGCTCTGCAGGTAGGGCAGGGCGGTGGCGGCGTCGCAGGCTTCGAGCGCAACATAGCCCAGCTCGTGCAGCACTTCGATCACCAGCATGCGCACGGCGGCTTCGTCCTCGACCACCAGCACCGTCTCGCCATGCTGCGCCTGCGGCACCTCGGCGGGCTCGGGCGCGCCCGCCGCTTCCGCCAGCGCGCTGTGGTTGCGCGGCAGGTAGAGGGTGATCCGCGTGCCTTCGCCCGGCGTGCTGTCGATGTGCACGTGGCCGCCGGTCTGCTTGGCGAAGCCGTAGACCATCGACAGGCCAAGGCCGGTGCCCTGGCCGATGGGCTTGGTGGTGAAGAACGGATCGAAGGCCTTGGCGATCACCTCCGCGGACATTCCGGCGCCGCTGTCGGCGATGCTGAGCACCACGTAGTCGCCGGGTTCCGGGCCGTTCGGCTGTGCGCTGTCGATCTGCACGCAGCGGGTGCGCACCTGCAGGTCGCCGCCGCTCGGCATGGCGTCGCGGGCATTGATCACCAGGTTGAGCAGGGCGTTTTCCAGCTGGTGGGCATCGGTATACGCCAGCCAGGCGTCCGCCTGCAGCTGGGTGTGCAGGCGGATGTGTTCGCCGATGGTGCGCCGCAGCATGTCCTCCATCGATACCACCAGCTGATTGACATCCACCGGCTTGGGATCGAGCGACTGGCGACGCGCGAAGGCGAGCAGGCGATGGGTCAGCGCCGCGGCGCGGTTGGCGGAGGTCATCGCGGCGTCGATGTAGCGGTGCAGGTCTGCGCTGTTGCCGTTGTTGACCCGCCGCTGGATCAGATCCAGCGCGCCGAGTACGCCGGTGAGCATGTTGTTGAAGTCGTGCGCCAGGCCGCCGGTGAGCTGGCCGATGGCTTCCATCTTCTGCGCGTGGCGCAGCGCCTCTTCGGCGCGCTCGCGCTCGGCCATCTCGATATGCAGGCGGCTGTTGATCGCCGCCAGCTCGCGGGTGCGCTCGGCGACGCGGCGCTCCAGGCTTTCGTTGAGTTCGCGCAGGGCCTCCTCGGCGGCGACCTGGGCGGTGATGTCGGTATTGGTGCCGAACCACTGGGTGACCTGGCCGAAATCGTCGCGAATCGGCAGCGCGCGGGAGAGGAACCAGCGGTAGATGCCGTCCTTGCCGCGCAGCGGGAAGGTCTCCTCCCAGACCGAGCCGATGGCGAAGGCGCGCCTGAGCGAGGCGCTGACCCGCTCGTGGTGGTCGGGATGGTTGACCGCGCGCCAGCCGAGCGCGCGCATCGCCTCGAAGGTGGTGCCGGTGTAGTCGTACCAGCGCTTGTTGTACCAGTAGATGCGCCCGCTCGGGTCGGCCATCCAGGCGAACTGGCTGATGTTGTCGGCCAGCGTGCGGAACTGTTCCTCGCTCTCGCGCAGCGCACGCTCGGCGCGCATGCGTTCGTCGGCGTTCCAGGCACGGTCGGCGACCTCGCGGATGAACGAGATGTCGTCGTCGAGCCAGATGCGCGGCTCGCCATGCAGCAACATCAGCGCGGCGGCCAGCTGGCCCTGCTCGAACAGCGGCACGCAGACCAGACTGCGGATCTGCCGTTCGCTGTACAGGTCGGTCTGGGCGACGGTGCGCGCGTCGTGCAGCACATCGTCGATCACCACCAGATCGTTGTTCTGCAGGTCGTAGTAGAGGTCGCCGAAGTCGGGGAAATGCACCCGCTCGCTGCTGTCGCGCGAGGCGCCGTCGCTCCAGTAGCGCTCGATGGTGGCGTAGAGGCTGCCGGGCTCGATGCTGGCGAACAGCACCCGTGCCACACCCAGCGTGCCGCCGATGACACTGACCGCGGCGTGGGCGATGGTCTGGCTGTCGTGCTGCTCGCGCAGCAGATCGCCCAGCTCGATCAGCGCGGTCTGGCGCTGTTCGGCCAGGCGGCGTTCGCTGATCTGCTGTTCGAGCAGTGCGTTCATGCGCAGCATGTGCTCGGCGGCATTGCGCTCGGCGGTGATGTCGCGCGCGGTGCCGAGAATTCGCACTTCGCCGTTGGCATCCAGCACGCGGCGGCCGCGGTTGGTCAACCAGCGGAACTGCGCGGTCCGGGTGTCCAGCACGCGGTAGTCGAGCTGGAATTCGCCGCCGTCCTTGCCCTGCAGCGCGCGGCCGAGTGCGGCCAGCAGCTCGGCGCGGTCGTCCGGGTGTACGCGCGCCAGCACCTCGTCGACGCGCGGCGGCGGCTGCTCCGGCGACAATCCGGCCAGCGTCTTGAGCTGGGCATCCCAGTGCATGCTGTGATGGGTGTCGTTGTATTCCCACACGCCGATCGAGGCGATTTCGTTGGCCAGGCTGACGCGCTGTTCCGCTTCGCGCAGCGCACGGTTGGCACTGGCGCGCTGGCTGGCATTACGGATGCGGTCGACCACTTCGCGCACCAGCGCGACATCGGCCTGGTTCCAGTGACGCGGCAGGCGGCTGGCGAACAGCAGGAACAGCCGGTTTGGCTGCTGCGCGGAAATCGGTAGCGGGGCGAACAGCAGGCTCTGGCTGGCCAGGCTGGCGTGCAGCTGCCGCGGCTGCGGGTCGTCGGCGGCGTCGAGCAGGTTTTCCAGCACCAGGATGCTGCCTTGCGCGAGGTGCTGGGTCAGCATCTCGGCGCTGCTGCCGAGCGGGTGGCGACCGAGTCGGTCGGGGCTGTTCAGGGCACGCCATTGCCGACTCACCACCAGCGTGGTGGCATCTTCCAGATGGCCGTAGGCGATGCAGTCGGTGCGCGTCAGCCGGCCGAGGCGTTCATCCAGCACGCAGCCGATGTCGACCTGGGTGTCGTCTTCCTGCAGCCGGTCGCTGATATCCAGCAGGAACGCCTGCAGCGCGTCGCCGTGGGTGCGTTCGCTGATGTCGGTGAAGGTGCAGATCGCGCCTTGCAGCTCGCCGTCGCGGTAGATCGGCGCGACTCGGTAGGCCACCGGCAGGCTGCTGCCGTCCTGGCGGAAGAACAGCTCGTAATCGACTTCGCGCGGCTCGCCGGTGACGGCGGTGTGCTGGATCGGACAGTCGCGCACCGCGTAGTCGCTGCCGTCCGGGTGGCTGTGATGAATGATCCGGTGCAGGTGGCGCCCGAGCACCTGATCGCGGCTTTCGAAGCCGAGCAGGGTGAGGAACGCCTGGTTGCACAGGGTCACAGCGCCGCTGCGGTCGATGGAGTAGAAGCCTTCGCTGGCGGAGTCGAGCAGCAGGCGGGTGAAGGCTTCGCTTTCCAGCTGCTGCGCCTGGGCGCGGCGGCGGTTGTCGATGTCGTGGGCGACGCAGAGCCAGTGCTGCACCGAGCCGGTGCTGTCGTAGACCGGCGCGCCGCTCAGCTGGAACCAGCGCGTGCTGGCGTCGGCGGCGGTCAGCGGCAGATCAAGGCTGAACGGCAGCCGGCCCTGTACCGCCTCCCGCCACTGCTGCGCCAGCGCCGTGCGTTCCGCCTCGGCCACCGCCGCGAGCCAGCCGTCGCCGCGTGAGACCTGCTCGTCGAGCCCGGTGAAGTCGCTCCAGTAGCTGTTGCAGAACGTCAGCGCGCCGTCCGCGTCGCACTGCCAGACCACCTGCGGGCTGAGGTTGACCAGCGTGCGGTAACGCTCCTCGGCGGCGCGGGTGGCGGCCTGCTCGGCCTGCAGCGCGGTGAGGTCGCGCATGATCTTGATGAAACCGTGCGGTTGCGATCCCTCCCGCAGTACGGTGAGCGTGCCGCTGCCCCAGAAGCGGCTGCCGTCGCGTCGCCGATACCAGCGCTGATGCACGGCGGAGCCCTGCGCCAGCGCACCCCGCAGCGCCTTGCGGGTTTCGTCCTGGCTGTTCTGGTCGGCAAGCAGTTCGCTGAAGCAATGGCCGAGCATCTGTTCGGCATCCCAGTGGAGGATGCGATGGGCACCCTCGTTCCAGCTGGTGATGCGGCCTTGCAGATCCAGCGTGATGACCGCGTGGTCGATCACGCTGTCGATGATGTGGCGGTCGCGCAGCAGCTCCAGCTGCGCCATCGTCTGACGGCCCAGCGACTCCAGGCGCCGCCCTGCGGCCGCGTCGAGCACGCGCGGCTCGCGGTCGAGCACGCACAGCGTGCCCAGCGGCAGACCGTCGGCGGTGCGCAGGACCGCCGCCGCGTAGGAGGCGGCCGGCGTGCCGTCGGCCAGGCGTGGCAGCTCGACACCGTCCGGCAGGCGGTCGGCCTGCAGGAGTACCAGCGACTCGGCTTGTTCAATGGCCCAGGCGCTCGCCGTTCCGTTGCGTGGCACGGTCGCGCGGTCGGCGCCGACGGCGGTCGGGCAATGCTGCTGTTCGGCGGTGATGAGGTGCAGCGCAGCCGCCGGTGCCGCGCAAAGCTCGGCGGCGAGCGCGAGCAGATCGTGAAAATCCGTCTCGCACAGGCTGCCCGGCACGAAGTAACGCGCCAGTGCGGTCAGGCGCTGGGTTTCGGTCCATTCCCTGGCGTGCGTGCTGTGATCGGTGTTCAAGAAGTGTTCTGCTCGGCTGTCCATGGCGCTGAGCCAGCCATCGGTTGGCCGGACTGTAGATGGGTCCGCATGGGCCACGCAGCCCTCGCGGCAGTCAGCAAGAGACTAGCGCGCGAGTGCTTTGGTTCAAGCGCGGCCGGCAAAAGCCGCCGGCCCGACGCCGGTTCAGTCGCGCTGTGCGCGGTTCAGTGCGGCCAGCAGGGCGGCGTCCTGGCGGTAGATATCCGGGCGGTACTGCGGCTCGCCCTGTTCGTCCGCCTCGGCCGTCCAGTACGCCATGAGGATCGGCATCGGTCGCGCCAGCCGGTACTCGTGGGTGACGCCGGTTTCCAGCAGGCGCGCGACTTCGGCACGCTCGCGATCATCGAGCAGCAGGTCGACGACCTGCAGGGCGCCCTCGACGCGCACGCAGCCCGAGCTGGTGGTACGCGCCGCCTGGGTGAACAGGCGCTGGCTGGGGGTGTCGTGCAGGTACACCGAGAAGGGGTTGGCGAAGCGGATCGCCACCCGACCGAGCGGATTTTCCGGCCCGGCGTCCTGGCGCAGGTAGATGCCGTGCGGGCTGCTCCAGTCGACGTGCTGCGGATCGAGGCGGTTACCCTGGGCGTCGAGCACGCGCAGGCGGCTGCGCTCAAGGTAGCCGAGGTCTTCGCGGATCAGCGGCAGCTTGTCCTCGCGCAGGATGGTCGGCGGCACGGTCCAGGTCGGATTCAGCGTCAGCCGGGTAACCGTGGACTTGAGCGGCGGCGTGCGTCGCGCCTCGCGGCCGACCTGGGTGCGCGTCTGCCATTGCACCTCGCATTCCTCGAGCAGGATCAGCCGGGCGCCGGCGATATCCACCAGCAGCGAGCGCGGCTCGATTTCGCGGGCGATCCAGCGCAGGCGCTCGAGGTTGATGCGCAGCTGATCCAGGCGGCTTGATGGGCTGACGTTGAGCGCCGCCAGCGTGCCGCGACCGACCAGCCCGTCGGGCTCCAGGCCGTGCTGGCGCTGGAATGCCTCGACCGCAGCGACCAGCACCGGGTCGTAGCGCCGGCGCTCGTCGCCGACCAGGCCCAGGCCGGCGTGACCGAGCAGGCGCTCGCGCAGCAGTGGCACGCGGGCGTCGAGCATCTGCGGGCGCAGCGTCGGTCCGGCGGGAATGACCGGCCACTGCGGCAGCGGTTGGCTGCGCAGACGCGCGTAGGCGGCGCGCAGGGCGAGGTATTGCGGCAGGTCCGGGCGCGCTTGGGCGAAGGCATCGGCCAGGTCGTCCAGCCCGCTGCTGGCGAGTTCCAGCGCGGCCTGGCGATCGTCCTCGACCGGCCAGTCGGGGCTGCGCCACAGCGGTTCGATCTGCTCGCGCGGCAGGCGGCCGTGGGCCAGGTCGTGCAGGGCGCTGAGGTAGGCGTGGCTGGCCAGCAGATCGCTGCAGATCCGGTGCTGCGGCGCGGCGCTGGCGCTATGCGTGAGTTGGCGGATGCGTTCGAGGTGGTAGCTGGCCGGGGCCAGGCCGTCGTCGGCCAGCTGTTCGAGCTGTCGCAGCAGGCCATCGATCTGCCGGTAGGAGCGCCACACCGGCGCGAAATCCTGCCGCGCGTAGAATCCTTGCAGGCGCTCGCGGGCGGCCGGTTGCAGCGGTGGGAGATAGCCGCTGCAGTACGCCGGGAGCTGTTCGAGGGCGGTGCGCAGCGGGGTGGCGGGCTCGTCAGTCGGCGCGGCGAGGGCCGCTAGCGGCAGCAGCAACAGCCCGGCAGCCAGACGAAATGCGTGTTTTTTGTACAACGTTGCGCTCCCCACCTACCGTTCGACTGCTAGACTGCGCGGCATTCGACCCCAGCCGCGGCGGTGGTGCAGGTCGATCCGATCACTAGAACATACCGTGTCGGGCCAGGCCGATGACAGCCTGGCCCGAGTTGTGTCGCTACACTTTGGGGTAGCGAGTATAAGGCGCCGGCCGGACAGGAAGTCGCAAGGTCGTGCCCGATGAGGTTTTCTACATGCGTCCGTTGCTGCGACGACTCTGCCTGTTGGCAGGCCTGTCTGTCCTGTCGGCGCCCGTCTGGGCGACCGTTCCCGTCTATCAACCGCTGGTCGACAGCCTCGCGCGCGTGGCGCCGACGCTGGATCGCCAGGTCCTGACCCATGCCGTTGCCGCCATGCAGTGCGCGGTGAACAACGGCGCCGCGCCGGCCCAGCGCCTGGCGGTCATCGATTTCTCGCTGCCCTCGTCCGCGCGACGTCTGTGGATCTTCGACCTGCAGCGCAGCACTTTGTTGCTGCGCGATCTGGTCGCCCACGGGCAGAAGTCCGGTGACAACCACGCCACGCGTTTCTCCAACACGGTGGGCAGCCACCAGTCGAGCATCGGCCTGTTCCGCACCGCCGAGAGCTACAGCGGCAAGCATGGCTATTCGCTGCGCATGGACGGCCTGGAGCCGGGGATCAACGATCGCGCCCGCGAGCGCGCCATCGTCATCCACCCGGCGGCTTACGTGAATCCCGCCTGGATCGCCACCCAGGGCCGCATCGGCCGCAGCCAGGGTTGCCCGGCGGTACGCCCGGAAGTCGCGCGGATGGTGGTCGACAGCCTCAAGGGCGGGCAATTCATGTTTTCCTGGTATCCCGACCAAAAGTGGCTGCAATCCTCGGCCTACCTGAACTGCAAGCCGAACCAGGTGGCGAGCATCCTCGCGGCCCGTCGCGGCTGAGTTGCCGCCCGCCCTGACGGGTTGGTTAGAACGAAAAAGCCCGGCACATGGCCGGGCTTTTTCTTTGCCGCCGGATCAGTCGCCGAGCAGCGCCTTGTTGCGCACCGCGCCCTTGTCGGCGCTGGTGGCGAGCAGGGCGTAGGCCTTGAGCGCGGTCGAGACCTTGCGCGCGCGCGGTTGGGCCGGCTTCCAGCCGAGCTTGTCCTGCTCGATGCGGCGGTGGGCCAGCTCCTCATCGCTGACCAGCAGCTGGATGCTGCGGTTGTGGATGTCGATGTGGATGCGGTCGCCTTCGCGCACCAGACCGATGGCACCGCCCGCGGCGGCTTCCGGCGAGGCATGGCCGATGGACAGGCCCGAGGTGCCGCCGGAGAAGCGGCCGTCGGTGAGCAGGGCGCATTCCTTGCCCAGCCCCTTGGACTTCAGGTAGGAGGTCGGATAGAGCATTTCCTGCATGCCCGGACCGCCTTTCGGCCCTTCGTAGCGGATGATGACGATGTCGCCCGGCTTCACCTCGTCGGCGAGGATGCCCTTCACGGCGCTGTCCTGGCTTTCGTAGATCTTCGCCGTGCCTTCGAAGACGTGGATCGATTCGTCCACGCCGGCGGTCTTCACCACGCAGCCGTCCAGCGCGATGTTGCCGTAGAGCACCGCCAGGCCGCCTTCCGCGGAGTACGCATGTTCGACCGAACGGATGCAGCCTTCGGTGCGATCCAGGTCCAGGCTCGGCCAGCGGGTGGCCTGGCTGAATGCGGTCTGCGTCGGGATGCCGGCCGGGCCGGCCTTGAAGAAGGTATGCACCGCTTCGTCATTGGTCTGGGTGATGTCCCACTGCGCGATGGCCTCGGCCATGGTCTTGCTGTGCACGGTGGAGACGTCGGTGTGCAGCAGGCCGCCACGCGCCAGTTCGCCGAGGATGGAGAAGATGCCGCCGGCGCGGTGCACGTCTTCCATGTGGTACTTCTGGATGTTCGGCGCCACCTTGCACAGCTGCGGCACCTTGCGCGACAGCGCATCGATGGCGCGCAGGTCGAAGTCAACCTCGGCCTCCTGGGCCGCGGCCAGCAGGTGCAGGATGGTGTTGGTCGAGCCGCCCATGGCGATGTCCAGGGTCATGGCGTTCTCGAAGGCCTGGCGATTGGCGATGTTGCGCGGCAGCACGGAGGTGTCGCCGTCCGCGTAGTAGCGCTTGCACAGCTCGACGGCGATGCGCCCGGCACGCAGGAACAGCTGCTCGCGGTCGGCGTGGGTGGCCAGCGTGGTGCCATTGCCCGGCAGCGACAGGCCGAGGGCTTCGGTCAGGCAGTTCATCGAGTTGGCGGTGAACATGCCGGAGCAGCTGCCGCAGGTCGGGCAGGCGCTGCGCTCGTACTCGGCGACGGTTTCGTCGGAGCAGGAATCGTCGGCCGCCACCACCATGGCGTCGACCAGATCCAGGCCGTGCGCGGCCAGCTTGGTCTTGCCGGCTTCCATCGGCCCGCCGGAGACAAACACCACCGGGATGTTCAGGCGCAGCGCGGCCATCAGCATGCCGGGGGTGATCTTGTCGCAGTTGGAGATGCAGACGATGGCGTCGGCGCAGTGCGCGTTGACCATGTACTCCACCGAGTCGGCGATGATCTCGCGCGAAGGCAGCGAATAGAGCATGCCGTCGTGGCCCATGGCGATGCCGTCGTCGACCGCGATGGTGTTGAATTCCTTGGCCACGCCGCCGGCCTTCTCGATCTCGCGGGCGACCAGTTGGCCCATGTCCTTCAGGTGCACGTGACCGGGCACGAACTGGGTGAAGGAGTTGGCAATGGCGATGATCGGCTTCTTGAAGTCCTCGTCCTTCATCCCGGTGGCGCGCCACAGGGCACGGGCGCCGGCCATGTTGCGGCCGTGGGTGGAGGTTTTCGAGCGGTAATCGGGCATGACGGTTCCTGCGGCTGATCGGCTGTGCGAAGTATGCATATGGTGAGCACCGCCTGCGGCGCTTGCAACGGAGGATGCCGTCGCTGCACAGGGGCCGGATCGAAGCGGGGTCACCGCTCGGACGGCCAGGGCTCACGGGCCCGCCGGGGGATGATGGCGAGGAGTCCCCGATTCTACGCGCGGTGGCGGGGGCGGGAAAGGCTGATGGTCGGGGCTTTGGTTGCCGGACGCTTCAAGCCTCAAACCTCGAAGAGGGTGCGAGGAAAGCGATCGCGGCGGGTGCCGACGGGTGGACAGACGGCGTGCTGTCCACCCGTGCCAGTCAGCTGTTGGGCAGGATGCGGCAGGTCAGGCTCTTGATGTAGCGCGTTTCCGGGATCGCCGGGTGTACCGGGTGGTCCGGCCCCTGCGCGCCGCGTTCGAGCAGCTGGATATTGCGGTCCAGATGGCGCGCGCTGCCGAGCAGGATGTTCTGCAGGTCGTCTTCGGGCAGGTGCATCGAGCAGCTGGCGCTGACCAGGATGCCGTCCTTGTTGAGCAGGCGCATGGCCTGTTCGTTGAGCCGGCGGTAGGCCGCCTCGCCGTTCTTCAGGTCCTTCTTGCGCTTGATGAAGGCTGGCGGGTCGGTGATGACCACGTCGAAGCGCTCCTCGGCGTTCTTCAGCTCCTTCATCGCCTCGAAGGCATCGCCCTCGACGCAGGTCATCCTGTCCGCCACGCCGTTGAGCGCCGCGTTGCGCTCGACGCCATCGAGGGCGAACGCCGAGGCATCGACGCAGAATACTTCGCTGGCGCCGAACGCCGCCGACTGCACGCCCCAGCCGCCGATGTAGCTGAACAGGTCGAGTACGCGCTTGCCCTTGACGTAGGGCGCCAGGCGCGCGCGGTTCATGCGGTGGTCGTAGAACCAGCCGGTTTTCTGTCCGGCGATTACCGGCGCCTCGAACTTCACGCCGTTCTCCTCCAGCGCGACCCATTCGGGCACCACGCCGAAGGCGGTGTCGACGTAGCGCTCCAGGCCCTCGGCGTCACGCGCACTGGAGTCGTTCTTCCACAGCACGCCGCTGGGCTTGAGCACCTGCACCAGCGCTTCGAGCACGGCGTCCTTGTTGCGCTCCATGGTCGCCGAGGCGAGCTGCACGACGAGGATGTCGAAGAAGCGATCGACCACCAGACCCGGCAGCAGATCGGAGTCGCCGTAGACCAGGCGGTAGCACGGCTGCTCGAACAGCCGCTCGCGCAGGCTCAGCGCGACCTGGAGGCGGTGCACCAGCAGCGACTTGCCCAGGCTGTGCTTGAGGTCGCGCGACAGCAGGCGGGCGCAGATCAGGTTGTTCGGCGACACGCCGACGATGCCCAGCGGCTTGCCGCCGGCCGCTTCGAGAATCGCCTGGTCGCCGGCGACGAACCCGGACAGCGGCGTGGCGACGGTGTCCACCTCGTTGCTGTAGACCCACAGATGGCCGGCGCGCAGGCGGCGATCGGCATTGGCTTTGAGGCGCAGGCTGGGCAGGGTCATTGGCGGGGCTCCCGGAAAAAGACGGGCATTCTAAACGAGC
>JAANMV010002659.1_pt1 | contig 16902 bp, 13 predicted proteins | sample 7279661 | NCBI WGS metagenome assembly JAANMV01 (sample SAMN14094540, study PRJNA606508) | bioreactor metagenome | isolation source: A lab-scale SPAN reactor treating ammonium-rich wastewater day 121 | place: Ireland: Galway | collected 2017-05-16 | reverse complement strand
AGGCCGTCGGCGAGCCCGTAGACGAAACCGTGCAGCGTGACGGCCTGGCCGCGCGCCCACGCCTCCTGCACGATGGTCGTGCGCGCGACGTTGCCGACCTGCTCGACCACGTTCAGTTCGCACAGCCGGTCGACGCGCGCATCGTCGTCCGCCGCGCGGGCGAGGAGGTCGCGATGGCGCACCGCGACGTCCTGCACGTGGCGGAGCCAGTTGTCGATGAGCCCGTGCGCCGAATCGCCGAGCGCGGCGCGGATGCCGCCGCAGCCGTAGTGGCCGACGACCAGGACATGTTCGACCTTCAGCACGTCGATCGCGAACTGGAGCACCGACAGGCAGTTGAAGTCGGTGTGGACGACGACGTTCGCGACGTTGCGGTGGACGAAGAGTTCACCTGGATCGAGGTCGACGATCTGGTTCGCCGGAACTCGGCTGTCGGCGCAGCCGATCCACAGGTAGCGCGGCGCCTGCTGCGCGGCGAGCCGGCGAAAGAAGTCCGGTCGCCGGGCGCTGATCTCGGCCGCCCAGGCGCGGTTGCGATCGAGGAGGTGCCGGATCGGGGACTGGGCCATGCGCCATCATACCGGCTGGAGTTCAGGAGTCAGGAGTCAGGAGTCAGGAGTCAGGAGCCAGAGGTCAGAGGTCAGAGGTCAGATGCGGCGGAGTTTCCGGTGGCGGCGCATTCAGCGCCGGGGGCAGTTGTCAGTTGACGGTTGACCGTTGACAGCGGTGCCGGAGTCCACGATGGCGGCGCTTTGAGCGCCGCTGCCATGCACAGTCCCGCCTGCCGGAAGGCGGGACGGAAGCGGGCGGGCAACGGAGTAGAATCGCCCGACGTCGGACCCGCCCCGTGGCGGCCCGGCGTTTTTTCCGGCCGCACCGGAAACGCGAGGACGATCGATGCGCATCGAGAACGACGTCAAGCTCGACTTTAAGGACGTGCTGATTCGGCCCAAGCGCTCGACATTGACGACGCGCTCGCAGGTCGACATCTCGCGCGAGTTCCGGTTCCGGCACACCGGCACCGAGTACTCCGGCATCCCGATCGTCGCGTCGAACATGGACTCGACCGGCACCTTCGAGATGGCCGGCGCGCTCGAACCGTTTCGGCTCTCGGTCGCGCTGCACAAGCACTACGGCGTCGACGAGATCGTCGCGTTCTTCAGCGCGCTCGAGCGCAAGAGCGCCGCGTTCGTCTCGATGGGCATCCAGGAGGCCGACGAGGAGAAGCTGCACGCGGTGATGGCCAGGGCGGGCAAGGGCGCGGATTCGGCCGTCCGCTACCTGTGCATCGACGTCGCGAACGGCTACACCGAGAGTTTCGTGCGCTTCGTCGCCAGGGTCCGTGCCGCCTATCCGTACCTCGTCATCATGGCCGGCAACGTCGTGACCGGCGAGATGACCGAGGAGCTGATCCTGTCGGGCGCCGACATCGTCAAGGTCGGGATCGGCCCGGGTTCGGTCTGCACGACGCGCAAGATGACCGGCGTGGGTTATCCGCAACTCTCGGCGATCATCGAATGCGCCGATGCGGCGCACGGCCTCGAAGGTCACATCTGCGCCGACGGCGGCTGCGCGACGCCCGGCGACATCGCGAAGGCGTTCGGCGGCGGCGCCGACTTCGTGATGCTGGGCGGGATGCTCGCCGGTCACGACGAGTCCGCGGGCGACGTGGTCGAAGAGGACGGCAGGCGTTTCATGCGCTTCTACGGCATGAGCAGCCGGATGGCGATGGACAAGTACGCCGGCGGCGTCGCGAAGTACCGGGCGGCCGAGGGGAAGGACGTGCTGATTCCCTACCGCGGGCCGGTGGCGGAGACCGCGCAGGAGATCCTCGGCGGCGTGCGCTCGGCGTGCACCTACGTCGGCGCGCGGCGATTGCGCGAACTGTCGAAGCGCACGACCTTCGTGCGGGTGACGCAGCAGCTGAACGAGGTGTTCGGGAAGGGCTGAGCCCCGTGCCGCGCGTCCGGTAGAATTCGCGTTCCAGCGAATTCTCCCCGCGATGCCCGACTTCCTCGCGCTGCCCGGCCGCCGCGCCGTCTCGTCCTTCCGGCTCGCCAAGCTCCTCGAAGCGCTCGTGGCCGCCCGGCCGGCGGCGGCCATCGTCGGGCTCGCGGCGCGCTACCGTCACTACGTCGACCTCTCCGGTCCGCTCGACGCGCGGGGGCGCGACGTCCTCGAGCGGCTGCTGACCTACGGGCCGCGCGAAGTCGGCGCGTCACCGCGCCCGCCTGACTTCGTCGTCGTCCCCCGGCCCGGCACGATCTCTCCGTGGTCGTCGAAGGCGACCGACATCGCGCACAACTGCGGACTCGGCGCCGTCCGGCGCATCGAGCGCGGCGTCGACTGGCACGTCACGCTGCGCGAGCGATCGACGTTCTCGCGCGAGGACCGCGACGCACTGCTGCCGCTCGTCCACGACCGCATGACCGAGTCGGTGCTGGCCTCTCCCGATGACGCGCGCGTGCTGTTCGCGCAGGTGGAGCCGCGCCCGCTCGCCTCGATCCCGCTGCTGGACGAGGGACGCGACGCGCTCGTGCGCGCGAACCGCGACCTCGGACTCGCGCTCGCCGGCGACGAGATCGACTACCTCGACGCGAGCTTCCGCGCGCTCGGCCGCGACCCGACCGACGTCGAGCTGATGATGTTCGCGCAGGCGAACTCCGAGCACTGCCGGCACAAGATCTTCAACGCGAGCTGGGTGATCGACGACGCGCCGCAGCCGAAGAGCCTGTTCGCGATGATCCGCGACACGCACGCCGCGCACCCGCGCCGCACGGTGGTCGCGTACTCGGACAACGCGGCGGTCATGGAGGGGCATCGCGTCGCGCGCTTCCACCCGGACGCCGAGGGCCGCTACGCCGCGCACGCCGCGCTCGCGCACACGCTCTTGAAGGTCGAGACCCACAACCATCCGACCGCGATCGCGCCGTTCCCGGGGGCGGCGACCGGCTCGGGCGGCGAGATCCGCGACGAAGGGGCGACCGGCACCGGCGCGAAGCCGAGGGCGGGAGTCACCGGATACACGGTGTCGCACCTGCGCCTGCCCGGCCGGATCGAGCCCTGGGAAGGGCCGCTCGACAAGCCCGACCGCATCGCCTCGCCGCTCGCGATCATGCTGGAGGCACCGATCGGCGCGGCGTCGTTCAACAACGAGTTCGGCCGGCCCAACCTCGGCGGCTACTTCCGGACCTTCGAGCTCGAGGTCGACGGCGAGGTCCGCGGCTACCACAAGCCGATCATGATCGCCGGCGGGCTCGGCAACATCGACGCGCGGCACACGCACAAGCACGCGCTCGCCGACGGCACGCTCCTCGTCCAGCTCGGGGGGCCGGGCCTGCTGATCGGCCTCGGCGGCGGCGCGGCCTCGTCGATGGCCACCGGCGCGAACGCCGCCGACCTCGACTTCGATTCGGTGCAGCGCGGGAACGCCGAGATCCAGCGCCGCGCGCAGGAGGTGATCGACCGCTGCTGGCAGTCGGGAGACGACAACCCGATCCTGTCGATCCACGACGTCGGCGCGGGCGGGCTGTCGAACGCACTGCCCGAACTCGTCCACGGCGGCGGCGCGGGCGGCGGGTTCGACCTGCGTGCGGTGCCCTCCGGCGAGAGCGGCATGTCGCCGCGCGAGATCTGGTGCAACGAGGCGCAGGAGCGCTACGTCCTCGCGATCGCACCCGTGGACCTCGCACGCTTCGACGCGATCTGTGCGCGCGAGCGCTGCCCCTACGCGGTCGTCGGCCGCGCGCGCGGCGACGGACGTCTGGTGGTCGACGATCCGGTGTTCGGCAATCGCCCGGTGGACGTGCCGCTCGAGGTGATCCTCGGCAAGGCGCCGCGCATGACGCGCGAGGCGACGCGCGTCGAGCGGCACCCGGCGCCGCTCGACCTCGGTGCGCTGTCCTTGGACGAGGCGGCGCGTCGCGTGCTGCGGTTCCCGGCCGTCGCCGACAAGACCTTCCTCGTCACGATCGGCGACCGCACGGTGGGCGGCCTGTGCGCGCGCGATCCGATGGTCGGGCCCTGGCAGGTCCCGGTGGCCGACGTCGCGGTGACGCTGATGGACTTCGCCGGCCACGCGGGCGAAGCGATGGCGATGGGCGAGCGTACGCCGCTCGCGCTGCTCGACGGACCGGCGTCGGGACGCATCGCGCTGGCCGAGGCCATCACCAATCTCGCGGCGGCCGACGTCGCGCTCGATCGCGTGAAGCTCTCGGCGAACTGGATGGCGCCCTCCGGGCACCCGGGCGAGGACGCCGTGCTCTTCGACACGGTGCGAGCCGTAAGCGAGTTCTGCATCGCGCTCGGCGTGTCGATCCCGGTCGGCAAGGACTCGATGTCGATGCGTACCGCGTGGCCCGACGGCGGCGTGGACAAGGCGGTGACCGCCCCGGTGTCGCTCGTCGTGACCGCGTTCGCACCGGTCGACGATGTGCGGGCGACCGCGACTCCGCTCCTCGTGCGCGACGCACCGACCGCGCTCGTCTGGATCCAGGCGATGCCCGGCAGCCACCGGCTGGGCGCGAGCGCGCTCGCCCAGGTGACGGGCCAGCTCGGCCACGAGGCGCCGGACGTCACGCCCGGCGCGCTCGCCGCTTTCCTCGCAGCGCTGCGCACGCTGCGCGCGCGTGGCGCGCTTCTCGCCTACCACGACGTCGGCGACGGCGGCGTGTTCGCGTCGCTCGCGGAGATGGCGTTCGCCTCCCGGACCGGCCTCGACATCGCGCTCGACGGATTCGCGAGCGACCCGCGCGCGGTCCTGTTCGCCGAAGAGATCGGTGCCGTCGTGCAGGTTCCGGCCGCGGAGGCGGAGCGGGCGATCCGCGATGCGCGCTCCGCCGGTCTCGCCGCTTGCTCGATCGCGTCGATCGCGGGACACGACCGCATCCGCGCGATGCGCGCGGGCGAGGTCTTGCTCGACGTCAAGCGCATCGACCTGCATCGCGAGTGGTCGTCGCTCACCCACGCGATGCAGCGGATGCGCGACCTGCCGGAAGCCGCCGACCAGGAGCACGCGCGCATCGGGGACGTGCACGACGCCGGACTCGCACCCGCGGTGACCTTCGATCCCGGCACGCGGAACGCCGCGCCGTTCGTCGGCGGCGGGGCGCGGCCGAGGGTCGCCGTGCTGCGCGAGCAGGGCGTCAACGGGCAGGTCGAGATGGCCGCCGCGTTCGACCGCGCGGGCTTCGAGGCGCACGACGTGACGATGACCGATTTGTCCTCCGGTCGCCGGACACTCGCCGGGTTCGCGGGCTTCGTCGCCTGCGGCGGGTTCTCCTACGGCGACGTGCTCGGCGCAGGCGAAGGCTGGGCGAAGTCGATCCTGTTCGACCCGAGGCTCGCCGACATGTTCGGCGCGTTCTTCGCGCGCGGCGACGCGTTCGCGCTCGGCGTGTGCAACGGCTGCCAGATGATGAGCGCGCTCGGCTCGCTCATCCCCGGAGCCGGGCACTGGCCGCGCTTCGTGCGCAACCGCTCCGAGCAGTTCGAGGCGCGATTGGTCGAGGTCGAGATTAGACGCTCGCCGTCGCTCTTCTTTCGCGGCATGGAGGGGAGCCGCCTGCCGGTCGCGACCGCGCACGGCGAGGGCCTCGCGGAGTTCCGCGACGATGCAGAGCTCGCCGCGGCACGCGACCTGGTGTCGCTCGTCTTCATCGACGGCCACGGCCGGCCCGCGACGACCTACCCGCACAACCCGAACGGTTCGCCCGAAGGCATCACCGGCCTCACGACCGCCGACGGCCGGTTCACGATCCTGATGCCGCATCCCGAGCGGGTCTGGCGCACGGCGCAACTCTCGTGGGCGCCGCGCGGCTGGGGCGAGACCTCGCCCTGGTTCCGCATGTTCGAGAACGCGCGCGCCGCGCTGCGGTAAGCTTGTCTCCGTGATCCGGCGCCTGACCGGTACCGGCGGGAGAGTTCGATGACGCTCAAGGTGTATGCGATCGACGGCATGACGCCGGTGGTCGATCCTGCGGCCTACGTGCACCCGTCGGCGGTGCTGATCGGCGACGTGATCGTGGGCCCGGGCTGCTACATCGGTCCCTGCGCGTCGCTGCGCGGCGACTTCGGCCACATCGAGATCCGCGCGGGCGCGAACGTGCAGGACTCGTGCATCCTGCACGGCTTCCCGGGCCTGGGAACGGTCGTCGAGGAGGACGGACACATCGGCCACGGCGCGGTGCTGCACGGCTGCACGGTCCAGCGCAACGCGCTCGTCGGCATGAACGCGGTGGTGAACGACCACGCGGTCGTCGGCGAGTCGGCGATCGTCGCGGCGATGGCGTTCGTGAAGGCGCAGATGGTGATCCCGCCGCGCACGCTGGTCGCCGGCATTCCGGCGAAGGTCGTGCGCGCGTTGACCGACACCGAGCTCGCGTGGAAGGCCGAGGGCACCGGGCACTACCAGGCGCTGGCGAAACGCTCGCTCGCGACGATGAAGGCGGTCGAGCCGCTGCGCGCGCCGGAGAAGGGACGCCGGCGCGTCGATCTTCCCGAAATGCTTCCGCTCTCGATCGTGAAGCAACGCCAGCGCAGGTGAACTGCGCAGCGGGGTCGCCGCGAACGCCTTCCGGCGGCGGCTCCGCGGTTACGACGATGACCTCGCTCGCCAATTCGCTCGCCGCGCACGTCTGGCGCTCGCGCTACCGTTTCGAGGACGAAGGTTCGATCGACGCGACCTTCGACCGTGTCGCCGGCGCGCTCGCGGAGGCCGAGCGGCACGACCGCGACCTCTGGGCGCGGCGCTTCCGGGACGCGCTCGAAGGCTTCCGCTTCCTGCCCGGCGGCCGGATCCTCGCCGGCGCGGGTACCGGCCGGCGCGTGACGCTGATGAACTGCTTCGTCATGGGCACGCTCGACGACTCGCTCGAAGGCATCTTCCGCGCGTTGCACGAGGCGGCGATCACGCTGCAGCAGGGCGGCGGCGTCGGTACCGACTTCTCGCCGCTCCGGCCGAAGGGGGCGAGCACCAGCGCGACCGGCGGGCGCTCGTCCGGCCCGGTGTCGTTCATGCAGCTCTGGGAGCAGATGTGCGCCACGGTCACCGACGGCAGTCCGCGGCGCGGCGCGATGATGGGCGTGATGGCCTGCGACCACCCGGACATCCACGCGTTCGTCGCGGCGAAGCGCGTGGCGGGCAAGCTCACGCACTTCAACGTGTCGGTGCTGGTCTACGACGCGTTCATGCGCGCCGTCGCGGACGACGGCCGGTGGCGTCTCGCGTTCCCGCGCTTTCCGGCGGACCGCGACATCCGCGCGCGCGACCTGTGGGATGCGATCGTCGGCGGCGCCTACGCTTCGGCGGAGCCCGGCGTCCTGTTCATCGACCGCATCCGGGCCGAGGACAACCTCGCGTACTGCGAGACGATCAGCGCGACCAATCCCTGCGGCGAGATCCCGTTGCCGCCGTACGGGGCCTGCGATCTGGGATCGATCAACCTGGCGGCGTTCGTGCGCGACGCGTTCACGCCGCGCGCGCGCCTCGACCTCGAGGGCATCGCCGCACTGGTGCCGCTCGCGGTGCGGATGCTCGACAACGTCTGGTCGGTGACGAACTTTCCGGTGCCGCGGCAGGCCGAGCAGGGACGTTCGTCGCGGCGCCTCGGGCTCGGGATCACCGGGCTCGGCGACGCGCTGGCGATGCTCTCGCTGCGCTACGACATGCCGGAGGGGCGCGACTTGGCCGCGCTCGCGATGCGCACGATCACCGAGCACGCCTACGCCGCGTCGATCGAACTCGCGCGCGAGCACGGCGCGCCGTTTCCGCGTTTCGAGCGCGAACCCTACCTCGCCGCCCCGTTCGTCGCGCGGCTGCCGCGCGAACTGCGCGACGGCATCGCGAAGCACGGCATCCGCAACAGCCACCTGGCGGCGATCGCGCCCGCCGGCACGATCAGCGTGCTGGCCGGCGGCGTGTCGTCGGGCATCGAGCCGATCTTCGCGCTCGAGGGGACTCGTCGCGTGCGGCAGGACGACGGGCGGTTCGAAGAGGTCGCGACCGCCTGTCCCGCGCTCCTCGCCTGGCGCGCTCAGGCGAAGGCGGGCGAGCCGACCCCTGAGGCGTTCGTGACCGCGACCGCGATCGGGCCGGAGGCGCAGCTCCTGATGCAGGCGGCGCTGCAGCCGCACGTCGACAACGCGATCTCGAAGACGACCAACGTCGACGCCGGAATCGGGATCGACGCGTTCGCCGCGATCTACCGACGCGCGTACGAACTGGGCCTCAAGGGTTGCACGGTGTTCCGGCCCAATCCGGTCACCGGTTCGATCCTGCGCTGACTCGCCGGAGGAACGCATGCTCTCGGGATTCGACCTCGCAAGCCTCGGCACCCTCGTCGCGGCTTCGCTCTTCGCCGGCATCCTGGCCTGCCTGCGGCTGGGACGCCTGCTCGGCGAGCGTGCGATCGCGCGCCATGGGCCGGAGGGACACGGCGGCGTCGGATCGCTCGAGACCGCGATCTTCGCGCTGCTCGGCCTCCTGGTGGCGTTCACGTTCTCCGGCGGGCTCGAACGCTTCGACGCGCGGCGCACGCAGGTCGTCGACGAGGCGAACGCGATCGGCACCGCGTGGCTGCGCGTCGATCTCGTGCCGGAGGCCGCCCAGCCGGCGCTGCGCGAGCAGTTCCGTCGCTACGTCGATTCGCGCATCGCGACCTACCGGAAGCTGCCGGATCTCGCGGCGGCGAACGCCGAGTACCTGCGTTCGCAGGAACTGCAGGCGGAAATCTGGCGCAGCTCGCTCGCGGCGGTGCGCCTTCCCGAGGCGAAGCCTTCCGCGGAGATGCTGCTGGTGCCCTCGCTGAACCAGATGTTCGACATCACGACGACGCGGGTGGCCGCGACGCGGACCCATCCGCCGCCGATCGTCTACGCGATGCTCGTGGTGCTCGCGCTCGCCGCGGCGCTCCTCGCCGGATACCAGGCCGCGGGAATGCGCGGATACACATGGATCCACAAGCTGGGCTTCGCCGCGATCTTCGCGCTCACCGTCTACGTGATTCTCGACATCGAGTTCCCGCGCTTCGGATGGGTGCGGGTCGACGCGATCGACCGGTTGCTCGTGGACCTGCGCGCGTCGATGGGAGCTCGCTGACCGGCGCGGGTCAGAAGCCGACCGCCTGCCCGTCGCGCCTCGGATCGGACGCCGCGAGGAAGCCGTCGCCGAGCTTCACGACGAACTGCCCGGCGCCGAAGTCCATGTAGCTGTCCGCCGACTGCACGATGCGGTGCCCGAGCGCGGCGAGGCCGCGCTGCACGTCGGCGTCCATCGACGGCTCGAGGTCGAGCGTGCCTTCGCGGTTCCAGCGCCAGCGAGGAGCGTCGAGCGCCGCCTGCGGGTTCATGCCCCGGTCGAGGACGCGGACGAGCGCCTGCACGTGCCCCTGCGGCTGGATCGGCCCGCCCATGACGCCGAACGCGGCGAGCGGCGCGCCCGCGCGCGTGAGGAAGCCCGGGATGATCGTGTGGTACGGGCGCTTGCCGCCGGCGATCACGTTCGCGTGGCCGGGTTCGAGCGTGAAGCCCGCGCCGCGGTTCTGCAGGCTGATGCCGGTCCCCGGTACGACCACGCCCGATCCGAAGCCCATGTAGTTCGACTGGATGAGCGACACCATCGTGCCGTCCGCGTCGCCGGCCGCGAGGTAGACGGTGCCGCCCGACGGCGGCGTACCGGGGCCGAAGTCCTGCGCGCGCTTCGGGTCGATGAGCTTCGCGCGCGACGCGAGGTACGCGCGGTCGAGGAGCGAGTCCGGCGACACGCGCATGTGCGAGGGGTCCCCGACGTAGTGGTAGACGTCGGCGAACGCGAGCTTCATCGCCTCGATCGCCCGATGCTGGGCCGCGAGACTGTCGGGCGCCTCGCGCGCGAGGTCGAACGACTCGAGGATGCCGAGCGCGATCAGCGTCGCGATGCCCTGGCCGTTGGGCGGGATCTGGTGGACCGTCGTGCCCCGATAGTCGAACCCGAGCGGCACGACCCAGTCGGCGCCGTGGCGCGCGAAGTCCTCGAGCGTGTGGACCGCGCCGTGCCGCCTGGCATCGGCGACCATCGCCTGCGCGAGGGCGCCGCGGTAGAACGCTTCGCCCTTCGTCGACGCGATGGTCTCGAGCGTACGCGCCTGCGGCGGGCAGGAGAAACTCTCGCCGGCCCGCGGTGCGCGACCGCGCGGCAGGAAGTGCTCGGCGAAACCCAGGTCGTGGGGCAACACGCCAGCCGCGCGCTCCCACTGTCCGGCGATCGTCGGCGAGACGATCCAGCCGTCGCGCGCGTAGCGGATCGCGGGCTCGAACAGGTCGGCGAACGGCAGCTTGCCGAAGCGCTGCGACAGCGCGACCCAGCCGGAGACCGCCCCGGGGATCGTCACCGGCTCCCATCCACGCTGCGGCATTTCCGGCTTGCCGGCGTAGCGCGCCGCGCTCGTCCCCGCTGGCGCGCGGCCGGAGGCGTTGAGACCGACGAGTTCGCGTCCGTCCCAGACGATGGCGAAGAGGTCCGAACCCATGCCGTTGCTGACCGGCTCGACGACGGTCAGCGTGATCGCTGCGGCGAGGGCCGCGTCGACCGCGTTGCCGCCGCGCGCGATCATCGATGCGCCCGCCTGCGCGGCGAGCGGCTGGCTCGTCGCGACGACGTTGCGGGCGAGGACCGGCTGGCGCCGGGACGGATAGGGGAGGGACCAGTCGAGCACGGGAATGGGCCTGCGGAGCGTGGACGGAGAGGGGCGCGGCCGGCGTCGCGGCGTTCGGGCCGGGAACGCCGGTGCGGTCCTCGATTCTACCTGCCGCGGCCCGCCGTGCGCCGGCCCTAGGCCCCTTCCTCCTGGAAGGCTTCCTGCCGGGTCTTGCGCACCGCCGGCAGGACGATGATGAGGAGGAGAAGCGCCGCAGCGATCAACATCGCGAGCGAGAGCGGTCGGGTGAAGAACACCGTCGGGTCGCCGCGCGACAGGAGGAGCGCCCGGCGCAGGTTCTCCTCCATCATCGGGCCGAGGATGAAGCCCAGCAGCAGCGGCGCCGGCTCGCATTCGAGCTTGACGAAGATCCAGCCCAGCGCGCCGAACACCGCCGCCGCCAGCACGTCGAACACGTTGTTCTGCAGGCTGTACACGCCGATGCAGCAGAACAGCAGGATCGCCGGGTAGAGGAGCCGGTAGGGCACCTTGAGGAGCTTCACCCAGACGCCGATCATCGGCAGGTTCAGCACGACGAGCATCAGGTTGCCGATCCACATCGACGCGATCAGGCCCCAGAAGAGGTGCGGGTTCGACGACATCACCTGCGGCCCGGGCTGGATGCTGTGGATCGTCATCGCGCCGACCATCAGCGCCATCACCGCGTTGCCGGGGATGCCGAGCGTGAGGAGCGGGATGAACGACGCCTGCGCGCCCGCGTTGTTCGCGCTCTCGGGACCCGCGACGCCCTCGATCGCGCCCTTGCCGAAGCGCGAAGGATCCTTGGAGATCTTCTTCTCGACCGTGTACGAGGCGAACGCCGAGAGCATCGCGCCGCCGCCGGGCAGGATGCCGAGCACCGATCCGATGCCGGTGCCGCGCGCGATCGCCGGCAGCGCCTCCTTGAACTCGTGCCACTTGAGCCACAGGCCCGACACGTTGTCGGTGAACACCTCGCGCTGCCCGCGATGCTCGAGGTTGACGATGATCTCGGCGAAGCCGAAGAGGCCCATCGCGAGGGTCACGAACCCGATCCCGTCGGAGAGCTCGGGGACGCCGAACGTGTAGCGCTGCAGCCCCGAGTTGACGTCGGTGCCGACGATGCCGAGCAGGAGGCCCAGCACGATCATCGCGATCGCCTTGAGGAGCGAGCCGCTCGCCAGCACGACCGCCGAGAGCAGGCCGAGGACCATCAGCGAGAAGTATTCGGCGGGACCGAACTTGAGCGCGAACTCGGCGAGCGGCGGCGCGAAGCCGGCGATGACGATCGTCGCGAAGGTGCCGGCGATGAACGACCCGATCGCCGCCACCGACAGCGCCTTTCCCGCCTTGCCGCGGCGCGCCATCTGGTAGCCGTCGATGCAGGTCACCACCGACGACGACTCGCCCGGCAGGTTGACGAGGATCGCGGTCGTCGAACCGCCGTAGCTCGCGCCGTAGTAGATGCCGGCGAGCATGATCAGCGCGGAGACGGGCTGCAGCGCGTAGGTCACCGGCAGCAGCATCGCGATCGTCGGCACCGGGCCGATGCCGGGCAGGACGCCGATCAGCGTACCCAGCAGGACGCCGAAGAACGCGTAGAGCAGGTTCTGCAGCGTGAGCGCGACTTCGAATCCGAGCGCGAGGTGCTGGAGGATCTCCATGGCGTCACGCTCCCGTGATGAACCGCGGCCAGGTCGGCAACTGCAACTGGAGCCCCCAGGTGAACGCCACGACCACGAACACCGCCAGCACGAGCGAGGCGATCAGCGCCTCCTTCCAGCGGAACTCGTGGCTCGCGACGCTCGACGCCACGACGAGCAGGATCGTCGCGAGGACGAGGCCGAGCGGAACGACGGTGACTCCGAAGAGGACGACGCTGCCGAGCACGATCGCGATCGGCTGCAGCGTGGGGATCGAGATGCGCGCCCCCTGCGTGCGCAATCCCTTCACGATCAGGGCGGCGCCCAGCACCACCAGGATCATCCCGAGCGCGCGCGGGAAGTACCCCGGCCCCATGCGCGCCGCCGTTCCCACCGGGTAGGCGTATCCGATCAGGATCGCGGCGAGTCCGGCGAGCGCGAACAGACAGCCCGAGCCGAACTCCTTCGGATTGCGGATCATCGACATGCACGTCCTCCCGTTGCGCGCGGCGAAATCGTCGCGCTGCCCCGTAAGGCTGGCGCTGCGGCCGCGGCCAGCGCGAACGATACCATCGAACGCTCCGCGGGCGGGGACTGACGCTCCGGTCAGCGCCGCAGGCCGGGGCCGCAAGGAAAACGGGGCGGAGCCCGAAGGGCCGGCCCCGTCGATGCCGCGCTCCCGCGGGATCAGACGCCGTTCTTGGCGCGCAGCTCGCGGAAGTACTTGTCGAGGTGCTGCGCCTGCATGCGCTGCGCGAGTTGCGGCTTCACCTCGTCGAACGAGGGCACCTTGGCGGCGCGGACGTCCTCGACGAGGATCACGTGCCAGCCGAACTGCGTCTGCACCGGCTGCGGCGTGAACTTGCCCTTCTCGGCCTTCACCATCGCGTCGGAGAACGGCTTCACGAAGTTCGCCGGCGCGTTCCAGTCGAGGTCGCCCCCCTTGTCCTTCGAGCCCGGATCCTTCGATCGCGCCTTGGCGAGATCGGCGAACTTGGCGCCCTTCTGCAGTTCGGTGATGACGTCCTTCGCATCCTGCTCGTTGTCGACCAGGATGTGCGCGACCTTGTACTCCTTGTCGCCGATCTGGTTCTTGATCGCGTCGTATTCCTTGCGGAGGTCGGCTTCCGGGATCGGATTGTTCTTCACCCAGTCCGCGACGTAGGCGCGCACGAGCACGGTCTGCGACGCGAGGTCCATCTGCGACTTCACTTCGGCGGACTTGTCGAGGCCCTTCTTGCGGGCTTCGCGGGCGAGGAGTTCGCGCGTGTTGAGTTCCTCGCGGATCAGCGCGCGGAGTTCCGGCGAGTCCGGCTGGCCCTGGGCCACGCGGTCCTTCAGCACCGCATCGAAGGTCGACTGCGGGTAGAGCGCCTTGCCGGAGTCGGCGGCCTTCGCCGCGGCGGCCTTCGGCGCGGCGGGCGCCTGGGCGTGGGCGGCAGGCAGGGCGAGCGCGGCCATGACGGCGAGCGCGATCGTGGTACGGGTCATCGAACGGTCCTTTCGTGGGACGTGAAGTATTCGTCGGGGGTGCAGGCGCGGATCGAGAGCGCATGCACCGGATGGGGAAAGAGGTCGGAGAGCCGGTCCATCACGCGGCGGTGCCGGGCGAGGCTCCCCGCCCCGGTGAACGCCTCTGACACGACCAGCAGCGAAAAGTGCCCGCCGCCGCCGGCCGCCCCGGCATGGCCCGCATGGGCGGCGCTCTGGTCGTCGAGCGCGACATGCACCGGGGCGAGCGGTTCGAGCCGCTCGGCGATCGCGCGCGCGATGTCCGGCGCGGTCATCGATGCGGCGCCTCCTCGCGCGCGGGGACTTCCTGCATGTGCCGGGCGAGCCAGAGGCCCTGGGCGATCGCGAACGCGAGGACCAGTCCGATGCCGCCCCAGACCTTGAAATTGACCCAGGTGTCGGTCGGGAAATGGAACGCGACGTACCAGTTGGCGAACGCCATTGCCGCGAAGAACCCGACCCAGGACCAGGTCACCGCCGACCAGACGGACGCGGGCAGCGACACGTCCTTGAGCAGGCCCGCGATCAGGTCGCGCCGGAACGCGAGCTTGCCCACCGCGAGCACCAGGCCGAAGAGCGCGTAGAGCACCGTGGGCTTCCACTTGATGAAAGTCTCGTCCTGCAGCAGGAGCGTCGCGCCGCCGAACACGACGATGATCGCGAACGAGAGCCAGTGCACCGCGGAGATGCGCCGCTTCCAGGCGAAATACGCGATCTGCCCGATGGACGCGACGATCGCCACGGCCGTGGCCGCGTAGATGCCCTGCGCCTTGTACGCGACGAAGAACAGGATCAGCGGGAAGTAGTCGGCGAGGAGCTGCATGGGGTCCGGGCGCGCCGCCGGGGCGCGTCCGGGGAATCGAGCATTATAACGGGTCGACGGACGGCACAGGCGTGCCCCGCCTGGCCGGGTCAGGCGGCGAGGAGGGTCCGGAGCCGGGCCCAGTCGAACGCCGGGCCGGGATCGGTCTTGCGGCCCGGGGCGATGTCGCTGTGGCCGGCGAGTTCGACCGCCGGCCAGCGCCGTCGGATGCGGCGGACGAGGGTCGCGAGCCGCAGGTACTGCCGGGCGGTGTAGGGCCGCTCGTCGGTGCCCTCGAGTTCGATGCCGATCGAGAAGTCGTTGCAGCGCTCCCGGTCGCGCCAGCGCGACACGCCTGCATGCCACGCCCGCATCGCGCAGGGCACGAACTGGACGAGCGCACCGTCGCGGCGGATCAGGAAGTGCGCCGAGACCCTCAGCGAGGCGACCGCGGCGAAGGCCGGATGGAGGGCGGGATCGAGGCGGTTGGTGAAGAGGCGATCGATGGCGTCACCCCCGAACGCCCCGGGCGGAAGCGAGATGCCGTGGATCACCACGAGCGTGACCTCGGTGCCGGGAGGCCGTTCGTCGGCGTTGGGCGACGGAACGCGGCGGGCACCGGCGAGCCAGCCCGCCGGGTCGAAGTCGCGCGACGCGGTCATGCGGCAATGCCCGCGATGGTCGCCGCCGCCGTCCCCGTTTCGCGCGGCGCTCGGCGATGCGACAATACACGGATGGACCTCGCCGTCGGGCTTCCCGTGCTGGCCGCGCTCGTCGCCGGGCTCGTCGCCGTGCGGACGATGATCGTGCGCCGCCGCCGCAGCCTGCAGGCGTACACCCGCACCCGCGACGAACGGTTGCGCAAATCGAAGCCGAAGGATCGCCGGACGACCCGCGCGGAGATGCGTGCGAACGAGGATCCGACGACCGTGATGGGGCAGATGAGTTCGCAGCCGCGCGACCGGAAGCGCGATCGGGCGCGCTCGCGTCGATAGGCGGGCTGCGGGGCGGCTGCCTCCGCGCGCCCGCCACGGGCCGCGCGGTTCACTTGATGCCCAGCCGCTCCATCCGGTAGCGCATGGCCCGGAACGTGATGCCGAGGAGCTTCGCGGCGGCGGTCCGGTTGAAGCGCGTCTTCTCGAGCGCCTCGTTGATCGCCTGGCGCTCCACGCGGTCCAGGTAGTCCTGCAGCGGCCACTTCTCTCCGGGCGGAACGCCCGCGTCCTCCTCGTCCTCGCTCGGCGTCAGGTGCAATGCGGATGCGGTGATGTGCTGCGGATCCGCCGCGAGCGACAGCCCTCGCTCCAGGATGTTCTCGAGTTCGCGCACGTTGCCCGGGAACGCGTAGCGCTCGAGCGCGGCGAGCGCGTCGGGCTCGAGCTTCGCCGGCTGCCCGCGCGCGAGCCGCGCGAGGATCGCGTTGGCGATGAGCGGGATGTCCTCCTGCATCTCGCGCAGCGGCGGCATCGCGAGTTCGATGACGTGGAGCCGGTAGAACAGGTCCTGCCGGAACGCGCCGGAATCGACGAGCGCGGCGAGCTTCTTGTGCGTGGCGCTGATGATGCGCACGTCGACCGGATCCTCGGCGGTGGAGCCGACCTTGCGGACCTTCTTCTCCTGGATCGCGCGCAGGAGCTTCACCTGCATCGCGAGCGGCAGGTCGGCGACCTCGTCCAGGAACAGCGTTCCGCCGTTCGCGGCCTGGAAGAAGCCGTCGCGATCGCCGTCCGCGCCGGTGAACGCGCCCTTGCGGTAGCCGAAGAACTCGCTCTCCATCAACTGCTCGGGAATCGCGCCGCAGTTCACCGCGATGAACGGCTGCGCGGCGCGCGGCCCGCCGTGGTGGATCATGCGGGCGGCGAGTTCCTTGCCGCTGCCGGACTCGCCGTTGACGAACACCGGTGCCTGGCTCTTCGCGAGCCGCTCGATCAGGCCGCGCACCTGCTCGATCGCGGCGGACTGCCCGAGGAGCGGCGTGGCGGCGGCGCTCGCGCCGGAGGGCTGTTTGTCGGGCACCTTCAACGCCTGTTTCACCAGCGCCCGCAGCTGTTCGAGCGCCACCGGCTTCGCGAGGTAGTCGAACGCGCCCGCCTTGAGCGCGGCGACCGCGTTCTCGGCGCTGCCGAACGCGGTGATCACCGCGACCGGCACGTCGAGGCCACGCTCGTGGATGTGCTCGACCACGCGCAAGCCCTCGCCGTCGGGAAGCCGCATGTCGGCGAGGCACAGGTCGAAGCTCTCGCGGTCGAGCTGGGCGATCGCCTCGGCGACGGTCGACGCGCGCTCGGTGTCG
>JAANMV010002655.1_pt1 | contig 16924 bp, 14 predicted proteins | sample 7279661 | NCBI WGS metagenome assembly JAANMV01 (sample SAMN14094540, study PRJNA606508) | bioreactor metagenome | isolation source: A lab-scale SPAN reactor treating ammonium-rich wastewater day 121 | place: Ireland: Galway | collected 2017-05-16 | reverse complement strand
GATTGTTGATTGTTGATTGTTGATTGTTGATTGTTGATTGTTGATTGTTGATTGTTGATTGTTGATTGTTGATTGTTGATTGTTGATTGTTGATTGTTGCACAACGATCCATCGTCCTTCGTCATTGAACGATGAACGGTAAACTATTCAGACGCGCTCAATGATCTCCTGGCCAAAGAGACCATAGGGCCGCACCATCAGGATCAGCACCAGGACGATGAAGGGAATGACCTGGCTGAGGCTGCCGTCCCCCACATAACCGCCGCTGTAGGCCTCCAGCAGACCGATCACCGCCGCCCCGATCAGGGCGCCGGGGATGCTATCCAGCCCGCCCAGGATGACGACAGGGAAGACGCGCAGGCCTACGCCGGTGATATTGCCGCTCACCTCCAGGGTGTTGGCCACGATCAACCCGGCCACCGCAGCCGTCACCGCTGCAATCGACCACGCCACCGCAAAAATGCGCTTGACACTGATGCCCATGCTCAGCGCCGCCTGCTGATCATCCGCCACTGCCCGCATGGCAATGCCCTCGCGGGTGAAACGGAAAAAGAGGGAGAAGATGACCAGAAAAAGCACGGCCAAAAAGATCGCCCACAACTTGTCGGCGGTGACGGTGGCATTGAGCAGATGCACCTCGTTTTTGGGGATGAAGGCCGGAAATACCTGCGGATTGGTGCCCCAGATGCTGTTGACCAGGGCCTTGAGCAAACTGGCCAACCCGATCGTCACCATGATCACCGAGATGATCGGCTCTCCGATCAGGGGGCGCAGCACCAGCCGCTCCACCACCACGCCCAGCAGCACGGCCACGATCAGGGTGAGCAGCACCCCCAACGGCCACACCAGCCCGATCTGCCCGATCATGAGATAGGCCACATACGCGCCCACCAGTAAAAACTCGCCCTGCGCAAAGTTGATCACATCGCTCGACTTGTAGATCAACACAAATCCCAGCGCCACCAAGGCATAGACGGCGCCGTTCGTCAGCCCGCTGAGGGTGAGCTGCACAAATTTATCCATCGATTGCCATCTCCTGAATACGCAGTTGGGTTTGTAAAGTGGCGGTGCGACCATCTTGATAGGTGATCGTGGTCTCCACATGCAGAGAATCGGACTCGCCATACAGGGCGGCGATGATATGCGCATAGCGCTGGGCGATGAATCCCCGGCGCACCTTGCGGGTGCGGGTCAGTTCGGCGTCATCCGCGTCCAGCTCTTTGTGCAGCAGCAAGAAGCGGCGAATGCGAGCGGAAAGGGGCAGATCCGCGTTCACCTGCTGCACATGCTTGCGGATCAGTTCATACACCTGCGGCTTTTGCGCCAAATCGGTGTAGGTGGTGTAGGCGATCTGTTTGGTCTCGGCCCATTTGCCCACGTTGGCCATGTCGATGTTGATCATCGTGGTGACATAGGGCCAATCGCCGCCAAATACCACCGCTTCTTTGATGTAGGGGCTGAATTTTAGCTTGTTTTCGATGAATTGCGGGCTGAATTTGCTGCCATCGGGCAGCGTCATCACATCTTTGGCCCGATCGATGACGATCAGATGGCCGGCTTCGTCGAAATAGCCGGCGTCGCCGGTATGCAGCCAACCATCCACCAGCACCTCGGCCGTGGCCTGCGGGTTGCGGTGGTAGCCCAAGAAGACGGCGGGGCTGCGCACCTGGATCTCGCCGGTGTTCGGGTCGATGCGGACATCGGTTTGCGGCAAGGGCGTGCCCACGCTTTGGAAGTTGATGTCGCCATCCCGATGCAATACGGCGATGCCGCTGACTTCGGTCTGGCCGTAGATCTGCTTGAGATTGACCCCCAAGGCGTGGAAGAAGCGGAACACATCGGGGCCCAGGGCCGCGCCCCCGGTGTAGGCCCGGCGCAGGTGGCGCAGGCCCAGATGATCTTTGATCATCGCCAATACCAGGGCATTGGCCAGGGCGTAACGCAGCTTCAGTCCCCGCCCCGGCTGTTTGCCGTGAAAGCGGGCCTCGGCCATGGCGTAGCCCTGCGGCAGCGCCCAATCATAGATCCGGCGCTTGAAACGGCTGGTGTCCTCCATCTTCACCTGCACCTGACTGACCAGGTTTTCCCAGATGCGCGGGGGCGAGAACATCACATGCGGCCCGATCTCGCGGATATTTTCCTGCACCGTCTCCGGCTCCTCCGGAAAATTCAGGGTGAACCCGACTTGCAGGCTGCACGCCATCGACATCATCTGCTCGCCGATCCAGGCCAGGGGCAGAAAGCTGACGAACTCATCCGCGGCGGTGAGCGGATCCACCTGCATGAGATTGCGGCCCATGCTGAGCAGATTGGCGTGCGTCAGCCGGGCCAGCTTGGGGTAGCCGGTGGTGCCCGATGTGGTGGAGAGAATGGCGACATCTTCGCCTCTGCCCGCGGCCACCCGCTGCGCGAACAGGCCGGGATGCGCCTGCTCGTAGGCCTGGCCCATCGCCTCCACCTCTTCGAAGCTGAGCAAAAAAGGCTCGGTGTAATTGCGCAGCCCTTTGGGGTCATAATAAATCACCCGCTCCACCCCCTGCAGCTGATCCCACATCTCCAACAGCTTGTCCACCTGTTCCTGATCTTCCACCACCACGAACTTGCAATCGCTGTGGGTGATGATGTAGGCCACCTCGGCCACGATGCTGTCCTGGTAGATGCCGACCGATTTGCCCCCCGCGGCCTGCGCGGCCAATTCGGCGTAGGCCCATTCGGGGCGGTTATCGCCGATGATGGCCACGGTATCGGCGGCCCCGCCAAAACCCATGCTGATCAGGCCCAGGCAGAACTGCTGCACATGGCGCAGGTACTCGGCCCAGGTCACACTCCGCCAGATGCCAAATTCCTTCTCGCGCAGGGCGATCTTGCGGTCGCCATACGCCTGCGCCCGCTCGATGAGAAGCTGTGGAAGGGTTTCAGCGGTCATGATGCATTGCCAAACAAATCATACCGGAGGATAAGATGGATCTCGTAAGCTTACATTTTATGCAGGGGGGCATGCAGTTCCTCGCCCAAATAGGCGCGGATCACTTCTTCGTTCTGGCGCACAGCCGCGGGGTCGCCATCGCCGATCTTGCGGCCGAAATCGAGCACAACCACATGATCAGAAATGTCCATGACCACGCCCATGTCATGCTCGATCAAGACGACCGTGACGCCGTGCTCCTCGTTCACATCGAGGATGAAGCGGGCCATGTCCTCTTTTTCTTCGCTATTCATGCCGGCCATCGGCTCGTCCAGCAGCAGCAGCGCCGGTTGCATGGCCAGGGCGCGGCCCATTTCCACCCGTTTTTGCAGGCCATAGGAAAGAGATCCCACGGTTTTTTTGCGGATGGCTTCGATTTCGAGCAAATCGATGATCTCTTCCACAAACATGCGGTAGGCGATCTCCTCTTTCTGCGCCCGGCCCCAATACAGCGCGCCCGCGAGTACGTTGCTTTGCATGTGGATGTGGCAGCCCGACATGATGTTATCGAGCACCGACATGTGTTTGAACAGCTCGATGTTCTGAAAGGAACGGGCCACGCCGAGGCCGGCGATCTTGTGCGGCGGCAGCTTGGTCAGGTCGTGGACAGGCCCGCTGTTGTGCAGGAGGATGCTGCCTTTCTGCGGGCGATACAGCCCGCTGATGCAATTCAGCAGCGAGGTTTTGCCGGCGCCATTGGGCCCGATGATGGCGATGATCTCGCTTTGCAGCACTTGCAAACCCACCCCGGCCAATGCCGCCACCCCACCAAAGCGCAGGTGCACATCCTCCACCTGTAGTTGAACGTCGCCGGGGTTCAGGGTGCTGCCATTGAGTTGGCGCTGCATCGTAACCGTCATCGAGCAAGACTCCGGACAGAAAGAGGCGCTGACCAGGGGAGAAACGCATGCGCGCCCCCCATTTTTCTGACCTGAAAGCGCCCTTTGCCCAAGCTGGCGGGGGCGCTCTTAGCCACGGGGGCGCAGTATAGCAAGCAAACCAATTGTTGGCAACTTTACTTTGTTCGTTGGCGACAGCGTGCAGAGTCTATTCTTTTTGACGCGTTGCGTCATGAATGGATGGGAAATAGGTTTGAAACGTTATTCACGATCAGGCGCTGATCGCGCTGGGAAACCGCCAGGGCGGCCTGGCTGGTTATTGCCAGCCCCGGTCGCGCAGGTAGGCGGCGAGGGTTTCGGCGACAAGGGCGTGGCCCTGTGCGTTCCAGTGGCCATCGCTGGGGAAGAAGAGCAGTTCCCCGGCCTGGCCCCGCTGCACGAACGCGGGGGTGAGATCGAGCACGGGGAAGCCGAGTTCTTCGCCCAACTGGCGGTAACGGTCGTACAGGGGGTCGGTATCGAAGGCCGTGGGGCCGGCGTCCTCGCTGAGCAGGTGCATGTAGGTGCGCTCGCGCACCGGCGCCAGCAGCAGCAGGAAGTGGGCGCCCTCTGCCTGGGCGCGGGCCGCGGTCTCGGCGATGGCGTTGCGGCTGATCCACCATCCCGTTTCGATCACGGGGTCGGCCAGGTTGATCTGGCGGGCGAGCAGGGTGGGGTGGAAGGAGACGGTCTGGCCGGCGATGCTGCGGGTGGTATAGCCGCCGGCCCAGGCCAGGGGGCCGCGGCCCAGGCTGAATTCGGTGATCAGCGCCAGCCGGGAGAAGGGGCGGAGCAGGTCGAACAGGCGGTCCAACCTGTCGGGCGTGCGTGTGGAGGGCGCGCCCATGCCGTTGAACAGCAGGCCATCCTCCAGATCGTTGGGCACGAGCAGCCACAGCACGAGTTGGGGCTGCATGCCGCTGCCGAACCGTTCGTAGACGCGGGCTGTGCGCACAGGCCCGAACCCCGGTTGGCCCAGATTGACGATCTCGCGGCCCAGTTCTTCCTGCAAGCGCTGCACCCAGGTCTCTTGCGCGGGCACGCCCAGGCCGAAGGTGAAGGAATCGCCCACGGCCACGGCAAAGGCCGGCGTCTGCACCGTCTCTTCCCGGAAGCCCGGCCCGCCCAGGCCCAGATCCGAGGTGCGCAGCGGGTAAGAAAACTCGCCGGGCAGGGTGTGGGTCACATCCAGCCCCGGTTTCAGCACCCGGCCCAGATAGTCATCCTGCATGTATTGGGCTTCCTGTGCGGCCACAGCCGCGCGCACGGTCAGGGCCCAGCGCAGGTTGGCGGGCAGCAGCGCCCCGCCCAGCACACGGATGAGCAGTTCGATCAGCAGCAGGCCGAAGCAGAGGCCAAACAGGATCAGGCCGAGTCGGGAAAGGAAAGCGCGCATATCGTCTATCGTCCTTCGTCCTTCGTCCACCATGTAATGTTACCGCGTTGAGCTGCATCAAAGGGCCGTATCATTTCCCCTTTCTGCTCCAAGGAGTTCGTCATGCTGCTGGATTTCGGCCCTGTGCGCCGCCGTGAAATGCGGTTGGCCGAGTGGGCGCAGGCGCAAGGCATCGACCGCGCCCACCTGATCGCTTTCACCCACGATATCATCGATACGCAACTGGCCCTGCTGTCCGGGCTGCCCGACGCCGCGGTGCCCTTCGCGCCGGAGGACCCGGACGCGGACGATCCCTTCGCCACGGAGGCCGGCGAGCAGCATGTGGGCTGGACCCTGGGCCACATCATCGCCCATGTCACCGCCTCCAGCGAGGAGTGCTGCGCTCACGCCGCGGCCCTGGCTCGCGGGGTCACGCCCTGCGGGCGAGATCGCTACGAGACGCCCTGGCAAGAGGTGGACGCCGTGGCCGCGGCCCGGCAGCGCCTGCAAGAGAGCCGCCGCATCCGCCTGGCCTATCTCGACGCCTGGCCCGATCGTCCCCATCTGGAGACTACCTACACGCCCTATGGCGCCCCCCAGAATTGCATCACCCGGGTGCTGGCGGGATTGTTCCATGAGGAGGGTCATCTCGATCAGATGCGGGAGGCGATCCGTCAGGCGACGGCGTCCGCGCTTGGCGGCAATGGGCTGGCAGGCCGGGCGGCTGTTTCGACCTCCGCGGCGAAGCCCAGCGCCTCGCGCACGATATAGAGGGGCCGGCGCTTGACTTCATTATAGATGCGGCCCAGATATTCGCCGATGATGCCCAGCGAGATCAGTTGGATGCCGCCGATGAAGAGCACGGCCACCAGCGTGGAGGCCTGCCCCAAAAAGGCCTGGCTGCCAGAAAGCCGCAGGATGATGGTGAGGATGATGCCGATCACACTCAGCCCGGCGATGATGAAACCCATGTAGGTAGCCAGTTGCAAGGGCAGATGCGAAAAAGAGGTGATACCGTCGAGGGCGAAGCGCAGCATCTTGCGCAAGGGATATTTGGTCTCGCCCGCGAACCGCTCCTCGCGCACATAGTGAACCCCGGTCTGCTTGAAGCCCACCCAGACGCTCAACCCGCGCATGAAGCGGTGATATTCGCGGATCTCGCGCAGTACATCCACCACTTTACGATCCATCAAGCGGAAATCGCCGGTATCGAGGGGGATGCGGACGCCGGTGATGCGGTTGATCAGGCGGTAGAAAAAGCTGGCGGTGAAAAGTTTGAACCAGGTTTCACCTTTACGCTGCTTGCGCACGGCGTACACAAGTTCGTAGCCTTCTCGCCATTTCGCAATCATTTCCAGGATGACCGCGGGCGGGTCTTGCAGGTCGGCGTCGATGATGACCACGGCGTCGCCCTGGGCATAGTCGGCGCCGGCGGTGATGGCGATCTGATGGCCGAAGTTGCGCGAGAAGTTGATCACGCGCACGCGCGGGTCGGCCGCGTGCAATTCGCTCATGATCTTGAAGGAACGATCGCTGCTGCCATCATTGACCAGCACCAGTTCCCAGTTTTCGCCGGCGCCATCCAGCGTCTCCGCCACGCGGCGATACAACTCCGGCAGGATCAATTCCTCATTGAAAACCGGCGCAACAATAGAAAGTGTGGGTCTTTCGTAATTTTTGTTCATAATTGCACGCAATACATAACCTGTATACCAACAAACAAACCAACCAACAAACAAACCAACCAACCAACCAACAAACCAACAAACCTACAAAATTAACATCGCATCGCCAAATGAGTAGAAACGATAGTTTTCGGCGATAGCTGCGGCGTAGGCGCGGTCGATGTGGGGTTTGCCGGCAAAGGCAGCGACCAGCATCAGCAAGGTGGAGCGGGGCAGGTGAAAATTGGTGAGCATGGCATCCACGGCCCGGAAATGATGGCCGGGCAGGATGAAGAGGTCGGTTTCGCCGGTGAAGGCGGCGGTGGTCTGCCAGCCGCAAGCCAGGTGCGCGGGCGCGGGGTCGCAGGGCGCCAGGCCGAGAGCGATCTTGGCTGCGGTCTCCAACGTCCGCACGCTGGTGGTGCCGGCGGCGATGATGCGCCCGCCCCGCAGCCGCGTGTCGTTGACCGCGCGGGCGGTTTCGGCGCTGAAGTGCATCCATTCGCGGTGGATGGGGTGGCGACGGGGATCCGCGGCTTCGACCGGCTTGAAGGTGTCGAGGCCGACGTGCAGGGTGACATAAGCGAAGCCGATGCCTTGATCGCGCAGGGCCAGCAGCAGATCGGGGGTGAAGTGCAGGCCGGCCGTGGGCGCCGCGGCCGAGCCGTTGTGGCGGCTGAACACGGTCTGATAGCGTTCCGGGTCGGCCAGGGGGGTGTGGATGTAGGGGGGCAGGGGCACATGCCCCAGGTCATCGAGTCGATCGTCGATGGGCGGGTCGAAGTGGACGAGGCGGCGTGGCCCATCCAGCGCGGCGGTAATCGTCGCCCAGACCTGCCGGCCGTGGTCTTCTGCGACCAGCAGGCGTTTGCCCGTGGTCAGTTTTTTGCCCCGCGCCAGCGCTTCCCACTGGCCATCCTGGCGACGGCGCAGCAGGAGCAGCTCGGCCTGGCCGCCGCTTTCTTTGTGGCCGATCAGCCGGGCGTGCAGCACGCGGGTGTCGTTGAGCACCAGCAAATCGCCGGGGCGCAGAAATTCTGGCAGATCGTAGATGTGGCGGTGCGTCAGGGCGCCGCCGTCGCGTTCCAGCACCAGCATGCGGGCATGGTCGCGCGGCTCGATCGGCGTCTGAGCGATGCGATCGGGCGGCAGATCGTAGGCGAAGTCGGAGGTTTGCAAGGGGGGGCAGGGGGCAAGGGGCAGGGGGGCTACCGGCTAGCGGCGACGAGGGCTTGGAAGAGCCGGCCATGTTCCGGCCCCAATTCGTATTGGCGTTCGGGGTGCCACTGCACGCCCAGGAACCAGGGATGATCGGGGCTTTCGATGGCTTCGATGATGCCATCGAGGGCGTGGGCGCTGGCGATGAGGCCAGGGGCCAGGCCGGCGCTGCTGAGGGCCTGATGGTGATAGGAATTGGTGTGCAGCAGGGGGCCGCAGGCCAGGGTGCGGTCAAGCAGGGTGCCGGGCGCGATCTGCACCGGATGGGGGCGCGGCTGGTTGAAGGTGTTGGCGTCGCCGGTGTGGTTGTCGTGGTGCTGGATCAGGCTGCCGCCGAGGGCGACATTCATCACCTGAATGCCGCGGCAGACGCCGAGGGTGGGCAGGCCGCGGGCAAAAGCGGCGCGGGTCAGGCCCAGTTCCAGGCGGTCGCGCTCCGGGTAGATGCTGGCCGGATCGGTTCCGGCCATGACCTGGCCATACTGCGCGGGGTCGATGTCGCCGCCGCCGGTGAGGAGCAGGCCATCCAGACCGGCCAGCGCCGCCTCGAAATCGCCGACGGCGTCAGGCGTCAGGCGCACCGGCTCGCCGCCGGCCAGGAGGATGCTGAACCAATAATCACGCTGCCACTGCAAAAAATAGGCGAAATCTGCTTCGCGCGAGGTAAAACCGATGCGGGGAGGCATGGGAGGAGGCGGGGTGAGACGATGGACGATGGACGAAGGACGATGGACGATACCCACGCTCCGCCGCTCATCCGTCGAAGAGTGTGGGCTGCTCGGCGGGGGCGTCGGGGAGGGGGAGGCCGAGGTGGGCGTAGGCGTGGGGGGTGGCGGTGCGCCCGCGTGGGGTGCGCTCCAGAAAACCGAGTTGCAGCAGATAGGGTTCGACCACATCCATGATCGTGTCCGGCTCTTCGCTGACCGAGGCGGCGATCGTCTCCAGCCCCACCGGCCCGCCGCCGAACTTGCTGATGATGGCGGCCAGCACCAGCCGATCGAGGCTATCCAGGCCTAGCGAGTCGATCTCGAGCAGGGCGAGGGCGGCGCGGGCCACGCTGACGGTGATCTCCCCATCCGCGCGCACCTGCGCGAAATCGCGTACACGGCGGAAGAGGCGCAGGGCCACGCGTGGGGTGCCGCGGGCGCAGCGCGCAATCTCGCTGACGCCCTCCGCGGTGATGGGCGTGTGGGTCAGCGTGGCCGCGCGTTGCACGATCTGCTCCAGCGCGGCCACTGCGTAAAAATCGAAGCGCAGCACCGCGCCAAAACGGGCGCGCAGGGGCGCGGTCATCAGCGCCAGCCGTGTGGTGGCGCCGACTACGGTGAAGCGGGGCAGCTTCAGGCGGATGTTGCGGGCGCTGGGGCCTTTGCCGATGATGATGTCGAGGGCGAAATCTTCCATCGCCGGATAGAGGATCTCTTCCACCGCCCGGCCCAGGCGGTGGATCTCATCGATGAAGAGGATGTCGCCCTTGCGCAGGTTGGTGAGGATGGCAGCCAGATCGCCCGCCCGCTCGATCGCCGGGCCTGCCGTCACTTTCAGATTCACCTCCATCTCGTTGGCGACGATGTGGGCGATGGTGGTTTTGCCCAGGCCGGGCGGGCCATAGAGCAGGATGTGATCCAGGCTTTCCCCTCGCTGCCGGGCCGCGGCGATCAGGATCTCCAGGTTGTTGCGCACCTGATCCTGGCCGTGCAATTCTTGCAAGCGCTTGATGCGCAGGGCGGCATCCAGGCCATCGCCCGGCTGGTCTTGGGGAGAGAGGGTGCGATCGTGGGTCATGGTGCGGGATTCCTGGCCGGCATTATAGCCGAACATCGGCGCGGCCCCAAGTCAGATCGCTTCGCGCCCGCTGCCGCCCGGCAGCGCGCTGCCGCCCGGCCGCGCGTGGCCGCAAAACCGGCTTCCGCAAATTGACGCAGCGCGGCGAACGTGGTATAACAGCCCATCCAATTTTCCTTTATCCTGTGATCACGAGAATTCCGGCGAAAATCGGGTGGATACGATTCTGGATATTTCTGCAAATAACTCTCTATCTGCACAAGAACCCTAAGATAATGAGCACAAAAACTGACATAAATGAGCGGGATCAGTTGATGCGCCAGCGTTCCAATTTGCTCGATGATATCGAGTTGCTGAAGGAGACGCTGCGCGGGGAAGTCGATGTCGACATCGACGAGGGGGACCCGGATGTGGTCGAGCGTGAGAAGAGCGCGGTGCTGCTCTCGGCGTTGGAGGCGCGGCTGGCCTCGGTGGAAGATGCCCTGCGCGCCATCGACAGGGGCACCTACGGCACCTGCGAGCGCTGCGGCAAGCCGATCCCCCCGGAGCGGCTGGAGGTGCGCCCCGACGCCACCATGTGCGTCACCTGCCAGACGGAGTTCGAGCGCCTGCTCAAACGCGGGATGACGCCGCCGCGCCCGCGCTGGGGCTACGAACTCGACGCCGAAGTGGAGGAGGAGTAGGCCCCGGCGGCGGGGCGCTGATCGACTGCGACAAAAGGGACGCTGAAGGCGTCCCTTTTGTTTTGGCAGCGCCCGCATCTGCGGTAGAATCGTAGGCCATCGCGCAGGGTCAGCGCGCTACGTGCGGCCAGGAGTGCCGGCGGGGGCGCGCTCCCAGCATTCGCTCTCTTTTCCCACTTCAGGATCAATGCCATGGATCAATTGCATGTCTCCAATCACCCGCTTGTGCGGCACAAAGTGACTTTGCTGCGTGATAGCCAAACCGAATCGCGGCAGTTCCGCGAATTAGTGCGTGAGATCACCATCCTCCTTGCCTATGAGGCGACCCGCGATCTGGCCCTGACCCCCACGCAGGTGCAGACGCCGCTGGCGCTGGCCGAGGGCGCCGAGTTGACCGAGAATATCGGGCTGGTGCCGATTTTGCGGGCCGGGCTGGGCATGGTCAACGGCATTTGGGAGCTGATCCCGCAGGCCGAGGTGTGGCACATCGGCCTCTATCGGGATGAACGCACCCTGAAGCCGGTGGAGTATTACAACAAGCTGCCGGAGCGATCGACGGTGCAGGTGGTGTTGGTGCTGGACCCGATGCTGGCCACGGGCGGCTCCGCGGTGGCCACGGTCAATATCCTCAAGCGCTGGGGCGCGGGGCGGATCAAATACATGGGCATTTTGGGCGCGCCGGAGGGGGTGGCGGCCCTGTCCAGCGCCCATCCGGATGTGGAGATCTATCTGGCCGCGCTGGACAAGCATCTCACCCCGGAACCGCAGCAGCCGGGCGATCCGCCCAAGGGGTTCATCGTCCCCGGCCTGGGCGACGCCGGCGACCGCCAATTCGGGACAGGGTGATTTGATGGTTTGTTAGTTGGTTAGTTTGTTTTTTAGGTGATAGATGCTAAACCAACCAACTAACCAACTAACCAACTAACCAACTAACCAACTAACAAACCAATCTACCAATCTACCAATCTACCACCTCAAATGAGCACACGCCCCAGCTGGGATCACTATTTCATGAGCATCGCCTTGCAGGTGGCGAAGCGCAGCACCTGCGACCGCGCGCATGTGGGGGCCATTGTAGTCAAGGATCGCCGCATCCTCACCACCGGCTACAACGGGTCGCCCGCTGGCCTGCCGCATTGCGATGACGTCGGCCATCTGTTGGTGGAGGGGCATTGTGTGCGCACCTTGCACGCCGAGCAAAACGCCATCATCCAGGCCGCCTACCACGGCGTGTCGGTGCAGGACAGCGCTATCTACGTCACCCACCAGCCCTGCCTAACCTGCGCCAAGATGATCATCAACGCCGGCATCCGCCGCGTGGTTTATGCTGGCCAGTACCCCGACAACCTCGCCCGTCAGTTCCTGGCCGAGGCGGGAGTCAGCCTACAACAATTCACACTGCCAGAAGGATAGTAGGTATTAGATAGTTGGTATTTGGTATTGGATAGTTGAGTCAATAACTGTATTTTACGCATTACGTTTTACGTTTTACGCATTACGCATTACGTTTTACGCCCCACGCACCCCCACACTCACAAGGAGAGATGATATGACTCGCGAAGCTGACATCCTTGCCGCCGAGCATGAACTCTATCTGCCGCCGGCGGAGGCGGTGAAAGATGCTTTCATTCAGGATTATACCGCGGCCTATGCCCGCGCCCTGACCGACCCGCAGGCGTTCTGGGCCGAGCAGGCCGGCGAGCTGGAGTGGTATGAGCCGTGGACGCAGGTGTTGGATGAGAGCACCGCCCCTTTTTACAAATGGTTTGCCGGCGCCAAGACCAACATTGTGCACAACGCCCTCGATCGCCACATCAAAACCTGGCGCAAGAACAAGTTGGCCCTGATCTGGGAGGGCGAGCCGGGCGATCAGCGCTCCTACAGCTATTACCGCCTGTGGCAAGAGGTGTGCAAGTTCGCCAATGTGCTGCGCAGCATGGGCGTGAAACGGGGCGACAGCGTCACCATCTACATGGGCCGCATCCCGGAACTGCCCATTGCCATGCTGGCCTGCGCCAAAGTTGGGGCCATGCATTCGGTGGTGTACGGCGGCTTCAGCGAGCAGGCCCTGGCCGACCGCATCGAAGATGCCCAGAGCCGGGTGCTGATCACCCAGGATGGGGCCTGGCTGCGGGGTAAGATCGTGGAGTTGAAGAAAATCGCGGATGAAGCGATCCACCGTTCGCCCGTGGTCGAGCATGTGATCGTGGTCAAGCGCACCGGGCAGGAAGTGTACATGGAGCCGGGCCGGGATTTCTGGTATCACGACCTCATGAGCCTGCCCATCGCCTCCCCCGCCTGCATCACCGAGGTGATGGACGCCGAGGATCCGCTGTACATCCTCTACACTTCCGGCACCACCGGCAAGCCCAAGGGCCTGCTGCACACCCACGGCGGCTATCAAGTCTTCATCAGCGCCACTTTGAAGTGGGTGTTCGATCTCAAAGAGGAGGATCGCTGGTGGTGCGCGGCGGATCCGGGCTGGGTAACCGGCCACAGCTACATCGTCTATGGGCCGCTGATCCTGGGCGCCACCAGTTTCATGTACGAAGGCGCGCCCACGCACCCCTATCCCAACCGCTGGTGGAAGCTGGTGGAACACTACGGCATCAGCGTCCTCTACACTGCGCCCACCGCCATCCGCGGGCTGATGCGCTTTGGCGACGCCTGGCCCAATCGCCACGATCTCAGCAGCCTGCGCCTGCTGGGCAGCGTGGGCGAGCCGATCAACCCGGAGGCCTGGCGCTGGTATCACCGCGTGATCGGCAAAGAGCGCTGTCCGATTATGGACACCTGGTGGCAGACGGAGACCGGCGGCTTCATGATCACCCCTGTGCCCACGACGCCGTTGAAGCCCGGCTCGGCCACCTTCCCCTTCCCCGGCATCGAGGCCGAGGTGGTAGACGAAGAGGGGGACCCGGTGGCGGCCAACGAAGATGGCTATCTGGTGATCAAACGCCCGTGGCCGGGCATGGCCCGCACGGTATACGGCGACCCCGAACGCTATATCAATCAATATTGGCAGCGTTTTGAGGAGAAAGGCTATTATCTCACCGGCGATTCGGCCCGCAAGGATGAGGACGGCTATTTCTGGATCATCGGCCGTATCGACGATGTGATCAAGGTCAGCGGCTACCGTCTGGGCACGGCCGAGGTGGAGAGCGCCCTCGTCAGCCACGAGGCAGTGGCCGAGGCGGCCTGCATCGGCATCCCCGACGAACTGCGCGGGCATGTGATCTGGGCCTATTGCATCCTGCGCAGCGGCTTCGAAGGCTCGGATCGGCTGGTGGATCAGCTCAAGGAGCATGTGCGGCACGAGACCGGGCCGATTGCCGTGCCGGCCAAGATCGAATTCGTCAACATCTTGCCCAAAACCCGGTCAGGCAAGATCATGCGCCGGGTGCTGAAGGCGCAGGCCCTGGGCCAGGATGTGGGGGACGTGTCTACCCTGGAAGCGTAAGGGGACGCCCGCCAGGCGACGGTCGTTTGCAGGACGGCCGTCGCCTGGTGTATACTGCGGTTTGGAATCTTCCTCACGCGCCTGCATGGCGCGTAGGATGATGGATTCCCTGTGTCGGCTCTTGCATCCATCCCGCCAGCCTGCAAGCGATGGATTGAGTTTGCCAGGCGTGTGCGGGAGATGCTCATACAAAGGGTAAAGGCAAATGGATACCAAACCCAACATACGCGCCCTCCGGCGATTGGCGATCCTGTGGATCCTGCTTCCGGCTGTGCTGATGGCGTTGCCCCTGTTTTGGCCGCGGTTAGGCCCAGAGGCGGCGGCTTTGCCCGCTGCGACCCAGAGCTTCAGCGGTTTTGTCTATGCCGGCGCGCCGCCCGATACCAGCGCGCCCCTGGCCACTGTCACGGTCAGGCTGTACGGATCGAACAATCCCACGCAGTGGGGAACGCTGCTGGCCACAACCGCCACGGCCGCTGACGGCAGTTACCTGCTGGCGGCGGAGGTGGGGGCCTTTGCCTACGTGCACATCGTCGAAACCGACCCGCTGGGATACGTTTCCACCGGGGCGCAGGCGGGCAGCGGCGGCGTCTTCGTCAATGACAACTGGCTGCGCTACGCCGCGCCGGTCGCCGGCCATCCCACCGGCAACCTCTTCTGGGATCGCAGCCTGGCCACACCCACGTCGCCCGCCGGCTCGCCCACGGCTACGCCCACCCACAAACCCACCTACACGCCCACGATCACGCCGACCGGTTCGGCCACAGCCACGCCCACCCAGGCGCCCGCCGGCGAGACCGACCTGCGCATCTTCAAACATCGCACGCAACCGCAGAATGAGCCGGTGGCGCCCGGCAGCCGCATCGAGTATGCGATCACGGTGCGCAATCAAGGCCCCGGCGCGGCGGTGGGGGTCAGTGTGGTCGATACCCTGCCCCCGGGGGTGCGCTTTCATGCTGGCTCGCCTGGCTGCACCCTCACCCAGGCCGGCCCCCCGCAGGATGTCGTCACCTGCGTGCTGGGCGCGCTGCCCACGCATCCCGCCGATACCACGCTGTGGCTGCAAGCCGATGTGAGCACCGACGCCTGCGGCAGAGCCGTCAACGAAGCCGAGGTGCACAGCGACACGCCCGATCCCAAGGACTGGAACGATCGAACCTGGCAGGAAACACTCATCGCCCCCTGCCAGCGGCCTGGCTTCCTCCTCTCCAAACAGCAGATCAGCCCGCCTTACGGCCAGGTGCAGCCCGGCGATATTGTCTCCTTCCAGATCGAGATCGCAAACATCGGCAACGCGGCCCTGGACGCGATCGATCTGCGTGATGAATTCCCCACCAGCCTTTTCGATTTTGTCGCGGCCAGCCCCATGCCCGCGCAGATCATCGCCGACGCGTCCAATACCACTTTGATCTGGCCCGACCTCACGCAATCTGCGCCCTACGGTTTTGATCAACCCCTGCTGCCCGGCCAGAGTTTCTTCGTGCAGGTGCAACTGCGCGTGCCCAGGCCCGGTTCTGGCCAGAACTGCGCCTTTGCCATGGCCCGGTCGGGCGATGTGGAAATGAGCGACAGCGGCTGCGCTTATCTGCGCGTCACCGATTCTGCCCACCCCCTGCGCCTGGAAAAGTCCGGGCCGGTCTGGGCGACGGTGGGGCAGAATATCACCTTCATGATCTGGCTGTACAACGACGGCAGCCAGCCCATTGTCGCCGTGCGCCTGCGCGATGAGTACAACCCCGCGCAGATCAGCTATCGCGGCGCCGCGTACACGCCTGACAGCACCGCCGATGACGGCGTGTTCGACTGGGCCGATCTCACCCGGCCCGCGCCCAACGGCTTCGGCAGCAACCTGATGCCGGGCGGGCGGGGCTTCAGCATCACCTTCCAGGCCAAGGCCGTCACGCCGCCGGACCAGCCGGCCCAAAACTGCGTGCGCGCCTGGTATCGGCTGCAGGATGGGCAGGAGAAGGAGACGCCCCTGATCTGCGCCGCCATCGAGATCCGCAGCACCGTCGGGCCGGGCATCAGTCTCAGCAAAACGCTCATCGGCCCCGAGGGGATGGTGGCCCAGCCGGGGGAGGTGGTGTCATTCGCCTTTAGCCTGACAAACACCGGCAACACACACCTGACGAACATCGCCCTGAAGGATCGCTACGATCTGGCCTGCCTCAGCTTCCTGCCCACAGACATTTCGGGCCTCAACCCGGATGATCTGGCCGATGATGGCATTTTGGACTGGGCGCAGTGGTTGGGGATTTCTGACCTGTCCCCCGGCCAGACTGTGCTGGCCGCGCCCGGCGTCCGTTTCCTGGCCAAGGCCGGGGCCAACTGCGATCCCACCCTCAACCGATTGGAAGCCCTGGCCACCGATAGCGGCAACAGAACGCTTGTGGCCACCGCTGCGGCGTCGCTACCCATCCGCGTGCAAACGCCCACGCCCACGCCGACGATCACGCCCACGCCTACCATCACACCCACGCCGACGGTGACGCCTTCACCGACACCCACACCCACGCTCACGCGTACCACCACCCCCACGCGCACGCCCACCCCCACCATCACGCCCACACCGACTTTCACATCCACGCCGACTTTCACGCCCACGCCGACGATCACGCCCACGCCGACGATCACACCCACCATTCCCGCCTGCTGCCATCCCCTCTACCTGCCGGTTTTATTGGTAGGTTGGTAGGTTGGTAGGTTGGTTAGTTGGTTGGTTGGTTGGTAGATTGGTAAATTGGTAGATTGGTGGCGACTCCCTACCAATCTACCAATCTACCAACCTACCAACTAGCCAACTAACCAACTAACCAACTAACCAACTAACCAACTAACCAACTAACCAACTAACCAACTAACCAACTAACCAACTAACCAACTAACCAACTAACCA
>JAANMV010002654.1_pt1 | contig 16931 bp, 11 predicted proteins | sample 7279661 | NCBI WGS metagenome assembly JAANMV01 (sample SAMN14094540, study PRJNA606508) | bioreactor metagenome | isolation source: A lab-scale SPAN reactor treating ammonium-rich wastewater day 121 | place: Ireland: Galway | collected 2017-05-16 | reverse complement strand
ACGTGTTCTGCGAGAAGCCGCTGTCGATGGTGGAGGACGAGTGCCTCGCGGTCGAGGCCGAGGCGAGGAAGCATCCCGCGCTCAAGACGATGATCGGCTACGTGCGCCGCTTCGACGCGAGCTACCAGGACGCGCAGGCGAAGATCGCCTCGGGCGCGATCGGGCGCCCGTTCATCGTCCGCTCGCAGACCACCGACAGGAACGACCCGTCCGGGTTCTTCGTGCGCTTCGCGCCGAAGTCGGGCGGCATCTTCATCGACATGAGCGTGCACGACATCGACTGCGCGCGCTGGCTCCTGGGCTCGCCGAAGCCGAAGCGCGTGTTCTCGGTCGGGACGATCGCCGTGCACCGGGGGCTCGCCGACTGCGGCGACGTCGACAACGGCATCGCGGTCGTCGAGTTCGAAGGCGGCGCGATGGCGACGATCTACGCGTCGCGCACGATGGCGCACGGGCACGAGTCCGCGACCGAGGTGATCGGCACGGAAGGGCGGCTCGTCATCGGCCGCGACGGACTCCTGAACCGGGTCGAGATCGCGGACCGCCACGGCATCCGCGTCGAGACCACCCCGACGTTCTGGGAGCGGTTCGAGGACGCGTTCCTGCGCGAGACGCTGCACTTCGTCGACTGCGTCCGGCACGACAAGGCGCCGGGGCTCTCGCTCCACGACGCGACCGAGGCGACGCGCATCGCGGTCGCGCTGCGGACCTCGCTCGACGAGCGCCGGGCGGTGGATTTGTGAGGGGCAGGAAGGGGCCGCGACAGGTTGCGGCCCATTTGCTAGAGTCTTGCGGCAAGAGGCGGGTCGACCGCCCATCCAACCAGAGGAGCATTCCCATGCGTGTCTCGAAATGGCTGCGGGGCCTGATTCCCGCGATGCTGTTCGCCGCCCCGCTGTCGGCCTGGGCGCAGGGCGAACTGGTGGTCTACTGCACGGTGCAGGAGGAGTGGTGCCGGCCGATGGTCGCGGCGTTCGAGAAGGCCACCGGCATCAAGGTGCTGATGACGCGCAAGAGCGCGGGCGAGTTCTACGCGCAGATCAAGGCGGAGGCCGCCAACCCGCGCGGCGACGTGTGGTGGGGCGGGACCGGTGATCCGCACCTGCAGGCCGCCGAGGAAGGGCTGACCGAGCCGTACAAGTCGCCGCGGATGCCGGAGCTGCAGGACTGGGCGATCCGCCAGTACGACGCCGCGAAGGGCCGCACGATCGGCATCTACGCCGGCGCGCTCGGCTACAGCTACAACACCGACCTCCTGAAGAAGAAGGGCATCGCCGAGCCGAAGTGCTGGGCCGACCTCGTGAAGCCGCAGTTCAAGGACGAGATCCAGGTCGCGAACCCGAATTCGTCGGGCACCTCGTACACGATGCTGGCGACGTTCGTGCAACTGTGGGGCGAGGACAAGGCGTTCGACTTCCTGAAGGCGCTGCACAAGAACGTCAACCAGTACACGAAGTCGGGCGGCGCGCCCGCGCGCGCGGCGGCCACCGGCGAGAGCCTCGTCGGCATCACGTTCCAGCACGACGCCGTCGTCCAGAAGGTCAAGGGCGCGCCGGTGACGATCGTGTCGCCGTGCGAGGGCACCGGCTACGAGATCGGCAGCATGAGCATCATCAAGGGCGCGAAGAACATGGAGAACGCGAGGAAGTGGTACGACTGGGCGCTCTCCGCCGAAGCGCAGAACATCGGGCCGGACGCCAAGGTGTCGTTCCAGGTGCCGTCGAACAAAGGCGCCTCCGCGCCGCCCGGATCGCCGAAGCTCTCCGAGATCAAGCTCATCAACTACGACTTCGTGAAGTTCGGTTCGTCCGCCGAGCGCAACCGCCTGCTGAAGCGCTGGGACACCGAAGTCTCGACGCTGCCCAAGTAATCGCGGGCGAGTCGTGTCGACGGCCGTCGCCGCGTCGCCGGTCTTCGTGCCGGCGGCGCGCGACCGGGCGACGGCCTGGATCGCCGCGGCCGCCCTGGCCGCGCTCGCGGTCGTTCCCTGGGGTCTCGAGGGCGGCGCATCCGCGCTGGTCCTCGCCGCGCGAGGCGCGCTCGCGCAGGTCGTCCTCGTCGCGCTGACGCTCGTCGCGCTCGGCTGCGCGTGGCGCGGGGCCGACCGTGCGACGGCGGTCGCGTCCGGCCTCGCGGTGGCGTGGGCGTTCGCGGCGGGATTCGCCGGCGGCGCGAAGGGAACGTCGTTCGGCATCGGCGCCGCGATCGCGCTGATCGCGCTCGTCGCGGTCTTCGCGCGCGCGATCGCGCGGCGCGGCGCGTTCAAGGGCGACCCGACGGTCGCGACGATCGTGGTCGTCATCGCGGCGCTGCTCGCGATCTTCATCTTCTTCCCGGTCGGCAGGGTGCTCTCGGCAGCGCTGTTCGACGAGAAGGGCGCGTTCGCGCCCGCGCTCGCGGCCGAGCGCCTGTTCGCCTCCGACATCTGGGAGATCCAGTGCCTGACCGGAGGCGTGCACTGCGGCGTCGCGATCAATTCAGCGATCCTCGCCACCGTGGTCGGATTCCTGTCGACCTTCGTGGGCCTCGTACTCGCGCTCGTCGTGCAGCGGGGAGGCGCCCGCTACGGCGCGGTGACCAAGGTGATGTCGATCCTGCCGATCGTCACGCCGCCGTTCGTCCTCGCGCTCGCGTTGGTCGTGCTGTTCGGCCGCACCGGCATCGTGACGACGCTGCTCAACACCTGGTTCGACATCCCGCGCTCGCGCTGGATCTACGGCCTGCCGGGCGTGACGCTGGCGCAACTCCTCACCTTCTCGCCGATCGCGTTCCTGCTCCTGCACGGCGCGCTGGCCGCGATCAGCCCGGCGCTGGAGGAGGCCGCGCAGACGCTGCGCGCGTCGCGCTGGCGGATCTTCCGGACCGTGACGCTGCCGCTCCTGCGTCCGGCGCTGGCGAACGCGTTCCTGCTGGGCTTCGTCGAGAGTCTCGCCGATTTCGGCAACCCGATCGTGCTCGCCGGCAACTACGAGGTGCTGTCGACCAAGATCTTCTTCGCGGTCGCCGGGGCGCAGCACGACCCCGGACGCGCGGCGGCGCTCGCGGTCGTGCTGCTCGGACTCACGCTGGTCGCGTTCTGGCTGCAGCAGCGCTGGATCGGCAAGCTCTCGTACGTCACCGTGACCGGCAAGGGCGACAGCGGGCTCCACGCGCAGCTTCCCGGGTGGCTGCGCCGCGGCTGCATCGTGGCGGCCATCGCGTGGTTCGCGTTCACGCTCGTCTGCTACGCGATCATTCTCGCCGGCGGACTGGTCCGCGACATCGGCCGCGGCGACATGACGCTGACGCTGCACCACCTGTCGCAGGGCTTCGCGATCGATCCGTCGTCGTCCGCGACGATGTTCGTCGGCTCCGCCTGGGACAGCCTGTTCACGACGCTCGAGGTGGCGGCGGTCTCCGCGCCGCTGACCGCCATCGTGGGGCTGCTCTCCGCCTACGTGATCACGCGGCACCGATTCGCCGGGCGCCGGGCGTTCGAGTTCCTGACGATGGTGAGCTTCGCGATCCCCGGCACGGTGATCGGCGTCTCCTACATCGTCGCGTTCAACGTCGCGCCGCTCGAACTGACCGGCGGCATGGCGATCCTCGTGCTGTACTTCGTGTTCCGCAACATGCCGGTCGGCGTGCGCGCCGGCATCGCGGCGCTCGCGCAGATCGACCGGACGCTCGACGAGGCGTCCTCGACGCTGCGCGCCTCGACCGCGCGCACGCTCACCAAGGTCGTGCTGCCGCTCCTCAAGCCCGCGATCCTCGCGACGCTGGTGTTCAGCTTCACCCACGCGATGACCGCGGTCTCCGCGGTGATCTTCCTCGCGACCGCCAAGTACAATCTCGCGACCGTCTACATCATCAACCGCGTCGAGGCCGGCGAGTATCCGCTCGCCATCGCGTATTCGTCGGTGCTGATCGTCATCATGCTCACCATCCTGCTCGTCGTGCAGGCGCTGGTCGGCGAGGCTCGGCTCGGCCGGCGCGCGAGCCCGATGCTCGGCGGCGGCGGCTGAACCCCGAAGGAACTCCCATGGCTGTTGCGCAGGACGGTGTCGTGTTCGACCGCGTGAGCAAGCGCTACGGCACGGTCACCGCGGTCGACGACGTGTCGTTCGCCGTGGCGAAGGGAGAACTCGTCACGCTGCTCGGGCCGTCGGGCTGCGGCAAGACGACGACGCTGCGCATGGTCGCGGGGCTCGAGCCGGTGTCGGGCGGCCGGGTGCTGATCGAGGGCACCGACGTGACGCTGCGCGCGGCCAACGAGCGCGACGTCAGCATGGTGTTCCAGTCCTACGCGCTCTTCCCGCACATGACGGTGCTGGAGAACGTGTGCTACGGGCCGCAGTCGATGGGGAAGGACAAGGCGGCCGCGCGCGAGATCGCCCACGCCAAGCTCGCGATGCTGGGGCTCGCCGGCATGGAGGCGCGGCTGCCGTCGGAGCTCTCCGGCGGCCAGCAGCAGCGCGTCGCGGTGGCGCGTTCGCTGGTGCTCGAGCCCAAGGTGCTGCTGTTCGACGAACCGCTGTCGAACCTCGACGCGAAGCTCCGCCGCCGCGTGCGCCAGGAGATCCGCGAGCTGCAGCAGCAGCTCGCGCTCACCGTGCTCTACGTGACGCACGACCAGGAGGAGGCGCTCGCGGTGTCCGACCACATCATCGTGATGGACCGCGGGAAGATCGCGCAGCAGGGCACGCCGCGCGAACTCTACGAGGCGCCGGCGAGCCGCTTCCTCGCCGACTTCATCGGCGACGCCAACCTGGTCGACGGCGAGTTCGCGGGTGGCGCGTTCAGCGCGGGCGGTGTTTCGGCTCCGGTGCGCGCGCCCGGCTTCGCTCCCGGCCCGGCGACGCTGGCGGTGCGCCCGCATCGCCTGCGCATCGTCGACGCGGGCCGCGGTCCGATCCCCGGAACCTGCAAGCGCGCCGCCTACCTCGGCAGCCGCAACGAGTACGTCGTCGCGACCGCGTGGGGCGAACTCCTCGCGTTCGACGACGACACCAACGAGCTCCGCGCGCGCGATTCGCAGGTCGCGCTCGACTTCGACCCGGGCGCGGTGATCCTGCTCGCGCGGTAGGCCGTCCCCGGGGCCGGTGCGCGTCCCGGCCCCGGAGCGGGGATCACTTCTTCGCGAAGTCCCCCGCCACGAAGGTCGCGAGGCCGTCGGGCTTCAGGTACTTGCGCAGCGCCGCGTTCGCGGTGTCGACGCTCACCGCGCCGATCGCGCGGTCGATGTCCGCCGAGAACTGCCAGGTGCGGCCGAGGTACGCCTGCGACACGAGCGAGGACGCGACCACGCCGTCCTGCGCGCGCGCGCTGAAGCGTTCCTCGAGCAGCGCGCGCTTCGCGTTGTCGACTTCCTCCGCGGTGAAACCCTTGTCGAGCGCGAGCCGCACCTGATCGGCGATCGCCGCCTTCACGCGGGCCACGTTCTGCGGCGCGTAGATCGCGTACAGGCCGAGCGTCGAGTTGTCGTCGAGGCGTCCCTCGTCGAGGAACGATCCGACGCCGTAGGAGAGTCCCATCTGCTGGCGGACGACGGTGAAGAGGCGCGACTCCGGCGCGCCGCCGAGGATGCGCTCGGCGACGAGCATCGCGGCGTAGTCGGGCGAGCGGTCCGACATCGCGATCGTCATGCCGCCGACCAGCACCGCGTTCGCCTTGTCCGGGGTCTCGATCGTCTCGCTGGCGGGCTTCGTCGGCCGGAACGGGTCCGGGACGCGCGCGTAGGGCTGCGGACTGCGCCACGAGCCGAAGAGCTGCGCGGCGAGCGCCTTCGCCTCCGCCGGATCGAAATCGCCGACGATGGCGAGTTCGGCGTTCGACGCACCGTAGAACTTCGCGTGGAACGCCTTCGCGTCGTCGAGCTTCGCCGCCTCGAGGCGCGCGATCTGCTCGTCGAAGGTCGGCGTCTCGCGCACGTCGCCGGGCGGGAACGGCTTCACGTGCCGGTTGAACGCGCGCCCGGCGATCGCCTGCGGGTCGGAGCGCGACTTCTCGATCGACGCGAGCGACGAGCGGACCAGCTTGTCGTACTCGCCGGCGTCGAAGGCGGGCGTCCGCAATGCCTCGGCCACGAGCTTCAGCGTGGCGCCGAGGTTGCCGCGGACCGTTTCGCCCGAGGCGGAGGCCGAGGTCGCACCGCCGCCGAAGGCGACTTTCGACTTGAGCGCGTCGAGCGCGTCGTCGAACGCCTGGCGCGGATGCGCCGCCGTCCCCAGCGCGAGCATCGAGCCGGCGAGCGAGCCCGCGGTCGATGCGCCCTCGAGCGCATGCTCGTCGCCGAAGCGCATCCGCAGCGAGAAGCGCACCACTTCGCCGCGCGTCTTCTTCGGCAACAGCGCGAGCGTCATGCCGTTCCCGAGCGTGATCCGCTCGGTGCGCGCTTCGAGGTTCGCTGGCGTGGGGTCGAACGCCTCGCCCGCGGCCACCGGGGCGTCGCCCTTGTAGCCCGCGACCATCGCGCCGACGTCGATCGACGCGGTGGCGGGCGCGCGGTCGGGCTTCGCGTCGGGGACGAAGGTGCCGAGCGTCATGTTCGACGGCTTGATCCACTCGGTGGCGACCCGAGTGACGTCGGCGGGCGTGAGCTTGCGCCAGCGGTCGCGGTGCAGGAAGAACGTGCGCCAGTCGCCCAACGCGATCCATTCGGAGAGGTCGCGGCCGAACGCCTGCGGATTGTTGATCGTCTCGTCGAACGCCTTCAGGTACTTGGTGCGGACCCGGTCGAGTTCCGCCTGCGTGATCGGGCGGCCCTTGACGCCGAAGAGCGTCGCGAGCATCGCCTCGCGGGCCGGATCCACGCTCTCGCCCACCGCCACCTGGGCGAAGAAGATCGCCGGACCCGGGTCGTAGGTGGCGAAGCTCCAGTTCTGCACCGACGTGGCCTTGCGGGTTTCGACGAGCGCCTGGTAGAGGCGGCCGGCGGGTTCGGTCGTCATGATCTCGCCCAGCGCCTCCATCGCCGCGTAGTCGGGGTGCGCGCCCTGCATCACGCGGAACAGCGCGCCGACGTACTGCGCGCTGCCGACCCGCCGCACGGTGACCGTGTGGCCGCCGTCGCTGGTCGGCTCCGAGGTGTACAGGCGCGGGAGCGCGCGCGTGGGCTTCGGGATGCCCCCGAACTCCTTCGCGATCGCGGCGAGCGTCGAGGCGGGGTCGAACTTGCCCGCGACGATCAGCACCGCGTTGTCCGGCTGGTAGTAGGTGCGGTAGAACGCGCGCAGCCGCTCGATGTCGACGTTCTCGATGTCGGAACGCGCACCGATCGTCGACTTGCCGTAGTTGTGCCAGTCGTAGGCCGCCGCCTGCATCTTCTGCCACAGCACGAGCAGCGGGTTGTTCTCGCCGCTCTCGAACTCGTTGCGCACGACGGTCATCTCGGTGTCGAGCGACGACTTGCGGATCAGCGCGCCGGACATGCGCTCGGCCTCGGCCTTGAGCGCGAACGCGAGGCTCTCCTCGTTCGCCGGGAACGATTCGAAGTAGTTGGTGCGGTCGAAGAACGTGGTGCCGTTGAACTCGATGCCGCGCTTGCCGAACTCCTTCCAGATGTTGTCGATCGACGTCGTGCCGAGGAAGGTCAGGTGCTCGAGCAGGTGCGCCATGCCGGTCTCGCCGTAGTTCTCGTGGCGCGAGCCGACCTTGTAGGTGACGTTGACGGTGGTGACGGGTTTGCTGGCGTCGGGGAACAGCAGCACCTCGAGGCCGTTGTCGAGCTTGTACTGGGTGACGCCCTCGACCGTGACGCCTTGCGTGACGCCCGGCGGGAGCTGGGCGAACGAGAGCGCGGGCGCGAACGCGACGACGAACGCAAGGCGGGCGAGGAGCGAACGGAGCATGGCGGGCGGATCCGGTGAGGGGGCGGCAGTATAGACCGGGCCGGCGCGCGAAACGTTCGCCCGACCGACAGGATGCCGCCGGCGGCAACCGAACGCCCCCAGGCCGCCCCGGAGCGTCGGGTCGGCCGTGACGGTGCGGCTTCGGCAGCGGGCTCACGGCCATTGCCCGGGGCGCCGGGCCAGGACCCTAGCGCGCCGAGAGCCAGCGCCGGCGGCGCCGGCGGCGGGTCAGGACGACGATCACGCCTCCGATCAGCGCGAGTGCGACGAAGGCCGCCAGTTCGACGTGGCGCGCCCGCTCGAGGACGAGCGTGAAGGCGCTGCCGAAGACGTAGCCTGCAAAGGCGACGGCGACGGCCCAGACGATCGCGCCGGCGGCGTTGGCCGCCGCGAATCGCGCCCTCGGGAACCGCGCCGCGCCGATCGACACCGCGCCGGCGATGCGCATGCCGACGAGGAAGCGGACACCGAACGCGGCCCAGGCGCCGTAGCGGTCGAGGAAGCGCTGCGCGTACGGTCGCGCGGCGGCGACGCGCGGGAAGCGGCGGAAGAACGCGTCGCCCCAACGCCGTCCGATCGCGTAGAGCGCCTGGTCGCCGGCGAATCCGGCGACGGCCGCGACGCCGATCACCGTAGGCAGCGACAGGTAGCCGAGATGGGCGGCGAAGCCGGCCAGCACGAGCACCGTTTCCCCTTCGACGACACAGCCGAGGAACACGGCGAGATAGCCGTAGTGCTCGATGAACGCCTGCAGGATGTCCACGCAGCGCGGCCGGGCAGGGACGACGCGGGGTTCGCGCCCTCGAGGTCGCTATCCGACCCGGGCCTTGTCGGGCAACTTGCGCGGGAGCGCGAGGATCGCGAGCGTCGAGCAGAGCGCGATGCCGGCGAGGAGCGCGAGCAGGAAGCCGAAGCCGTTCGCCTTCACGACCGGGCCCAGCAGCCACACGGCGAGTGCGCTGATGCCGAACGCGATCGCGAGGCGCATGCCCGCGACCCGCGAGCGCATCCGGTCGTCGACGTAGCGCACGATCAGCGCGTCGGTGAACGGGATCGCCCCGAACACGAACACCATGAACGCGATCGCGAGGACGTAGAGCGCCCAGCCTTCGGCGCGCACCGCGAGCGCGAACAGCGGGATCTGGGCCGCGACGATCGCGAGGAACAGCGGCTTCAGCGGCACGCGGTCGATCAGCCGGCCGACGACGACCTGCGCGATCGAGCCGATGGCGTAGACCAGCGCGAGCAGCATGCCGAGCGTCGCCGGATCGCGGGTGACGGCGGCGAGCCGCTCGCGCAGCAGTTCGCCGTTGCCGTTGGTCGTGAAGTTGAACACGAGCGAGCCGAAGGTCGAGGTGAGCGTCAGCACGATGAACACGCGCGCGAGCACCGCGGCGGGCAGGTCGACCTGCCGCGGCGCGCGCTTCGACGGCGGGGCGCTCTCCCGTGGCGCCATGCGCGCGAACGCCACGCCGCAGGCGATCGACACGAGTCCCGGAACGACGAACGCGCTGCGCCAGCCGAAGTACTTGACGAGGAAGCCGGTCGAGAGCGCCGCGGCCGCGATGCCGAGGTTGCCGGCGAGACCGTTCACGCCGATGACGCGGCCGGGCCGCTCCGCGCTCTGGACCAGCATCGGGATGCCGACCGGGTGATAGATCGCGGCGAACGCGCCGACGAGCGTCAGCGCGACGGCGAGCTGCCACGGCGAACGTGTGAGCGCAACGAGGATCGACGACGCGCCGAGGCCGAAGAAGAACACCAGCATCATCGCGCGCCGGCCCCAGTGGTCGCCCAGCCGGCCCGCGGGCAACGAGCCCAGGCCGAACAGCACGAACGCGCCGGTCGCGAACGGCATCAGGTCTTCCCAGCGCGAGATCCCGAAATCGACCGCGATCGCGCCGACCGCGGTGGCGAACACCAGCAGCATCAGGTGGTCGAGCGCGTGCGCGACGTTGAGCAGCAGCGCGACCGCGCCGGTGTGGCTCGCGTGCGCGACGTGGAGCGGCGACGAAGGGGCGGTCGCGCCTGCGGCGGCCGCGGAAACGCTGCCGAGCGGCGCGGCGGGTGCCGCTGTCGTGTGCGAGGTCGGGGGCGGAGGCGGGGACATGGCGTTTCCTGGCGGGCAGCCGCTACTCTACCGCGCGGGCTGCGAACCCCCTGGCGCCGGGTGCGCGTCGTACCCTGCGGAGGGCGAACCGTGCGCCCGGGGCGCCCTCCGCTTGACGTTAACGTAAACGTAACGCAAAGTCCGCCCTCGCGGCCCCGGGACGACCCCCGGCGCCTCGCGCCGGCCCGTCCGGTAAGCTTTCCCCTGTCCCGGCGCGGCGGCCGATCGCCCCGCGCGCAGCGAAGCCGAGGTTGCCGATGAACGACCTGTCGATCGCCCAGAAGCCGCTCGTCACGAGACCGACGCACAAGGTGCGCTTCGTCACCGCCGCGTCGCTCTTCGACGGCCACGACGCGTCGATCAACATCATGCGGCGCATCCTGCAGGCGTCGGGCTGCGAGGTGATCCACCTCGGGCACAACCGCTCGGTCGAGGAGATCGTCGACACCGCGCTGCAGGAGGACGCGCACGGCATCGCGATCTCCTCCTACCAGGGCGGGCACGTCGAGTACTTCAAGTACATGATCGACCTCTTGCGTGAGCGCGGAGCGGGCCATGTCAAGGTGTTCGGCGGCGGCGGCGGCGTGATCGTCCCCTCGGAGATCCACGAGCTGCACGAGTACGGCGTCGCGCGCATCTTCTCGCCCGAGGATGGGCAGAAGCTCGGCCTGCAGGGCATGATCAACGAGATCGTCGCAGCCTGCGACGTCGACCTCGCGAAGGACCTGCCGGCGAGCCTCGATGCGCTCGCCTCGTCCGACCGTTTCGAGCGCACGCGCACGCTCGCACGGCTCATTTCGGGACTCGAAGCCGGCGTGGTGCCCGCGAAGACGCGCGACGCGATCCTCGCCGCGGCGGCGAAGTCGACCGCCCCGGTGCTAGGCGTCACCGGCACCGGCGGCGCGGGCAAGAGCTCGCTCACCGACGAGCTGATCCGCCGGCTGCGGCTCGACCAGGATGACCGGCTGCAGGTCGCCGTGATCTCGATCGACCCGTCGCGGCGCAAGTCCGGCGGCGCGCTCCTGGGCGACCGCATCCGGATGAACGCGATCGGCACCGTCGCCGGCCGCGCGCCGGTGTACATGCGCTCGCTCGCGACGCGCGAGGCGGGGAGCGAGATCAGCAAGGCGTTGCCCGACGTGATCGCCGCGTGCCGCGCGGCCGCATTCGACCTCGTCATCGTCGAGACCTCGGGCATCGGCCAGGGTGACGCGGCGATCGTGCCGCACGCCGACGTCTCGCTCTACGTGATGACGCCCGAATTCGGCGCCGCGTCGCAGTTGGAGAAGATCGACATGCTCGACTTCGCCGACTTCGTCGCGATCAACAAGTTCGACCGCAAGGGCGCCGCCGACGCGCTGCGCGACGTGCGCAAGCAGTACCAACGCAACCGCGAACGATTCAAGGAGGCCCCGGACAGGATGCCGGTGTTCGGCACGATGGCCTCGCGCTTCAACGACGACGGCGTCACCGCGCTGTGGCAGGCGATCGCTCCCGCGCTCGCGGCGAAGGGCCTGAAGCTCGGCCCGTCGAAGCTGCCGCCGGTCGACGTGCGCCAGTCGTCCGGGCAGAACACGATCGTGCCGCCCGCGCGCGCCCGCTACCTCGCCGAGATCTCGGAGACCTGCCGCGACTACCGGACCTGGGCCGAGGCGCAGGCGAGACTCGCCCGCGAACGGCAGCAGCTCACCGCGTCGCGCGCGATGCTGGAGGAGACCAAGCGCTGGAAGGAGCCGCTGACGAAGAGCGGCCACGTCTCGGACACCGAGGCCGCGGAGCAGATCCACAGCCTCGTCCGCAACGCCGAGCACACGATCGACGCGCTGATCGAGGAGCGCGAGCGCGCCCTCGACGGCCGCGCGAAGAAGCTCATCGAGATGTGGCCGAGGACGAAGGCGAGCTACGCGGGCGACGAGTACGTCGTGAAGATCCGCGACCGCGAGATCCGGACCGCGCTCAACCACACTTCGCTCTCCGGCACCAAGATCCCGAAGGTCGCGCTGCCGCGCTGGGAGGACGAAGGCGAGATCCTGCGCTGGCAGCTCCTGGAGAACGTGCCGGGGAGCTTCCCGTTCACCGCCGGCGTGTTCGCGTTCAAGCGCGAGAACGAGGATCCCACGCGCATGTTCGCGGGCGAGGGCGATCCCGCGCGTACCAACAAGCGCTTCCACCTGCTCGCCGACGGGATGCCCGCGAAGCGCCTGTCGACCGCGTTCGACTCGGTGACGCTCTACGGCCACGACCCGGACCGCCGCCCGGACATCTACGGCAAGGTCGGCAACTCGGGCGTGTCGATCGCGACGCTCGACGACATCAAGGTGCTCTACTCGGGTTTCGACCTCTGCGCCCCCAACAACTCGGTGTCGATGACGATCAACGGGCCGGCGCCGACGATCCTCGCGATGTTCCTCAACGCCGCGATCGACCAGCAAATCACCAAGTTCCGCCACGACAACGAGCGCGAGCCGACCGACGACGAGGCCGCGAAGATCCGCGCCTGGACGCTCTCGACCGTGCGGGGCACGGTGCAGGCCGACATCCTGAAGGAGGACCAGGGCCAGAACACCTGCATCTTCTCGACCGAGTTCAGCCTGAAGGTGATGGGCGACATCCAGGACTACTTCGTCCACCACGACGTGCGCAACTTCTACTCGGTGTCGATCTCCGGCTACCACATCGCGGAGGCGGGCGCCAATCCGATCAGCCAGCTCGCGTTCACGCTGTCGAACGGCTTCACCTTCGTCGAGGCCTACCTCGCGCGCGGCATGCACATCGACGACTTCGCGCCGAACCTCTCGTTCTTCTTCAGCAACGGGATGGACCCCGAGTACACGGTGCTCGGCCGCGTCGCGCGTCGCATCTGGTCGGTGGCGATGCGCGAGAAGTACGGCGCGAACGAGCGGTCGCAGAAGCTGAAGTACCACTGCCAGACCTCCGGCCGCAGCCTGCACGCGCAGGAGATCGCGTTCAACGACATCCGCACGACGCTGCAGGCGCTGATCGCGACCTACGACAACGCCAATTCGCTGCACACCAACGCCTACGACGAGGCGATCACCACGCCGACCGAGGAGAGCGTGCGCCGCGCGATGGCGATCCAGCTCGTCATCAACCGCGAGTGGGGCCTCGCGAAGAACGAGAACCCGAACCAGGGCAGCTTCGTCGTCGACGAACTGACCGACCTGGTCGAGGAGGCGGTGCTGAAGGAGTTCGAGGCGTTGAGCGAACGCGGCGGGGTTCTGGGCGCGATGGAGACCGGCTACCAGCGCGGCAAGATCCAGGAGGAGTCGCTCTACTACGAGCACCGCAAGCACGACGGCTCCTACCCGATCATCGGCGTCAACACCTTCCGCAATCCCCACGGCGATCCGACGCCGCAGAAGCTCGAGCTCGCACGCTCGACGACCGAGGAGAAGGAGTCCCAGTTGAAGCGGCTGGCGGACTTCCATCGCCGGCACGCCAACGAGGCGCCGGCGACGCTCGCACGGCTCAAGAAGACCGTGATCGAGAACGGAAATGTCTTCGCGGAGCTGATGAATGCCGTGAGGGTGTGTTCGCTGGGTCAGATCACGAGTGCGTTGTTCGAGGTGGGGGGGCAGTACCGGAGGAGCATGTAGCGCCGAGCGATCAACCCGGGGCCAGTGGCCGAAAGCCCGAGTCTCGTATCAATGGGGTCAGACTCGATTGATCCGATCGATACGGCCGGACCCGAAGGCGATCTGGATCAATCGAGTCTGACCCCATTGGCGCCATTGGCGAGCCATTGGGCGAGAGCCCCGCGCTACCGACAGAGCTGCACGATCGCCTCCAGCCTGTCGCAGACCTCCGTGAGCAGCTCGGGCGCGACTTTCCGCCACGGATGCTTCCGCGCGTTTCTCCGGCGCCAGTCGAACGACTTCGGCTGATCCGCGAGGATGTAGCTCGCCTGCTCCGGATCCCGGGGATTGGGCACCGCGAACGGGTTGTGCGCCTGCCTGCTGGTCATCGCGCATCCGATGACGAGGCCGGTCTTCTCGTTGAAGGCCCGCGGCGAGAGCACGAGAAACGGGTGCGAGCCGGCCATTTCGCGGCCGGAATGCGGCGAATGGTCGATCCAGATCATGTCGCCGCGCTCCGGCGCCCAGCGAGGCGGTCGCCTCCCCGGCTGCGGCGGCCTGCCAGTGCGCGACTTGCCGCTCACAGCACCTCGCGCCCGATCGGCGGACCGAAGTCGACTTCCCGGGTCGCTGCGCCCGGCTCGATACGGGCGAGGAGCTCGTCGAGCGTCGGCTTGCGCTTGACGGGCTCGATCAGGATCCGGCCCGATTCCGCGCGGATAGTCACGTCGGCATTCGGGGGAATGCCGGCCTCCTCGAGCACGTCGCGCGGCAGGCGGACGCCATGGCTGTTGCCCCAAGCGGAGATTCTGGTCATTTGGGCATCGCTCAGCATAGGATATACAAAGTATATACTAGAACTATCCAATCGATCGAATCGACGATGGCCGCGACCGGCCCGGGGGTGGCAGTAGTAGCTGGTGCCGTCCCTCAAACGAGGTATTCTTTCGGCAGCTGAAATCGAGGGCAATCCGCGTGAGTCCATGCGCCCTCGTATCCGATAGAGCATTCAGAAAGCGTTGAACATGGAAGTGGCAGGATTATTCGCCGGCATAGGAGGGTTCGAGCTCGGCCTGCACCGGGCCGGCCATCGGACGAGCCTCCTGTGCGAGATCCGGCCGGGTGCGCAGGCGGTACTCGAGCGGTCTTTCCCGGGAATTCGAATCGATGCGGACGTTCGGGCGCTCGGCCCGATCCCGCGCGGCGTCGATCTGATTTGTGCCGGCTTTCCTTGCCAGGATTTGAGTCAGGCTGGCAGAACCAGCGGCCTCGGCGGTGAACAGTCCGGACTCATCCGCACGGTGTTCGTAGTTCTCCGCAACAGGAGGATCCGCCCGACGTTGCTCATCGAGAACGTACCCTTCATGCTGCAGTTGCACGGCGGCGCAGCCATGCGCGCCATCGTCGACAACCTGGAGGACTTGGGCTACAGCTGGGCATATCGCGTAGTCGATTCGTTCTCGTTCGGCCTGCCGCAGCGTCGCGAGCGGGTGTTCCTCGTTGCGTCGTTGGATCTGCGGCCGGAGGACGTGCTGCTTGTCGACGACGCGCCGCTAGACCGCCCTTCTTCGGCCATCGGGTCGCTCGCCCACGGGTTTTACTGGACGGAAGGGCGCGGCGGCCTCGGCTGGGCAGTGGACGCGGTGCCGACGCTGAAAAACGGAAGCACGATCGGAATCGCGTCGCCACCGGCGGTTCTCCTGCCGGACCTCAGCGTCGTCACGCCCAGCATTCGCGACGCCGAGGCGATGCAGGGCTTCGAGCGTGGGTGGACCGCGCCGGCGGAGGCGGTCGAGCGCGCTTCCGCGCGGTGGAGCCTGATCGGCAGCGCGGTCAGCGTGCCGGTCGCCGAGTGGATCGGTCACCGCCTGAGCGGGCCGGGCGAATTCGAGGCGGTCGACGTGAGTGACTTCCCTGCGGCCGGAAAGCTGCCTCGCGCCGCCCTCGGCGGGCCGGGCATCGGTCGATGGTCGGTGCAGATCAGTTCCGACCCGGTCGGGACTCGTGGCCCTCGCCTGGCGACGTTTCTGGAGAGGCCCGCGAAGCCGCTCAGCGCGAAGGCGACCGCAGGCTTCTACGCCCGCGCGACGGATTCGCGCACGCGCTTGCGATTCGAGCCCGGATTCCTCGACGCGGTGCGAACGCACCGCGATCGCATGCTCGATCAGATGCCGGAGAATCTGGCAGCGTAGATCGTCTCGATTCGTTCGATGAACGAATCGTAGTGGAAGACGTCGCCGATCTGGGGCGACGGCGCACCCGAGATCAGCCGTACCGGCGTCCCGTCGTTGGCGCATGCGATCGTCGCAAGGCCGACAGCGTCGAAACCCGGCACTCCGGGCTGGGCGCGGCGCGGTAGCTGCTCGATCTTCTCGATCACACTGACAGCGGCCTGCGGCTGCTTGTGCTTCGTGACGGGAGCGGGGCGCGCGGCGTCGATGTGGAACGGCGCCCGCAGAGGAGATATGAACGTCGTCGATGCGTTGACCAGGACGAACGCCGCCGCGACGGCGCTATCGGTGTCGCCGTGGATCGTCAGGTGCGATGAATTGAGTTCGTCGTACAGGCGCGGGCGCGCTTTGGCGAACTCCGTCATGGCGGCCTTGGCCTCCATAGCCACGAGCGCGGATTGCACGCCCGTCAACGGAATCCGTGGCAGCGCGCGAAGGTCGGACCGATCGTCGTCATCCAGATGGATGTCGTATGCTCCGACCATGTCGCTGAACCCGGTGATCGGATTGCGCCGACTCGTCAGGTAGGTGCGGTCCGGGCCTCGCCGGCAGACCACGAGATCGAGATCCTTCTTCCGATCGTGCTGGAAATCTCGCATCGTATGATTGATCCCGAACGATGCCTTGCCTGCGCGTATGTGCCTGGCGATAGGACTGTCCCGTCGAAGCAGGTCGAACAGGATGGCCCAGCAGAGGATCTTGGAGTGCCTGTCCGAGCGCGGGTGATACTGCCAGACGTTCCCGTAGGCGAACCCGGACGTGGGTACGGACATCGATCTAACGAGAATACCCAGACCGCGGTTCATCTCCCGGCTTTCCAATGTCGACGTCGAAGCACGAGTCGGAACGACAGAAGCGCAGCGCGCTGATGCGGAGGATACGCCAGAAGGATACGGCGCCGGAAACGGCCGTCCGTCGGGCGCTTCACGCCTTGGGATACCGTTACACGCTCCATCCGGGGAACCTTCCGGGGCGGCCAGACCTCGCGTTTCCCCGGCGCAAGGCGGCGATATTCGTGCACGGATGCTTCTGGCACACGCATTCCTGCAAGCACGGCAGGCAACGCCCGTCCACGAATGTCGCCTACTGGAACGCGAAGTCCGTCGCGAATCGCGCCAGGGATCGCAGAAAATCGCGGGAACTGAGAAGCATGGGCTGGCGCTCG
>JAANMV010002653.1_pt1 | contig 16941 bp, 12 predicted proteins | sample 7279661 | NCBI WGS metagenome assembly JAANMV01 (sample SAMN14094540, study PRJNA606508) | bioreactor metagenome | isolation source: A lab-scale SPAN reactor treating ammonium-rich wastewater day 121 | place: Ireland: Galway | collected 2017-05-16 | reverse complement strand
ACCAATTCAATACAAATCTTTTTTGCTTCCAAAAGCAATTCTTGATTAGTGGCTTTCAATTGTAAATCGGCTTGAATGCCTAATTGAGATGCTAATTGATTTTTCTTTCCATAGACAGTCGGAAAATCAAAAGATTGAGTAACAACAATATCGGTTTGATTTCCTGCATTGGCTGGACTTCCTTTTAAATTATCATATTCAACCGTTGGATTGTATAACGAATTACCCGTTTTATATTGTACTTTTTGAGCACTCCAATAGTTCGTATTGGCTTGAATGGTTTTATTGTTTTTAGCAATTTCAGTTAAGATATTGTCAATATTGGATTGAGCATATCCCAAACCAAAAGACATCGTTACTAAAAATAGGATTATACTATTTTTCATTTGTTTCTTTTTTTCGATTAGATAAATAATACACTACTGGAACAATAAAAATGTTCAATAAAGTAGAAGTCAATAAGCCTCCTAAAATAACTTTCGCCATTGGACTTTGAATTTCATTTCCAGGTAAATCACTTGCAATTGCTAACGGAATTAAAGCCAATCCTGCTGTAAGTGCGGTCATTAAAATGGGACTTAAACGGTCTTTTGAACCTTGAATTACGGTTTCATAAAGAGATAATCCTTCTTTTTCTAACGTTTCATAATGGGATACTAATAGAATTCCATTTCGGGTGGCAACACCAAACAACGTAATGAATCCAATAATTGCTGGAATACTCAAAATGCCACTCGTAAAATAAATACTGAAAACACCGCCAATTAAGGCTAAAGGTAAATTCAACAAAATGATAGAAGCGGTTTTAACCTTTTTAAATTCTTGATATAGAATTAAGAAGATTACCAATAATGAAATAAGTGAAGTTAAGACCAATGTTTTTGAGGCTTCAGCTTCGGCTTCAAATTGTCCGCCATATTCGATATGATATTCTTCAGGTAGTTTTACTTCTTCATTTATGATTTTCTGAATATCCGCTACTACACTTTTTTGGTCACGACCCGAAACATTGGCAGAAACCACCGTTTTACGTTGCACATTTTCACGATTGATTGTATTTGGTCCTGAAGTGCTTACTACATCTGCAACGTAGTACAACGGTATTTTTTTTCCATCGTGTGTATCAATCATCGCGTTTTTAATGTTCTCGATTTTACCTTTATTAGCATCATCAAAACGAAGTATCAAGTCAAAGGTTTTATTACCTTCATAAATTTCAGATACTTTTTCACCTGCAAAAGCTACATCTACAAACTCATTAAACAGACCAATTGTAATTCCATATTGGTTTAACACATCACGTTTCGCTTTTATTTGAATTTGTGGGATTTCCACTTGTTGCTCCACACTCAAATCTACCAATCCTTCCACATTCTGAATTTTGGCTTTTATTTCATTGGAAAGCGTAAAAAGTTTATTCAAATCATTACCAAAAATTTTGATAGCAATATTCGCTCTAGTTCCTGATAACATATGATCAATACGGTGACCGATGGGTTGCCCAATAGTTATATTTGCACCTGTAATTCCTGATAATTTTTCACGAACATCAGCCATAAATTCATCACGACTTCTTTCTTCAAGAGTAAAAGGAGCATCAATTTCGGCAGCGTTTACCCCTTGTGCGTGTTCATCGAGTTCTGCCCTTCCTGTTCGTCGAGTGGTGATTTTAATTTCAGGAACCGATAATAATGCTTTTTCTACTTGCGTACCTATTTTGTTGCTTTCTTCTAATGATATTCCTGGTAAACTCACAGCGCTAATTACTAAGGAACCTTCGTTGAATTCGGGAAGAAAACTTCTTCCCAATTGGCTCATTACTAATAAGGAAACCAAGAATAATCCTCCTGCAATAATCAGTACTGCTTTTTTCATTTCCATTACTTTGTTCAAAGCCTTAGCATATACATTTTGCAAACGTTCTACTAACCAACTTTCTTTGTGCTGTTTTAAAAGCATTTTATCGTTAGTCAGTAAGTAACTTGCTAATACTGGAGTTAGTGTAATTGAAACGATTAACGAAGCAAATAATGCCACTATAAATGCAATTCCAAGCGGTGCTAATAATTTGCCTTCCATTCCTGATAAAAAGAACAGTGGTAAAAAGGCAACGATAATAATAAAAGTTGCATTAATAACTGAACTTCTAATTTCAAATGAACCATCAAAAATTACGGTTATTTTGGCTTTTTGTTCGGCTTTTGGTTTTAAGGCATTTTCTTTGAGTCGCTTGAAAACGTTTTCTACATCAATAATGGCATCATCTACTAAATCACCAATAGCAATTGCCATACCTCCTAAACTCATAGTATTAATGGTAAAACCAAGCCATTTTAAAGTTAATATCGCAACAATTAATGAAATTGGAATTGCCAATAACGATATAAATGTAGCTCTCCAATTCATCAAGAATAAAAACAGAATGATGATTACAAAAGCCGTTCCTTCCAATAATGTTTTTTGAATATTACTGATAGAAGCATTGATAAAATCTGCCTGACGGAAGATTTTAGTATTAATTTGGACATCTTTTGGTAAGTTCTTTTGAATGTCAGCAATTGATGCATCAATAGTTTCTGTAAGTTCTAACGTATTGGTTGAAGGTTGTTTCATAACTGTCATAATAACAGCAGGTTTTCCTTTCAAAGAACCGTCACCAATTTTTAAAGAAGCTCCAATTTTTATTTCAGCTACATCTTCAATTTTTATGGTATTTCCGTTAACCGTTTTGATAACCGATTCCCCAAGTTCATTAATATCAGATGTTCTACCGATTCCTTTAACGATATATTCATTGTTGTATTCGTTCATAAAACCACCTGACGAATTACCATTGGCTTCTTGACTTGCTTTTAATAATTCATTAAGTGAAACGTTGTAATAATTCATCTTTTGAGGAGAAGCTAATATTTGATATTGCTTGAATTCTCCACCAATAACAACCACTTGAGACACACCTCCAGTTGCTAATAATCTTGGTCGAATCGTCCAATCGGCGATGGTTCTTAAATCAATTTGAGAAGTTTTGTCAGCCGTTACACTGACCAACATAATTTCTCCCATGATAGAAGATTGTGGCCCCATTGTAGGATTTCCAACACCTTGTGGTAATTTTTCAGCGACTGCGGTTATTTTCTCATTTACAATTTGTCTTGCTTTGTAAATATCCGTGTCCCATTCAAACTCCACCCAAACAATGGAAATTCCAGCAGAGGAAGAAGAACGAACACGTCTTACATTAGTTGCACCATTTACTGAAGTTTCAATAGGAAATGTAACTAATTTTTCTACTTCTTCAGGAGCCATACCATGCGCTTCTGTAAGGACTACAACCGTTGGAGCAGTCAAATCAGGAAATACATCTACTTCCATTCTTGAAGCAACTACACTACCAAAAATTAGCAGTAAAACCGATGCTATCACTACAAAAAATCGGTTGTGTAGCGAAAATTTAATTATTTTATTTAGCATAAGTTACGTATTAATGTTCGTGTCCGTGAGCAGGCATTGTACCAGAAGCACTAGCGAGTTTAATTTGATAACTACCTTTGGTAACGACTCTTTCATTTTCAACTATCCCAGACAAAACTTGTACATTTAAGCCATCACTTGCACCAAGTTTTACTTCTCTTTTTTGGAAACTTTCGCCACCTGTTTGCACATACACATAGAAAATTCCTTGTTCTTCAATTAAAGCTGAAACAGGAACAACTAAAGCATCCGCAATAGGTGAAGATTTAAGATAAATTTCAATAATTGAACCTGAAATTAATTGTCCTTCATTGTTGATTTCAAAAGTTACTGGAATAAATGGTGTTGAAGCCGAAGCACTTTTTCCATAAGAAACAATTCTGCCGTTTAATGCAGTTGTATTATACACCACATCGCTTTGAGGTGTTTTAAAATTAGCAGATGTAATACTTGATAATCTGCTAAAGTAGTTTTGAGAAACATTAGCTTGAACTAACAATCTTTTGTTTTTTGAAATAGTGGCTAAAGGAGTTCCTGATGCAACAAATTGTCCTTCTGTAACTAAAATATTTTTAACAAAACCCGACATTGGAGCTAACACATTCTGACCTTTACCACTGTAATTTTTAGAAACGGTGTTGTAGGCAGTTTGTGCATTTTCAAATTGTAGCTTCACTTGTTGATGGTCTTTCTCTGAAACAATTTTATCAGCAACCAATAATTTAGAACGCTCATAATCCGCTTTAGCTTTTAAGTAAATAGCTTTAGCATCTTTCACAGAAGCATCAATATTGCTTTCTGTCATATCCGCTCCAGTAATGGTGAAAAGTGCATTTCCAGAATTTACAGCTGAACCCACAATAGTATTTTTACCTGAAAAAACAACTACACCACTAGCTTTAGCAGTAACAATCATTTCGTCTCCAGGAGCAGAAAGAATTTGACCACTAGTTTTAATGACATCATTAAATGTTTGTTTTTTAATTGCTTGATTGGCAAATTCCACCTTCCATGCTTGCTCTTTTAGATAAGAGACATCTGTACTTTCCGAATGAGGCGCTTGTTTGGCTAAAGCTGTTTTTTCATCAGGATAGACCACTACATTTTCGATGGTAATTTTATCGGTAAAATCTTTGGTAACGATGTCAAAAATTAATGTTCCAGTTCCAGCAGTTTTTGGTTTTAAAGCCAATCGAAATATACCAGGAGAACTTGGTGTGTCAACTGAATTTTTAATGCCTTTATCATTAACTATCAAACTGACCGTAATTTTAGCATCAGTCAAAGCTTTAAAGTTTTCGCCTAAAACTGTAAAATGGGCTGCAAACTTTGAAGTTTCGCCTACAATCAAAGGTTTAAATTCAACAAATAGTTCTGAATTTTCAGTGTAAAGGGTGTGAGCTAATGGTTCTAAATGAGCCTCGTGCTCAGCTTCTTCTTTGTTATTGCAACTTGTAAATCCTATAAAGAATAAACTCAGTAGCAGTATTTTATTTATTATTTTCATATATTTTAATCATTTAGAAGATGCCCATAATGATTGATATCATGGGCATCAGAAATTAATTAATGGTCGTGTTTTTCGCCATTTTCGTGTTGGTGGTCGTGCGCTTCTTCTGTAGCAACACTATCTTTACCAACAGTAAATTCTTCTTGAGAAACTGAATCCGTTTCGTGATTTGCATGCTCTTCACCATCAGCGTGTTGATGTGTTCCATCTGTGTGATCATGTCCGTGTTCTTCGGTTTTGTTACCGTTACAAGCTGTAAATAAAAATGCTACAGCAGCCATTGAAAGCAATACTTTCTTCATTGTTTTAGTTTTTAGTAATTAGTATATATGAAAATAACTTAATGCCCAGAATAGGCAATAAGTGTCCTGTAATTCAAATAATGAATAGTTTAGCTAAAAAGTGTGGGCGGACCACGAAATTGTAAGGAGTGTAAATGGGGTGAAATAAAAATGAGTGGTTCTTTATTCCGAACGACTTCTTTTTTATTGTAAATAGTAAAGTTTAGATTCCAATTTGAAGGGATTTCAAATACCAATACTTCACTCGAAACCTTTTTAATAATTTTAGTTACTTCCTCTACATGAGAGTTAGAAAAAGTATCTGAGTGGTGATTAAAATGGGAGAAAATATGAGATAAACTGTCGTCATCATTATGTTCTTCTTCATGATGATGGTGATGATGTTTTTCTCCATGGTGATGATGATGTTTTTCTGCATGCGTATGCGGAAAAAGGTTATGTCCTAATTGTAGCGAACAAGCTAAAAAAAGAAAGTAAATATAGATTTGCTTTTTTATCATCTTTACAAAAGTATGGAAAAAATCAAAACATAGTGTTAATTTTAAAAAGTCTAACCTAACTCTTTTTAATCTATTTATATAATCCTTTATTTTTGGTAAAAAGTTTTGATGACAATCGGATATTCTTCTACTGCGTTCAGGATAAACCATGGACTGGGTGGGTGAAACTACTTCAGCGAAGCGTTCCTATTTCAAAATAGCATTACGTTTATCTGAAAGGATTTCTTTTTCGAGCAATGTATTCATTGGCTTCATTTTCTATGTCTTGTCTTGTTTTGACTTTATTTGCGTATATCCATTCATCTATTTCTTCTTTTTTAAAAAATAGCTTTTTACCTAATTTGTAATGTGGGATTTCTGCAGTTGATGTTAACTTATAAATTGCAGATGTAGAAGTACCCATATAGGCAACCACTTCTTTCAAATTCATTGGTTTGGATTCTGCTACAATACTATTTTCTGTTTTTAGATTTGATATTGCTTTTTCAATTCTATCTAATCTTTCCATGATTAACTCAAAAGGATTTTCCATAATCAAAAGTTTTTAGTTTTAGTAAAATTAGCGAAATGAAGCAACCGATACTACTATTTTCATCTTGGCATAGACCTTTTATTCATGGAAACCATTGAGTGTTAAAATGTTATAATTTTCAGTTTAGCTTCGTCGTGTTCTTTGAAGGCGTTGCTTTGGGTAAGCTGATTTTCTAATGCTTCCATTTCACTAGCTACTAATGTTGCGCTGAATTCTTGTGCTCTTTGTAACATTCTTATATACACTGCTGGATCATCGTTTCTTGTTAGTCTTCTTAATGCTCCCAAATAATCATCGCGGTAGACTGTTGGAATTATGATTCTTGTTTGGTTTGCTTTCACTAATTCGGCATTCATCATTACTCTTGCTATTCTACCGTTTCCATCTAAGAATGGGTGAATTTCACTTATCATAAACATGATGTAAGCTGCTTTGGCAAATGGTTCTTGTAATGCTTGATAATAGTCAAACCCCTTTATTAAAGTTCCTCTTACTAAGGTATGGTCAACAAAATGTGTTTCTCCCGCACGGTTGTTTTTATCTTTGAATTGACCGGGCTTTTTTGAGGTTCTAGCTGCTAAAAGTATTTGATGTCTGTACTGTAAAATATTCAACAATTCCTCTGGATTTGATGGCGTTGTAGCCATTTCCTTTTGATTGCTTACTAATTTGTAGGTTCCTAAAATGTCGTGTGAATCTTCATCACGATTTGGAATTGGTGTTTCTGTTTGAATGATACTTTTGGCTTCTTCTATTTCAAAAATAGTTCCTTCGATATAATTTGAAAAATACGCTTCAAAGAAAGCAAAATTTCTAAACGCAATTGTTTCTGTATTTATATCTTTTCGGTCTTTATAGGGTTGTTGCTGTAATTCTATGAATAATTTTTCAAACAACTCTATTCTGTGTTTGTCATATGGATTTCCTAATGCTCTTGCTACAGCAATTGGTGAAGTAAGTATTTTTGAAGGTTTTGTTGTTAATAAAGCGCTTATTAGTTTGTTTAGTTTTTCAAACTCCGATTGCATTTCCAGTTTTTCTGCTATTTCTCTGGCTTTGTCTCTGAATTTATTTAGCCCTTCTTCTCCTTTTACTTGAACAATTTGTTCTAGTTTGTTTTCGATTTCGGGTAATGTAAGTGTTTTGGAAGTTGGTCCTACTTGTCGAGACGTTTGCATGTTTTCTAGAAAAGCTCTTTCTTGTTGCGCTACAAATAATTCGCCAGCGAATGGGTTATCGCCTTCGATTGCAGGGCTTCCTTCCATAAAACGAATTGTGATTCCAGGAAGTTCAATTTTTTTGGTATAGGTATAGGTAACAAAAATTTGATTAGCCGCTGTTGGTTTAAATTCTAAAGCAGAACGATGACTTAACACCGCTCCTGGATACAACTTACCCAAAATGGAAAAGATGTTTCGTTTAATAATTATATCTTCTGATTCATTAAGATTTGAAGAATAGATACGTGGTGCAATTTTTTTAATTTGCCCTTCTTTTTCCAATTTACTTAATTGCCTATTTAAAGCAGTATCGCTTGTTGCAAAAATGATTTCTTGTAAGTGGATTGGGATATTATTTTCCATTATAATTGCTTTTGAAACTCAAAATTAGTTCTTATTTTCCACTAAAGAGTGTTTTTTTGCAAAAATTTTCCATTATAAATGCAGTGTTGGTTGATTTTGATTTCCACTACATGTACTTTTTAGTGGAAAATAGTATTGCATTTTCCATTATAGACCTGTTTTTTGCAAAAATTTTCCAGTAACTACTCTTTTTATTATTGTTAATTAACCCTTCGACTGAGCTCAGGACAGGCTATGAAGCAACCGGCAGCAACGTTTTAGGAATACCTGTACTAAAGACGGTTTTTGTGCAGGTGAATGAGGTAATTAAATCACTTTATCTAAATCATTGTAATTCTGAAAGCCAAGGTTTTATTTCTACAACTTGGACAGTAATTTCCTTCTTCATTGATTTATTTCATTTAAACGTATAAATACTTTTGATACTCTATAAAATTATTTCTGATGGTTTTTAAATCTCCAAGGATTGGTTTTGCATCAGCGATGGTTTTGTATTTTAATTGGAGGAATGTCCCTAATTTTTCATCGTCTAATTCGTACACTCCGTTTAGTATGTATTGGTTTAATACGAATTCTAAAAATTCTTGGTGGTTGGCATTTAACTCTTTGAAATGTTCTCTCATTTTAGCAGCTCGTTGTTCTCTTTCTAGAATTTCTGATTGGTAAGCTACATAAGATAATACGTCGTATATGTCACTGTTTTCTGCATGCAGGATTTTTTGAAATTCTGATAGTTGCTCTTTTGTAAAACCTTTTTCAGAAAGTTTTTCTAATAAACTTTTTCTTGTTGAAGGAACACTCCATTGTGTTTTTAAATCTTGTTCTGAGTTGAATAAATCAGGAATTGAACCGTATAGTGTTTTTAAGAATTCTGTTGCTGTAATGGGTTTACCATCTGGACTCCAAAAAGTAGTAGTTGTCATAGATTGTAACTGACGAACTTTTCCATCTGATAATACTACTTCGATTATTTCTTTTTGATTGTCGCAACGACAATCGATGTAACCGCACATTTCGCATGGTTCTTTATCTGGTTTTGGACAAATACATGGTTTTTGACCGCAAACTGAACATTCTTTTAATGGTCCTCGAGGTTCTTTTGGTTCTGGTTCTATTGGTTCGCCATCCCAAGCTGGGTCATTGAAATGTTTGTAGGCTTTTACAAAATCGTAAATGGTGAAGTAATCTTTCCCTTCAAATAAACGTGTACCACGTCCTACAATTTGCTTGAACTCAATCATAGAGTTAACTGGTCGCATTAAAACAATATTGCGAATTTCGGGAGCATCTACACCTGTACTTAACTTTTGTGAGGTAGTAAGAATTGTAGGTATCGATTTTTCATTGTCTTGGAAATCTCTTAAATGTTTTTCTCCTATTTCACCGTCGTTTGCTGTTACTCTTTGACAATAATTTGGGTTTTTACTTTCGCAGTGTTGGTTGATTAAATCTCTTACCGCTAAAGCATGGTCTTGTGTAGCACAGAAAACTAAGGTTTTTTGATTTTGATTGATCATTTTCAAAAATTCCTTTACTCGGTATTCTTCTCTGGCTTTTATTGTAATGATTCTGTTGAAATCGCTTTCTGTATATTCTTTTCCTTCTTCTACCATTCCAGATATTACATCATCATCTGAAGTAAATTGGTATTCATCGATATTGGTTTGAATTTGTTTTACTCGGAATGGTGTTAAGAAACCATCGTTGATTCCTTCTTTTAATGAATACACAGAAACTGGTTCACCAAAGTATTTATAGGTATCGCCGTTTACATCGCGTTTTGGTGTAGCGGTTAATCCTAATTGAGTTGCAGGTTCAAAATATTCCAAAATAGCTCTCCAGGTACTTTCGTCATTAGCGCCACCACGGTGACATTCGTCTACAATAATAAAGTCGAAGAAGTCTTTTGGATATTGACCGAAATTTGGTTCTTCTCCTGACATGAAGGTTTGGAAAATGGTAAAAAAGATACTTCCGTTTGTTGGTACTTTTCCTTTTTTACTAATTTCTGAAGGTTTAATACGAACTAAGGCATCATCTTCAAAAGCACCAAAAGCATTAAAAGCTTGGTCTGCTAAAATATTTCTGTCGGCAAGGAATAAAATTCTTGGGCTACGGATTCCATCTTTGTTGATGTTCCATTTGGCTTGGAATAATTTCCATGCAATTTGAAAAGCTACGGCTGTTTTTCCTGTACCGGTTGCTAATGTGATTAATATTTTCTTTTGGTCGTTTGCGACCGCTTTTAATACTTTATTGATGGCGTTTTGTTGGTAATAACGTAGTTCCCAACTTCCTCCTTTAGTTTCGAATGGTACATTAAAAAAGCGTTGTTCCCAATTAAAGGCTTCTTGGTTTTTCTTTTGTTCTACTGCATACAACTTTTCCCATAATTGTTCTGGAGTAGGTACTTCTGCAATGTCTCCTTCATTTCCTTGAAGGTCTGCCATGTAATATTTTACACCATTAGTACAAATGGCATATCTCAAATTTAAACGAGTAGCGTAATCTTTAGCTTGTGCCAAACCTTCGGTATAGTAGCTGCTTTCTGCTTTTGCTTCTAAAACGGCTACATTACGATTGTTGAATTGCAAAATATAATCGGCTTTATCAGGCATGGCACGCTTGCCACTTCCAATAAGGCGCCCTTTTGTAATGGGATATTCTCTGCGAATTCTACTTTCAGGAACAATTGCCCAACCTTGTTGTTGCAAGTGTGGGTCAATTAATTCGGCACGGGTTTCGGATTCGTTTCTCATTTTTATTTAATTAAAAATTGTCAATAGATAATAGATAATTTTAGATATCAGGATTATCATTAATTATTCTTGAAAAATTACTTTCTAAATATTTTTCAAATTGTGGTTTACAATGTTCAGTTTGTTTTTTTGATGATTTACCGTTAAACCAGATTACTCTCTTTCCTGTATTTTTACCTTGTTTGTTTTGATGTGAGTTTTCAATGAACTCTTTTGAAGACATTATCCACATTTTGTCCATACGTTCTGAATAGAATATAAACCAATAGTTTTTTCGATATTCATGCGGAATAGCTGCAAAAAGAGCAGCATCGCCAAAAGTAACTTCTTTAGAACGTGCTTTTATTTGTATTTCTACAAACGAACCATCTGGCTTTTTTACAACCGCATCAATTGCATCATCATCCACCATTGGTACATAAATATCTAAACCTTCTTTAAGCATTAAGCCAATTAGGTAATACTCAATTCTTTTACCAAATGAAGCTGTATTTCTGAATGATGTTGCCATATTTTACTTTCTTTTACACCAACTCCCCTTTAAACGCTTTCTCTAAAATACTTTTTTTGAGTTCTTCTAGGTTAGCTAGTTTTTGTTGGTATTTGGTTACTAATAGATTGGTTTGCTCTTGTAATTGGTCTAGTTGAGTGACAATTTGTTGTTGGACATCTTTATTTAGATTAACATTTAAAAAAAGATTTTCCCATTTTGATTTATTTATGATTGGTAAAGTTGCTTGTGCTCCTTTTCCATTTTCTAAAACTTCATCTTGAAATATTCTAGAAATCATACCAAAGTAAATAAACTTGTAATTGTAATTTTTACTTGGTGTAACTGCATTTATTTGTTGATTACATGTTATATCAATCTCAGTAAATCCAGTTTTACCAATTGTTGCTCCGATACAAACCATTAAAACCGAATTAGCTTCAATCAATCTACTTTTTTTAATACCTTTTTCACTTAAATAACTATCTAATGGAGTTAAACTACCATCAGAATTGAAATGAGCTGGTTTTATGAAAGGAATAAATTCACCATAATTATCTTTGTCTTTTGTTGGAGGTGTAGTTCCTGTTTGCACTTTGCCAATTTCTTTTATTCTCTTTTCCTCCCAACCCTCACCTTTTTCAGAAAAAATTTGATTTAATTTAGATTGAAACAATTCTTTTGCGTTGGCGATGTTTTTTTCGATGTTGGCTTTGGCTTGGTCTATGGCGGCAAAAGCTTGGTCTAGTTTGGCTACTATGGTGCGTTGTTCTTCTAGGGTTGGGATTGGAATTTCAATGTTTTCAATTTGTGCTTTATTGATTGAATTAAATACAGCACCTGTATTGCCTGTTAATTTATTTTCAATATTCTTAAAAAATAAAAACAAAAAATCCTTGTCAAATTTTTCTTTAACACGAATTGAAGCCAAACCACGACCTATGCAACATTTTTGAGTTGCAAAATTAACTGGACCAACAGGAGCCCTTACAGACATTAAAACATCTCCTTCAATAGCTTCTTTTGTAACAAAAGAAGTCCAAACTTTAGGTTCACCAATGTATCTTTCCGTAAACTCTTTTTTACCTTGATAAAATGGTAAACCAACTGCATTTTCATTATAATATTTACCCTCAGGTGATTGACCAGCGGTAACTAAAGCAATGTCTTTTATTTTTTTTACTTCCCACATAATTACTACACCAACTCATTTAAAGTTCCTAAAATCTCATTCGTTTCCTCGTCTAAGGTTTGCATTTCTTCTAAAATTAGTGCTGGTTCACGTAGAGGCAATTCTTCCGGTTTGTTTGGGTTTTTAACCGATAAGTCACAAGTTGTTTCGAGAACCTCAGCCACCGAAAGTTTCCAAGATTTTTCGGTTTCTGGTTTTGTAGCTAATAAGTCTATAAACTCTTGTAAATCCTTATCGTTTAATGGGTTGGTTTTACCCATGTTTCTACCTGCATCAAACTGATAGTACCAAATGTTTTTTGTAGGTTCGCCTTTGGTAAAAAACAACACTACTGTTTTAACTCCTGCACCTAAGAACGTTCCTTGAGGCATATCGAGTATCGTGTGTAAATTACAGGTTTCTAATAAGTGTTGGCGTAAGGCTACCGAAGCATTATCCGTATTACTTAAAAACGTATTTTTAATAACTACAGCTGCACGACCGCCAGCTTTTAATGACTTAATAAAGTGTTGCATGAACAAGAAGGCCGTTTCTCCTGTTTTGATGTCGAAGTTTTGTTGCACCTCGATACGTTCTTTTCCTCCAAATGGTGGATTAGCTAGGATAATATCGTAACGGTCTTTTTCTTGAATGTCACGTATGTTTTCGCCAAGGGTGTTGGTGTGCACAATGTTTGGTGCTTCGATGCCATGTAAAATCATGTTCATCGTTCCAATGATGTAGGCTAAGTTTTTCTTTTCTTTTCCGAAGAATGTATTGTCTTGCAACTGCTCTAAATTGGCAGCTGTTTTTTCCATTTTCTCATATAAATACTCGTACGCTTCACACAAGAAACCTGCAGAACCACAAGCAGGATCGTATATTTTTTCTCCAACTTTTGGATTCATTACTTTAATCATCGTACGAATCAATGGTCGTGGTGTATAATATTGTCCACCATTACGACCGGCATTACCCATGTTTTTAATCTTGGTTTCATACAAATGCGATAATTCGTGTTTGTCTACACTGGTTCCAAATGGTAAACCGTCGACCATGTTGATGATTTCACGCATGTTATACCCCGATTTGATTTTGTTGCTCAACTCGGAGAAGATTTCGCCAATTTTATATTCGATGGTTTTTGGATTATCGATGTGTTTTTCTTTGAAACTTGCTAGGTATGGGAATAATTCGAATTCTACAAACTTTACTAAATCGGGTCCGATTAGTGCTTTGTGGATGTCGATTTCTCCTTTTTCATTTTTAGGAGCTGCCCAAGTTTCCCATTGGAATTTTGGTTCTAAGATTGCTGTATAGTTTTTTCCTTCTAGTATGGCTTCGTCTTCGCGGTTTTTGTCAAAACTATCTAAGTATCTTAAAAACAATACCCAAGAGGTTTGCTCGATATAATCGATTTCTGAATCTGCTCCTGAATCTTTATATAGTAAGTCGTCAATGTTTTTGAATGTTTGCTCGAAATTGGCCATTGTATTTTTGTAAGTTTATTAATTCGTAAATATAGTGAAAAGCAATTGAAAGAAAAATGAGGAAAAACGTATTTGAATAAAAAATAATGAAAATTAAAGAAAAAAAAAGCAGGGTGTAGGGTGTAGGGAAAAAACGTGTAAAAGATTTTTATTTTTTCAGAAATAAAAAAAACGGATTTATTTGAGGAATTGGGTGCAAATTACACATAGCAGTTTATTGATTTGCTTTTGATTGTGCTGATGTTGCTAGAAAATTTGAAAAGTAAAAAAACTCAAAATGTTTGTGTGGAAATTTGGTTACACCCCTTACACCCTCTGTTGAAGTGGTCAGTGGTCGGTGATCAGTGATCAGAAAAAAAGTGGCAACTTGCGTTTACCACTTTTAATTTTTTTGAGTTTATATTTCGGATTGTCGGTTAGTTTGATCTACTTCTTCGTAGGTGAATTCTTTTACTGCGTAGACTGGACTTCCTTTTCGCATTAGTCTTGTGAAATTGTGCTTTTTTAAAGCTTTTCCGATTTTGTTTATGGTTCCATCGGTGATGGTGATTTTTGCTCTTTCGGCTAGTTTTGCTGCTATTTGTGAGGCGTTTAGATAATGTGTGGCATTTTCTCTGTCGCAAGGTTCAAACCATGTTAAAAGCAATTCTTCTTCTGGGCTTCGTAGTTGGTATTGTTCGTTGTTTTCGGTGATGTTTTTTATTTCTTCTTGGTCGAACCAATATCTAAATCCTGTTTTGAATAGATACAAGGCTTGTGATAATACATTGTCAATGTTGATTTCGTGTTGGTATTGGATGTTTTCTACTTCAAAACAAAGAAATCTTCTGCTTCCTGTACTGTCGTTTAAGAATTGCGCTGTGTTGACACTTCCGGCAAATGATGCGCGTCTTGGCATGGTTTCGTTGTTGTGTCCGTAGGCTTTTCTCATTCTGATTTGTGTCTTTGTAATGATTTCTTTTAAGCTTCCAATTTCGGAACGGTTTAGATTTTCTAATTCGTCCAGGTTGATTAACATACATTCTGAAAGTTGCACTAAAGTGTCTTTGTTGTTTGGGTTTATGGTTCCTGAGAACAAATACTCTTTTAATTTTCTAGGTACTAGTTTTTCTACCCAAGTTGTTTTTCCTAATCCTTGTTTTCCACTGAAAACGATTACTGTGTGATTGATTACTTTGTCATCCAATACACAACCTACCATTGCCACAATCCATTTTTTAAAACACTCTTGCCAAAGTTCTTGTTTTGTGGTGGTTATGGTGTTTGCTAATTCTAAAATATAGTCTGTTTTTTCATCATACGATGGTAGATTATAAAAGTAATCTTCGAACGGATTGTATAATTCACAGAAATCGGAATACAATAGGTTTCGCAAAGAAGAAAGGTTTGTTTTGATTCTTCCTTTTAAACATTCGCGAAGCATTGAGTTTTCAATAAAGTCGTTCATTACATGCCATTTCTTTTTACCGAAATATTGAAACTCTAACTTGCCTGAAACCATGTTGTGCCGAAATACATATCTTGTGGATAGGAATAGTTCTAATCGGTCGATTTGGGTTGGTTTTGGTTTGTCATCATCGATTTCATCGATGTTAGCCTTCTGCGAAGGAGTTTCCTCGGCATGGCTCGGAATGACAGCGTTTTTTGATTTACTTTTAGTGTTTCTTTTCGTTTCAAAGTTTTCATCTTTACCAAATTCGTGAATGTTTCCGTAGGCGCTGTGAATGGTTTGTGTTACTTCTTTTTCATCATAGCCAAAGTCTGTTAGTATGAAGCTTAGTGCTTCGTTTAATGAAATGCCTTTTCGGTTTAGGTTGCACGCGAGTTGGTGTACGAATACATTTCGGCTACCTGTCGCGAATTGCACTTTTTTTTCGGTGAAGCGGATGCAGTGATTGTACACAGCTTCGCTGTTAGTCGCAGTCGCAGTCGCAGTTGGCGGTTGAGGCACTTCGACAGGCTCAGTTTGACTAGATTGGTTTGAGGCTGTTCCGCTCAAACTCATCTCGCCCCTCGACTCCGCTCGGGATGACAGCATTTCATTTTGCTCTTTTGTGACAAATGTCTTTGCAGCTTCGTTTTGATAGAGGTTATCGTCGAATGAGTAGAAACATAGTCGGGTTATGTCTTTTCCGGATTTGTCTATTTCATGGTTTAATAGGGTTTCGTAGTGTTTTTGGATTGCCAAAAAGGTTTCTTTGTGGTCTTCTTTTGTGGTGTTTACTTTTACTAGAATCTTTAATCCATTGCCTGATGGACTTATGAAACTTGCATAGGTGTATTCGGATTGGTTGGCTTTGTGTTTTGCGTTTTGTAAATCGGTTTGACTTAATTTATCGATGTCTAAGATAATGAAATTGGAGTATGCTTCCAGAAATTCCATTTTTCTTCCACCTACAAATTTTCCTGAAGGTGTGAATGCAGGCAATGATTTTTTTGCTTTTTCATAGGCTTCTAGTTTGTTTTCGGCTAATGATTTACGCAAATAGGTTATCCCTGGTCTGTACTTTCCTGTTTTGATTTCGTGCAGGATTTCGGGAATTGTTTTGTGTTCTATTACTTCGTTGAAGTTTTTGAAGATTGTTATCATGTTTGAGTGATTAGTGAAAAGTGATTAGTGAATAGCTTTTGTGGTTGTTCCTGTTTTACAGTCACATACCTCACATGTTCCGTTGCACTGGTTCATACTATTTTCCTTTGAATGATTTGTTGTAGTGTTCTTGTAGCAGTTTTTCAACATCAGAAAGTTTGTAGTAGATTTTGCTTCCTACTTGACTGAATGAAATTTTACCTTCATCTCTCCAAGTTTGAGCTGTGCGTTTGGAGATTTTCATGAGCATGATGAACTCTTGATTGTCTAAGAAGGTTTCTTTCTTTGGGTCTGGCTTGGTGTTTAGTTGGCTTTGAATTGCGTCTAATTTTGCCATTAAGTCGTTGTACTGGTCTTTTGTTAAAATAATTGCTTCCATTTTCGTAGTTTTTAAAAGTTTATGGAGCAAAATTGTGAAGTAAAAAAAAGTCCCTTAGTCCCAATCGGGTCCCAAGGGACTATTATTTTTTAGAGGAAGTTATCGAGGTCTATTCGTTTGTGGGTCTTAGGTCTTTTATCGCCTCGTGATGGTTTGAGGATGGT